>Ga0079224_100006788_pt1 | contig 15251 bp, 14 predicted proteins | sample Stecom2015_FD_80414 | JGI IMG/M metagenome (GOLD analysis project Ga0079224, IMG submission 80414) | Agricultural soil microbial communities from Utah to study Nitrogen management - Steer compost 2015 | ecosystem: Environmental > Terrestrial > Soil > Agricultural land | place: USA: Utah...
GCTGAACGCGGGACCCCACGTGAAGCCGCGCACGGTGTACGGCTGCCCGTCGACCCGGAGGTCCCAGTCGCCGTCGCCGCCCACCACCTCGACGGTGCTCGGGCCGGAGCCCACGGGGACGTCGGGGTGGCCGGGGTCGACGTCGACAGGCCCGGGACCGCCCGGGCCGCCCGGGCCGCCCGGGTCGGAGCCGCCGCCCGGCTCGCCGAACACGCGCAGCTCCCACAGCGAGACGCCGTAGCCGCTCGAGCGCGCCGTCGACAGCAGGCGCACGTGCCGCGCGGTGGCGTCGACGGCGAACTCGTCCGTGCCGCCGTCGCCCGAGCCGGTCGAGTACACCGTCTCCCACGACGATCCGTCGTCCGAGACCTGGAACTCGTACGCGGTCGAGTACGCCGACTCCCAGACCAGCTCGACGCGGTCCAGGTCGGCCGACCGGCCCAGGTCGACCCGGATCCACTGCGGGTCACTGAACTCGCTGGCCCAGCGGGTGGCCAGGTCGCCGTCGACCGCGGCGCTCGCGGGCGTGTAGTCGGGGTTCTCCTCGGAGGACGCCGTGGCGGTGCGGCCCTGCGACAGCAGGACGGGCTCGGCCTGGGCGGTCGTGGCCGGCACGACCAGGGCGGCGGCGGCCAGCAGACCGGCCGCGAGCACGGCCGCGCCCGCGCGTCGTCCGCGGGGGCGCCGTGCCGTGCGCACGCCGGGTGATCCGGTGATGGTCATGGGTGTTCCTCTCCGTCCGTCCGTCGGCCGGCTGGGTGGCCGTGGCGCGGTTCGTCGTTGAGCCTGCGTTGCGACGCTCCGGTGCGTCGCGAGGTGGGAGAGCGCTCTTACCCGCCCCATCCTCGACCCGGTTCGCGGTGAGCGTCAAGGGCGGTGGCGCCGCTGAGCATGGCGCGTAGGGCGGCTGTTGGTCATTTTTAGCGCCTGTTAATGCTCGCTGACAGAGCAGCAGTGAAGGCGTGCACAGGCCACCAGGTCACCCGGCGCGCCGCTGCGGAGAGCGCTCTCACTCTGTTACCGTCGCTGTGTGAGCAAGCCACCGAGCAAGCCGTCAGGCAGCGACGCCCGGCGCGCGGCGCCGACCCTCGAGGACGTGGCGAAGGTCGCCGGCGTCTCGCGTGCCACCGTTTCCCGCGTGATCAACGGCAAGCGCAAGGTCGCGCCCGCGGTGCAGGAGGTCGTGCTGGAGGCGGTCGCCGAGACGGGGTACGTGCCCAACCGGGCCGCGCGCTCCCTCGTCACGCGGCGCACCGGCACCGTGGCCGTCGTCATCTCCGGCGCCGACGCCGACCCGTCTGGTGAGCTCGACCTCTCCGGCGTCTTCTCGGACCCGTTCTTCGGCCGTGTGGTCGGGTCGCTCGTGCGGACCCTGCGCCCGCACGACGTGCACCCGGTCCTCATGTTCGCCGACGACGAGCAGACCCGCGGTCAGGTCGTCTCGTACCTGCGCTTCGGCAACGCGGACGGCGCGCTGCTCGTGTCCACGTACGCCGACGACCCCCTGCCCGAGCAGATCGTGGGCACGGGCAGGCCTGTCGTGCTGTTCGCGCGGCCCGGCCACCCCATCCCGGCGAGCTACGTCGACCTGGCCAACGCCGACGGCGCCCGCCTGGCCGCCACCCACCTGCTCGACCGTGGCTGCCGCACCCTCGGCGTCATCTCCGGCCCGCTCGACGTGCCCTCGGCGCGCGACCGGCTCGAGGGCTTCCGGGACGCCGCGGCCCGGCGCGGGCACGCGTTCGTGCCCAGCGTGGCGGGCTCCTTCACGTTCGAGAGCGGCGAGGCGGCGATGGCGGAGCTGCTCGACGCGGCCCCCGGCCTCGACGGCGTGTTCGTCTCCAACGACCTCATGGCCCAGGGGGCGATCCACGTGCTCCAGGAGCACGGCAGGCGCGTGCCCGACGACGTGGCGATCGTCGGCTTCGACGACAGCCCCGTCGCTGTGCAGACCCGGCCCCGCCTGACGACGGTGCGCCAGCCCGTCGAGCAGATGGCGCAGGAGATGGCGCGGATGCTGCTCGACCAGATCGACGCCGACGAGCCGGCGGTGCGCTCGTCGATCTTCGAGCCGACCCTGGTGGTCCGCGACTCGGCGTGAGCTACGGGTCCCGCGTGTGGAAACCCCTCACGACCGCCGCCCGCCCGCCTTGCTAGGTTCCTGAACAAATCGGACCTGAAGCGAGGTGGTTCCCCATGAGAGCTCGTCGCACTCCGCTGTTCGTCGTCAGCCTTGTCGCCGCCCTCCTGACCACGGGCGCTGTCGCCCTGCCCGGCGCGGCGGCACCGGTCGCCCCCGCCGGCACGGCCGCGGTCGCGGACTGCACGGCGCCCGCCTGGAGCAGCTCAGCCGTCTACGTGGGCGGCAACCTCGTCACGCACGCGGGCGCCGCGTGGCGCGCCAAGTGGTGGACGCAGGGCGAGACGCCCGGCACCACCGGTGAGTGGGGCGTCTGGGAGCGGGTCGGGAGCTGTGACGGCGGCCCGACCGACCCGACGGAGCCCACCGACCCGCCCGGCACGGAGGACTTCCCCGTCTCCCAGGCGCAGTTCGACCAGTTCTTCCCGAACCGGAGCTCGTTCTACACCTACCAGGGCCTGGTCGAGGCGCTCGGCGCCTACCCGGGGTTCGCGAACACCGGGAGCGAGGCCGTCCAGAAGCGCGAGGCAGCGGCGTTCCTGGCCAACGTCTCGCACGAGACCGGCGGGCTCGTCCACGTCGTCGAGCAGGACACCTCCAACTACCCGCACTACTGCGACCCGAACCAGCCCTACGGCTGCCCGGCGGGCCAGGACCAGTACTACGGCCGCGGGCCTGTGCAGCTGAGCTGGAACTTCAACTACAAGGCGGCGGGCGACGCCCTCGGCATCGACCTGCTGAACAACCCGAACCTGGTGGCCACGAGCTCGGCCGTCGCCTGGAAGACCGGCCTCTGGTACTGGAACACGCAGAGCGGCCCCGGCACCATGACACCGCACGCCGCCATCGTGAACGGCGCCGGGTTCGGCGAGACGATCCGCAGCATCAACGGCTCGATCGAGTGCAACGGCGGCAACCCGGCCCAGGTGCAGAGCCGCGTCGACACCTACCTGCGCTTCACGAGCGCGCTGGGCGTGGACCCGGGCGGCAACCTGTACTGCTGAGCCACCTGCCGGCCGTCCCCGGGGAGCTCCGCGCCCGGGGACGGCCGGTGCGCGGGCCGCGCCGTGCCACGATGGCCGCATGCCTCTCGCACCCCGGTACCTCGCAGCAGAGGACCGTTACGCCACCATGCAGTACCGCCGCACCGGCCGCTCCGGGCTCGACCTGCCCGCACTGTCGCTGGGCCTGTGGCACAACTTCGGCGACACCAGCCCGCTCGAGACGCAGCGCGCCGTCCTGCGCCGCGCCTTCGACCTCGGCATCACGCACTTCGACCTGGCCAACAACTACGGCCCGCCGTACGGCTCCGCCGAGCAGAACTTCGGCCGTCACCTCGCCACGGACCTCGGCCCGTACCGTGACGAGCTCGTCGTCTCCACCAAGGCGGGCTACGACATGTGGCCCGGCCCGTACGGGGACCACGGCTCGCGCAAGTACCTGCTGGCCAGCCTCGACCAGTCGCTGGCTCGTACGGGTCTGGACTACGTCGACGTCTTCTACCACCACCGTCCCGACCCGGCGACGCCGCTCGAGGAGACGATGGGCGCGCTCGCTGCCGCCGTCGCGCAGGGCAAGGCGCTCTACGTGGGCGTCTCGAACTACTCGCCCGCCCGCACCCGCGAGGCCGCGCGGATCCTCGCCGACCTCGGCACCCCGCTGCTCATCCACCAGCCGTCGTACTCGATGTTCAACCGGCACGTCGAGGACCCGGCGCACGACGACGCCTACGACGGCCCGCAGCAGGAGTCGCTGCTCGACGTCGTGGGCGAGCTCGGGATCGGCACGATCGTGTTCTCGCCGCTGCAGCAGGGGCTGCTCACCGGCCGGTACCTGTCCGGCGCCGCGCCGGAGGGGTCGCGCGCGGCGCGGCCTGACTCGCCGTTCCTCTCGTCGGCCGCACTCACGGAGGACTACCTCGAGCGCGCGCGGGCGCTCGACGGGATCGCGCGCGACCGCGGGCAGACGCTCGCGCAGCTCGCCCTGACCTGGGTGCTGCGGGACGAGCGGGTGACGTCCGCCCTGATCGGCGCGTCGTCGGTGGCGCAGCTCGAGGACAACGTCAGGGCGCTGGACGCAGGCCCCCTCACGGACGACGAGATCGCCGCCATCGAGCCGCTGGCCCGCCCGCTCGGCTGACCTCCGCCCGCCGGCCGGAGGGTGACGCACCCCACACCGCGAGGTCGCAGGGACTTCACGCAAAGGTCGTGCCGAATCCGCCCGGCTGGCGGACGATGGGGGGAGTCACCGCTCGACGGGGAGGGGCAGCCGTCGGGGAGAAGGAGCAGCAGCGTGCCGGACACGAAGAACGTCGTCATCGTCGGTGCAGGGATGGTCGGCCTCGCGACAGCGTGGCACCTCCAGGAGCGGGGGGTCGAGGTGACGATCCTCGACCGCCGGGGCGTCGCGGCCGGCGCCTCGTGGGGCAACGCGGGCTGGCTGACCCCGGCCATGGCCATGCCGCTCGCAGACCCCTCGCTGTGGGCCTACGGCCCGAAGGCGATGCTCGACCCCGATGCCGCCCTCAGCGTCCCGTTCCGCCTCGACACCGCGCTCTGGGGCTTCGTCGCCCGCTTCATGGCGCACGCGACCCCGAGCGCCTGGCAGCGGGCCATGGGAGCGCTCACCCCGATCGACCGCGTGGCGCTCGAGGCGTACGACGAGCTCGAGGCGGGCGGCGTGCACGCGACGTCGTATCCGAGCCGCTGGGTCATCGGCTTCGAGCGGGAGAAGGAGTCCGTCCCGTTCGTGCACGAGCTGCGCAACGTCGCCAAGGCGGGCCAGGAGGTCAGGCTCTCGCGCCTGCCCGACGGCGTCCGCGTGCCGCACCTGTCACCGACGGTGCGGTCGATCTGGTCCCTCGAGGGTCAGCGCTACATCGAGCCAGGCCCGTACGTCGAGGCGCTGGCCACGTCGGTCAGCGCCCGTGGTGCCAAGGTCGTCACCGACGCGCGGGTCACCGCCGTCCGCCCGGTGGCGGGCGGCGCCGAGGTGGTCGTCCGGGACCACGACACCCTGCGGGCCGACGCCGTCGTGGTCGCCACGGGCGCCTGGCTCCCCGACCTGGTGCGTCCCCTGGGCGTGCGCACGCGCGTGCAGGCAGGCCGCGGGTACTCGTTCAGCGTGCCGGTCGAGGGCGCCCCCATCGACCATCCCGTGTACTTCCCGGCGCGGCGCGTGGCCTGCACCCCGTACCAGGGGCGGCTGCGCGTGGCGGGCACCATGGAGTTCCGCGGTCCCGACGAGCCGTTCCAGCCGGGCCGGGTCCGGGCGATCGTCAGCTCGGTGCGCGACCTGTTCGAGGGCGTCGACCTGGACGACCGGGTCGACGAGTGGGTCGGCTCGCGCCCCGTGACGCCCGACGGTCTTCCGCTGGTGGGCCGCACGGCCGCCCCCGGCGTCTACGTCGCGGGCGGGCACGGCATGTGGGGCATCGTGCTCGGGCCTGCCACGGGACGCGCGCTCGCCGAGCAGGTGACGACAGGACGCACGCCCCGCGAGATCGCGCCCTTCGACCCGCTGCGCTGACGCTCAGCGAGCCCCGCGCGCGGCCAGTCGCTCGAGCCCGTCGAGGATGAGGTCGAGGCCGAGCTCGAACTCGGCCTGGTCGTCGCACCAGCCCAGGGTCGAGTCCGGGTCGGCGTGGGAGACCTCCGCGAGCATCGCCACGATGTGCGGTGCCTCGTCCGCGAGCCGGGCGAGCAGGGCCGCGTCGTCCGGCTTCCGTGACGCTCACGCGCACGGGCGCGGGGATGGCAGGATCGGCCGTATGACGCGACGGATCCTCATCCTTGCCGGCCGGGGGCGCTACGAGGACCCCTGGCACGACCACGCGGCGACGTCGCACGCGGTCGCCGGGATCCTCGGTGACCTCGGCGCGGTCGAGGTGCGCGGGCTGTTCCGTGACGCCCTTGACGACCTCGGCCCGGCCGACCTGCTGGTCGTCAACAGCGGCGCCGGCCGGCGCGACGCCGACTTCGACGGCTCCGACGACGACTGGCGCCCCTTCCACGACCGCCTCGAGGCCTGGGCACGCGGCGGGGGAGCCGTGCTCGGGCTGCACCAGGCCGCGAACACGTTCGCCGACGCGCCTGCCTGGGAGACGGTGCTGGGCGGTCGGTGGGTCCCGGGCGAGTCGATGCACCCGCCGATCAGCGAGGCCCGGTTCGACCTGACCGGGGGCCACCCCGTCACCGACGGCCTCGCCGCCGTCGACGCGTACGACGAGCGGTACTGCCTGCTCCGGCCCACCCCGGACGCGCGGATCCTCGGCACCACGCGCGACGACGACGGCGGGACGCACCCCGTGCTGTGGACGACCGAGGCTCACGGCGGGCGCACGGTGTACTCGGCCCTCGGCCACGGCACCGGCTCCTACGCCGCCGAGGGGCACCGGAGGCTGCTGCGGGCCGCGGCCTCCTGGCTGCTCGGTCGTCCCTGACGCGGCGGCCTTGACCTCAACCGCGGTTGAGGTCGTTGGCTGGGTCGCATGCAGATCACGAGCGTCGACACGGTCACCCGGTCCCTGGCGGACACCGCCGCGTACTACGAGTCCGTCCTGGGGCTCCCCGTGCGCAAGGAGATCCGCGCGGTGGAGGTGACCGTCGGCGCGTCCGTGGTCCGGTTCCGCGAGGGCCTGGACGCCCCGGGCGACCAGCACCTCGCGTTCCTCGTGGACGACACCCGCTTCGACGCCGCGCGCCGGTTCCTCGAGGCGGGCCCCGGCCTGCTCACGAAGGGCGACCGTACCGAGTTCGAGATGCAGCCCGCCTGGAACGCCCGGTCGCTGTACTTCCCCGGCCCCGACCGCTCGGTCCTCGAGGTCATCGCACGCCGTGATCTGCCCCAGCCGCTGAGCGCCGGCGCCGCACCGGGCGCGGAGGCCACCACCCCGGCGGACGCCGGCGCCCAGCCCTTCCGGTTCCGTCCGCAGGACCTGCTCGCGGTGAGCGAGGTCGGCATCGCCGTGCCCGACGTCGTCGCCACCGCCGACCTCCTCGCGGCCGCGGGCATCGGCCGGTACCCGGACGGGTCGCCGACGTTCACCCCGTCCGGGCACATCGACGGCATGCTCATCCTGGTCCGGCCCGGCCGGTCGTGGTTCCCGACGTCGGACCGCCTCGTGGGGGAGCCGCCCGTCACTGTCGTGGCGCAGGCGGGCCCGGCGAGCCCCGGCGTCGTGCCGGGCCGCTACGAGCTGGCCCCGGGCCGGGTCCTGGTCGTGCGGCCGTAGGGGCCTGCGCCGCGCCGATCACCTTCGAACCCGACGTTTCTCGGCTTTGCAGGCCGCCAAAGCCGAGAAACGTCGGGTTCGAAGACGATCGGCGGCGGGCGACGAGACGTCAGGCGCCCTCCAGGAAGCCGAGCTGGCGCCAGACCTCGTAGACGGCGATCGACGCGGCGTTCGTGAGGTTGAGCGAGCGGCGTCCGGGCAGCATCGGGATGCGCAGCTCGTCCGTGACGCGGGGGTGTCCCAGCGCCTCGGGCGGGAGGCCGGTCGGCTCGGGGCCGAACAGGAGGACGTCGCCCGGGCGGTAGTCGACGTCGGTGAAGCGCGTCGTCGCGCGGGTCGTGAAGGCGAACACCCGGGCGTCGGGGAGCGCGTCGAGCGCGGCGTCGAGCGTGGGGTGCACGTCCATGACCGCGAGGTCGTGGTAGTCGAGGCCCGCGCGCCGCAGCTTTGCCTCCGACAGGTCGAAGCCCAGCGGTTCGACGAGGTGCAGGCTCGCCCCCGTGACGGCGGCGAGCCGGATCGCGGAGCCGGTGTTCCCGGGGATGCGGGGTTCGAAGTACACGACGTGGGTCAGTGCGGGAGCGTCATCGTGGGGCACCGGACCATTCTCGCCCTCGCGTCGCCCCTGCCGGGCATCACCCGGACGGACGTGGGCCCCGGCCGGGATGCCTCGTGCCCGGCCGGGGCCCACGGGTCCGGCCGGCCGACGTCGCGACGGGTAGCCACACCCCTGGTCTGTCGCACCGCCGGCCGGCCGGGTCTCTCAGCCGCCCGCGAGCCGTTCCCGCAGCGCGCCGAGCTGGGCGCGGAGCTCGGCCGGCGTGTGGTCGCCGAACTGCGCGAAGAACTCCTCGGTGAGGTCGGCCTCGGCGAGCCACGGCTCGGCAGGCACCTCGAACAGGGCGGCGAGGTCGTCGTCGGAGACGTCGATGCCGTCCAGGTTCAGCGCGCCCGGCGCGGGGAGCTTGCCGACCGGCGAGGCGACCGACGCGTCGTCCCGGAGCCCGCGGTCGGCCTCGACCTGGCGCACGATCCACTCGACGACGCGCGAGTTCTCGCCGAAGCCCGGCCAGAGGAAGCGGCCGTCGTCCCCCTTGCGGAACCAGTTGACCTGGAAGATGCGCGGACGCCGGGCCTCGTCGACCGACTCGCCGACCTCGAGCCAGTGGGCCCAGTGGTCGGCCATGTTGTAGCCGCAGAACGGCAGCATCGCGAACGGGTCGCGACGCAGCTCGCCGAGCGCGCCCTCGGCCGCGGCGGTCCGCTCCGAGGAGATCGTCGCGCCCATGAACACGCCGTGCTCCCAGCCGAACGACTGCGCGACGAGCGGCACGTTCGTCGCCCGGCGCCCGCCGAACACGATCGCGTCGACCGGAACGCCCGCCGGGTCCTCCCAGGTGTCCGCGATGGTCGGGCACTGCGCGGCGGCGACGGTGAACCGCGAGTTCGGGTGCGCGGCGGGCGTTCCGGACCCGGGCGTCCAGTCGTTGCCGCGCCAGTCGATGAGGTGCGCGGGCGGCTCGGGGGTGAGTCCCTCCCACCAGACGTCGCCGTCGTCGGTCAGCGCGACGTTCGTGAAGATCGTGTCCCGGTCGAACGTGGCGACGGCGGTCGGGTTGGTGTCGACGCCGGTGCCCGGCGCGACGCCGAAGAAGCCGGCCTCGGGGTTGATGGCGCGCAGCGTGCCGTCGGGCCCCGGGCGCATCCAGACGATGTCGTCGCCGAGGGTCTCGACCTTCCAGCCCGGGATCGTCGGCTGGAGCATGGCGAGGTTCGTCTTGCCGCACGCGCTCGGGAAAGCCGCGGCCAGGTGGTACTGCCGCTGCTCGGGCGACGTGACGCGGACGAGCAGCATGTGCTCGGCCAGCCAGCCGTCGTCGCGCGCCATGGCGGAGGCGATGCGCAGCGCGAAGCACTTCTTGCCGAGCAGGGCGTTGCCGCCGTAGCCGGAGCCGTAGGACCAGATCTCCCGGCTCTCGGGGAAGTGCACGATGTACTTGGTCTCGTTGCAGGGCCAGGGCACGTCGTGCGCGCCGTCGGTCAGGGGAGCGCCCACGGAGTGCAGCGCGGGCACCCACTCCTGGCCGCGCTCGATCAGCCGCAGCACCTCGTCGGACACGCGGGTCATGACGTGCATGGAGACGACGACGTACGGCGAGTCGGTGATCTCGATGCCGACCTGCGAGATGGGTCCGCCCACCGGCCCCATCGAGAACGGCACCACGTACATCGTGCGGCCCTTCATCGAGCCGGCGAAGACGCCCTCGAGCTCGGCGCGCATCGCCGCGGGGTCGACCCAGTTGTTGGTGGGGCCCGCGTCCTCCTCGCGCTCGGAGCAGATGAAGGTGCGGGACTCGACGCGCGCCACGTCGTCGGGGTCGGAGCGCGCCAGGTACGAGCCGGGCCGCTTCTGCTGGTCGAGGCGGACGAGCGTGCCTGCCGCGAGCATCTCGTCGATCAGCCGCTGCTTCTCGTCGGCGGAGCCGTCGCACCAGACGATCTCGTCGGGCTGGGTGAGCTCCGCGACGCTCGCGACCCAGGCCCGCACGTCCTGCTGCGGGCCGTGCGGCGCGGCGGGCGCGGTCGACTCGGCGGTCACGTCGGAGACGAGCTCGGCGACGAGCCGGGTTCGGCGGGGGTTCGCGAGGACGGACATGGGCGCTCCGATCGTCAGGCGGGTCGTCAACTGAGATCCGCAGGGTGCGGGCTTGTTTCCACTCTGGCGCCCGGATCGAGGGGTTTTCCAGCGCACGGGCTGTCAAGAATCGCCGATCTTCACGTAGTGTGAAGGAGCAGCATCCTGCTGCCCGGTCCCGCCCGGGAGCGTGACCCCACCGACGGACGGAGGACGACGTGCCGGACCCCGGCCTCGAGACCGACCTCATCACGCTCGGCCGGCGCATCCGGCACCTGCGCACCGCGCGCGGGCTCACGCTCGACGCGCTCGGGGAGCGCGTCGGCTCGGCACCAAGCCTCCTCTCCCTCGTCGAGAACGGGCGCCGCGAACCGCGCCTCGGGCTGCTGCGGTCCGTCGCCGAGGCGCTCGACGTGCCGATGAGCGAGCTGCTCAGCCCGGAGCCGCCGTCGCGCCGCGCGGCTCTCGAGATCGCGCTCGACCGCGCCCAGCGCGCGCCCCTGTTCACCACCCTCGGCGTGCCGGCCGTCAAACCCAGCCAGAAGCTGCCGATGCCGGTGCTCGAACAGCTCGTCGGCCTGCACGAGGAGCTTGCCCGCCGCGAGCAGCTCGCCATCGCGACGCCCGAGGAGGCCCGGCGCACCAACACCGAGCTGCGCCTCGAGCGCGAGGCCCGCGACAACCACTACCCGCAGTTCGAGGCGCTCGCCGAGGAGATGGTCCGGGCCGCCGGGTACACGGGCGGCGCGCTGACCCACCGCACGGTCGCGCGCATGGCCGAGCAGATGGGGTTCACGCTGCTGCATGTCGACGACCTGCCGCGGTCGGCACGCTCGGTCACGGACCTGCGCAACGGCCGCATCTACCTGCCCCCTGCCTCGACGCCGGGCGGGCACGGGCTGCGCTCGCTCGCGCTGCAGGCGCTCGCGCACCGCGTGCTGGAGCACGAGCGGCCGCGCTCGTACGGAGAGTTCCTGCGCCAGCGCGTCGAGATCACGTACTTCGCCGCCGCGTGCCTCGCCCCGCAGTTCGTCGCCGTGCCGTTCCTCCAGGAGCGCAAGCGCGAGCGCGACCTCGCCGTCGAGGACTTCCGCGACGCCTTCGGGATCACGCACGAGGCGGCGGCGATGCGCCTGACCAACCTGGCCACGCACCACCTCGGCATCCCCCTGCACTTCCTGCGCGTGGGGGCCGACGGCGCGCTGTTCCGCGGCTACGCCAACGACGGCCTGCCCTTCCCGCAGGACGTCACGGGTGCCATCGAGGGCCAGCTCATCTGCCGCCGGTGGGCAGCGCGCGAGGCGTTCGAGCGGCGCGACCGCGCCACGGAGTTCTACCAGTACACCGACACCCCGGCGGGGACGTTCTGGTGCTCCACGCAGACCGGGTCGATGGCGCCCGCGAGCGGACCGGACGGCGGGTCCGGGGCGTTCTCGATCACGGTGGGCGTCCCGTACGCGCACGCCCGGTGGTTCCGCGGCCGGGACACCCAGGTCCGACGCACCTCGACGTGCCCCGACCCCGCGTGCTGCCAGCGCCCCGCACCCGTGCTCGCCGAGCGCTGGTCCGGGGAGGCGTGGCCGTCGGGGCGCATGCACCAGCAGATCCTCGCGGCCCTGCCGCGCGGCGCGTTCCCCGGGGTGGACGACGCCGAGGTCTACGCGTTCCTCGACAAGCACGCACCCGACTGACCGTGCGACGCTGCCCGTGCCACCGCTTCGTCGGGTCACCGGCGCGGCTCCGGGTTAGCGTAGGCAACCGTGGCTTCCAACCTTGCTTGCATCGGACTGGCCGTCTGGCGGCGCAGCGACTTCCGCGAGATGGTCGCGGCGGCCCGCGCCGAGGCGGAGACCATCGCCAAGGACGGTGAGGTGGGCGTCCACCTCTGGACCGACGCGTCGGGGGCCCGCCTGATCATCACGACGGAGGGCGACCTCGTGCGTGTCGTCGTCCCGACGTTCTACGCCGCGCCGGGCGCCATCATGTCGGAGCCGCAGGCCGTCGACGGCGGGCTCGTGCTCGCGGAGCTCGTCAACGAGCACGACGAGGTCATCACGGAGATCGCCTGCCAGCTCGAGGAGCTCTCGCTGCTCGGTGCCGCGGAGCCGCCCGTCGAGGGGCCTGCGTCCCTCGTGGTGCTCGGCACGTCCGCCCGCGTGACGGGCCGCGCCGACGCCGCGACGCCCGCGCCGGTGTTCGAGCCCACCGGCGCCTACGCCGCCTCGACCGACGCGACGGCGCACCTGACCGGCGTCGTGCTCGCCGTCGAGGAACGCGCCGTCGAGCGCACCGGGCAGGGCTTCACCGCCGCCCGCGTGCAGACCGACGGCTTCCAGGTGACCCTGTGCGTCCCCGCGGGCGAGCCGCACCTCGCGGCGGGCGACGTCGTCGACGTGGACGGCTACGTGGTGGCCTCCATGCCGTCCCTCCGCTGAGGCCGCGCCACGCCGCTGAGATCTGGTGTTCGCGTCGAGATCTGGTCGTGCACCACCAGATCTCGACGCGAACACCAGATCTCAGCGGGCCAGCGGGCGTCAGTCCCGGAGCGGACCGCCTCGGGCGTCGAGGCGGTCCAGCAGGCGCGGCAGCACGCCGCCGAGGCGCAGGCCGTCGTGCTCGTGCTCGTTGGTGACCCAGGCCTCGGTGTTGCCCACGTGCGCGGCGGTCTCGAGCGAGAGCTCGGCGTCGACGTACATGTCGTCGAAGTACACCGCCGCCTCGACCGGCACCTCGTTCTCGGCGAGGCGGTGCAGGTCGTACAGGTCGCGCCAGTCCTGCCGCTCCGCGAGGGCGTTCGCCGCCGCCTCGAAGGGGCGCAGCGCGCGGATCTCGGAGAACATCCAGGGGTAGATCATCTCGCCCGTGAACAGCAGCGGTCGGGCGGACTCGTCGAACGCCGGGTCGGCGTCGCGCACGGACTGGGCGGCCCACGCCGTCGGGCCGGTGTGGGACTGCGCGTAGATCGCCTCGTGCAGCACGGCGTACAGGGGGTTCGTCGCGAACGACGTCTCCGCGGCCACCGTGGCGAGGAACGTGTCGCTGAGCGGGCCGCCGTGCGGGGAGTCGAACGCCTCGTCGACGATCCAGTGCGCGCGCTCGAAGCCGGGCTTCATGCCGAAGCCCATGCCGAGGGTCTGGAACCGCCGCGTGGAGAGCACGTCGCCGCCCGGCTCGGTCACGCCGCCGGAGGCGAGCCGGTCGGCGATCTGCCCGAGGGTCTTCACGGCGTGCGGGTAGCGGGCGCGGAACCGCTCGTTCTTGGCCACGACGCGGGGCTGGGTGCGCTCGTACACCTCGCGCGCCGACGCCGTCAGGCCGGGCAGCCCGCCGGTGACGAGGCTCGCGTTCAGCCCTTCGGGCGCGAGCGACAGGTACGACATGGTGACGAACCCGCCGTACGACTGACCCAGCGACGTCCAGCGCCGGCCCTCGAAGAGGGTCCGCCGGATGTGCTCCGCGTCGCGCACGATGTTGTCGGCGCGGAAGTGGGCGAGGTACTCGGCCTGGTCGCGCGCGCCGCCGAGCGCGCCGAGCGTCGACCCGCGCACGGGGGTGGAGCGACCGGTGCCGCGCTGGTCCAGGAGGATCACGCGGAACCGCTCGAGCGCCGCGCCGATCCAGCCCTCCGGGCCGGTCGGGCGCGGGCCCTTGCCGCCGGGGCCGCCCTGGAGGAACACCAGCAGCGGCAGGTCCTCGGTGCGTCGGGCGGGGTCGACGAGCTCGCGTGCGAAGACCGACAGCGCGGGTGACCCGTCGGGCTGGGACCAGTCCAGCGGGACGTCGACGGAGTGGTCGGTGACGTGGACGCCGGGGAGCGTGTAGCTGATGGGCACGCCCACACGGTAGCGGGCGGGTCAGCCGTCCTGCGCGGCGGGGCGTTGCATTGTTGGAGTGGCTGCTCTAATAATTGAGCATGACCACCACGCAGGTACGCCAGCCGGCGTCCGTCCCCCTGCTCGTCGGGCTGGGCGCGCTCGCGCTCGGCGGTGTGCTCGGCTGGGCCGCACCCGTGCTCGCACGCGGTCTGGTCGGGCTCGTCGACGCGACGCCGCTGCCCGTGCCGGGGGTCGTGCGGACGGTCGGCGCCCTCTCGCTGCCCTGGTCGCTCGGGATCTTCGGCGTGCTCGGCCTCGTGGCCGCCGTCGTCCTCCTGCTGGCCGTCGTGGACGAGGCGCCGTCGCTCACCGTGGCCCGCGACCACCTCGAGCACGAGAAGCAGCACGACGCCGCCTGGGTCGAGCGGTCCGAGGTGGGCACCGCCTACCGCGACGGCGCGGACCTGGTCCTCCTGCGGCCCGACGGCGGCCTGCGCGCCCGGCTCGACATCGACACCCTGTCCCGCGCCCGGGTCGCCGCAGCGCTGGCGGAGCACGGCTGGCCGTGGACCGACGCCGACCCGTACGACGACCGCTACGAGCGGTGGGTCGACGGTCGGCCGGGCTTCAGCGCGCAGGAGCACGACGTGCTGCGCCGTCGGCTCGCCGAACGCAAGGACGCGGCCGCCCGGCGCGCGGCGGACCACGAGCTCGCCGCGCTCGGGCTGGTCGCGCGCGTGCGGGGCGACCGGCTGCAGGTACGCCGGGCCGCGCGCGCCGGACAGGAGGCCCGTGGCACGGACCGTTGACCCCGAGCGGTACGCCGCACGGCGGCTCGCCATCATCGACGCGGCGCTGACCGTCTTCGCCGAGCGCGGCTACGACGGCGCGACGACGGCGGCGATCTGCCGGCAGGCAGGGATCGGGTCGGGCACGTTCTTCCACTACTTCCCGACGAAGCGCGACGTGCTGCTGGCGATCCTGCGGCTCGGCATCGAGGACGTGCGGGAGCGCGCGGCGCGCTATGCGGGGCGCACCGATCCGCTCGGCGTGCTCCTGGACATCGTCGCGGAGCACGCGCAGGACGCCGCCGACCCGCGCATGCCCGGTTTCGTGCGCGCCGTCGGCGGCATCATGACGCAGCCCGACGTCGCGGAGCTGCTGCGCGAGGACACCGAGGTCCAGCACGCGCTCCTGCGGCCGTGGGTCGAGCAGGGGCAACGGGCGGGAGCGGTCCGCACCGACCTGCCGGCGTCGCGGATCGTGTCATGGCTCTACCTGCTCACGGACGGCTTCCTCGGGCAGGCGGCGTCGGACGACGGGTTCGTCCCGGCGGACGAGGCCGAGGTGCTCGTCGACACCGCGCGGCGCTTCCTCGCGCCGTGGAGCGGCATCGCGCCGTGAGCAGCCTCGCACCGTGAGCGGGAC
>Ga0079224_100006789_pt1 | contig 15249 bp, 16 predicted proteins | sample Stecom2015_FD_80414 | JGI IMG/M metagenome (GOLD analysis project Ga0079224, IMG submission 80414) | Agricultural soil microbial communities from Utah to study Nitrogen management - Steer compost 2015 | ecosystem: Environmental > Terrestrial > Soil > Agricultural land | place: USA: Utah...
ATCTTGATTTCGTTAGGCTGCAAAGCTAAGTTTGTTTCACTTAAATGATAAAATCATGAGTACAAATTATTCTTTGCTCTTCTACCTGAAGAGACCAAAAAACTACGTGAGCGGCCCGAAGCCGATCTACATGCGCATCACCGTGGATGGCATTCCCAAAGAAATTTCCACCGGTCAAGATTGTGAACCTACTAAATGGATCTCCAAGGCAAACCGTGCCAAGGGAACCAAAGAGGACGTTAAAACACTGAATGCCTATCTGGATACCCTCGAGCACAAAATCGCCGATATACATCTCCAGATGGTAAAAAGCGGCGAGGATATTACCTCAGAATCCATTAAACTGAAATATCTAGGAAAAGATATTAAGAGAAAATCGTTGCTTGCTGTTTTCCTTGAACATAACAATCAGATGGAAGCTCTATTGGCCAACGGGTTCAAGCCAAATACACTCAAAGGTTATAAGACCTCACTGTCCCACATCGAACAATATCTAAAGACAGAGCACGAATGTTCCGACATTGATGTCAGAAAGATCGATCACGGGTTTGTAACGGGGTACGAATTTTACCTACGTTCTGCGCTGGGTTGCTCAGAGGTTTCGGCTGCCAAGTACATCAAGCATCTGCGGAAGATCGTAAAGTTGTGCATCGCACACAAATGGATTATTGATGATCCCTTTGCTTCTTATAAGAATTCGGCCAAAGCGAAAGAAAAAGAATTCCTTAACGAACACGAACTGGAGCGCATAGAGCGTAAATTGTTTAGCGTTCCAAGACTTGCACATGTACGTGATATCTTTGTGTTCTGCTGCTACACAGGGCTGTCATACGCCGATGTTAAAAAACTGACCGATAGCGATATCGGAAAAGGTTTCGGAGGCAAGCTTTGGATATTTACCAATCGGGAGAAAACAGAAACGGCATCGAATATTCCCCTGCTGCCAAATGCCTTGGAAATTCTTTCGCGTTACAGTGATTATCCGCCCTGTTTTTCTAAAGGAACGCTGCTTCCGGTACTCAGTAACCAAAAGATGAACAGTTATCTTAAAGAGATTGCCGACTTATGTGGTATCGCCAAAAAGTTGACGTTCCATATGGCAAGACATACTTTTGCCACGACGGTCACCCTATCCAACAACGTGCCTATTGAGACGGTTTCCAAAATGCTCGGCCACACGGATATCAAAACCACCCAACATTACGCTAAACTGTTGAATACACGGATAGGACGCGATATGGATCAATTGGAAGAAATGCTGGACAGTAAAAAGCCGAAATACGATACGATAATGCCAAAGGTTTCTTTCGGAAAGACGCAAACTTTTTCTCTGCAACCGTGTTTGAAAACCGGTAAAACGGGTTAGTGCATCGATGCTCAACTGCGGCACAGTCAAAGAGGATGGGTTAGTGTGACTGCTTACCCTCTTCTCTTTGACCAACACTACTTCTAATACTCGGCCGTTTGGGCCGAAACGAGGTGTAGCCACAAGTGGCACGAACCTACGGAAAGGGATTTCATGGTATTAAATCCCTACCTATTAGGCTAGTCTGCTTAGATTTTACCAATGTTATTACCCTCAACTGGTCGGTTCCCGATTCGTTATCGTTTCTCCTTTCAGCAGTACCTGTGAACAGATATAGTTGTTTCGATCATAGCTTGTCTATTTTTAAAAGACACGTGGACCGATGGGTGAAAATATCTCATTTTCTTTGTAGTCATTAATATGATCGTAACAGTAAGTTGTATTTTGTGATTCGCGATTTGCAAATCACAAAACAAAGCTTTACCTTTATGTTATGAGACGCAAACATAATGGCATGAGACCGCAGGATATCATTGTCCTGATCAAGATCTTGACAATGCACGATGAAAGCTGGCAGTTAAAAGATTTAGCGAATTCTCTATACATCAGTAATTCAGAAATATCGGAATCGTTAGAAAGAAGCACTTACGCTGGTCTGATTGATTTTAGAAAACGGAATGTCCACCGTGGGAACCTGTTAGATTTCCTTATCTACGGAATGAAATATGTATTTCCGGCACAGCCCGGAATATTGGCAAGAGGTTTGCCAACAGCACATTCACATCCTTTCTTACAGACATTTATCAGTAGTGATCAGGCTTATGTTTGGCCTTCCCCATCTGGCAGTATATTAGGTCAGGCAATAGAACCTTTCTACGCTAACCAGGTCAAGGCGGCACAGGAAGACGATGAGTTATATCGGCTGCTTGCTTTACTGGATGTGATAAGGGTGGGTAAGCTTCGTGAAAAAGCCGTTGCTGAAAAAGAATTAAAAGAAATATTATCCCATGTCAAATCATATTAACATTGTACGGATCAAAGCTGTGAACAATGCCTTGCAGGAGTTACGCGATCAGGTGGTTTTCGTGGGAGGAGCAACAATATCCCTATATGCTGACCGACCGGTTCTTGAAGTCAGACCGACCGACGATATTGATGTCATTATCGAGATTCTTAATTACAAACAACGTCAACAGCTGGAAGAACGGCTGAGAGAAATAGGTTTTTCAAATGACGTCGAATCGGGAGTAATCTGTCGGTTTAAGATTAAAGGTATTGTCGTCGACATTATGCCAACGGACGATCCATCCATAGGATTTAACAATAAATGGTATCCGAAGGGTTACGAGCATGCCGAAATTTATACCCTTGATGATGGCCAGACAATCCGGATTCTGACTGCACCCTATTTTCTCGCGACAAAGTTAGAAGCCTTTAAAGGGCGAGGAGGTGGAGACGGCCGATTGAGCCATGATTTCGAGGACATTGTTTTTGTATTGGAAAACCGGGAGGGGTTATGGAAAGAACTGGAAACCTGTGATGATGGCGTAAAAGCATATCTGGTCGCTGAATTTTCAGTACTCATGGACAATCCTCATATCTACGAATGGATAGATAGCCATGTGGAGCGTGGGAATATCCCCCCACAGACTTCTGTCATAATAGAAAATATAAAAAACTGGCTAGTCGAGACTGGAGGAACTATTTAAAGAACAGAAAAGAAGTTAGCAAAATACACTACTAAGGTTTCACCGTAAATGCCCAAAGCGAGAACGGCACAGGCCTCGAGCGTTGGGGTTTCGCAGGCCGCAAATGAGCGGTGGCATAGCGGAATTGACGAGGAAAAGCGACGCCTTTTATTACTTTATCTCCCCCTTCCTTTTTTCTTTCGCCGGCGTTTACGCTCTTCATCCGTTACGCTACTCTCCCCTTCACTCGCGATATTGCCGGGATCAAATAATCCCCCCAAAATATCGGCTGCCGCTTTGGTAAGCTCTCCAGCTATACCCGCTACCTGTTCAAGAGCCTCGATGTCCGCAACCTGCAAGCTACGGTCAAGCTGGTTATCTATGGTGCGCTCCGTATCCGTCTCCTGTTCTTTTGCTCGGGAGAGTAACCTTGAACGCTGTTCGACCGTCCCGTTCTTCATCGTATTGGCATATTCCATACTTTCCTTTAGGTTCCGTTCAAAACCGAACATTTCATCAAAAAGGGTCTCGCCCGATTGTTTAAATGCCGTTCTGTCAAATTGGCCCATTTTCCGTGAATGGGCGGTATTCTTTCCCCGCGAGGTATTCTGCGGGCTTAACTTTATACGGTCTGTTATGTCCTTACGGCTGACGATCACCTGTACATGCATCTGCTCACCTTCCTTGCGCTCTCCCCTCTGTTTCCGTCCGTTCTTTACTTCCTTATCTTTATAGCTATAATAGCGGTAGTTTTCCAGTTTACCGAACCATAAAAGGTCTCTGTTGCTTCCGACACCCGGACGGTTGAAATTCTGTGCATATCTGTCCATTACGCTGACTGCAAACGCCTTCAGCTTTTCCTTTGCGCCTTCCTCACCATAAAGCGAGATAAGATGCCTTATCTCTTTTTGGCTTGGGCTGATATTGACCAGGAAGAACTTGCTGTCGTCCCGGCCGAGTTTGGCAACATTGTTATCGATGTCCATACGCACGGTGTGCCGTCTGATATTGTTATCGTTCCCATTGAACCAGTTTTCTTTTTCTTCTGCCTTTTCAGCCATGCGGTTTTCCTTCTCCAGATAATTTACCAGTGCCGAGCAGCTGCCCTTGTTGCCACCTGTTTCAGAAGCCGTGATGTTGATATACATAGGCCGCTCTTTCTAAAGTTTGTCCAGTGCCTGCCTGACCTGCCGGGCAAGTTCGTCTTTCTTTGCCGCAGAGGTCGGCCATCCGAGGTTCTCCCGCTGCTCGATATAGTGATCGAGTATCCTGCGGCAATCCGTTTTGAGGCGCTGCCGGTCGGGAATGTCCGCAAGAACCTTTTTCAGCATCGCACCCATCTGTTTTACATACACCTGCGTATCGCCGTGTGATTTCTCACTGCGTAGCTGTGATTCGCCGACTTTTTTGGTGAATGTTCCGTACTGTTTTGTAGTTGCCAGGAGTTCATCGACAATATTGTATATCGGCACCAGCAGGTCGTTCTCCTGCTTGCGGATAAAGGAAAGGATCCGGTTTATTCCGCTTGAGAGTTCTTTTTCAGTACCTCATCGTTCAGGTCGGTAGGATCCTTTTTGCTCTTATAAAAACATTCCACCATCTGCATGACAACTTCCCGTTTTGTACGCCCCAGCTTACGTGCCAGGAGCGAAAGCCGCTCGTCCACCTCTTTGGGAAAACGTACCGATTTGCTGTTGGGATCGATCCTAGCCATTGCCGCCCCTTCCTCTGTCACCGGATGAAAACCGGAACCTGCTGGCTTTGGTCGGATGCCAAGAAGGGATGTATTCCAGATAGCCGTACTCTACCAGTTCTGAAAGACATTTATGGTAGGTCGTTATCGACTTGATACGCGAAAAGCGCATCAGCCTGCTCCGGCTGGTATGAAAAAAGTCTGTGGGGCACATCGAATCATGGTAGTAAAAAAGTGCCATGACCAGACCTATGTGCGAAGGTAGGAGCCTGTGGTCGTATGCAATTTTCTCAAAATATATCCTAAAAAACTGTCCGGGCATTCCCCTACGTTTATCCATTATCGCTTCCCCCTTCCATCATCCTTTCGATATCCTCCCTGCGATAGTACATACTGCCACCGATCTTTCGATAAGGTAACGTCCCGTTGATCCGTAAGTTCTGCAAGGTACCCGGTGAGATGCCCAGCATTTCTCTTACCTCCGTACTGCGGAGCCACTGACGGTCACTTTCCTTTTTAACATTTTCTTTTAGGATCTCCCTGATCTCCTCCATCATTTCCATCTTCATTCTGCGGAGGTCTTCTTTTGTTACGATGTCTATTTCCATACTTTCCCAATTTGTTTTCCTGATCGATATGGCACGGATACTTGTAGTGCCATCGGGACAAAATTGGGGGATATTCGGGCAGGTTGGATGACCAACGGAGCCGGTTGGTCATGTCCAGATAGTGGACGGGAGGCTTAATCTTTGTCTTTGGGTACGATCTTGAAGAGTTTTTCGTGCTCTTCGATCTTAACGCCCTTTGTTGCATCCCTGGGATCCTTCTTCACAAAATAGTTCCGTGCGGTATCCACGGATATTGCTTTTCCCTTATGGGTGAAGTACTTCGCGACAAGTTTGTAGTAAGGACTGTCATAATCGCTCCTTACCAGTTTTCTGCCATTGGGGAGTGGCAGGTCCCTTATCTGTTGGATCAGGTCAATGAAGGTGGGCAGATATTCGTCCTGTATCATAGCCTTGCCCGATACCTCGAAAACTTTGAGTTTCTCCAGCTTTTCCTCCAACTCTTCTATCCGGGCATTCAGTTCGGCAATCTTCGCATCTTTTTCTTTGAGAAGAGTGTCATTGGGTCTGATGTTCCATTCGTCCCTCTGCGATAGGAATTTCTGAAATTCCTGCAACTTTTCGATGTTCGATATGTATTGGGCATGTTTGGAAGAGAACGGATTCTGCCTTTCAAAGTATTCTATCCTCTTGGCTACTATCCGCCAGACATGCGCAAGGAACTCCTTCTCGCTATTCCCTTCATCCTTTGCCAGGTAATACTTCAGATGGTAGAGATAATAATCCTCGAAGGAAGAAGGTTCTAGCCCATAGACCTTCAATAGGAAATGGTTGTCGTCACTGCCCTTTTTTAGACCTGTCAATACGCCCAGATCGTAAGGGTGGAAATTACGTTGGAATGCTCTGCGGTATTTAAAGTATTTTGACGACATAACCCAAATTTAATAAAAACTTGTAAAACTGGTTTCGTGATGTAATGATATATCCATCAAAATGTATATTGATATCATTATATATCTGTACATCTGGAAAAGCCCTTATGGTATACCCAGAGGTATACTAAAAACGGCTTTCTTGAAGCCGTTAGGCAATAAGGGTATCCCCGGAGGATACCCAAAACCCCGTTTGCAGCGCATACGGCAAGCAAAGTAGGGCTCTGCCCAACTTCCGCTTGCTCTATTGACCCGTTCTAAAATGGGCTTACAACTGAAATTTTGTTACGCATAATCATTACTTATGAATAATACTAATATATGGCTTTGACATCTAAGATCGTATCCTGCGTACTGACAAAAACTTGATCCGTTGAAATTACTAAAAGCGGGGATAACGCCGCACGGTCTATCGCTGTGTATCCTTTGCCACCTACTAAATTGTCTAACATTAAGGTTGTTGGAGAAAATTCTATTTTATTTACCAATGTGGAATCGTTTACCCACGCAATTGCCCAATTGTGATTATTGTAGTCGTCTGTCTTGGTCTTAATTTTGTCTTGAGAATCTTTAGAAAGTTTTATTTCATTAAATAGGAACTGGCTATTGATCTCATGGCTCATGATGATCACCTTATCAAATTCTATACAGTCAAGATTAAAGTTAAGTGTATCATTTATTTGTACATTTTCTATCCTTTCTGTAATATCCTTTACGCATTCTGTTCTACTTAAATCGTTTGATGAGGGTGAGCCACAACCTATCAATAAGAACAAAACAAAAGCGCATTTTATTAATCTCATAATATTCCTTCTTAATTGCCAGAATAATGTTCAGAACCATCATATACAAAATCATCTATATCAGATGAGGGGTTAGGAATAGTTCCATCAAAATCTATAATGATTATATTGCCATCTAATACGGCTTCATTGAAGTCGTTCATAAATTGATTGATATCAATAGTATCATGAGAAGAACCATAATTTGCCCCCCATTGGTTATTATGAATATCCATAGCATATTCATTGGGAATAATAGGAGCTGAGTGTTCATGAGCAATTCCTAACTGAATCGCAGCTTCCTTACCAAAAGCGTTTGCATTCAGTGCAGTAAATAGTGCATGTCGAATCGCGTCACCATAACCATTATGGATTCCATCTGGGAATTTATTAGCGATGGATTCCGCATAACTTTTATTGTACAAGGCTGCAACACCTTTCAGAGGATTTTTTAAAAACCATTCCTGTTCTGGACTAGGATTCGAACTTTCATTACCACCAGAATCATTATTACCTCCACCTCCGCCACCACTTATATCGTTCCAATAATCTTCATCGTAATCATCCCCATCGTCGTAATGCCAATTGTCGTCACCATCGTTACTTCCCCATGGATCATCTCCGGGGTCTGGCGGATAAACATCCACAGGATCTATCTCTTCTTCCTATGCGACATCACTATACCCTCCCTTTAATTTAAACAACTCATTTTTTGGCAATTCCTCGACATTGCTCGAAATATCGAAGAAGTTTAAAATCGGTCTTCTTTTCATATACTCTATTAATTTAAATTTAACAAAATGGGAGCTTGATTGAGTTCCACAATCAACTCTATAACTCTGTCAGTTTAATCTTCGAATTTACATCCAAGACGTATCTCGATTTAGGGCGAGTGTACTTATATAGTTCCAGTTCCTTTCTTTTTTCATAATACAATAAAACCCGTTCTTCAACTTCCCCGTTATGCCCTTTTAATCGCACCAAAAATGTGCGCTGGTTTCCAAGCGTTTTGTCTTCCAGTATCATCGAGGATGCTAGGAGTCGATAATTTTTCCATCTTGGTGAAACAACATGTCCCTTAAGATCGAAGGATATCTCTTCCGTTTGACGTTCCTTCCCGTTATCGACCAGCTTGTATTTTCCTCCCAGCAATAGGTATCCTTCCACTGCATGAATAGGTGTCATTAACCTCTTCGGCACGGGCGCCACAAATTTGGTTGTATCACTTGATGGACTTTCAGGAGATTTTATTAATAATAAAACTGTATCGGTTTGATGAACGATGGTGAAAGTATAATTTTCATATGCATCCCAAGAAAAATGCTTACGGTTGATATTGGACTGCACGTTCTTTATTTCGTAGCGATTAGGGCCTTTAGATTCAAAATTAGCCTCTACAACCCTTCCCAGGCAGGTTTTAAAATAAGGCTTTCCATCTTTAGTAATAATAGCCTCTATAGGATCGCAGAATTTCTTTTTGTTCATAAAAGTTTTATTCTGCTTTATATCTTCTACATACTTCAATGGTAACCAAACTTCGTCTGTGGACGAAGTTTGAGCTACAGCTATAAGAATAAAAAACTGCAATAAGTTGCAAATAAAAAATGTTTTTACGTACTTCATGGTATCATTTCTATTAATCAGCACTTAGCAACCGTTATCCTCTATAGGGAAAAACACTATTTTTTCGTTCCCATAAAACCCAGAGCCAGTATTTCCTCCTCCTGTATATATATCAACGTGTGCCATACTATTGCCTTGGGCAACCTGATATATAATTCCTGTTTGATTATAATATTCTGAATTCATAAATTCGGAAAGGGTCATTTCCTTATGGTCTAATCCTTCCCGGATCAGCCAATCAGCTACATCTTTCGCTCCTCTTGGATATCCTTCCGAAGTTACATTTCCAGTATAATTATCCGACGTTGCAAAATCGACTCCGTAAGCATCCGTAAACATTGCCCCCACACGGATTGCACATTGATTTTCTGCATAGGAATCATTAGAAGGATGCGCGGGTGTACCATCCGGGTTTGCTTCAGGATATTGGGTAAATAGGGCAGTAAAGCAAAGTTCGTCTGGAAGATCCGAACTTTCATTACCACCTGAATCATTATTTCCGCCATTACTGTTTCCACCTGTACCTCCTCCGCCACCATAATCGTTCCAGAACTCGTCATCGTATTCGTCCCAATCATCATAATGCCAGTCGTCGTCATCGCCGTCTTCCCATGACTCATCCTCAGATTCGGGAGCCAAAATTTCGATCTCCTCTATTTCGTTTTCCCATGCTACGTCGCTATAGCCTCCTTTTAACTTAAATAACTCGTTCTTTGGCAATTCTTCGACATCGCTCGAAATGTCGAAGAAGTTTAAAACTGTTTTTTTTCTCATATTCAATTTATTTAAACTTTACAAATCTTCCATCATTATTAGTTTCAATGGGTGCCGTCATCTGTCTGACGGTGTGCTGTTTCAATTTATGTGACCACGAGAATATTTTGATCTCATCTCGCCATCCATTGTACATACCATCAAGAATATCCTCGCTTTTATGTGGCAAATAGAAAGGTGTATTTTCAAATGTTGTTGCTGAAAGAGGATAATACGTATCGTAGCGAAATGTATAACCGTCACTTGTCTCCGCCGATTGCGTTTCCTCATCCGTATCCACTATCCATATATCGACAAAAGGAAAGGTATAGTCATATCCATCCACCTTAAATCCTCCCGGCCTCCAGATCTTGTAATATATTTTGCCTGTTTTCTTCCATTCCCATTCTGTAACATTATATACTCCATCTTGAATAACGCGATCTATCAAGCTCTCCCTATCTTTACTATCGATCATCAGGTCTACATCATCGTCCCAATCCATTATCTTTCCATGCCGTATTGCACCTAAAAGTGTACCCGCATGCAAAAAAATCTTAACACCGATTTCTTGGGAAACAGTTGAGAGATATCGTAGTATGCCCTGTACTTGCTCCATCTCATCATCCGCCCAAACACAGTAGTTCCTAACATATTCGTTAACAGATGCTTTCCTGGCCATAAGACTGCTGGAACTGGATTGATCATACTGAAACCAGCTAGTTTCTGCACAAATAAATCTTATTTCCTTATTGATGCCCCCTGTCAAGAGTTCTTCATCTAACGGGCCGGTAATACAATAAAAAGATTCGAGTAGCTTCATCACAGAATCCCTATTGATGCAATAGCAATATGTACCCCAAAAAAAGCCGAACCGACTCACGGAAACAGGATAGTTGTTTTCTGTAAAATGTATCTTGTCATAGGGAAAAAATACTTCCCATTTACCTTCGATTTCGTCAAGGCTCAATGTAATTTCATCCAAATCCGCCTGAACATCAACTCCTTCTTCAGTTATCAGACAATAGCGTTCGCTGGAATCGTTGTAAAAATGACGCCAAGCTGAAACATTCGCCTTAAATAGCTCCTTCTCCACATCCGATACATCAACACCGAACTTTTCTACAAAACAGCAGGTGTCGCATTTGAGCTGTCGTATATCTACGGAATGCCCCTTGTCCTTTACGTTATATAGCTGAAAATCTTTTGTTATGACGTAATGTTCCATTGTCACTCAGGTCTGTATGGTAAAATCGAATTAATCCTTCTGCCATATATAGGTCTTGAGGATGCGTAATTTTTATATTTTCGTAATTTCCTTCGCATAAATAAATTTTGTTTCCATCGGCCTCCACGACAGTTGCATCGTCCAGAAAAGATGCTTCATAGATTTGACGATAAGCTTTTTTTATCATAGACGCTCGAAAAACCTGTGGGTTTTGTACTTCCTTGATCGTAGCTCTATCCACAGCGTAATTTCCGTTATCATTTTTAATACGGAGTGTGTTGACGCTATCAAAAACAGGAACGCCCGATCCGTGCAATGCAGCAGTAGTATAAGCTCTCTGGATTGTTGTAACAGAGACAAACGGTCGGACTCCATCATGAACACCAATTAAATCATTCTCTGCGCAGGTAATCTCGCATAGTGCATTTCGGACTGAATGAAAACGCTGACTACCTCCGATCACTGTTTTTATTCCCTTCAAATGTTGGTATTCATTAGTTAGCCCTTTCCAAAGTAGGAGGTGGTTTCTATTGATAACAACAACTATATTCTCAATAGCGAACAAATCGAGATATCTTTCTACTGTCCAAACCAAGATAGGCTTATCTGCAATAGTTTCATACTGTTTTCCAAGAGAGGATCCGAACCGGGTGCCGATCCCTCCGGCCAAGACGATGATATATCGTTCGCTGTTCATATCAATTTAATTCAATTACTGCGCTAATATAATCAAGTTGATAATCGATAAAGGTCTCTCCGTTGTTAATTTTAGATTAATTTTTGCATGTTATATTTTCAACATAGTTTGTAATACTATATTTGCGGACGATATCATTAACTACATGCGGAACCTATATGTTTAAGAAATTTCCTTCCGAATATCAGCTAGATAAGATGGACTGCGGAGCCACCTGCTTAAAGATTGTCGCGAAGTTCTACGGACGGTTTTATTCACTCGCTTTTCTAAGGAATCTGTGCGGAACTACGCGGGAGGGGGTTTCTATTATGAATATCATCCATGGTGCGAACAAAATAGGTCTGAAGGCTAGAGCGGTAAAAGTCTCTCTAAAGCAGTTACTGGAAAGTGTACCATTCCCCTGTATTGTTCATTGGAAGGAATCGCACTTTGTGGTGGTCTATAAAGTTTCCTCCAAAAAGATATACGTATCCGATCCGGCAAAGGGGCTAATTTCTCATGACCATAAGGCCTTCTCGAAAAGCTGGTGCCAGCCGGGTACAAAAAAAGGCGTAGTTATTGGTCTGGAACCTGAGGCAAACTTTTTTGATATTAATCATGACGACAATACGAAACCTAAGCGAACGCTCCGTTCAGTATTAAGGTATTTCGCTCCTTATAAGGGTAATGTATTAAATTTACTGATTATCATGCTGTTCGTAACTGGATTACAGGCGTGTTTACCTTTTCTGACCAGGGCAACTATTGATGTCGGTATAGGTACATCCGATTTGAACTTCATCAATATGATGTTGATTGCTAATGTATGTATTTTGCTGGCTACGACGTTTTCAAATGCTGTCAGGGATTGGATCATACTTCATCTTACCAGTCGCGTAAATATCTCGTTGATCTCTGATTACCTGATAAAACTTATGCGTTTGCCTATCACTTTTTTTGAGAACAAAATGATCGGAGACATTCTTCAACGGGCATCTGACCATCAGAGAGTTCGGGAGTTTATCATGGGTAACTCGCTTAATCTTATATTCTCCACATTGACTTTCGTCGTCTTTGGGGTTATCTTAAGTATATTCAATAAGGTTATCTTTTTTATTTTTATTGCGGGAAGCACTTTGTATTTTATATGGGTTCTTGCTTTCCTCGCCATAAGGCGTAGGTTGGACACGAACTATTTCAACTTAATGTCACAGGATCAGAGTTATTGGGTTGAAACTATATCCAGCATGCAGGACATAAAAACCAACAATTATGAGAATGCGAAGAGATGGAAATGGGAAAATCTTCAGGCAAGGCTTTATAAGGTCAATTTAAAGTTAACTTCAATAACGAATTACCAAAATCTAGGCGGACAGTTTATAGAAGGGTTCAAGAATGTACTGATCACGATCTTTTGTGCAAGGGCTGTAATCAACGGAGAAATGACTTTCGGTGTGATGATTTCCACCCAGATAATCATAGGTATGTTAAATGCACCGATACAGCAATTTATTCAGTTTATTATTTCTGCACAGTTTGCGAAAATTTCCCTAATGCGGATAAATGAAATCCATCAACTGGACGACGAAGAGACGTTGCAATCTTTCGATGATATATTACTTCCCGAAACGAAGGATATTCTGGTAAAAGGCGTCTACTTTCACTACGCCCCTAAAACACCTCCCGTAATTCGGGATTTGCGTCTAAGAATACCTGAAAAAAAAGTGACAGCCATTGTCGGAGATAGCGGAAGCGGCAAGAGTACATTGTTAAAACTTATTTTGAGACTATATGAACCAACGCAAGGGGAAATTAGTGTTGGCAATCTCAACATTAAGAATATACCCCTTCAATACTGGCGATCTAAATGTGGCGTTGTTCTGCAGGACGGTAAAATCTTCAACGATACGATTCTTAACAACATTATTCTGGGCGATGAAACTGTAGACTTTGAAAAATTTAGAACAGCTGTTAAGGTAGCCAATATTGACCGCGAGATCGAATCAATGCCTAAAGGATATGAGACCAAAGCTGGGGAACAAGGGAGAGGGCTTAGCGGAGGACAGAAACAGCGTATACTAATCGCCCGAGCACTTTATAAAAACCCGGAGTTTCTTTTCTTGGACGAAGCAACAAATTCACTGGACACCATTAATGAGAGGATGATCGTAGAGGCTCTTCAGCAATCTTTTATTGGTAGGACTGTCGTCGTCGTAGCCCATAGGCTAAGTACGGTAAAAAGTGCCGACCAGATTGTCGTTATGAGGGGCGGAAGAATAGTTGAAGTCGGTACGCATGAAAGTTTAATGGAAAAAAGCGGACATTATCATGATCTGGTTACTACACAAATAGCTTTTGCTTAAAAAAATGGAATTGGAAGAGAAAAAAATTAAACGAACGGAAGAGGTTGACCATATCGTCAACCGTATGCCAAATAAATTCGGCATTCAGGTTACCATTATAGCAACAGCCATAATATCTGTACTGTTAGCTTTAGGTTTTCTTATCAGTTATCCGGATGTTCAGATCGGTAGCGTGACCATCAATACAGAAACGCCGGCTATTAGGATTTTCAGTAACCATTCCGGCAAAATCATTCTCCTAAAAAGGAACCAGGAGTTGGTAAAGCAAAATGAAGTATTGGGATATCTAGACAACCCAGCTAACATGCAAGACGTTCTGCAAATCAGCGAACTCATCAAAAAAGTGGACGTAACTAATCCCAAAGGATTGTTGGCTAGCGATGAGCTTCCCAAGAAGGTATATCTAGGAGCGATAAACAGCCCTTATTACACATTTCTTGATGCTCTGCAACAATATCGTCACTATTATTCAACTAAACTATACGATTATCAGATCCAGACATACCGGAATCTATTGAATGAACAGTATACACTTCTGGAAAAAACAAAAGAAAAAGCAAGATTATCGGGAAACAATCTGGATATCTTGGACAAATTTGCTGAACGTGACTCCATTCTTCTTTCGAAACGGGTTATAAGTGTAGCAGAATTTGAAAGAAACAAAATGAATCAGCTAAATGCCGTCTATAGTGATGTCAACACAAGAAATGAAGCGTCACAGATCATGTTAGAAATATTCAAAACTCAAAATGCCATTCACGAAACTGAAATAAAAAAAGAAGAAATTGAAAAGAGTCTATATTTGACGTTAAGCTCAACATTTCACGAACTGAATGCTTCCTTAAAGCATTTCGATGAAACCTATGTTTTTAGGAGTCCGCAAGAAGGAAATGTTCAATACCTCAATTTTTGGAACAACAATTATTTTGTGCAGGCAAACGAAGAGGTGTTTTCAATCGTACCTCCTAATAACCAAATCGTAGCACAAGTGCTACTGCCTAATGCTGGAGCCGGCAAGGTTCTACCAGGACAAGAGGTAATTATCAAACTTGATAATTACCCCTTTAATGAATTTGGCTCTTTGAGGGGAACTGTCCGCGATATTTCGTTGGTTACTAACACACAGCGAACCGAACAGGGTAATATCGAATCCTATCTTGTACATGTAACACTCCCTGAAGTGCTCATAACAAATTATGGGACAAAGCTTGATTTTAAATATGAACTGAAGGGCGTAGCAGAAATCGTTACTAAGAAGAGAATGTTAATCGAAAGGGCATTTGATAATATAAAGTACATGCTTTCTGAAAAAGAAACAGCTGCTTAGATATATCTCAATTTTAATTATCGAAAAGACATCGCATTCGAATTCAAATATGTTTAATTCGTCAAAATTGCTTAACTTAGCTCTATAGCAATTGCAGCTAAAACGTATGTCAAACCAGTGAGCGATTCGGTGAGCAGGGAAATAGAAGGCTTGTAAAATACTGATAAAGAGACTGATGTCCGAAAGGTATTATTCCCCTACGGGCTACAGAAAGACTCCAAACAACTTTTTACTAAACTAAGATATAATTACGATACATTTTTAATTTTCTGATAGAACTTTTCATCGGGTGTTATTCGTCCTAATGACTTA
>Ga0079224_100006790_pt1 | contig 15249 bp, 27 predicted proteins | sample Stecom2015_FD_80414 | JGI IMG/M metagenome (GOLD analysis project Ga0079224, IMG submission 80414) | Agricultural soil microbial communities from Utah to study Nitrogen management - Steer compost 2015 | ecosystem: Environmental > Terrestrial > Soil > Agricultural land | place: USA: Utah...
CGTGGAGTACCAGACCGAGAGCCGCCACTACGCGCACGTGGACTGCCCCGGTCACGCGGACTACGTGAAGAACATGATCACCGGTGCCGCCCAGATGGACGGCGCGATCCTGGTGGTCGCCGCCACCGACGGCCCGATGCCGCAGACCAAGGAGCACGTGCTCCTGGCCCGCCAGGTCGGCGTCCCCTACATCGTCGTGGCTCTGAACAAGTCCGACATGGTGGACGACGAGGAGATCTTCGAGCTGGTCGAGCTCGAGGTCCGCGACCTGCTCAACGAGTACGAGTTCCCGGGCGACGAGGTCCCCGTGGTCCGCGTCTCCGCGCTGAAGGCCCTGGAGGGCGACGCCGAGTGGGGCCAGAAGATCCTGGAGCTCATGCAGGCCGTCGACGAGACCATCCCCGAGCCGCAGCGTGACGTCGACAAGCCGTTCCTGATGCCGATCGAGGACGTCTTCTCGATCACCGGTCGCGGCACCGTCGTGACCGGCCGCATCGAGCGCGGTGTCATCAACGTCAACGACACCGTCGACATCGTCGGCATCAAGGACGAGAAGGTCACCACCACCGTCACCGGTGTGGAGATGTTCCGCAAGCTGCTCGACCAGGGCCAGGCCGGTGACAACGTCGGTCTGCTGCTGCGCGGCATCAAGCGCGAGGAGGTGGAGCGCGGCCAGGTCGTCATCAAGCCCGGCACCACCACCCCGCACACCGAGTTCGAGGCGCAGGTCGTCATCCTCTCCAAGGACGAGGGTGGCCGCCACACGCCCTTCTTCAACAACTACCGCCCGCAGTTCTACTTCCGCACCACGGACGTCACCGGCGTCGTCACGCTGCCCGAGGGCACCGAGATGGTCATGCCCGGTGACAACACCGCGATGACCGTCCAGCTCATCCAGCCGGTCGCGATGGAAGAGGGTCTGAAGTTCGCCATCCGCGAGGGTGGTCGGACCGTGGGCGCGGGCCGCGTCACCAAGATCATCAAGTAGCACGACCGTTGTCGGGCGGTCGGGTCCGTCAGTGACTCGGCCGCCCGACACCATGAAGGACGTCATCCGGCTCTTACGGTGATGCCACCTCATCAGGGGACAGCCCTGCAGCAGTTTCTCAGGTGAATAGAGCCTCAACCGGGAGTTCCTCCGGAGCGCACTGGCCCTTCACGGCGCCGCGCCTCTAGGACACTGAAGCGAAGGACGAAAAGGCCACCATGGCGGGACAGAAGATCCGCATTCGGCTCAAGGCCTATGACCACGAGGTCATCGACAGTTCGGCACGCAGCATCGTCGAGACTGTGACGAGGACCGGCGCGCAGGTCGCGGGCCCGGTGCCGTTGCCGACGGAGAAGAACGTTTACTGCGTCATCCGGTCGCCGCACAAGTACAAGGACTCGCGTGAGCACTTCGAGATGCGCACGCACAAGCGGCTGATCGACATCATCGACCCGACGCCGAAGACCGTCGACTCGCTCATGCGGCTCGACCTTCCGGCCGGCGTCGACATCGAGATCAAGCTCTGAAGGACGCTGAAGACATGACGACCAAGCAGATCAAGGGAGTTCTGGGCGAAAAGCTCGGCATGACCCAGGTCTTCGACGAGTCCGGCAAAGTTGTGCCGGTGACGGTTCTGAAGGCCGGTCCGGCTGTCGTGACTCGCGTCCGCACCCCGGAGACCGACGGATACTCGGCGATCCAGCTCGGCTACGGCCAGATCAACCCGCGCAAGGTGAACAAGCCGCTCGGCGACTACCTGCGCAAGCACAACCTCACCCCGCGCCGCCACTACGTCGAGGTGCGCACCGCCGACGCCAGCGAGTACACGCTGGGCCAGGAGATCACCGCCGACGTGTTCGAGGCCGGCCAGAAGGTCGACGTCACCGGCAAGACCAAGGGCAAGGGGTACTCCGGTGTCATGAAGCGCCACGGCTTCGGCGGCCTCAGCGCCTCTCACGGCACCCAGCGCAAGCACCGTTCGCCCGGTTCCATCGGTGGCTGCGCCACCCCGGGCCGTGTCTTCAAGGGCCTGCGGATGGCCGGCCGTATGGGTAACGCGCGCCGGACCGTGCAGAACCTCACCGTGCACTCGGTCGACGCCGAGAAGGGCCTCCTCCTGGTCAAGGGTGCGGTTCCCGGCCCCAACGGCGGCCTGGTTCTCGTCCGCACCGCCGTGAAGGGGGTCAAGTAAGCCATGGCGACCATCGAGGTCAAGGACCGCGAGGGCGCGGCCAAGGGAAGCGTCGAGCTCCCCGACGAGATCTTCGCCCAGAAGGTCAACATTCCGCTGATGCACCAGGTCGTGGTCGCCCAGGAGGCCGCAGGCCGCCAGGGCACGCACTCCACCAAGACCCGGGGCGAGGTCCGTGGCGGAGGCAAGAAGCCGTACCGCCAGAAGGGCACCGGCCGGGCCCGGCAGGGCTCCGTCCGCGCGCCGCAGTTCACCGGCGGCGGCACGGTGCACGGCCCCAAGCCGCGTGACTACAGCCAGCGGACGCCCAAGAAGATGAAGGCCGCCGCCCTGCGCGGAGCCCTCAGCAACCGGGCGCAGAACGGACGTATCCACGTCATCAGCGAATTCATCGCCGAGGACGTCACCACCAAGCGCACCCAGACCGCGCTGAAGGCGCTGCGCCGGGTCACCGACTCCGACAAGGTGCTGGTGGTCCTCGCGCGCGACGACGAGCACAACCGGCTCGCGCTGCGGAACCTGCCCGAGGTGCACATCCTCGACGCCGACCAGGTCAACACCTACGACGTGCTCTACGCCGACGACATCGTGTTCACCGAAGCCGGTTACCAGGAGTTCCTGGCCCACGCCAAGGGCGACAGGACCGCGGTGTCTCAGGAGGACGACCAGTGAGGATCCCCGACCCTCGGGACATCATCATCAAGCCGGTGATTTCCGAGAAGAGCTACGGACTGCTGGACCAGAACAAGTACACCTTCCTGGTCCGTCCGGAGGCCAACAAGACGCAGATCAAGATGGCGGTGGAGCAGATCTTCGACGTGAAGGTCACCTCCGTCAACACGATCAACCGGAAGGGCAAGCGCAAGCGCACCCGGTTCGGCTACGGAAAGCGGCCCGACACCAAGCGCGCGATCGTGAGCCTGAAGGACGGCGACCGGATCGACATCTTCGGCGTCTGATTCCGCCGCCGTGCCGTTTCATTTCCAGTAACACGTAAGGAATGCACGAAAAAGATGGGCATTCGAAAGCACAAGCCGACGAGCCCGGGACGCCGCGGGTCGAGCGTGAGCGACTTCGCCGAGATCACGCGTTCGACCCCGGAGAAGTCTCTGGTCCGTCCGCTGCACTCCAAAGGCGGGCGTAACGGCCACGGTCGCATCACTGCCCGCCACCAGGGCGGCGGTCACAAGCGCGCCTACCGGGTGATCGACTTCCGCCGCCACGACAAGGACGGCATTCCGGCGAAGGTCGCCCACATCGAGTACGACCCGAACCGCACCGCGCGGATCGCACTGCTCCACTACGTGGACGGCGAGAAGCGCTACATCCTGGCGCCCGCCGGCCTCAAGCAGGGCGACCGGGTCGAGAACGGCCCCGGGGCCGACATCAAGCCGGGCAACTGCCTGCCGCTGCGCAACATCCCCACGGGTACGTTCGTGCACGCGGTGGAGCTCAAGCCGGGCGGCGGCGCCAAGCTGGGACGCTCGGCCGGGACCTCGATCCAGCTGCTGGCCAAGGAAGGCGCCTACGCGACGCTGCGCATGCCCTCGGGCGAGATGCGCCAGGTCGAGGTCGCCTGCCGGGCCACCGTGGGACAGGTCGGCAACGCCGAGCAGTCCAACATCAGCTGGGGCAAGGCCGGCCGCATGCGGTGGAAGGGCAAGCGCCCGAGCGTCCGCGGTGTGGCGATGAACCCGATCGACCACCCGCACGGTGGTGGTGAGGGCAAGTCCTCCGGTGGCCGCCACCCGGTCAGCCCCTGGGGCAAGTCCGAGGGCCGCACCCGTACGAAGGGCAAGGCCAGCGACCGGCTCATCGTGCGTCGGCGCAGCAGGAAGAAGCGGTAAGGAGCGCGACTGATGCCACGTAGCCTGAAGAAGGGCCCCTTCGTCGACGACCACCTCATGAAGAAGGTGGAGGAGCAGAACGAGAAGGGCACCAAGAACGTCATCAAGACGTGGTCCCGTCGTTCCATGGTCGTCCCCGAGATGATCGGGCACACCATCGCCGTGCACGACGGCCGCAAGCACGTGCCCGTGTTCATCTCCGAAGCGATGATCGGTCACAAGCTCGGCGAGTTCGCTCCCACGCGCACTTTCCGCAGCCACGTCAAGGAGGACCGCCGCAGCCGCCGCTAGCGGGTGTCCGGTCAGTTAAGAAGCACAGGGCCCCACGGTGGTGGGGGTGATTTCCGTGAGCGAGGGAAAAGCGATGGGAACGAGGGCACAAGCGCGGTACGTCCGCGTCACGCCCCGAAAGGCCCGCCGTGTGGTGGACCTTATTCGCGGGCTGCCCGCTGACGAGGCTCAGGCGGTGCTCCGGTTCGCACCTCAGGCGGCAAGTGAACCGGTGGGCAAGGTGCTCGCGAGCGCCATCGCCAATGCCGAGCACAACGACAAGTTGGACCGTGAAACGCTGGTCGTCAGCCGCGCCTGGGTGGACGAAGGACCGACTCTGAAGCGCATCCGGCCGCGGGGCTTCGGTCGCGCCTTCCGAGTCACCAAGCGGACGAGCCACATCACCGTGGTGGTCGAGCCGCGTGACACCGTGGGCGCCTCGTCGGCCAAGACGAAGGAAAGGACCCGATAGTGGGACAGAAGGTCAACCCGCACGGGTTCCGCCTCGGAGTGACCACCGACTTCAAGAGCCGGTGGTTCGCAGACAAGCTGTACAAGGACTACGTCAAGGAAGACGTGGCCATCCGCCGGATGCTGACCCGCGGCATGGAGCGCGCCGGGATCTCCAAGGTCGAGATCGAGCGCACCCGTGAGCGTGTCCGCGTCGACGTCCACACCGCCCGGCCCGGCATCGTCATCGGCCGTCGCGGTGCGGAGGCCGACCGCATCCGCGCCAACCTCGAGAAGCTGACCAAGAAGCAGGTCCAGCTGAACATCCTCGAGGTCAAGAACCCCGAGATCGACGCCCAGCTCGTCGCCCAGGGGGTCGCGGAGCAGCTGTCGAGCCGAGTCGCGTTCCGCCGTGCCATGCGCAAGGCCATCCAGAGCGCGATGAAGAGCGGGGCCAAGGGCATCCGCATCCAGTGCGGCGGCCGTCTCGGCGGCGCCGAGATGTCGCGCTCGGAGTTCTACCGCGAAGGCCGGGTGCCGCTGCACACGCTGCGCGCCGACATCGACTACGGCTTCTTCGAAGCGCGTACCACCTTCGGCCGCATCGGTGTGAAGGTCTGGATCTACAAGGGCGAGGCGCCCGTCACCCGCGCCGAGCGTGAGGCCGCCCAGGCCGCGCAGCGCGCGGCCGGCGGTCAGCGTCGCGAGCGTCCGGGACGCCGTCGCCGTGGCGGCGGTGGCGGTGGCGGCGGCCAGCAGCAGCAGGCCGAGAAGGCGACCGCCCAGGCGACTGAGGCCCCCAAGGCCGAGAAGTCCGGGAACGAGGAGAGCTGACGATGCTCATTCCCCGCAAGGTCAAGCACCGCAAGCAGCACCACCCCAGCCTCCGGGGACGTGCCAAGGGCGGTACCAGCGTCCACTTCGGTGAGTACGGCATCCAGGCTCTCGAGGCCGCCTATGTCACCAACCGGCAGATCGAGGCGGCGCGTATCGCGATGACCCGCCACATCCGCCGTGGTGGCAAGGTCTGGATCAACATCTTCCCGGACCGTCCGCTGACCAAGAAGCCCGCCGAGACCCGGATGGGTTCCGGTAAGGGATCCCCGGAGTGGTGGGTCGCTCCGGTCAAGCCGGGACGGGTGATGTTCGAGCTGGCGGGTGTGCCCGAGCCCGTGGCGAAGGAAGCTCTTCGCCGGGCTATGCACAAACTGCCGATGAAGTGCAAGTTCGTGAAGCGAGAGGCGGGGGAGTAATGGCCAAGTCCCTCACCGCCGCCGAGCTGCGCGGCTACTCCGTCGAGGAGTTGACCGGCAAGCTCAAGGAGGCGAAGGAAGAGCTGTTCAACCTCCGTTTTCAGGCCGCCACCGGGCAGCTGGACAACAACAGCCGGTTGCGCACTGTGAAGCGTGAGATCGCGCGGATCTACACGGTGCTGCGCGAGCACGAGCTGGGCATCATGCCGCTGGCTGCCGAGGAGTCGGCTGACAAGGCGAAGGAAGCAGCCGAATGAGTGAGAAGACCACGGCGCAGGAGCGTAACTACCGCAAGACGCGCGAGGGTTACGTCGTCAGCGACAAGATGAACAAGACTGTCGTCGTCGAGGTGGAGGACCGCGTCAAGCACCCGCTGTACGGCAAGGTCATCCGCCGGACCACGAAGTACAAGGCCCACGACGAGGCGAACATCGCCGGTGTCGGCGACCGGGTCCGCCTGATGGAGACCCGACCGCTGTCCGCGACCAAGCGCTGGCGCGTCGTGGAGATCCTGGAGAAGGCCAAGTAAGGGATCGCCACGGGTGATCCCTGACCCGCCGCGGCGACCGGTTGGTGGAGACCGGTCGCCGCGGCGGGGCGGACCAGCTAGCCAGCGCGGGTGGTGAACCCGCGCGCACATATCAGGAGCAGACGTGATTCAGCAGGAGTCGCGACTCAAGGTCGCCGACAACACGGGTGCGAAGGAGATCCTGACCATCCGTGTCCTCGGCGGCTCGGGCAGGCGCTACGCGGGCATCGGGGACACGATCGTGGCGACCGTCAAGGACGCCCTGCCCGGCGCGGGTGTCAAGAAGGGCGATGTCGTCAAGGCCGTTGTCGTGCGCACCACCAAGGAGCGCCGTCGGCCCGACGGCTCCTACATCCGCTTCGATGAGAACGCCGCCGTGCTCATCAAGGACGGTGGGGATCCGCGGGGGACCCGTATCTTCGGCCCGGTCGGCCGCGAGCTGCGAGACAAGAAGTTCATGCGCATCATTTCGCTGGCGCCGGAGGTGCTCTAGGCGATGAAGATCAAGAAGGACGACGAGGTCATCGTCATCGCCGGCAAGGACAAGGGTGCCACTGGGAAGGTCAAGAAGGCCCTCCCCAGGGAGCAGCGTGTCATCGTCGAGGGCGTCAACCTCATCAAGAAGCACAAGAAGGCGAACCAGGCGGGTGGCCAGCAGGGTGAGGTCGTCACCCTGGAAGCGCCGATCCACGTGAGCAACGTCGCGCTCCTTGAGGACGGCAAGCCCACCCGGGTCGGCTACCGCTTCAAGGAAGACGGAACCAAGGTTCGGATCTCCCGCCGTACCGGTAAGGAAATCTGATGACGGTCACGAACGAGATCGCCGCCCCGCCGATTCCGCGGCTCAAGCAGAAGTACCGGGAGGAGGTCGTCCCGGCCCTGCGTGAAGAGTTCGACATCAAGAACATCATGCAGGTGCCCGGGCTGACCAAGATCGTGGTCAACATGGGTGTCGGGGACGCCGCCCGGGACGCCAAGCTCATCCAGGGCGCGATCGCCGACCTGGCCGCGATCACCGGACAGAAGCCCAAGATCAACCGGGCCAAGAAGTCCATCGCGCAGTTCAAGCTGCGTGAGGGGCAGCCCATCGGCGCCAGCGTGACGCTGCGCGGCGACCGGATGTGGGAGTTCCTGGACCGACTGCTCTCCCTGGCGCTTCCGCGCATCCGCGACTTCCGCGGGCTCTCGCCCAAACAGTTCGACGGTAACGGGAACTACACCTTCGGTCTGACCGAGCAGGTCATGTTCCACGAGATCGACCCGGACAAGATCGACCGGCAGCGCGGCATGGACATCACGGTCGTCACCTCGGCGACCAACGATGAGGAGGGGCGCAGCCTGCTCAGGTTGCTCGGGTTCCCCTTCAAGGAAGCGTAGGGGAGTGTAGGGATGGCCAAGAAGGCGCTGATCGCCAAGGCGAACCGGAAGCCCAAGTTCCAGGTTCGCGCGTATACTCGATGCTCGCGGTGCGGCCGCCCGCGTGCTGTCTTCCGGAAGTTCGGCCTGTGCCGCATCTGCTTCCGCGAGATGGCGCACCGCGGCGAACTGCCGGGCATCACCAAGTCCAGCTGGTAACGAGCGAGCTCGTCGGGTCGGCCTTCTGGCCGGCCCCCGGCAGGCAGGCGGAGGGTGCACACCCGCCGCCGGACACGTGTTCCCAACCGACCAGGGCATCAAGCGGGATGTCAGCCCGCCCGATGCCCATGACCACGCGGCAGGTCCCCGGTCAGCCCGCACAGCGGGGAGCGGACTCGAAGGGGAGAGTTCCGCCCTCGGGGAAACCGCAGCGAGGAAGGGCCAATCGGCCATGACGATGACCGACCCGATCGCAGACATGCTCACACGTCTGCGCAACGCGAACGCGGCATACCACGACACCGTGAGCATGCCGTATTCGAAGATCAAGGCGCACATCGCCGAGATCCTCCAGAAGGAGGGCTACGTCCAGAGCTGGCGTACCGAAGACGCCCCGGTGGGCAAGAACCTGGTGGTGACCCTCAAGTACGGGCCCACCCGTGAGCGCTCCATCGCCGGCATCCGCCGAGTGTCCAAGCCCGGTCTCCGGGTCTACGCGAAGAAGGACAACCTTCCGCGGGTCCTGGGCGGACTTGGTGTGGCCATCATTTCGACGTCCAGCGGCCTGATGACGGACAAGCAGGCCAAGAAGAACGGCGTGGGCGGCGAAGTCCTCGCCTACGTCTGGTAAAGGGAGAGATTTCAGCATGTCGCGTATTGGCCGACTGCCGATCTCGGTCCCCAAGGGCGTCGAAGTCACCATCGACGGGCAAGACGTCAAAGTCAAGGGGCCGAAGGGCGAACTGAAGCACACCGTGGCCCAGTCGATCACGGTCACCCTGGAAGACGGTCAGGTGAAGGTGTCGCGTGCGGACGACAAGCCCGAGACGCGCTCCCTGCACGGTCTCACCCGTTCGCTGATCGCCAACCTGATCGAGGGCACCTCCAAGGGGTACTCCAAGACCCTGGAGATCTCGGGTGTGGGCTACCGCGTCCAGGCCAAGGGATCGAACCTGGAGTTCTCCCTGGGCTACAGCCACCCCGTCATCGTGGAGCCGCCGGAGGGCATCACGTTCCGGGTGGAGAAGCCGACCCTGCTGCACGTCGAGGGGATCGACAAGCAGAAGGTGGGACAGGTGGCCGCGGACATCCGCAACCTGCGCAAGCCTGACCCCTACAAGGCGAAGGGCATCCGCTACCAGGGCGAGAGAATCCGCCGCAAGGCCGGAAAGGCTGGTAAGTAAGCATGACGAAGAGGTCGTCGCTTACCCGCAAGGGCACTTCCGCGCGCGCGGCCGCCCGGGCGCGCCGCCACCTGCGGGTCCGCAAGAAGGTTCGGGGTACGCCGGAGCGTCCGCGCCTGGTCGTCACCCGCTCCCTCAAGCACATCGTCGCGCAGATCGTGGACGACACCAAGGGTGTGACCCTGGCGTCCGCCTCCACGCTGGATGCCTCCATCCGCGGCGAAGAGGGCAAGAAGACCGAGAAGTCGCACCTGACGGGCAAGCTGCTCGCCGAGCGTGCGAAGGCCGCCGGGATCACCGCTGTGGTCTTCGACCGGAGCGGCTACCGCTACCACGGCCGTGTCGCGGCGCTGGCTGACGGCGCACGCGAGGGCGGCCTGGAGTTCTAGTGATGACTCCTGACAACCGCAGTTCCAACGACGGGAAGAGGAACCACTGATGGCTGCAGCTCCGCGGCGCGGCGCCGGTGGCGAGCGGCGTTCCGGCCGTGATGATCGCCGCGGCGGTTCCGCTGACAAGGGCGTCTCCTACATCGAGCGGGTCGTGAAGATCAACCGGGTCGCCAAGGTCGTCAAGGGCGGCCGGCGGTTCAGCTTCACCGCTCTGGTCGTCGTCGGCGACGGCAACGGCATGGTCGGCGTCGGATACGGCAAGGCCAAGGAAGTGCCCGCGGCGATCGCCAAGGGTGTCGAGGAAGCCAAGAAGAACTTCTTCAAGGTCCCCCGGATCCAGGGCACCATCGTGCACCAGGTCCAGGGCGAGGACGCTGCCGGCGTCGTCCTGCTCCGCCCGGCCGCTCCCGGTACCGGTGTGATCGCCGGTGGTCCGGTGCGTGCCGTGCTGGAGTGCGCCGGCATCCACGACGTCCTCACCAAGTCGCTCGGGTCGTCCAACCCGATCAACATCGTGCACGCGACGGTGACCGCTCTGAAGAGCCTCAACCGTCCCGAGGAGATCGCCGCCCGGCGCGGCCTGCCGCTGGAAGACGTCGTTCCGGCGCCCATGCTGCGCGCCCGCGCGGAAGCCAAGGCGGGGGTGTAGGCCATGGCGAAGCTGAAGATCACGCAGGTCCGGTCCACGATCGGCGGCAAGCGTAAGCAGCGCGCCACGCTCGACTCCCTCGGCCTGGGGCGGATCGGCAAGTCGGTCGTCCGTGAGGACCGTCCCGAGGTCCGCGGACAGATCAGCGTTGTCGCGCACCTCGTCACTGTCGAGGAGGTCAGCTGATGAGCGAGAGCCACTCCCCGAGCGAGTTGCTCAAGATCCACCACCTGCGTCCGGCCCCGGGCGCGAACAAGGCCAAGACCCGCAAGGGCCGTGGCGAGGCGTCCAAGGGCAAGACCGCCGGTCGCGGTACCAAGGGCACCAAGGCGCGCAGCACGGTCCCGGTCGGCTTCGAGGGCGGCCAGATGCCGCTCATCCGCCGGGTCCCCAAGCTGAAGGGCTTCAGCAACTCCCGGTTCAAGACCGTCTACCAGGTCGTGAACCTGGACCGGCTGAGCGAGCTGTACCCCGAGGGCGGCGAGGTCACCGTCGAGAGCCTGGTCGCCAAGGGCGCGGTGCGCAAGAACCAGCCCGTCAAGGTGCTGGGCACCGGCGAGATCTCGGTTCCGGTGCAGGTGAGCGCGAACGCGTTCTCCAGCTCCGCCAAGGAGAAGATCCTTGCGGCTGGCGGTAGCGTCACCGAGATTTAGGGGGCATCCCCGGGTGCTGTGGGGGCGTTCATCGGTCATGCCCATTAGATTGGGGAGACCGGTGGACGCCCCTGTCCGTTTTGGGGGGGTTCCTTGGTACGGTGTGCCACCGAGTGTGTTCTTATTGTGAACTTGGTGGTCCACACCAATTGTTGAATGGCTGCTAATGTGCCATCTGCTTGACCCGACTGGGCTCGGGCTGCTCTGGCCGGAGCCAACGATTACGACGATCCAGGATCGGCCGCGATGTCTCGAATCGGCTGCGCCGTCGACGCCTGGCAGGAGGAGACGTGCTAGGTGCGTTCGTCCGTGCGTTCCGCACGCCTGAACTACGTAACAAACTGCTGTTCACGCTGTTCATTCTGACGATCTTCCGGCTCGGCGCCGTCATCCCCGCACCGGGGATCGACAGCGTCGCCATCCAGAAGTGTGTCCAGCAGACAGCCGAGACCGGTGCCTCGAACGTCTATTCGCTGATCAACCTGTTCAGCGGTGGAGCGCTGCTGCAACTGGCCGTCTTCGCGCTGGGCATCATGCCGTACATCACCGCGAGCATCATCCTCAACCTGCTCACCGTGGTGGTGCCGCGGCTGGAGGCGCTGAAGAAGGAGGGGCAGGCCGGACAGGGCAAGATCACACAGTACACCCGTTACCTGACCATCGCCCTGGCGGTCCTGCAGTCCACCAGCATCATCGCGATGGCCCGGACCGGGCAGCTGTTCCAGGGCACCAACTGCTACCCCGAGCAGTACATGCCCTTCCTCGGCACCTCCCACGAGCTGCCCGTCCTGATCATGATCGTGTTCGTGATGACCGCGGGCACCTGCGTCATCATGTGGTTCGGCGAGCTGATCACCGAGCGGGGCGTCGGCAACGGCATGTCGCTGCTGATCTTCACCCAGATCATCGCGGAGTTCCCCGCCGGCATGATGCGGATCTGGAGCGAGCAGCCGGCCTGGGTCTTCGCGCTGATCTGCGTGGCGGGCCTGGTGCTCATCGCTGGTGTGGTCTTCATCGAGCAGGCCCAGCGGCGCATCCCCGTGCAGTACGCCAAGCGCATGGTGGGCCGCCGGATGTACGGGGGCAGCTCCACCTACATTCCGCTGAAGGTGAACCAGGCCGGTGTCATCCCGGTCATCTTCGCCTCCTCCCTGCTGTACCTGCCGACCCTGGTCGTCGGGCTGATGGGAGCGGAGTCGGACAACAAGGTGGTGGACTTCCTCAACACCTACTTCAACCCGATGGGCAACCACCCGGTCTACCTGGCCACCTTCTTCCTCCTGATCGTCGGCTTCGCGTTCTTCTACGTGGCCATTACCTTCAACCCCGCTGAAGTGGCCGACAACATGAAGAAGTACGGTGGGTTCATCCCGAGTATTCGTCCGGGACGTCCGACCGCCGAGTACCTGGACTACGTCCTCACCCGGCTGACGACGCCCGGTGCGCTGTACCTGGGTGTGATCGCGCTGCTGCCGATGGTGGCCCTGGGGACCTCCGGGGCTGCGGCGAACTTCCCGTTCGGCGGCGTCAGCATCCTGATCATGGTCGGTGTCGGGCTGGACACGGTGAAGCAGATCGAGAGTCACCTCCAGCAGAGAAACTACGAAGGTTTTCTGCGATAGATGCGCGTTGTACTGGTGGGACCTCCGGGGGCCGGAAAAGGCACCCAGGCCCAGATCTTGGCGTCCGAGTTGTCGATTCCGAAGGTGTCCACCGGGGACATCTTCCGTGCCAACGTCAGCGGTGGCACAGAGTTGGGTAAACAGGCCCAGGCCTACATGGACCGCGGCGACCTCGTCCCCGACGAGATCACCAACGCCATGGTGAAGGACCGGCTGGCGGAGGAGGACGCCCGCGAGGGCTTCCTCCTGGACGGCTTCCCGCGCAACCTCGCGCAGGCGGAGACGTTGGACGTCATGCTCGGTGAGCTGGGCGTCAAACTCGACGTCGTCCTGGAACTCGTCGTCGACGAGGAGGAGGTGGTCCGGCGGCTCGCCGAGCGCGCCCGGATCGACAACCGCAGTGACGACAACGAGGAGACGATCCGGCACCGGCTGGTCGTCTACCGGGAGCAGACCGCTCCGCTGGTCTCCTTCTACGAGCAGCGGGGGCTGCTGGCGAAGGTGGACGCGGTCGGCCCCATCGAGGAGGTCACCCAGCGGGCCATGACAGCGCTGAAGAGCAGAGCCTGATGTTGCGCAAGGGGCGGAACAAGATCCAGCTGAAGTCTCCGGCCGAGATCGAGAAGATGCGGGCCGCAGGTCGGGTCGTGGCCCGCACTCTCGACCTGCTGCGTGCGTCGGTGCGTCCGGGGATCAGCACCCTGGAGTTGGACGCCATCGCCGAACGCAGTATCCGGGAGGCGGGGGCCGTGCCGTCCTTCAAGGGCTACCACGGTTTCACCGGCTCCATCTGCGCCTCCGTCAACGAGGAGGTGGTGCACGGGATTCCGCGGGCGGACAAGGTGCTCGCGGACGGGGACATCATCTCCATCGACTGCGGTGCCATCCTCGACGGCTGGCACGGCGACTCCGCCATCACCGTCGCGGTGGGATCGGTCGCCGAGGAGGACCGCACCGTGATGGAGGTGTGCGAGGAGGCGATGTGGCAGGGCATCGCCCAGATGCGTCCGGGCAACCGGCTCGGCGACATCGGGCAGGCCATCGAGGCCTACATCGTCTCCCGGGGCCGGTACGGCAACGTCCGCGAGTACGGCGGCCACGGCATCGGCACCGAGATGCACATGGAGCCGCACGTGCTCAACTACGCGCAGACCAGTCGGGGCATGCGCCTGGTCGAGGGCATGTGCCTGGCGATCGAACCCATGGTCAACCTCGGTACCCGCCACGTCCACGTGCTGGAGGACGGCTGGACCGTGGTCACCCGGGACGGCCGCCGGTCGGCGCACTTCGAGCACTCGGTGGCGGTCACGGCCGACGGCCCGCTGGTGCTCACCGCCCGTGAGGAGAACCGGGAGAAGATCGCCTCGCTCGGGTTCCCCGACCCCGGCTTCTGACCCCGTTCTCCACGATTCCGTGCGGGCCGCCCGACCACCGGGCGGCCCGCGGAATTTTCCGCCCCCGTCCTTTGGCCTTCTCCTCCGCGGGACCGTACCGTGGAAGCGGTGGACCGGTCACCGGAGAAGGAGGTGCGGTGTCGGGGTCCAGTCCGCACGTCAGAGCTTCCGACGCGGATCGGGAGCGCGTCGCCGAGCGGTTGCGGGAGCACTTCACGCAGGGGCGACTGGACGACGACGAACTCGCCGAGCGGATGGAGGCGGCCTACCGCGCCCGGACCCGGGGCGAACTGGCCGTGCTCACCGAGGACCTGCCCGGCCGTGACCTGGCGGACCTGCCCGGCCTGGTGGCCGGCGCCCTGCCGCGCACCCGCGAGTCGGCGCTGCCCGCGGCGCTCGGCCCCTGGCTGCTCGGAGGCGGGGTGAACACGCTCCTCCTGGCCGTCGCGACGACCTTCCTCGTCGCCCTCGGCGCGGAGGCCGTGTGGTACGCAGCGGCGGTCGCCCTGTGGGGCGCGGTCATGGGCCTCGTCGCGCTGTGGGTTCGGCGGACGCAACGGGGGTAGGGGCACAGTCGGGTACACCGCGGCCCGGGGGACGGCAGGACGAAGACAACCACGGGAGCGGGTAGACTGGTCGTGCCCACACTCGGGTTGTTGGGTCAGGCTGCCTCCATTAGCGTCTGCGGTCCAAGTGACGTAGAATAGTGCAGTTGACCTGATTTTCAGTGATCAATTCTCATGACCGGGGCGCCGGATCACACCACACTCGGAGAGATCCGCACCCGTAGTCCCCGTGTCCACGGGGCCGATTTCCAGAAGCGTGGAGGATATGGCTAAGAAAGACGGCGCCATCGAGATTGAGGGCTCCGTTATCGAGTCCCTACCCAACGCTATGTTCCGAGTGGAGCTCGACAACGGGCACAAGGTGCTGGCTCACATCAGCGGCAAGATGCGGATGCACTACATCCGTATTCTTCCCGACGACCGAGTTGTTGTGGAGCTGAGCCCGTACGACCTCACGCGCGGGCGCATCGTTTACCGCTACAAGTAGCCTCTCCGCCCGCGTCCACCGTTTTGCGGTCGGCGCAGGTGGCCCCAGGACCCGGAGCGACCATGAAGGTTAAGCCGAGCGTCAAGAAGATCTGCGCGAAGTGCCGAGTGATCCGCCGTCACGGCAAGATCATGGTGATCTGCGAGGACCCGCGGCACAAGCAGCGTCAGGGCTAGTCCCGCTTCTCGACGCCGAGAA
>Ga0079224_100006791_pt1 | contig 15248 bp, 9 predicted proteins | sample Stecom2015_FD_80414 | JGI IMG/M metagenome (GOLD analysis project Ga0079224, IMG submission 80414) | Agricultural soil microbial communities from Utah to study Nitrogen management - Steer compost 2015 | ecosystem: Environmental > Terrestrial > Soil > Agricultural land | place: USA: Utah...
CCCACACCCGCAAGGGTTCCGGCACGCTGCCTTCCTCGGCGTGGAGAGTCTTGCCGGTGGGGTCGACGGGCACGATGGTCCACACATTGCCCAGGGGGCGAGCGCCTTGCGACGCCACCAGGGGGCGCCAGGTGGCCATGCAGACCTCCGGGGTGCCGCAGATACTGAGGCGATAGTGTTGCGGCGAACCCGGCCGGTCGCAGGGCAGGTGATCGGGGGCCTCGTCGATGCAGCGGAAGCTGTAGAGGGTGAGGCCGTTGCGATCGGCAAAGACCTCCCCGTCGCCGGTCATCTGAACGCGGATGTCGGCGGGCAGGGGCGCCCGGGGCTTGAGGATCACGGGTCGCCAGCCGGGAATACCCTGGCCTTCCACCTCCCCCGGCGCCAGGTCGCCCCCGTAGGTGTAGAGGGGCTCACCCTGGTGGGACCACTGGCGCGCGCCATCGGGGCGGGTGAGCACGGCGAGTCCATCGTCGCGATCCCCGACCAGGGCGGCCACCGGCACATTGAATGGCCGCCACAGCTGCTGGCATTGGCGGTCGCACTCGCCGCTGGCGGCGTATAGGGTATACCCCGCGGACGTGGTGAGGGTGAAACCGGATTCCGTGAGTCTCGCGTCCATGCCCGGGGGCAGGCCGAGGGGCGCGAACAGGGGCGTGCGCCCCAGGTAGCCGTGGCTGTCGGTGAGCTGCGCGGGATGCCGGTCATAGGAGGAGAGGTAGACCGGCTTGCCCCCGTAGGTCCATTGCAGGCTGTCGTCGTGGCGCGCGATGACTTTCCAGGGGCCGATTTCGTCACCCGCGGCGAGGCCCTGCTCCACTGGCCTGAACGGCGGCCAGGCCTCCTCGCAGCTGGGGCGATTGGCGGCATCGGGCAAGATGTTGACCGCCTGGCCCCGCCCCAGCACCCGGCGATAGCGATCGTCGTTGCATTTCGACTCGAATGCCTTGTCGTCGTAGCGGGAGCTGTAGAGGGTGAATCCGGCCTCGTCGACAAACAGCGCGGCCATTTCATCGGTGGCCACCACCCGCACATTGGACGGCATGGCCGCCTCCCCGGCCATTGCCGGCCCCGTGGCCAGGCAGGCAACAGCGACGACAACCCCCCACAATCCCCCTGTGTGAATCCGCCATGGGCGCCTCGTCTCGACGCCGCCCCGGGGTGATTCGGCCCCACTGGTTTCGCTCATCAAGCCATGATCTCCGTGATATCGGTGGTGGCCCTGTTGGCACCGGTCCCCCAGGCGTCGATGTCGATATCCATCACCCGCTGCAGGGTGAAGGGCAGCCGGGTCCCGGGGGTGAGCTTGCCGTCCACGTGGATGCCGGTCTTGATGCGGCCCCCGGCGGACCCGGCGGTGAACATGGGGATGCCCTCCAGGGAGTGCACCTTGGCAAAGCTCTGGTCGGAGTGGGCGTAGACCAGGGAGTTATCCAGCAAGGTGCCATCCCCCTCGGGAAAGCTCGCCAGCTGCTCCACGAAGTAGGCCCAGGCCTCCATGGATTTGCGGGTGTACCAGTGGACCAGGGGCTGGTAGCCCAGCGCCGGGTCCACCAGTTCCTCGTGGGTTTCGGTGTGGTGGGACTTTTCGTAGCCTTGCTTGACGGTGGCGGCGAAGGAGTTGGAGTAGGTCATGTTGAAAACCCGGGTCTGGTCGCAGGCGATGGCCATCACCAGTATCCGGGTCATCAGCTTGTGGCGATCCGCCACCAGTTCGGCGTCGAGCCCCAGGGGTGGATCGCTGGCGATCGCCCCCGGCGCGCTGCAGGCGGGCCGCGGCTCCGGCTTTTGCAAAAAGTAGGTGAGTTGATTCTCCATGTCCCGGAGGCCCGAATAATACTGGTCGAGCCGCGCCCGGTCGTCGCTGCCAAGGATCCGCTTGAGCTTCGCGCTCTCATCCATCACCCCCGACAACACGCTCCGCTCCGCCATCAACTTGGGGTTGGGGGTGAAGGTGGGCGAGTTGGGGTCCTGAAACTGCGGGCCGAAGATCCGTTGGTAAAAGGCCACCGGGGAAGTTTCCGGCACGTTGAAGGCGTTGCGGCCGCGAAAGCTGTGGGTGTCGCGGCCGTCCCCCGTGGCGTTGACATCGATCTGCCTGAACGGGGTGCCGCGACCGATGGCATCCGCCACCAGCACATCCACGCTGGGGCCCACCAGGTCCTGGCGGTCGCTGGGGGCGGTGCCGTTGCGCAGCACCACCCAGCCGGTGTAGTGGCAGAGGTTGGGGCGGCCATCGGTGGTGGTATTGAAATTGGTGAAGATATTGATGTGCTTGCGCACCCCGGCAAGGGGGGCAATTTCAATGGGCAGGTCAAAATCACTGCCCACCTTGCTGGGCACGAACACCTGCTTGTTCATCCCGAGCCCCCAGAACCAGGTGCCGAAACGCCTGGGAATGGGCAGGCCCGACGCCAGCGCCGTGCCGTGGGTGTTGAGGAATACCTCCAGAAAGGGAAGGCCGACGGTGACCGCGGAGCCGGCCACCATGCCCTTCAGGAATCGTCGCCGGGACAGGTCTTTTCGAGTCACCTTTTGCCTCCAGTGGCGCTGTTGGCGCCATCACCTTGCCGTTGCGAGCTGGTCGGCCGGCGGATCCCGGGGCACGGCCACCGCGAAGAACGCCTCGTCGAGAACGATGGCCTTCATCAACCCGGTTACCCGGTAGCCATCCCGGGCAAAACCCTTGTTGAGTCGCTGTATCAACGGCCGCTCCGGCGCCGCCACCGGGCGATTTACCCCGTAGGCGAACATCCGTTCCACCAGGCATTCCGTGGTGGCGGGGTTTTGCCTGACGGCTTCCCCCAGGGTGGCCGGGTCCTCGAAACCGACACCGTCGAGCACGCCACTGGCATCGATGGTGGCGCCGTTTTCCGTCATTCGGAACTGGCCGGCGCCGTCGAAGTTTTCAAGTCCGAGGCCGATGGGGTCGGTGATCAGGTGGCAATTGGCGCAGGCGGTATCACTGCTGTGGCGCACCAGGCGCTCCCGGGCGGTCTTGAACTCCCCGGCGGGGTCCTCGAAGTTGGAGAAGTCCACATTGGGGGGCGGCAGGGGCACCGGCTGGCACAGCAGGGTCTCCCGCACCCCCTCGCCGCGGCGGGTGGGTGAGCTGCGCCCCGGGTGGGAATGGATAGCGAGAAAGCCCACCTGGGTCAGCAGCCCGGCGCGGGGGCTGTCGGCGGGGAAGCGGTGGGGCACGAAGTCCTGGGATGGGCTGATGGGCACCTGGTAGATGGCCGCCAGGGCGTTGCTCATGAAGGTGTCGCGGGTGACGAACAAGTCGCGGTAGTCGCCTTCCCGGGTAACCAGATGATCGACGATGGTGCGCAGCATCTGCTCCGCCGCGTCGCGGGTGACACCGGGGCCAAAGGCCGGGTAGATGACGGTGTCCTTGGCCAGGTTCTCGAATTCGTCGAAGCGCAGCATGTCGGCAAAGAGGCCGCGGATGGCAAGATCCACCCGGGGCGAGGCCAGCATCCGCGCAACACTGGCCTCGAGACCCTCCCGGCTGTGCAGCTCTCCCTGTTCGGCGGCCTTGAGCAGCAATTCATCCGGGGGGCTGTTCCACAGGAAAAAACTGAGGCGCGACGCCTTGGAATAGCCGTCGAGGCGGAACTCCCCGGGGCGTGCCGGATCCTCCTCGACGTTGTCCCAGATGAACACGAACTCAGGGGAGGCCATCATGGCCGCCAGCACATAGGCGAGGCCGTCGTGGAAATCCCCGAGCCTCGACGCGGCGTCCCCCGCCAGCCCCACCAGCCCCGCCAGTTCGGCATCACTGAGGGCGCGGCGGTACAGATGGCGGCCTATGGGGGCGATGAAGCGTCGCGCACACTGGTCGTCCGAGCCCGTCGCGGAGGCCGGGGTACAGGGCATGAAATACCCCCGCCGGCCGGGGGCGAACACCTGGCTGGCCACCGACTGGCCATAGCGGTAGAAGCGCTCGACGACCACCGGGGTTATCGCCGTGTTGGCGTTGCCGAGGGACAGCAGGCCTTCGGTGCGGTTGACGGGCGGAAATTGCCGAGGGATCTCGATGTCCTCCCCGAACAGGCTCGCCACCGTGTTGGCGTACTGGGGCTGGCTGATCAGCTTGACGGTGGGTGGGCCGGCGGGCACCGGGGCCTTTCGGGGGTACAGGTAGGCGCCTGCCGCACCCAGGGCCACCACCAGGGCAGCGACAATGAGGATCCTCCGGGCGCGGCCAGTCATGGGCTCACCCCCTGGGCCAAGGGCGCCCCTGGAACCTGCGCACCTTCCGCGGCCTCGTCGTGGATCACGAAGGCGCGCACGAACTCCAGCTTGTAGGCGCCGGAGATCGCGGTGTTGTTGCCCTCTTCATCGGGGTAGGCGTCGGCGAGGCGGCGCAGGCCCGCGTAGGTGGCCGGCGCGCTCCAGCCGGTGACATCGGCATTGAAATGGGCGCCCCACATCTTGGTGAAATTCAGCCACCAGCGCTCCACGTCGTAGTAACCGCCGAGGTACCCCTGGGCGCCACGCCCGTCCAGCCTGAGCTGGAATCGGGCATCCCGCAGGACGAATTCCTGAAGAATATTGAAGGGCCCGTAGAGGGGCACGATCATGTCCACCGGCTCGGAAATCACCACCCCGTCGACGATGCGCCCGGCCATCCGGTGGATGTAGCGGGCACCCTCCCGGTAATCGATGCGCTGGCTGCGGAAGGGGATCAGGTTGCCATCGGGGCCCACTTCGATACCGTCCCGTCCGCGGTAGACGGACACCGTGATCTGGTCGTCGTTGAGGGTGTGGTCGACCTCGGACAACTCCACCAGCATGCGCATCTTCGCCGAGGATCGCACCTCGGTTTTCAGGCTGCCCTCGATGGTGCCGCCGTGGCGCCAGCCGGGAAGGCAGCCGATCACACGGTAAAGCTGGTTGTCGATTCCGGCCAAGCCCTCGGGGCTGGTGAAGGAACGGGGGTTGACCTTGCCGTCGAGGTCGAGCCCGATGCCCACATCCCCCTGGACTTCCCTGAGGGGCAGGGGGTCCTCGATGACGGTGGGGTGGAAGAAGACGTTCTCGCCGTTGGGCCCGCGATTGGTGTAGTAGATGTAGCGCTCCAGCATCGCCTCCCTCGCGGCCTCGGTGGGAAACTGGGCGACGAAATTATCGTGCTGGGTGTGGTGAAAGCCCTCCGGGCATTCCGCCTTGCCATCCGCCGTCTGGTGGATGGCGTGGTTGAGGGCGCCAAGTACCAGGCCAATGCGACCGTCGACGGGGGCGACGGTCTCCGCGAGCCCCCCGTGGGTGACGGACATCAAGAGCGCCAGGGCCCATGGCCTCGGAAGAATGCCGCTGCCGGCGACGCTCACGGCCTCCATGGCGGCAACCACTCACGCTGCTGAGTCAACCTGCTCACCCCCTGTATTTATCGTATCGGCGTACAAGTCACGGCCAGGCGCGCGGCGCATGGATAAGCGCCCCTGCGGAATAACGCAGCCGTCTTAATGACCAAATCTATAGGAGTGGGCACCGGGTGGCGATGGACGAATTGCAGATTCGTCGGTACTTTTTGATGCGGGAGAAAACAGCTTGATCTGGACGAAGGCGGCGCAGCGACAACGGGCAAAGGGCCCGCGGCCGGCGCGGTGACAGGGGGTCAGCGAATGGCCGATGCGGTGCGACGGTGAATCAGACCAGGTGCATCCAGCGCTGGGTCTCGTAGGCAAGGCAAGGGGCCCAGAGGGCAATGAGGCACAGGGCCCGGCCCGAACCCAGGGCCGGCCCGGGTCTCTCCTCCGGGTGGCGAAACTGCACCGGTGACACGCCCGTCTGCTTCTTGAAGAAGCGGCTGAAATAGGCCGAGTCGGCAAATCCCAGGTCGAAGGCGATCTCGTTGATGGTCTTGGCAGTATTGAGCAGATCCCGCTTTGCCTCCATCACCAGACGGCGGTGAACGATCTCAAGCGGAGTCAGCTTGCTCACCTGCTTGCAGGTGTCGATCAGCTTGGCGCGGGTCACCCCCAGCATCCGACAGTAATCCTCGATGGGGTAATGCTTGCGGTAGTGTTTTTCAACGAGGATCTGGAACCGGTACACCAGGTGGGTATCCGAGGACTCCAGCCGGGACTGGGGCTGTTGCCCGGCGATTTTGTTGGGGATGGTGTCCTCGGTGAGGAGCACGAAGATATAGCCCATCACCGCGGCGTCGCAGCCAAGCCCGAAGCGGCGCGCCGCGGCGGCCACCTCGGCGAACAGCTGCCGGCGCTTGGCGGCATTCTCCGGCCCGGTGAGATCCTGATAGACATCGGGACGATAAAAGGACTCCCAGAACGACGCCGGGGTGGTGAACAGCGCCTGGGCCACCTGGGTGCGCATGAACAGCTCCGCCCCGGCGAACACAAAGCCGTCGGTACCGGGCTTGAAGACGAAGCGATGGAGGGCGTTGGCAGGGACGACGAGAAAGCTGCCCGGGTACAGGGGGAATTCCTGATTGTCGATGACCGCGACGCCGCCACCCTGCTCCACCAGGACGTACTGCCGATTGTTCTGGTCCCGCTGGTTGCGCCCGAGTTCGGCCCCTGGCAGCAGGTCACCGATGCGGCGGCAACTGATCCGGGCGAGGCCGCTGGTGTCGTCCCCCTGGGACGTCGTGGCATCCGGCCGCTGATTATCCGTCTTGTTCAACATCAGCATAGTGTCTACCTGGCTAGTTATCGTTATGGGGTAATCGACAGCCGACCTTAGCGCCCCTCGGCGGCGCAGGCAACCCCCGGGTTCCCGCCAAGTCTAGTCCAAGCCGGGGTGCTTTGCCGACCGGGGAGAGTCCCCGCGCCGCACAATTGCCGCCCTGCACGGCCTGCCGGGGGCACCCTGAGGGCTACTGGTCAACGCGGCGAAGCGGCACCGCCGCTCAAGGCTCCAGCAACTTCCTCATTTCATTCATCATTTCAGCCATCTGCCCCGGTTGGCTGCCATGCAGCAGAATCTCGTCACAGCCCAGGTCCAGGTACGCCTTGAGGCGCACCGCGCATTGCCTGGGGGTGCCCATGGCATTGCCCTCCCGCAGCCAGAAGTCGGGAATCTCCCCCGCGACCTTAACGAGCGTTTCCTTGGTGAAGGCCTGGTCCGCGAGCCGGCCCCTGAGCCCCGCGAACAGTGGGTGATTGCGGATCCGCTCGAGCACGGCGGGGTCCCACTGGTTGAAATTGACGATCTGCTCCCCAAAGGCCGGTATCTGCAGGTAGGTGATGGCCCGTCCACCCACCACTGCGGCCTCCTCGGCGGGCGGCAAATCCGGCGCCACCACCACATTGGCGATGATCCGCACCTCGGACGGATCCCGCCCGGCCCTTTCCGCAGCGGCACGGACAATCGTCATGGAACGCCGAACCCCATCCGTGGTGAGCAAACCATGGAGGAGTACGCCGTCGGCATGCTCGCCCGCAAAGGCGAGCGCCCTGGGACCCATGGCGGGCAAGACAATGGGCGGAGGGGGCGCATCGTAGCGATCCGTGAGTCTGAGATTCACAAACTCTCCCAGGGTACCGCTGTGACTGACGGTCTCCCCGGCCCACAGGCGCCGGGCGATGTGGATAAACTCCCGGGTCCGCTCCAGGGTAAGCACCGGCATGCCCATGGCCTTCCAGTGGGCGGGTACAGCCCTTGCCAAAACCAGAATAAAGCGATTGCCAGTATAGGCCTGCATAAGATTGGCCGCGCTGGCGGTCACCAGCGGGTGTCGCATGTGGCAGTGGAAGGTTCCGCCAATCTTCAACCCGGGAGCAGCCTGGGCGAGGGCGCCACAGTGAATACCCGGCTCCTTGATGGCGTAGCGTTCCGCAAGCCAGACGCCCCCAAGGCCTATGGCCTGGGCGTCACGGGCCTGCTGGACGGCAACGGTGGGATCCTCGGCCCGACCGGGCAACACATAGGTACTGAACCTGTCAGACAACAGATCACTGCCGGGGGAGAGTGGCTTGGACATATTGGCCCCTGTGGTGCTCGACCTGGGTATTGATGAAAACTGACCGCATTCAAGGGATTACTCTGCCGCAACGGACGGCCTCGATGACAACAGCAGGGAGACCGCCACTATCAGTACCGAACCGGCGGCGACATAAGTCAGGGTGAGGGAATAGGCGGAAGCAGCGGGATAACCGCCACCGCTGACCGGATCCACCACGGTGCTGGTGGCCAGCAGAAAGGCCACCACCTGCGACCCGACACCCATCAGCGTGGCGCGAAATACCGACAACATGCCAATCGCCTCGCTGGTCCGCTCGACGGGCACCGTCCGGCAGAGGATCACCGGCACCGCGGCGAGGATAATGTTCAACCCCACCCCCTGAATGGTGATGAGGGCGAGAATGACCATAAGACTATCGTGCTTGACTGCCAGGAATGCCCAACTGAGGGTGAGGATAATCCCGCCCAAGGCCACCACAGCGCGGCTGCCAAAGCGGACGATTCCCCAACCCGCCGCGGGGCTCGCGATCAGCCCCACCAGACTCGAGGGCACCAGGATAAGGGACGCCATGGTAGCGGACAGCCCCAGGCCAACTCCGGTCGACAGGGGTTGCTGCAACAGGAACGACCAGATCAGCAAAAACTGGAAAGCCCCGAGACTGATGAGCCCAATCACCAGGTAAGCGGCCAGGGCTTCGCGCCTGATCAACAGACGCACGTCAATCAGCGGGACCTCGGCATCCAACTCGCTGCGTATCCATATGACCATAAGCACCAGCGCGGCGAGCAGCATCAGATGGATCCGCCAATCCCACCAACCCCACTGGGCACCTTGATTGATTCCCAGCAAGATCAGCACGATCGCGGGAACAAACAACACCCCACCGAGAAAGTTGGCGCCACGGGGTACAACAGCGGGCCTTGAACGGGGAACCCATATCCGCACCAGCACAAGGGCCGCCACGCCCGCCAGGGCGCCGGCAAAGAATATCCAGCGCCAGGAAAGGTGATCCACAAGCAGCCCGCCGATGACGATCCCAACCCCACCGGCGACGGTCATGGACGCTGCCAACAGGCCAATCAATATCGGCGTCGAGCACGCGGCACAGTGCTCACGGATCAAGCCGATGCACAGGGGGTAGATGGCCCCTGATGTACCCTGGATCACTCGCCCCAGAATAACGCCGCCGATCCCTGCGGCAAATCCCGCCACCAGGGAACCGACAATGCTGAGAACCACAATGATCACCAGCATCCGGGCGCGCCCGAACATATCCCCGAAGCGACCGCAAATGGCTGCGGACACTGCACTCATCAACAGGAACGAGGTGATTATCCAACCCACCGCGACGGGATCGCCAAAGTCCGCCACCAGCTGTCGAACGGCGGCGTAGAGCATGGAAAGCTCAAACGCCGAGAGGATTTCCGCCACCACCAACGCGCCCATGAACAAAGGCAGCGACACCGGCTTCCCTGTCGCGGACTTATCCATCAATGAAGGCCTCGGATCGGACGTAGCGCCGGCAGCAACTGAACAGGGTGCGGTACCAGAGGTGGGATTTGATACCGCCATGCACGATCATCCCCGTGCAACCGCCTCGACACTCGGCAGACCCGATATCTTGTCCAGGGCCTCCCCCGTCTCATCGACAATCCACTTGCACATGCGCCGCACCGGTTCAATGCCATCCTGCGGCGTGGCTGGACTACCGAGTACATAGGTACCCCCCAGGGACACCAGGCGCTGGGTGCCTTGCCAGGCCAGGGCATTGCGCAACTTCCGCTTCAGCGTGTCGGGCCAGATACCGATGGTCTGGGTGTAGGCGTTGACGCAGCGGACGGCCTGTTCGGCATTGTCGAGTGGCACCAGGTTGCCCACCCGACAGGCCAGCATCGCCGAGAAATCCACCGGCATGTCGTGCTGGGAGACGATGATTGCCCCGCCGTCGTCCCCGCCGCCGATCAACCGGTATTCGTCCTCGACGAACTGGAGGGCGTCGAGTTCGTCCCGCAGTTCGGGGTGAAATCGCTTGTGGGGAGTGCTGACATGCTCCGGCAGTGCCCGCAACGCCCTGTAGGTCATCTCGCCCAGCCTGTTGATGCGGGCAAGTCCCGCCGCGTCCGTGCCCGACTCCACATAAACAACCCGGGCGTTCATGCAGGCCTCCTGGTTCATCATGCCGATATCCACGGCAAGCCGCACCGCCACGGCGGCCAGGGTGGCCTCGTCAGCAAAGGCTTCGCGACCGATGATGGTGGCGCTGTGCTTGGGATCGAGGGTGATCAGATCGATACCCGGCTGCAGGTAGCGGTTGATATGGCGAATGCTCGCAAGCCCACCCCATGCCACTAATTTCTCGATGCGCATAGGGTCGTACAGATAGCTCTCCACGCGGTCGTCACCACCCTTCCAATAGGCCACCGAGAGGTGGCGGGTGAGGGGGTGGTCGGGGGCCATGTCGATCATAGTTCGCGCCACCGCCAACGCCGTTAAGGGATCGTTGGAGGGGCTCTTGATGATGGCGTCGGAACGGGTAAAGGCGTTGCGAACAATGGTCATCACACCAATGGCCGGCACATTCCCGGCGATGACGTGTACGCACCGGGCGCCAAAGGCGCGCACCGCCACGCTGACGCCGGGACTGCCGCTCGGCCTTTCGACCCAACCTTCCAGAAAGTCGATACCCACCAGCCCCTCGGCCATTCCAGCAACCACATCGCGATGGAAATAGAAGGGAATCTCCTTGTAATGGTGGCGAAGAATGCTCTCGGACAGGCCCGAGGTCAGGCAGGAAACACGAAACGCCTCCTGAAGATAGGCGTTATCCGCCAACTGCAATCGCTCCCCGAGGCGGTGGAGGAAATCGAGGATATCGTCGAAACTCAGGGTATAGAGATCCGCCATCGCCGAGGGAGCGGAGAGCGCCAGCTCATCCAGGTGCTCGGCGACATCACAGGCGTGAAACACCATACCATCGCCCCGGCCGCCAAAGGCGGCGGTGGGCGTGTCGATCACCCTGCCGCGAATGACCAGCGGGACGTCACACCCGACCGCCATGTCAGTGCCCTCCCGAGCTATTGACCAGATATTCCATGGCCCTGTCGTGGGCCTCCGGCGCCCCGGCGCAATCGATTTTGTCATCGCCTCCCTCGATATCGCTGAAACGGCGGATATCGGCGTGAACATAGGGCCCGACGCGCCCGCAGGGGCAGACATCATCCCAGCCCCCCATGGTCACCAGATCGCCGGTGACGAAGCCTCCCCAATAGGATTCGGGCAACAGGTCGAAAAAGGCGAACCGCCCGGACTGGGTGCCCTTCCTCGGCAGCACCTCGCCACTTTCCCCATCGATCAAGAATGGAACTGTCACGGGTGAAACATGGTAATTGCCCTGTCGGCAAGCCGGTGCATTGGAGAGCATTTCGGTCATACCGTAAAACTCATAGTAATTATCGGTGCCGAGAAATTCAGTGATCCGTTCACGCCAGTCCGGCGCCGCGGTTTGCCCCTTGAGACCGCCACCGGTAAGCAGCGCGCTGCGGGGACCGAACAAACCCTTGAGCCCTTGCTTTCGCGCCTCTTCGGCGGGCTCAAGGAGGTTGACCCAAATTGCCTGGATAAGCACGTCCCTGCCACCAAAACGCTCCCGGGCGTCGGCGAAGAACCGCTCCATGGCCTTGGGCCTTTGCGCATTGCGGCGGGCAACCTCCTCGCGCCGGGCCATGAGCACAGGGGACAACTCCAGCCGCCCCTGCTCGCCGCGGGCCGCGGCTGCCCGCAATCGCCCACCCAGGGACGCCATGTCCGCGCTATAGCGTTCGGTGGGAAACAGGAACAGGGTGTTGTCCTCGCTTCCGGCAATCATTTCCACCAACGCATTGGCGGACCGGTGCTGGACACTTGCGCCATAGCGCTCCGAGAGGCGAATAAAGGGCATCGGCGTGGAGAAAAGATCCGGCCCGCTATCCGGTCCGTGCCAATCCCGGACGCATCCCGCTGTCAGCCTCACCTGGTTGAACCAATGCTCCCGGGTGCGGGGAATCACGGACAGTTTGCCGGAGGTGCCGGAACTGTGGGCGATTCTCAACTCGGTCTGGGTGTCCAGGCAGTCAATCCAGTCATCGATGGTCTGCACACCCGCTGTATCGACCCCACTCAGATCGAGGGTCGTCAGCCCGTCAAGCCAGCGGGTCAGGGCGTCAAAGCGCCCGCGCTCGAGAAATGAAATGGGATAGGACTTGTAGACGGTATGCTTGAACAGCAGCGGCACCAGATCGTCAAGGGTATCGATGCGGCTGATGCCCTGCTCAGCCGCAAGTTTGTCGAGGGCCCGGATCGAGGTTCGCAGGGTATCAAAGCGGCGTCTGGCCCCTGTCAGATGGATCTCCTGCAGTTGCGCAACCGACAGTTCAAAGCCCTGATGGAAACGCATCCCATACAGTGCTTGCGGGGACTCTCTCAGCAGGGAAAAAATCTCGGTCATAATGTTGCTCTCCGTGCAAATCGGATTCGATGGCAAAACAGAAGAGGCGAGGCATCAGGGAGATAATTATCCGCCCTGCACACGACCAATCACCCAGGCTCCTTCCTCACCCTCGGGAAAAAATCCCCAGGGTGAGGAAAGCGGACACAGCGATTTACCAGCTGTAGCGCAGATCCAGCCCCCAGGTACGCGGCGCACCCCAGTAAGTGGTCGCCACGGGAAACTGGCTGGACAACGTCAGCGGCGCGGTCTCGTACTCTTCATCAAATGCGTTGCGGATCCACAGGCCCAGATCGAAACCTGTATTGCCAATGTTGCGAAGATCAAGTCGGGTGTTCGTCAGCTCATAGCTCGGCAGGGGAATACCCAGCTGTCCGTCCCACTTGTCAGTATAGAAGTAGTCGACATTCAGTATCAGATCGCCGTCGAGGGGGCGGTAGGGGAGCTCCCAGCGCATGGCGAGGGTGCCGGAAAATTCCGGGGTCGGGAGCGTGACTTCGTCCTTCGAACGCGCCACCCCGAATGGCCCCATGGCCAGCTCGTCGATAGTCTGATCGATGAAGGCTCCCGTGGCGGAAAACGTCAAGCCTTCGATAGGTGACAGGCTCGCGATAAACTCAAGGCCCTGAATGGTAAAGTCCGCCGTATTCACCGCAATGGAACTGCGCGCCGGAGAATCCGGCGCGGCAGGTGGAATGCCGGCCTCGTTGACCGCGTTAAAGAATTGCACGCCATCTTCATATATCGAGTAGAAGTAGGACGCATTCAGCCGGGCAAGGACCCCGTTGCTCAAATCCCAGTCCGATTTGAACCCCACCTCGAAATCCTTGAGGGTTTCCTTGCCCACCGTCTGAAATGGCCGCAGGTCTGGACAGGTCACGGGGCTTCCAGCCAGGGAACAGCCACTTCCACCCGTTGTAAATGCCGTTTCAAACGCGGGAAGATTCACATTTCCGGCGCGGAATGCAGAGCGATGGGTGAGGTAGACAAACAGGTCGTCGCTGACCTGCCAGTTCAGCCCGATATTGTAGGTCGGCTCGGAACCATCGGTGTCCACTGTCCCGGTGCCATCAAGCAGGCCCAGGGCCGCTACGGTGTCGCATTCCCTCTGGGTGGGATAGCGGCTGGGAAGTCCGCCCGCACAGGCATCGACCTTATCCTTGCTGTACCGTGCGCCAAGTTCAAAGCTCAACCCACTGACCGTCCACTCAGAGATGTCCAGCTCGATCTGACCGAATACCGCGTAGTGTTTGTTTTCCACATAGGTTCCGGCGTAGCGCTGGTTGGGGCCATCGATGAGCAGATCAAAGATCTGGAACTCACTGCCAGAGGGGCCGTCAGGCTCCTCCTCCGCGTACAGCCCGCCGACGATCCAGTCAAGCCGGTCACCAAAGGAGGTGCCCTGCAGCTGAATCTCGTTACTCAGGTAGGTGCGGTTCATTTGCGATGAGGCGATAAACAGCACAAGCTCGGATTCGAGACCGGGCACCCCGGGGACAGGAACAATGAGGGGCCCTGTGCCGGCGGTGTTGATCTGGGTATTGAGGTAGATATCCCGGTAGCCAAAAATATTCTTCACCAGCAAGTTGTCACTGAGCTCTATCTCGGTGGTATTGGTAAAACCGACTGTGCGACGGTTGGCACCGGGATCGGTGAGATTGGAGAAGGCGCGGTGGGGACCCAGGTCCAGCTGGGCCTTATAGAACGCTTCAATGGGCGGCCCCCAGAGTGGCGCCAGGGGGCCGAGGGAGGAGAGATTGGTATTGCGAATTCTCACCGCCGCCGGCTGTTCGAACGCCTCGTTATAGTCAACCACCAATATATTCGACAGGTTATCTGTGGGTTCGAAGAGGACAGACAGGCGCACGGACTCCTGGTTGATATCGTCAAAATCCGGCCCGTCGTTCATGTTTTTGGTGGTGCCGTCGCGCTCACGCTTCTGGAATGCGAGGCGCGCCGACAACATATCGGGGACAAGAGGAATGTTGATGGCTCCCTCCATATCCGTCAGCTCGTAGTTTCCGACCCCACCCTTCACATAGCCTTCAAATTCGTGGGTCGGCTTTTGGGTTGTCATCAGCACCGCGCCGGCCAGGGTATTGCGGCCAAACAAGGTCCCTTGGGGGCCTTTCAGGACCTGGATATTCTCCAGGTCGTAGGTGGGCATATTGGTGCCCTCTTCCGGCATGGAGACATCGTTCATGTAGACCACCACCGCTGGCACCCCGACCCCCAGGGGCACCTTGCCGAGGCCGCGCATCGAGACACTGGTGGACGTCTTGCTTCCCTCGAAGCTGAAGCGGATGCCAGGAGACAGGTTGGTGAGGTCGCCAAGATCGAGAACCGTCGCCTCCTGTATCCTCACGGTGGAGAAGGCGTCCATGGATACCGGAACCTCCTGTAAGGTTTCCTCGCGACGACGGGCGGTGATGACGATCTCTTCGATGACATCCGATAGCCTGGCGGATCTGGATTCCGCCTCACCCTGGGCCAGGGCGGCCTGGGGTACCGCAACGGACAGTAGAGTCGCGGTGGAAAGGGCCAGGTTGGAGAGCTTAGGCAGTTGCGTATTCATGACTCCATCCTCTCGTGTTAGATTTAAAATTATGCGGAGGTATCTGGATCTACCCAGCGAGGCCACTGACAGCAACCGAGAAACGAAGACAACCCAACTCGGCTTCCAAACCGGCGTCCGGGAGGATAGATCCCAGCACCAGAGACACTAGCCCTGAATGCGCCACCCGGCCATGGACACCATGAAGAAAGATTTGTGATTTTTTAGCCTGCGAGCGCCAGAAGATATTATTTATTATTTACAAATCAATCAGATAC
>Ga0079224_100006793_pt1 | contig 15245 bp, 15 predicted proteins | sample Stecom2015_FD_80414 | JGI IMG/M metagenome (GOLD analysis project Ga0079224, IMG submission 80414) | Agricultural soil microbial communities from Utah to study Nitrogen management - Steer compost 2015 | ecosystem: Environmental > Terrestrial > Soil > Agricultural land | place: USA: Utah...
GCCCTGCGCCATCGCAGCTCCGGCGAACGAGGCCGCGCCGGCCGCCGCGAGCGCAATGTGCCTGCGCATCACACGCGCATCGGCATCAGCACATAGAGCGCCGGACTCTTGTCGTCCTGCCGTATCAGCGTCGGCGCGCCGGGATCGGCTAAGTGAAGCTCAACCGTATCGCCATCGATCTGGTGAAGGATATCCTTCAGATAATTCGCATTGAATCCGATTTCCAACGCGTCGGAACGATAGTCGGCGGGGACTTCCTCGGCTGCCGTCCCATTATCCGGGCTGGTGACCGAAAGCGTGACCTTATCGGTTTCGAGCCCCATCTTGACCGCGCGGGTCTTCTCGGTCGCGATCGTCGCGACGCGGTCGACCCCCTCATAGAAACTCTTGGGATCGAGCTTCAAGAGCTTATCGTTACCTGTTGGAATAACACGAGAATAGTCTGGAAAAGTTCCGTCGATGAGCTTGCTGGTCAGGACCAGCCCGCCCTCGCCACCGAGCGTGAAACGAATCTTGCTGGGCGACAGGTCGATCTCGACATTGCCGTCGAGGGACTCCTCGAGGAGTTTGCGCAGCTCACCCACGGCCTTTCGTGGCACGATCACGTCGGGCATCCCGGCGGCCCCTTCCGGGCGCGCAAGGGTGAAACGGGCGAGTCTGTGGCCGTCGGTCGCGGCCGCCCTGAGAACCGGGGCGTCGTCATCCGATACGTGCAGGAAGATGCCGTTCAGGTAATATCGAGTCTCCTCGGTGGAGATCGCGAACCGCGTGCGGTCGATCAGCTCCGCCAGCACCCGGGCTGGCAGTTCGAAGCTGGTCGGGAGGTCGCCCTCGACGATCACGGGAAAATCGTCTCTGGGGAGCGTGGGAAGCTGAAAGCGGCTTCGCCCGGCTTTGACAGTCATGCGGTTGTCCGCTGTCTCCAAGCTCACCTGGCTACCGTCGGGAAGCTTGCGCGCAATGTCGAACAGCAGGTGCGCCGAAACGGTAATGGCTCCGGGCGTTTCGACCGATGCCGCATCGAGGCTCTCGATCACCTGGAGATCGAGGTCTGTCGCCATGATCCGCACGCGGCCATCAGTAGCAGCGTCGATCAGCACGTTGGACAGGATCGGGATCGTATTCCGTCGCTCCACCACCGACTGGACGTGGGAAAGACAGCGCAGCAGTTTGGCGCGTTCAATGGTGGCTTTCATCGCAACTCAGACCCCCTTGAGCACCAGCGACCGGAATCGCTCGCGAGCGCCGGAATATATCGGGCTACCCTTAGCGGGGCGTCGCCGGGCAGCAAGAAAAGAACAGCAACTTGGCGAGATTGGTTGGGGAAAACCCACCGAGAATCCTGTCACGCGAACATCGCCATACCGCCGTTCACATGAAGCGTCTGGCCGGTGATGTAACCCGCTTCACGAGATGAAAGGAATACGACCGCGGCGCCGATGTCCTCGCCTTCGCCCATCCGCCCCATCGGGATGCGCTGGTTGAGCGCGTCCTTCTGCGTGTCGGGGAGCACGTCGGTCATCGCGGTGCGGATGAAACCGGGCGCGACGCAATTGGCGGTGATCCCGCGGCTGGCAACCTCCTGGGCATAGCTCTTGGTCATGCCCACGAGACCGGCCTTGGCCGCGGCGTAGTTGACCTGCCCGGGATTGCCCGTCGCACCCACCACGCTGGTCACCGTCAGTATCCGCCCGAACCGCGCCTTCATCATCGGCTTGGCGGCCGCGCGCATGAGACGGAACGCAGCCTCGAGATTGACGCGGATCACTTGGTCCCATTCGTCGTCCTTCATCCGCATGACGAGGTTGTCGCGTGTGATCCCGGCGTTGTTGACGAGGATATCGAGCTGCCCCAGCGTGTCGAGGGTCGCGGGCACCAACTCCTCGACCTGTTGCGTATTCGACAGATCGCAGGTGATCTCGACATGATCGTTACCGAACTCCTCGTTGAGCTCCTCGCGAAATGATCGGAGTTTCGATGGGTTGGACCCTGACAGCGCCAGCCGCGCGCCTTGCCGCGCCAGGCACCGTGCGATCGAGGATCCGATCCCTCCACTGGCCCCGGTGACGAGGGCAGTCATTCCGGTAAGATCGAACATGCTCACAAATCCTTCGCCAGAGCTTCGACATCGGCCATCGTCATTACGCTGCTTACGTGCACGTCCTCAACCGTCCGCCCGATCATAGGACCCAAGACCTTGCCACCAAGTTCGATATAGCGCGCGACGCCGGCCTCCTTCATGGCAATCACGCTCTCACGCCAGCGTACGCGGCCGGTAACCTGACGCACAAGCAGGTCCCGCTCTGTTTGCGGGTCGCCGACGAGTTCGGCGGTGACGTTGGCGTAGAGCGGCAGGCGCATTGCCCCCGGCGGAGTACGCCCGAGCGCTTCTTCCATGGCGTCGGCGGCCGGCTGCATTAGCGAGCAGTGGAACGGCGCGGACACCGGCAGCAGGACGCCGCGTTTGATGCCATGTTCCTTCGCAAGAGCCACCGCACGCTCGATCGCGCCTCGATGGCCGGAGAGCACGACCTGACCTGGATCGTTGTCGTTGGCGATCTCGCAAACCTCGGCTTCCCCCGCCGCTTCGGCCAACGCGGTCGCCTTTGCGAGGTCCGCTCCAAGCAGCGCGCACATCGCGCCCACGCCCACCGGCACGGCCGCCTGCATCGCTTGCCCGCGCAGCTTCAGTAGCCGCGCCGTGTCGGCAAGCGAGAACGCGCCCACGGCACATAGCGCGGTGTATTCGCCGAGCGAATGACCCGCGACGCAATCACCCTTGGCGGCGATCGAGAGCCCCCCCTCGTTCTCGAGTATGCGCAATACCGCGATGGCATGGGCCATGATCGCCGGCTGGGCGTTCTCGGTCAGCGTAAGCTCTTCCTCCGGCCCCTCGCGCATGATCCGCGACAGGTTCTGCGCGAGCGCCTCGTCGACTTCCTCGAAAACCTCGCGCGCCGCTCGGCTGGCTTCAGCCAGTTCCCCGCCCATGCCGACCTTCTGGCTGCCCTGCCCCGGGAATACGAATGCGGTCACATCAAGTCTCCGATGCTGAAGAGCCGCAAGGCGGCGTGTCGAAGTATGGTGCGGTTATGAGCGGCCGGGCGTTCGGGCAAGGCCGAACGGCACTATTCTGTTGGCTGCATCGTGTCCGATATCCGCGGTGCCGAGGAAAGGGATGCCCGAGCGCTCGCACCAGTCGCGGGCGATGTCCTCTGCTGTCGATCCGAAATCGCGGTCGTTTTCCGGCACCGCGCTGACTCGTCCGAGCCGGAGCCCGGCGATCCCTTGCAAGTGCTGGGTCACATGAAAGAGCAACCGATCCACCGCATAAAGATGCTCCGCCACTTCTTCGACCATGACGACGTGCCCTGCCAGCACCGGCATCAGGTCGGTGCCGCACAGCATGGCAAGTGTCATGAGGTTGAACGCAACGGTCGGTCGCGCGTCGAGCGAGGGCTCAAGACCTTCGGGATCGCCCCCTAGCCACGCGAGTGCGCGACGTACCGCTGCCTCGCCACCCTCGCGTCGCACGTCGACCGGCATCGGTCCGTGCACAGGATGGCCAAGCCCAGCGCGGTAAAGGCTCGCGAGCACGTAACCGCAGTCCGAATAGCCTAGAAAGGTCTTGCCGCGCGCGCAGTCGGCCAGACCGGCGATTGCGCGCGTGGCGATGCGATTGGCGCCGTACCCCCCTTTTGCGAACCACACCGCGTCGAACGCTCGGTCGTTGGCGCATTCGAGCAGCGCGGCGAGCCGGACCTCGTCGCTCCCGGCGAAGTGCCCTCCCTGGGCGAAGCATTGCTCGTGGAAGTGCAGCTCAAGCTGTGGGTACTCTGCCGACGCCAGCGCGACTGCCCGTTCAGCCACATCGCGCGTGATCGGCGTCGAAGGAGCGCAGATGGCGATGCGGCGCATGGCGTACCCCTAATCAAGCGAGTTGTAATGTCGAGACCCGCCGCATAGCTGCACCCGATGACCAACCCGGCCGACCTGACTGCACACCCATGGTTCTTCGTCGGAATCGGCGGCTCGGGCATGCTGCCGCTGGCGACGATCCTCAAAGGTCGCGGCGCAGAGGTCGCCGGATCGGACCGCAGCTTCGACCAAGGGCGGACGCCCGAAAAGCACGCCTGGCTTGAGCGAGCCGGATTCGAGCTGTTCCCACAAGATGGGAGCGGCGTCAGCAGCCCAGCGCAGACCCTCGTCGCTTCGACCGCGGTCGAGGGCACAGTCCCGGAGATGATCCGCGCTCGCGAGATCGGCTGCCCGCTAATGACCCGCGCCGAACTGCTGGCCGCGCTGTTCAACGCGGCATCGTCGGGAATCGCGATCGGCGGGACCAGCGGCAAGTCGACGGTCACCGGCATGCTCGGGTGGATCATGCACCGGGCCGGCCGCGATCCGACGATCATGAACGGCGCAGTGATGAAGAACTTCGTGTCCGACGAAGTGCCCTTCGCCAGCGCGCGCGTCGGACACGGTGACGTGTTCGTCTCTGAAGTCGACGAAAGCGACGGCTCGATCGCGCTCTACCGGCCGGAGGTCGCGGTGCTGCTCAATGTCAGCCTCGATCACAAAGGTATGGACGAACTGCGCGTGTTGTTCGGCGACTTCCTCGCAGCCGCACCTGTGGCGGCCGTGAACCTCGATGACCCCGAAAGTGCCGCGCTGGCCGCGAAGGCGCGTGAGGTGATCGGCTTCGGCATCGAGAACGCCGCGGCGCGCATCTCAATCGAAGAATGGTCTGACAAGGCAGACAGCCTCGCCGCCACGCTGATCGACCGGCAGGACGGTTCCTCGCACGCCATCAACCTCGCCATGCCCGGCCGGCACAACCTGGCGAATGCCCTCGCCGCTATCGCGGGCGCTGCCGCGGCGGGCGTCCCGGTGGACGAGGCCGTGCGCGCCCTGGCTACCTTCAAGGGCCTTGCGCGCCGCTTCGACATGCTTGGCACCAGCCCCGCCGGCGTCATGGTGATAGACGACTTCGGCCACAATCCGGAGAAATGCCGCGCCACCTTGCGCACGCTGAAGGCGCATCCGGGTCGGGTAATCGCGTTCTTTCAGCCACACGGCTACGGCCCCCTGCGACAGATGGGCCACGAGCTGGCCCGGACCTTCATCGAAGAGCTTGGTTCCGAGGACGTGACGATCCTGTGCGATCCTGTCTATTTCGGGGGCACCGTCGACCGTTCCGAAGGCAGCGAGCGAATCGTCCGCCTCATCGAAGAAGGGGGCCGACGCGCAGAGCATATTCGCACACGCGAGGATTGCGGCGACCGTATCGTCGCGCTCGCGCGCCCCGGCGATCGCGTGGTCGTGATGGGCGCGCGCGACGACACGCTCACCGCCTTTGCCCGCCACATCCTCGCCCGGCTGGCCTAATCCTGGGGTCCTTCGAACGGATCGCCGAGATCCATCGACGGCCGTCCCTCTTCGTCCGCGGCGTCGCGGTTGTTTTCCTGGCAGACGTATTCGCGCATCTCCCAGTCGGGTTGCAGCGTGAAGGCCTGCACCATGACGTATGGTTCGGCGAACAAAGCCGGATCGGTGATCGTGATCTCATCCACCAGTCGATCGGGCGCGACGCGGGTGATCCGCTCACGAAAGCGAGTCGTCGGGGTCGCGTGCAAGCCGGGCGCGACGCTGACCATCGGATGTACGCCGATCGTATCGACGACCAGCGTTTCGCCTTCCCATCGTCCGACCGAATGGCCGTTGAAGAACGGGTCCGGATCCTCGGGCAGCGCTCGTCCATCCACGTAGATGCGCCGTACCTGGCTATAGGTCTCGATCAGGATGTTCACCCGGCCCGGCGAAAACACGAACTCTATCGGATAAGGCAGCCGCATGATCCCCGGCATGCCGTTCGGCACACAGTTGGCGGCCTGGGTCTGAAGGTTCTCGCCCCGCGCCTTTCCAGCTTCGAACTCGTCGACCAGCGCCTGCGCCTCGGCCGTGAGCTTGGGCGGCGTCGCGGTCGTGCGCGAGTCGGCTCCGACACCCGGCGACCAGACCCCGTTCCAGTCGGGCCACTGGGTCACTTCGGAATAGGCCGTCGCCCGCCCGGCTTCCTGCGCCAGCGCGGGGACCGAAACCGCCGCGATCGCCATGAGCCATGGCAGCTTCAATCTGATCGAATGCATATCCTATCCCGGAAATCCCGCTTTTCCCGAAAGTTAGGCAATTCTCGAAGAGAGGCAAGCGCGGGCGGGGTCAGAGCGCCGATCCAGCCATCGACGCCAATGCGACCGCCGGCAGGAAGCCGAGCAGTGTCGCCAGCACGAAACTGCGCGGGCGAACCGCCGAAAGAGCGCTTGCCGCGGTCACCAGCATATGCGGCGCTCCGCAAACCCGAAGTCCGAGCAAGTAGTAGAAGCCCCGCGTTGAGAAGTCGCGATCAAACCGTTCGAGCCGTCCGCCCCAGCGCCTGCGGACGCGCTCCGCCATCCAGCGGCGCGTGAAGAGAAATAGCGCGTGACTGCCGATAACCGCCCCTGTGATCACCACCACCATACCCTCCCAGCCGCCGAGCAAGGCACCGGACGAAAATGAAATCGGCACCAGGACGCCGGGCACACCGAACGCCGTCATCGTTACGGTAAAGGTAAGTATCGCGAGGCCGAGCAACAGCTCGCTGCCGATCAGCGCCGCCAGGAACGGTATCTCTTCGAACAACCAGCCGACGATATCCACGCGTACGGAGTTCCCGCCGTGCGGTATTGTTCCGCATTCTGCGCCGGACCGTGCCGCGCGTACGAGGATAGTGGTCATCTCGGTGGCGCGAGGCCGCTTGGCCCCCCCGGCAGATGCGCTGGACGGACCGGCAGTGCATTTCCTCCCTGCGCGCCGCGGCGTGTTCTTGCTTTCGCAGCTGAAACCTGTATGTGCGCGCCTTCCGCTACGGCCCAGTGCCACGGAAATGCCCAAGAAAGCCGGAGGGGCCCCGCCATTCGGGCGGATCAGCCAGCGATCGGCAGTAAGTGAAAGGAACGCGCACATGCCGCTTTACGAGCATGTTTTTTTGGCGCGCCAGGATTTGAGCCAGGCTCAGGTCGATGCGCTCGCCGCCAGTGCCACCGAAATCGTCGAGCAAGGCGGCGGCAAGGTTTCGAAGACCGAAACCTGGGGCCTCAAGGGCCTGGCCTACAAGATCGACCGCAACCGCAAGGCGCACTTTGTCCTGCTCAACATCGAGTGCCCCGGCGCCGTTGTCGCCGAACTCGAGCGCCAGAATCGCATCAGCGAGGATGTGATCCGCTGGCTTACAATCAGCGTCGAAGAGCACGAGGAAGGTCCGTCCGCGCAGATGCGCAAGAACGAGCGGGACCGCAAGCGCCGCTCCGAACGTGAGGAGCGTTTCTGATGGCCCGTCCGTTTTTCCGCCGCCGCAAGTCCTGTCCGTTTTCGGCCAAGGATGCGCCTGTGATCGACTATAAGGACGTGCGTCTGCTCCAGGGCTTCATGTCCGAGCGCGGCAAGATCGTCCCAAGCCGCATCACCGCCGTGTCCGGCAAGAAGCAGCGCGAGCTGGCCAAGGCAATCAAGCGTGCCCGCCACTTGGGCCTGCTGCCCTACATCGTGAAGTGAGGAGCTAGGATCATGGAACTCATCCTGCTCGAACGCATCGAGAAGCTCGGCACGATCGGCGACGTGGTCACCGTCAAGGACGGGTACGCGCGCAACTTCCTGCTGCCGAACAAAAAGGCGCTGCGCGCCAACGACGCCAACCGCAAGGTCTTCGAAGCCAATCGCGAACGGCTCGAGGCGGAAAACGCGGCACGGCGCGACGAGGCTGCCAAGGCCGGCTCGAACGTTGATGGTGCCGAACTCATCCTGATCCGTTCCGCGTCGAACTCGGGCCAGCTTTACGGCTCGGTCAACGTTCGCGACATCGCGGACGCACTCAAGGATCAGGGGCACGACGTCAACAAGTCGCAGATCATCCTGGAGCGGCCGATCAAGACCATCGGTCTGTTCGACGTGAAAGTCGCGTTGCATCCGGAAGTCCGCGTCACTGTTAAGGTCAACGTCGCCCGCTCGGACGACGAAGCCGAGCTGCAGAAGCAGGGCGTCGACGTTCTCGGCCAGATGGCGGAAGAAAGCCGCGGCGAGACCGAAGGCTTCACCGAAGCTTTCGATCCGAACGCCGAACCCGGCGAGCTTCCTGTCGACGAGACGGCCGCGGCCGAGGCCGAGGAACCCGAGGACCCCACCGAGAGCTGAAATCTTCGGGGTTAGGAAACAAGCAAGGGGCGCGATCCACGAGGATCGCGCCCCTTCTTTTTGATAGGGCACCGCGCTTCGAGCCGAGGGGGTTTCTTTCTCTTGTGCATCGCGCCAAAGGCGTGGGTATGGCTGAAGCGATGCCCCCCTCGCCCACCGCGCCTCCGACCAATTTGCTCGACGGCGCAGCGCTGTTCCTGGATTTCGATGGCACACTGGTCGAACTTGCCAGCACTCCCGATGGCGTGGTGGTCGATCTCCAACTGGTGCTGCTGCTCGATCGCCTTTCCAAACACTTGAATGGGCGTTTAGCGATTATCAGCGGCCGTCCCGTCGCCGGGCTTCGCGATCTGTTACCGATCTCAGTGACTGCGGTGGGCAGTCATGGCATGGAATTCGGCAACGTCGATGGGACGATCGACATCCAGGTCCGTCCCGAAGGGCTAGAGGCCACCCTTTTGGACATGCGGCAATTAGCCGCGGCCTGTCCCGGCGTTATCGTCGAGGACAAGCCACTCGGCGCCGCGCTGCACTACCGCCAAGCGCCCCAGGCGGAAGAAGCCTGCACTACGTTGGCCACGGAGCTCGCCGAGAAGCATTGCTTGCACCTTCAGCCAGGCAAGTTGATGATCGAGGTTCGCGCTCCGGGCGGGGATAAGGGCACCGCCATCGAGCGACTGATGCGGGAACCGGACATGCTGGGCGCGCGTCCGGTCTTCATGGGAGACGACTTGACCGACGAAGCGGGCTTTGCCGCCGCAGATAAGCTCGGAGGAGCGGGAATTCTGATCGGGCCCGAGCGGTCGACGCGGGCGCGGTACCGACTTGCCGGCGTGAAGCACGCCCGTTCCTGGCTTGATGAAGCGACGCGCGACTAGTGCCCTCGCTCGACCTATGGCCCATCGGTAATTGCCAGGTCAGCGCGCTCGTCGACCCAGCGGGCCGCTTGGTGTGGGGATGCGTTCCGCGAGTCGACGGCGACCCGCTCTTCTCGGCGCTTCTCGGCGGCGACGCGCCGGACTCGGGGTTCTGGTCGATCGAATTGGAAGACAGCGTCTCGATCGAACAATCGTACCTCCGCAACACCCCGATCCTGGTCAGCCGGCACACCGACGCCTCGGGCAGTGCAATGGACGTGATTGACTTCTGTCCGTACTTCCGCCGCAAGGGCCGAACCTACCGACCCGTCGCTTACGCCCGTATCGTACGCCCCGTCGCAGGCAGTCCGCGTATCCGCGTACGCCTGCGCCCCACTTGCGGATGGGGTGGAAACTGCATGAGGACCACGGGGGGGTCGAACCACCTGCGCTATCGACTCGGAGCGCTGACGATGCGGCTCACCACGAACGCGCCGGTGGGTCTCATCGAAGGGGAACGAACGTTCCGCCTCGAGCAGCCGCTCTACTTCTTCCTCGGACCCGACGAGAGCTTCGCTGCGGAACTCGACGACGCCATTGAGACTATGCTGTCGCGCACGATCGAGGAATGGCGTGAATGGGTACGCGGCCTCGCCATTCCGCTCGAGTGGCAAGATGTCGTCATCCGCGCAGCCATTACCCTCAAGCTGTGCCAGCATGAGGAAACCGGCGCGATCGTTGCCGCGCTCACAACCTCGATCCCAGAGCACCCCAACTCCGAGCGCAACTGGGACTATCGCTTTTGCTGGATCCGGGACGCCTACTATACCGTCCAGGCTTTGAACCGGCTCGGCGCCTTGGACGTTCTCGAAGGTTACCTCGTCTATTTGCGTAACATTGTTGATGATGCAAGAGGCGGACACATCCAGCCCCTCTACGGCGTGCTGGGCGAAAGCGCGTTGCCAGAAAGCACGGCGGAAGCGCTACCAGGTTATCGTGGCATGGGTCCGGTCCGGATCGGCAACCAGGCCTATGAGCAGGTTCAACACGACGCCTACGGCCAGATCGTCCTGTCCAACGTGCAAGCCTTCTTCGACCAGAGGCTGTTCCGCATGGCCGGACGCGAGGATTTCGAGGCGCTCGAACGCGTCGGCGAACGGGCATGGTTGAACTACGATGAGCCAGACGCCGGCCTGTGGGAGCTACGCACCCGACAGAGCGTCCATACATATTCTTCCGCCATGTGCTGGGCCGCATGCGACCGGCTCGCCAATGCAGCCAAAGTCCTCGAACTCCCGCAACGAGTGGATTTCTGGCAGGAGCGCGCCGACAAGATTCGGGATCATATCGAAAAAACAGCCTGGAGGCCGGAAACCGGACGCCTTTCCTCGACCTTCACCGGCGACAATCTTGACGCCAGTGTGCTTCAATTGCTCGACCTGCGATTCCTGTCACCGGACGATCCCCGCTTCCGGCAGACGCTCGACGCCGTCGAAAGCGGCCTTCGCCGTGGCTCGTTCATGCTGAGATACGATTCCGAAGATGATTTCGGCCTGCCCGAAACAGCGTTCAATTTTTGCACGTTCTGGCTGATCGAGGCGCTGTTTTTCACTGGCCGCGGCGAGGAGGCTCGCGCGCTGTTTGAGGAAATGATCAAACGGCGGACTCCTGCCGGCCTGCTGTCCGAGGACATAGATCCAGTGACGGAAGAGCTTTGGGGCAACTACCCCCAGACCTACTCATTGGTGGGTCTGATCAATTGCGCAGGTCTGTTGAGCAAGCCCTGGAGTGCCATCCGATGAGTCGGCTGATCGTCATCTCGAATCGCGTGTCAGCCGTTAACCCTGACGGTGAAGGAGGGGGACAGGGGGGGCTCGCTGTCGCACTCACGGCGGCGTTGCGCGAAATGGGTGGAATCTGGTTCGGCTGGTCGGGCGAACTCACCGACGAATTCACCGGCCAGATCAACATGCACCGGGAAGGCGGCTTTACCACTGCGACTGTCGACCTCGAGGAACAGGACGTCGAGGAATACTACAACGGTTACGCCAACCGTACGCTTTGGCCGCTATTCCACTATCGGGTCGACTTGGCGGAATATGAGCGAGGATTTGCTGGCGGTTACCAGCGCGCCAACGAGCGTTTCGCCGACACCGCACGGCCGCTGATCGAAGCCGATGACGCGGTTTGGGTGCAGGACTATCACATGATCCCGCTCGGGGCTGAGCTCCGCAAGCGCGGGATCGAAAACCGAATTGGGTTCTTCCTCCACACACCGTGGCCGCCGCGCCGTTTGCTCACGACCTTGCCGGAGGCAAAGGATCTGGTCGGAAAGCTTTTCGCCTACGATGTAATCGGCTTCCACACAGAGGAGTGGCTGCAATCTTTTCGCGACTTCGCGACGATCGAGATGGGAGCCTCTGCCGACGGCGACGTGCTGCGCTTTGGAAAGCGCAGTGTACGCGTCTTGGTCTGCCCAATCGGCATCGATGCGGCGGAATTTCTCGCGCTTTCCGAAAGCGAGGCTGCGCATCGGACATACGAGCGCATGAAGCGCAGCTCCGTGGGGCGCGCGATGGTAGTCGGCGTAGACCGGCTCGATTATTCGAAAGGCCTAGAGCATCGGTTCCTCGGCTACGAAAGGTTCCTCGTCGAACATCCGGAAGTGCGTAATGAAGTGTTTCTGCTTCAGATTGCCCCGCCTTCGCGCGCAGCGGTCGACAGCTACCAACGCATCCGCGCACGGCTCGAGAAGCTCGCGGGACACATCAACGGGGCCTATGCCGATCTCGACTGGGTCCCGATCCGCTATGTCAACCAAGGGTTCCCCCGCGACGTACTTGCAGGCGTCTACCGCGCGAGCAGGATCGGGCTGGTCACCCCGCTCCGCGACGGGATGAATCTCGTCGCCAAGGAATATGTCGCTGCGCAGGATCCGGAAGATCCCGGCGTGCTGATCCTCTCGCGTTTCACCGGAGCCGCCGATCAAATGGCGGAGGCGCTCCTGATCAACCCGCACAGCGCCGAAGAGATTTCCGATGCTATCCGGCGAGCACTGCAGATGCCAAAAGAGGAGCGCATCCGCCGCTGGAGCGCCCTGATCGAAGGAGTCCAGCGGGAGGACGTCATCTGGTGGCGCAAACGGTTCACCGAAGCCCTGATGGAAGCTCCGGCCGCTAACGCCTGATTACCAGCCGGTCGGCTTGCCGCGATTCTGCTCGTCGAGCCATTCCTTGAGAGGGGTGAAGTATTCGACAAGCGCCTGACCGCTCATTTCACGGCTCCCTGTGAAAGCTTCCAGCGCGTCGGGCCATGGCTTGCTGGCGCCCATCTCCAACATCGCATTGAGTTTCTCGCCGACGGCGTCGTTTCCGTAGAAGCTGCAGCGGTGCAGTGGCCCGGTCCAGCCGGCTTCGTCGCAAGCTGCCTTGTAGAACTGGAACTGCAATATTCGCGCGAGGAAATAGCGCATGTAAGGGACGCTCGCGGGGATGTGGTATTTGGCGCCTGGATCGAAAGCATCCGCCGGCCGCTCGACCGGGGGCACGATCCCCTGGTATTCGCGCTTCAAGTCGACCCAGGCGGAGTTGTACTCGGCAGGCGTTATCGATCCGTCGAACACGCCCCAACGGTACTTATCGACCAGCAGGCCGAATGGAAGGAACGCCACCTTGTCCATCGCCTGGCGCAATAGCAGTCCGATGTCCTTTTCTTCGCCGGGCACGTCTGCCCTATCGAGGAGACCGATCTGTACGAGGTATTCGGGGGTGATCGACAGCGCGACCATGTCGCCGATCGCCTCGTGGAATCCGTCATTTGCCCCGTTTAGGTGCAAGTAATCCTGCATGTTGTAGGCGCGCTGGTAATAGTTGTGGCCGAGTTCGTGATGGATCGTGGTAAAGTCGTCGGCGTTTTTCTTGATGCACATCTTGATGCGCAGGTCGTCCTTATTGTCGACGTCCCACGCGCTCGCGTGGCACTGCACCTCGCGGTCGGCCGGCTTTAGAAACAGCGAGCGCTCCCAGAAGCTCTCCGGCAGCGCCTCGAAGCCCAGCGAGGAAAAGAATCCCTCGCCCACCTTCACCATGTCGAGTTCGCTCAGGCCCTTGGTCTCGATAAGATCGGTCAGGTCGTAACCGATGTCGCCAGCGCCTTCGGGAGCCACGAGCGGGTAGATGTTGCCCCATTCCTGCGCCCACATGTTGCCGAGTAGGTCGGCGCGTATCGGACCCGTCGCGGCCTGAACACCGGCACCGTACTTCTCATTAAGCTTGGAGCGGACGTAAGTGTGGAGAGCGAGATAGAGCGGCTTCACTTCCTGCCACAGCTGTTCGGTTGTAGCGGCAAACTCTTCGGGCGGCATGTCGTAGTTCGAGCGCCACATCGTGCCGACATCGGAAAAGCCGAGCTCCTTCGCGCCCTCGTTGGCAATTTCGATCATGCGCACATAACCGTCCTTCATCGGGGCGCCGACATTGTCGTGCCAGCTCTCCCACATTTCGGCATATTCAGCCGGCGTGTGGTCCAGCTCACCCATTTCGGCCTCGATGTCCGAGCCCGAAACCGGCTGGCCGTTCAAGGTCCCCCTACCCTTGCCGTACTGCGACTGGAGTTCTGTCGAGATTTCGTTGAGTTCGGTCGCGGCGCCGGGCGTTGTCGGCGCGGGAAGCACGATACTGTTGCGCAGGATGTCGAGCTTGCGGGCGACGACCGGGTCGAGACCTTGGACCCGCGCATATTTCGCGGCGTCGAGCGCATACTGAACCGACTTCTCGGTGCCGATCGCCCCATAACGCGCCGCAAGCGCGTCGCTGTCGTGGATGATGTACGTTGCATTGATCCACTGAACCCGCGCAGACTCGACCGAGAAGTCGAACAGATCTTTCTCGACCACCGCGACGAAGTCGGCTGCCCCCTGCGGCGTCATGGGATAATGAGGAGTGGTCACGGCAGCGGGAGCTGAAGTGGGATCCTGCGCAGCGGCAGGAGCGGCGAGCCCGGCGGCGAGTGCCAGCAGGGCAACGGAAACGAAAGCCTTCATCTGCGCAACGATCCTCATGCGAAGGGAAAATGGTTACATTGGCTACCGGTCTTAAGCTGCAGTCCAGCTGAATCAACCCGTCAGGAAGTTGGCGATTGCCTCGCCCAGGGCAGGCTCTGTCACCGAGCTCATGTGCGTGCCTGGCACTTCCACGAGCCGCGCATCGGGCAAGGCATCGACGAGCGCCTGCGGCGAACCATTGTCGCGATCCCGATCTCCGCAAACGACTAGCGTCGGCATGGTCATCGCCGCGAGATCTTCAGGCGTGGTATCGTCAATCGACCCGAGTAACAGGCGAGCCGCGGTCCGATCAATTTTCATGGTCTTCATAAAAGACACCGCCAAGAAAGCCGGATCGCCTTGCTTCACCTCCGCTTCGCGGTCGATCGCATCGATGAAGAATGCCGCGCGTCGGTCCCACCCAGCGAGTCCTTCCAGGCCCATTCCGGCCAAGGCCAGCCGCCGCGGGGCGACTCCGGAAATGACAGACCGCACCGCGGTCCGCGAGCCTAGCGAGAATCCGACGAGATCAACATCTTCCAGGTCCAGCGCGGACACCACCGCTTTGACGTCGCTGACCAGGACATCGCGCGGATAGGCTTGCGGATCGTGCGGCTTGGAGCTTTCGCCATGTGCCCGAAGGTCGGGCATCACCGCCTCCAGCCCCAATTCAACCAGCTTCTCCGCGTGTCCGAAACGAATCCAATTCATTTCGGCGCTCGAGAACAGGCCATGCAGCAAAAGCACGGGTCGGCCGCGCCCCATGCGATGGACCGCCAGCTCGGCGCCATCGAACGAGGTGACGCAGTCCGTCCGCCTTTCGCTCACATCGGCACCTCGAGGCCGGCCTCATGCCAACGGGTGGTCACACTTCCACCGGGTTCATCGCTACGATGCCGCGGCAACTCTGCAGTGTGGAGCCAGGCTTCATGAAGGCTCTCGATGCCCGAGTGCCCGGTGGGTATGAAATGGGTCGGATCGTCGAACGATCCAACGGTGAGGTCCATTCGCTCGCTCGTGTTGAAAGCAAATCCGAGCGGTGTTCCGCACTTGTGGCAAAAGGGCCGCTTAGCAATCGGCGAGGATGCAAACCAGTCGGGCTCCTGATCCCACCGCAC
>Ga0079224_100006795_pt1 | contig 15244 bp, 14 predicted proteins | sample Stecom2015_FD_80414 | JGI IMG/M metagenome (GOLD analysis project Ga0079224, IMG submission 80414) | Agricultural soil microbial communities from Utah to study Nitrogen management - Steer compost 2015 | ecosystem: Environmental > Terrestrial > Soil > Agricultural land | place: USA: Utah...
ATGATGAACTACTACCAAGACATGATTCAAAAAATTTCAGGACAATACGACACGTCCGAAGGACAGGCAGCGCCATCTGTAACGAGCGGTGAGCAGGCAAAAGCTCTTATCTCTGCGGCTAGCGTGCGCCTAAACACCGCATCTGAAGTCATACAAGATGCGCTTGAACATGTATTCATGCAGTATATCGAGCTCATGGCGCAGTTCTATACTATCGAAAGGACTGCGCGGATCACCGGAAACACAACTTCAATCAGTCGTGACAGTCTGATTAACATGGTTCCGGCTGTCTATGAAATGGACGAAATCGATTCAGAAACAGGCGAACCAATCCGCGTACAGGTTCTGGAAGAATTCGTCCCCGAAATGGATATACGTGTCAATATCGCAGTGGACAAACCTGTAGATCGGGAATACTGGATTCAAATGGCGTTCAATCTACTGGGCGTCCAAGACCCGATCACAGGCGCGCCGATGGTAGATGCTGAAGCTATTCGATATACAATTCAAAATGGGCGAATGGAACCCATGAACGTCATCGAAGAGCGAATCCAAGAGAAAATGGGACTTGCTCAGCAGATACAACAGTTAGGTTCGCAATTAGAAAGACTTCAACAAGAGAATCAATCCTTACAACAGCAGTTGAATCAGCTTCTTGAAGAACGAAACGCACAAGAATATGAGCAAAAAATGATCGAAAATGAACTAAAATCAAGGAAACTTGACATAGAAGAAACCAAAGTGGCTTCACAAATAGCGAAACAAATGATCGGTATGTAGCGCTCTGAATGAGACTTTCAGGGCGCTTTTTCATGCTTATATCACGCCCCAGCCATAGGGCAATTCGATACAGAAGGAGGAATGAAAATGAGCGAACAAAACGCCAGCCATAGCGTTGACGCTCAAGAAACTTCCGGTATGCCAACGGAAGTCAATGAATTTGAAAATGAGATTCTCGCACACATGGAAGCTTTCGGGATTCAACCGAAGCAAGAGTCTCAAGAAGAACAAGAAGAACAAGGGGAAGAAGAAGCAGAAGAGAGAGAAGCACAGGAAGAAGATGTCCAGGAAGAAAAGGAAGAGCCTGAAGCGTCTCCTGCCAAAGAGACATACAGGGTGAAGTTTAACAAAGAAGAGGTAGAAATCGAGCCTGAGAGAGTGCCGGAACTCTTGCAAAAAGGACTCGCATTAGACAAAGAACGAAGGAAAAGGGAAGAACTCGAACAAGCCCTACAGCGAGCCGCCAAACTCGCAGGGTTTGATTCGCATGAAGAGTACCTCAAAAACCTGGACAAGATCGAAGAAGAAAAAATAAAAAAAGAACAAGACCAGTTTGAAGCATTGAGAAAACAACTGAGGGAAGAAGCGTACGAAGCTGGGTTAGACCCAGACAAAATGGAGCAATACATCAACAACCATCCCCTGATCAAGCAGGCGGAGCAAGCTTTGAAAGAACGAGAGCGCCTGGAACAAGAGCAAGCCCGACTAAAAGAGCAAGAAGAAATGACTCGCAAATGGGAAGTCTTGTTCCAGAAGTACCCGAAACTGACGGAAAGCATCGACGAGAACGGGAACGCCCCTTGGATGACTGAAGAAATGTTAAGTCGTATCCAACGTGGGTATGATCCCCTTGATGCCTATGAGCTTGCACACCGCGACACAATCCTGGAAGAACTCAGGAAACAAGCGGAACAAGAACTCATCAAGAAACAGCGTCTTAACAAACGTTCTGAAGTAGAAAAGGACACGGGTGGAGCAGACCTTGAGCCGGAAGTGCCGGAGGAACTTGCTCACGCCTTTTCTCTCTTTGGCCTTCCTGTGAAGGCCGCTAAAAAATACGTGAAAGCGAGGTAATCACATGGCACAAGGATTTAGATTTGTCATGAATGATTATGGCGCGCCGGAACGTCGCGTTTCTTCTCATTTTTTCGCGAATAACGAAGCCGGAAGCGCTGGACAGGCTGTGAAATTGGTTGATGGTCGCTGGACTGGCGCTTCTGGAACAGATGCAATTGGTGGATTCCTGACGCACAATGTATCCTCAGGAACAGATCAAGTATGCGAGGTGATTCTTGCTCGCGAAGGAGACTGGTTTGACGTTCCATATTCAGGCGAACCGGGAATAGGTTTTGGGCCTGGTGCAAATGAAGTTGGGATTTCCGCTGACGGACTCAGCGCAGACGCCGCTACTGTAGAGGGCGGAGCGCTTTCAGTGCTTGAAGTCAATACCGAAAAACAAACTTGCCGTGTAAAGGTTAAGAATCGGCAATTTGGATAAGGGAGGTTAAAACATGGCAATTGTAACGAAACTGCAATGGGATCCCAGAATACTCGAACCTGTGTTCCGTGAAATTTATGCCCGGGAACATGAAAATCAGAAACAGAATTTCATCCCCCTCTTCTATAATGAGGTGAACTCCAACAAGGATACAGAACACTATGAAGGCGTTGGAGCCGAAGGCACGATGGAAGAATGGGGATACTCTAACCACCAAGTACATTATGACAGTGTAGAGGAACTTTGGCCGAAGAGCATCAAAAACCGGAAGTTCTCGGACGGTAGAGAAATTGACCGCGACTGGATCGATGACTTGAAATTATCGCAAATTCGCCAAAGAATTCAGAGTATGGCCCGTTCTGTCCATCGTACCCAACAACTTCAAGCCGCTGAGTTCTTGAACAATGCCTTTGTTACGACTGGACCAAACTGGAGAGGTAGACTAGATAACTATGCGGGACCGGATGGCAGGCCGCTGTGTGCAACAGACCATCCGTTCTCGCCGACGAACGATAAGGATGTACAAAGCAATAAAGGAAATTCACCGCTTTCTATTGATTCTTGGGACGCCACTGCCGTGGCCATGCAAGAATGGGTGGATGATCGAGGGAACCCGATGCCGATGATCCCCGATACTCTGATTGTGCATCCGTACAACGCCAGAGCGGCGTTCCAGATCGCAGGACTGCCGGAAAAAGAACTCCCCCCGTATGAGCCAGGTTCTAATGAGTTTAACGCAAACATGTATATGGGGAATATCAAAGTCATCGTTTGCCCGTTCATCCGAGCTGAAAACCGGAAAAACTGGTTTGCGGTGGATTCTTCGCGACTGAAAGACCTGAATATCTGGCAATGGAGAAGAAAGCCCGAAACCGGAAATATCACGGATTTTGAAACTGAAACATTGAAGTTCAAAGTGGTTGGACGTTGGGCATATGGGTTCCTGGATTACACCTTCATCTATGGTCACGAGGTATTGGACTGATGAGCGGACATAAGTCTTCTTTCCGTGCCGAAAAGAAGCTGGAAGCGGTAGAAATCCCGGCTGGCGGCACGGCAAAGGTAGATGTAGATGTTCCAGGAGTAAGGAGCGGTGACTTTTCTTTTGTCGCCGCTCCTTGTGATTTACAGGGACTCCTATGCTCATCGTATGCCCATAAAAATGCCGTCACAATCGTGTTATATAACCCAACAAAAGGAGCTGTTTCACTGGATTCAGGAACGTGGAAAGTGAAGGTGGTTCGATGAGTTGGGTGATTGTCGGAAATACCATAAAGGAGAAAAAGAAAATTCCTTTCGTTCCGGCATGGAAAACATTCTCCAAACTGCCGGAAGAAGAAAAGGAAAAATTATTCAACGTCATGCGAGCGGAAATTATTTCGCATGACCTGATGGAAAAGAAATAGGAGGGGGATCCCCCTCCTTTTTTCGTATAGAAAGGGGTGTATGATATGCGTTACGGAGGTTTTACCGATCCATTTGAGGTTCAAGTAGCTATTTACCGAGAAGCCAAAAAACAAACGGAACTGTTAGAACAAATAGCGTCGGCTTTGCGTCCGCAAGAGGATGCGAAACCGAAACGAGGTAGACCAAGAAAAGAGGGTGGCAAAGATGCTTCTGCGTGAAGTCGTGGAGGAAATCACAGAAAAACTACCTCCCGAAGTTTCTGTATCACCTGAGTCTATTGTGAGGAAAGTTACACAGATACGTGATCAATTGCTAAGAAATTACGGCCCCGCACAGCGTCAATCAGGCACGCTATGTGTATATATAGACCTTCATGAAGGACAGTCCCTTTATTACCCTCTATGCCCTCCTGATGGCGTTGTAGAGGTGGCTATACTCAACACCGCATATGGAGGAAATGGGGAATGGGTAAGAATCCCTCACCGACAATTTGATGAACGTACCCAAAAACCGTATTACTACTTTGTAGCCGGAAAGATTGGTCTTTACCCTCCGCCTACACACTTTGCGGCAGGAGGAATGAAGATCTTTTATGTCCCCGTACTCAAACCACTCACCACTGAGGATATGGACAAGCCGACAGGGTTTGATCCTGACTTCGATATGCTCTTGGTCTATGGGGTCTTGAACGATGTCACGATCGGACCCATGTCTAATCAGTGGTATGAGAAGTATCAAACACTTTTATCCGAATACATCAGCGCTACAAACGGTTACGAGCGATACGTCGTAAAGGAGAGATGGTAATGACTTTATACCCTTGGAGACAGTATGGAAAAAATACCACAGAAGAAATCGCAAGCCAGGTAGAATCACAGTGGGAGACGCCTGGCGGAGCGCAACAGAAGGCGGATCAAGCCGAGGAAAATGCTAAAAAATATGCGGACGAAAACTTTGCAAAGAACGCTTTCTCTAAAGTAGCTTCGCCTGGACGTGCCACAGTAGAATCTGAAGACAAAGAAGATACACTCACTCTTGAAGCAGGAACAGGCATTGCCATTACTACTGATCCGGCTCAAAAGAAAGTCACGATTTGGACGCAAGGTGATTCGGCTCCTGGTGCGCATGGAGAAACACACAACCACGGCGGTTCTGATCCGATACCGGATTTAGTACAATTGAAGGATGATTTCGGTCAGTTTCAAGATGAAGTTGAACAATTCAAGGATGATTTTCATGATCACAGAAGTGAAACGGTATCAGGGATTTTAAACGTCAAAACAAAATATGGTGCTGTAGGTGACGGGGTGACGGACGATACAGCGGCAATACAAAGTGCGATTGATGACGCGAACGTAGCGGGTGGCGGGTTTGTTTATCTTCCCCCAGGGAGGTACTTAATTACTTCTCCTCTAACCCTGTATTCAAATATCAGCTTTCGGGGGGCAGGCATGGGCGCAACAATACTTGAAACCGCTGATAATACAATAAACGCTATAGAGATTGAATATGATGTGCGACGGTTAACAATTGAAGAAATGAACATCACTTCAAAAGAAGGGGTTGGAGAGGGAAACATTGCCATCAAAAGTCATGACGATAAAGGCGGGGCGGAACACCTTTACCGAAACCTCAACATTAATTACTTTAAATACGGGATAAGGGTAGGGGAAGAATGGTGGAACAATAGAGTCGAGAACGTACGGTTTAATCTTTGCGATACTAGTTTCCGCGCGGACGGGGTTGGAGGGGCAAGCGTAAATAATATATTTGATCATTGTTATAGCAACAACCCATTGACGCTAGGCTACAGAATTAATGCTTTTAAAAATACAGTGTGGCTTAACTGCAACTTCGGAGGTAACCCGCAGTTTAACACGAGATACCTTTGGTTTGGAACAAATTGTTATAACATGAAAGTAATTGGATGCAATTTTGAAGGGGCAACAATTGCAGACGGTGACGCAGGCATAGTGATATGGTCGAGATCGACTGTATCGTTTGATAGTTGCAACTTTTTCGCGAATAAAACCGGAGGGACAACATCCTTTGAAATACAAGCGAGAGAGAACTCGGTGGTCAGCATCAAGGATTGTAGAACGATTAACCAGGGAGAAGGGATGCGTGGCGTAAATGCGATTAACAGTGCCAAAGTCATCGTATGGAACTCCCCGGGTATGGATAACATACAGTCATTTTCTTCTATCCCTCCTGTGAGAGTAGACGAATTGATAGATAAAGTTGAAAACGGGATTATAGTGAAAGAAATAGGCGGGGGTGTATATGAGGCTGGGCAGTTGATCCCAGTCAATGCAACCGGATATTCTCATGTGGTTGTGTGGATGGACGAGAATAACAACTCTATTCCTAGAGTGATGCCTGTTGTATCTGAAAGGTTTCCAAATCAGTGGAGAATACGGTTTGTTAAACTTTCAGACGGGACCCAGGATTACGGTTCGTACGCAGTAAAATGGGCTATTTTAGCTTAACTTTTGGTTGGAGGTTCTATATGTGGAATTCCTTGTCATCCTAACCGCCTTTATGGCGGTTTTCTTTTTGATATTATTTCAATCCACGCACTCACGTAGAGTGCGACGTGGGGAGATAAGCCGACCGTTGACGACCGAGTACAGGAATAGCGCCACATCACAGGCGGAGCGGATCAAAAATCAAGACGATCCGAATATGCCAACATCATCTTGATAGACGGGAGGAATGTCATGCTCACCCTCCGACAAATAATTGAAGAAGCCGAATTCTTGGTTCCCGATGACACCATCGACACGAGTATGAACGTGTTGTGGTTGAATCATATTAACCAAGAATTTTTTAGTGTTGTAAAGATTCCCGAAGTCCAGTCCTTTCTTTCAGAGAAAGGCAAGGACGAATATGTTCTAAACTCAAACATTCGCCAAAAGAACATTGATCTGGTCATGATCGGTCTTACTCGATATTATCCACTGAACGAAAACACACGTCCCCTTACAAACTGGTATCATTTTTCGGATACTACGAATACCCTTACTGTCTCCCCTGCTCCATATGATAGTGACATGCTCGGATATGTGCGGTATCACCAAATCGCTACAACTACATTTGTTCCGTCGAATCTCAACGACACGCCAGACGCACCGGAGGAATATCATTACCTTTACATTCCGGCCCTTTGTGCGTATCGAGCAAAAGCACAAGACGATCTGGAAAAAGCACAAATGTACGAAAACGACTATCGTTCAGGCCTAAATATGGCGGCAATGAATTACCAGTCTCAGCAGGAGGTTACACCATGAGACTGATCCAAAAAAGTTTAGCTTCTTATCCGGTGCTACAGGGCATCCAGACCATAGCCACAAGGGAGTTTCGGGGAGTCAATACCCTTGATCCGTATTCCATAGGTGACGAATTCTTTACCGACATGAGAAATTTAGTCACCGACGACTATCCCGCCATAAAAACCAGACCAGGATATACAAGGTTAGGGTCAAAAATAGGTAGCAGGGTGTTAGGTTTGGGCGTGTGGAAGGATCAAGAACTACACGCCATTTTTAATGACGGGACATGGAGGAAATGGACGGGATCAACTTGGCAAACGCTTCTTAATGGGCTCAACACGTCCGCAGACTGGACATTTACGAACTTCAAAGGGAACTTGGACGACGTAAATCTGATCGGATGTAACGGTGTAAACGGTCTATACAGATACGACGGGTCTACTGTTCAAAAATTCGGAGACGCCGAGGATAAAATCAACTTCATCACAACGTATCAGAACAGATTATGGGGCGCGTGGGAAAATGAACTTCACGCCAGTGCTCTGAACCAACCAGACAAATGGCAGTTGTTTGAAGGAACGGAAGCAGACAGCTATTATATCGTGATCGAAACGGATCGTGGAGAAGATATAAATATGCTTTCCGGTGGGCTTAGAAAGCTCACCATTGGTATGAGAAACTCGCTTCATGAACTATACGGCGGAGTGCCGTCTGACTTCAACACTCACATGAAAACAAATGATGTGGGATTTATAAACAACAAAAGCGCGGTTACGCAAAATGGTGTGCTCAGATTCATGCACGAGCTGGGAATATACGAATTTGCAGGGGGGTTATTGCCGGATGACAGTTTTTCTGAAATCGTGAAGAAATACATCAAAGCGGACGACACCTCCGTATCCGGCACAGATGGGGAAAAGATATATTTCTACACAAATGGAGTCATTCTTGTCTATGATCCCGCATTTCAAACATGGTGCGTATGGGATCATATTCAGCCTTCACACTTCGCTCTATTTAAAAATGAACTCTATATTGGCACTCGAAGTGGTGAAGTGCTAAAAATGGGAGGTAGTACAGACAACGGCACTGCCATACAGTGGAGAGCCGTCACAAAGCCGTATAACAATCTCACTCCATCCCAGCGGACGAGATGGCACAAACTATATGTTACAGTCGATCTTCCACAAGGAAGTACATTCAGAGTATATGGAACAAGAGAACCCGAAGCAGATAGCGGCTGGGTTCTTCTCAAAAGCGTATCAGGCGGAAACCTTCAACAACAAAGAATATTTGTTCCTGTTCGGGAATTGGCCAATGAACATTACGTTCGTTTGAAATTTGAGGGACAAGGCCCAATGAAACTATACGGCTTCACTCGTCATGTGCGAGTTATGCCGTTGGTATAAGGAGGGATACAATGGACGATCTTGAAAAAAAGAGGATGATCGAAGAAAGAATTAACCATTACGAAAGAATGATCTTCAATTTGGAATTAGATATTATCACCTTGAAAGCTTCGGGCGATCCGAATGATCTTAACTTTGTGCCCAAAAAAGAAAAGCAAATCGAAGCACTCAAGAAAGCCATTGAACAAATACGAGGGTTGATGAAGAAATGACCATTTGGAATCCGCCAGTCGTAAGCAAAGATATGGATACCAAACAACTTGCTAACCTGGTGGCTGAACTCATCGATGACGTATCCTTTATCATGAACGGGAATATCGACTCACGGAACACCAGAGAAATCGGAGGATATATGGTCGGACTCCATGAACTCATGAGTAAAAATGGCGAAGTCGGCCTATCCTCTATCGAAACATCAGCCGATGATATTCGTATATGGGCAGGGAGTTCCATTCCCGAAGCGGCCCCATTCCGAGTATATGAAAGTGGGAGGATGGAAGCCACAAACGGATATTTTACGGGGGATATTGTGGGAAGTACGATTACAGGCGGAGTAATTCAAACATCCATACCCGGCTTTTATCCTAGGATTGAATTGTCCTCGGATAATGTATTAATGACAGCACAATCCTCGCCAATGCAAACTATCACCATAAGCGCAAGCTACATGGGGGGATCCCCTGCTTTATTGTTTGAAGACCAAATAGGTTATACGATTATGCTTTCAAACTTCGGCTCTTTGAATATTGTTCCTACTCATAATTTAGTTCTAAACCCATCAGGCGATGTAATAGTGCCAAGTTGGTCAAGGCTAATTAACAACGCGACTGGAAGAAGTCTACAGCAAGACCTGAACGCCCTTGCCGCTCCTCCAATTTGATGGTAAACTGTGGGAAAAAAGAAGGGCAAGAAGGTGATGGGTTTGAAACGTTTTTTGGTTCTACTGTTGGCGTTTTCCCTGGTGTTTTGCGTCACTTCTCTTGCAGAAGGTGTTCAAGTCTATGTGGGAAAAAAGATTGAAGGGCAATTCCCCGTGAGCTTGAATGGGGAAAGAGTAGAACAACCCGGATTGGTGATAGAAGGTGTAAGCTACCTTCCTGTTCGTGTGATCGGGGAAATGATGGAATGTGAAGTTTCTTTTATTGACCGAGAAATCATTTTGAATTGCGATAATGAAAAGGAAGAGGAAAATTTACTTGAGGATAAGGAAACCCCTACTGAAGAAGAGAATGGGGAAGGTGAAAAAATGAAAATCGGAGATGATCTTAAGTTTGTGGATGTACCGGATGAAAGAATGTACAAAATGCTTGAAAACGAAACAGAATACTTAGAAACATTACGAAAAATGATTGAAGCTGAAAAACAAAAACCTAACCCAAGAGAAGAAGTTTTGGAAAGCTTAGAAAAAAGATATATGGAATCAGAACAACAAATTAGTGATATACAGGAAGAATTGAATAGACGTCAACAGGCCCAAACCACTCCTTAACGGAGTGGTTTTTTATTTGAAAGGAGTGAGGAAATGGCTAACGGAAACAACAGGGTGAGAGTTCGGGACTTTCTGAGACAACAAGGAATAGACGATAGCCGCATAGGATTCGACGAACGTACCAAAACAGCAACCTTGGACGGTCGTGAGTTCTATCGCGGTGAAATTAGAGAAGATAACCGAATGTATGGTGATCCGGCTGAACTCCAAAAATTATTGTCTCAATTCCGTTCTGAAAACCGTGTGCGACAACAAAACGAAGTCCCGACTCCCTCCGAACAGCCGCAACCTCAACAAAACCAATACGCACAACAGATACAAAACATACTAAGCAATATTCAGCAAAGGTTAGAGCAACCTATCCAACCATTCCAATACGATCCAACAAGAGACCCCTCTTATCAAGCGGCATTACAAAGGATTAGTGAGAACGTCCGCCAACAACAATTAGACGCAACGGCCAGACTCATGGCTACTGGTCAAGGGCGTTCCTCATATTCTGAAACATTGGCCAGACAATTGGCCAACAGAGGGGTACAACAATTAGAAACAGAGGTAGTACCTGCATTGGCTCAGCAGGCATATCAACGATACATGGCCGAACAAGAACTTCAACAAAGGGCGTTGAGTTCTCTCATGGGCTTGGCTCAATTCGCTTCCGCTGAAGATCAAAGAGCGATTGAAAATATTTTCCGTGAAAGAGCATTTGAAGCACAACAAGCGCAACAAGAATGGTGGAACAGATTCCAATACGGCCAAGCGATCGGTGTATTCCCAAGTGGACAAAAAACACTTGCCGCAAGACAACAAGAGTTCGAGCAACAGTTTGCAAGAGAGCAGTTTGAATATCAACAAGCCAGAGACGCCATCATGGATGAAAGATGGAAACAAGAGTTCGACGAAGACGTTCGCCGCTTCGGCTTGACATACGCTTTAGATCGTGCAGAACGACTGGGACGCCTCGACATTTCCCGTATGCAAGCCCAAATAGCAGCTGGAGAGTTGGCGCTCAGCCGTCAAAGATTGGCTCAGCAACAGGAGCAACAACGTCTACAAAACCTATACAGACAATGGGAGTTGACAGGTGTTGCGCCTGAAGGGATCCCTGGTGTAGACCCTGGCACTCCGTTACAAAGAGGTGGCGGTAGTGGAACCACAGATTACCGAAACAACCCTGAATTTGCCGCCGACTATCAATACATTTTACAAAATCCTGATAGAGCCAGAGACTTGCTCATCAACAACGCCGCCACCTTCATTCAAACCTATGGATATGACGGTTTCCAACAATTGATGCGGGCGCTTCCTCAAGAAGATAGAAGTCAAGTTCAGCAACAATTGGATAGAATTCTTCAACCGAACTAAAAAGGGGGTGGAACGATGAGTCTGTTTCAACGCTTGGAAAGAGGGGATGAACAGGATCGGCCGCAAGGGCTTTTTAGACAGCTCAGACAAGAACAGAGAGAGCAAACCCGCAGGCAATTAGCTGATGTAGGTACCAGGATCATTGAAAGAACTCCCTTTGTCCAAGCGGGAAGAGAATACGTCCGAACCCTGTCCGAAGCTTCCAGAGCCTATCAGGAAGACCCGGAAGGAACCGAACGTCGTTTGAGAGAAGTTTTGGCCCAACGACCACCCCAACCCGAACCAGAGATGGAGCCAGAACGTCCATGGCTTGCGAGAACACAAGCGGATATATACCAACGTTTTATTGAACCTGTGCAACGAACAGCCGGGCGCTTCGCCGCAAATGTAGCCGATGCACTCATGCTCGGTCAATTTCGCGGCAGGGAAGTCCCTTCCCAAATGCCAGAATACGTTCGACAATCCACGGCCCCAGCACAAACCACGGCTGAAAGAATCACGGATATAGCTGGTCAAATTGCGGGTAGCGTAGCTCCAGTTGGTGGAGCCTATGCCACTGGTGGAAGACTGGCAACCAGAGCACTTTCAAGGGTAGCTCCACAAGCCCCCAGAGTCGCCCAAGAAGCTGTTAGAGGGGCGGCCGCAGGTCTAACATATGGAGTAGCTAGAGAAGGCGTAGACGTGGCCGTAGGCGTCGAAGATCGTCCTCTTAGCGAAAGAGCAAGGAACATCGCCATTGAAACGGCTCTTGGAGGTATTGGCGATCCTGCTGTAAGCACAGCAGGACGTTATATTGGACGAATTGCGCGGGATATTCTTGAGCGTTATCGCCCGCAACAAGCAAGACAATTATTGGCGTTGCCTGAACCTTCAAGAGACGTTCCGACAGAAACAACCGAACCTAGAGGTCTTCCTGAACCGTCCGCAGAAACGTTAGAACGAACACGACAACGCGCACAAAACATCCAGGAAGCTCAAGCGGATTTACAGCAGACTGAAATGGCCATTCGCGAGCTGGATAACCAATACCAGCAAGCTATCAATGAGCAGTATCAATTATTGCGAAGACAACTCGAAACCCGTCGTGGCGTTCAACCTGGCGGGCTGATCCGAGATGAAACCGGGGAAGTTGTTGGAAGATTCGGACGAATTTCAGAAAATCCGATTTGGTACCAGGAGTTCTATCGACAACACGGAAGACCACCAACGAACCGAGAACTCTACGAACTGGCCAAAAAACATGTAGACGAGGGGTACCGGGATGACATGGGATTCATCCCATCGTGGAGGGAGCAAACCCAGTACGACGAAATCAGAAACGCCCTAGTTTCTGTCCGGGACGAGCTACAACAGGGAATCAGGGAACTTTCATCCCGTGTAGTTCGTGTGGATGAACCTCTGACAGAACAAAGGTTACGATCCTTACGGAGGCCTGAAGCACCACCCGCACAAGAGACGCCTTCAAGACCGTCATTGATGGAGGATGTGCGCGAAGTCCTTCAAGAAATGTCGCCAAGCCAAACCTTGGGCATTTCAGCTTTACGTCGTCGGCCCGGTCCGTATGAGAACCTTAGAACATCGACCAAAAGCCAGATTGTATCAAAGTTGGATCGTGAGCCTTTTTCCGCTGAAAGAGCCGCCACTCAATTCTATATCGACTGGGTGGACGATCTATATCGGTTGAATCAATTCGACCGATTTGTAGAAAATACACTTGGCATTGACAGGCTCCCGTCCACTGAAAGACCCTATGATTTAGCCCTTTCTACTCGTGGGGCGGATATTGTCGCACACCAAATCATTACGACCAACATGGTCGATATAGAGGGAAATGTCGTTGGTCAATCCCTGAAGAATATCATTTCTCGCCTCCCGAGAGGGGCATATGTGGACTTTGAAGACTATCTTTTGAACCGACACGCCATCACTCGGTATGAACGGGGAGAAAAAGTATATCGTGATGACTTGAATTGGACGCCTGAAAAGGGAAGGGAAAACATCGCCAAGCTGGAAGCGCAATATCCGATGTTCCGCCAGCTTGCCGAGGAACTGTATGAATTCAATCGCAATCTGGTACAACATTGGTTGGTGGACACTGGACTCATCACGCAAGAAATGGCGGAAAGATGGTTTGCTGAAAATCCGTTCTATGTTCCGATGAAACGCCATTTCCCTGAAACCCCTTCTTTGGCCACCAGGGCAAGAAGGGGGTTTTCGGATCAGCGCGCGCCGGTTAAGGCATACTCCAAAGAAGGTTCCGGCCGACCTATCTACAGTCCGATAGAAAGCATCATTGAAAACGTAGACGCTTTCGTAAAGGCGGCCAAAAGAAATCAAGTCATGCAGGCGATGATCAGGAACATCCAGAGAAGCCCGGATGATTTGAAAGACTGGATTGAGATTGTTCCGATTCGGGAGGAAGCTACAAAAACCTCCATCAGGGATGTGAACAAAATCCTGGAGGATGAGGGACTGGAAGGACTAATCACCCGACTCAACAACGACTTTGAAATAACATTTAGACGGCCAGCCCAGGGTCTGGATCGAGACAACATTGTTACCGGAATGGTAGATGGACGGCCCGTTCACGTCAAAGTAAACGACCCTCAACTTCTCCAAGCACTGAAAGCACTGTCCCCTGAAGGACAACACTGGCTCATGGATGCAATTGGACAAGTCACAAGATTCTTCAAAGTCCTGACCACAGGGATCAACCCTGTTTTTGGTGTGACCCGAAACCTCTTTCGGGATATTTCACAAGCTTTCATCGCCCGTCAATACTCTACTATTCCCCAGTTTGCACGAGACTTGGTGGAAAGCTTTGTTTCTGCTTTGGGGAACGGGGAATTGTACCAACGGTACAAAAACATTGGCGGAGGACACGCTTCCCCAGTTGCGGCTGATCGAAACCTTTTGGCCCAAAGTAAAAGAGCCATCCTTCCTGAAAATAGATTGAGGGGAATTATTCCGCGTGGGTTCTCTGCGATTGAGAACTTTATGAACGCACTTGAATCCGTTCCGCGTCTTAGTGAATTCAAACGAGCAGGAATGGAAACAGCAGAACAAAGACTGAGGGGCATGCTCGCCGCTCAAGATGTCACAACGAATTTCAAGCGCAGGGGAAGATACGCCAGACAAATTGATCAAGTGTTCCCTTATTTCAATGCCGCCATTCAGGGGCTGGACAAAATCGTCCGAACGTACAAAGACAACCCTGTCCAGGCTCTGACTCGCGCGTTCATGAGCATCACGATCCCCACCATTGCTCTGTATGCCATCAACTATCGGAACCCCGATTTTCAAAACCTGACTCCGTACTTGCGTGATAATTACTATATGATTCCGCTGAGTGATGGCAGATACATTCGCATCGCCAAGCACAGGGAACTGGGGATCCCATTTAGTGCGGCAGTTGAAAGGGCATTGGACCAGTGGCTTTTGGAAGACCCTGAATCCTTCCACCAGTTTGCGGACACCGTGAGGATTGCGTTCTTCCCGCCAGGATTTTCTGGTTTCTTTGAAGAACCCGGACTGGTCACAGGGCCATTGGGAGCGCTTCAAGATACGATCGCTGGCCCGTTGCTGGATATTGCTCAAAATCGTACATTCACCGGAGCACCTATTGTTCCGTACCAACTTCAAAGATTGTCTCCTGAACTTCAATATGATGAGACAACCAGCCGAATTTCCAGGTATTTAGGTAGAATGTTCGGAGCTTCACCCAAACAACTGGATCACCTGATCCGTTCATATACAGGTATTTTGGGACAACTTCTCATCCCAGCAACCGCACCAGGCGGAGACTTGGGCGAAATGATCACTCGCCAAGTAGTGGTCGACCCTGTGTTCAGTAGCAAAACACAAAATCGATTCTACGAAATCAAAGAACAATTGGACCGAGCGTACTATGATGCACAAGCTTTAGGAGAGCCGATAGATCCTGATATTGAAAACATGAGACAGGTTTTTTCTCAAGTGGATCGAATCATGTCCGAACTCAGAAAAGCATCAAGACAAATTGAAG
>Ga0079224_100006796_pt1 | contig 15243 bp, 15 predicted proteins | sample Stecom2015_FD_80414 | JGI IMG/M metagenome (GOLD analysis project Ga0079224, IMG submission 80414) | Agricultural soil microbial communities from Utah to study Nitrogen management - Steer compost 2015 | ecosystem: Environmental > Terrestrial > Soil > Agricultural land | place: USA: Utah...
CTGTCGCTGCCGGCGTGGTCGGCTCAGGAACGTCCTGCGCGCGGGAATCACTGCTGCTGCATGCGGGCAGCGCGAACGTCACGGCCGTGAAGAGAAATGCGAAGGTGCTGCGCATGATCCGGTGTCGCGAATCGAGTGTTCCAGTGCCTGCCTCCAAGTTCGCGGAGCGCAGCGCTGATGGGAACCGGTACGCAGAACGGCCGGGGCAGAAGCACCACCCCGGCCGTTCCCACCTGGTGACCGCGTCGCCCCGCTCAGCGGGTACGACCCACGGTCGCGTCCTTGTTCACCCGACTTTCCGCAAGCTGCGTGAGCCGCTTGTCGGTCTTGCCTTCCTCATCCAGCGTGCGCTGCAACAGCTCGGCATGGTCCTTCAGGCCGAGCTCGTCTGCATACGTGCGCAGTGAGCCGTACGCAGCGATCTCGTAGTGCTCCACCCGCTGCGCCGATGAGATCATGGCCGCATCCTTCACGTCAGGATCGCCCTCCTGCTTCATGATCTCCTCGCCCTCCTCGATCAACCCCTTCATCCCCTTGCAACTCTTCCCGCTGGGCGACTCGCCCAGGTTGTCGAAGATCGTCTCCAGACGACGCACCTGCTCCTTCGTCGTCGTCAGGTGTTCCTCGAACGCCGTGCGCAACCGATCGTTCGATGCGCTCTTTGCCATCTTCGGCAGTGCCTTCTCCAACTGCTTCTCCGCGTCGTATACGTCGCGCAGCTCCTCGAGATACAACTTCTGCATGGATTCCATGGCGACTCCTTCTTCTGCCGGTTGCTGCAGTTCCTCACACGCCGGAAGTGCAAGGGGAGTGCCCGTCCCGGGAGGGACCTGGTTCGGTAGAAGAAAAAAAGGCGCCGCGCTCGACGCGCGACGCCTCGGCTGCAATACGCAGATGCCGAAAGGTCAGGGCGACGGTAGCGCGAGCGTCTGGCCGGCCACGATGCGCGGCCCGGCAAGCCCGTTCACACTCTTCAGCTCGTCCACACTGATGCCGTGCCGACGCGCGATGTCCCAGAGCGTATCGCCCGGGCGGACGCGGTACTGCACGGTCGTCGGCGCGGCAGCCGTCTCGGCCGGCGTTTCGACCACCTCGTCGCTCGAAGCCAGCGCCACGACCGCAACCGCTGCGTCGGCTGCCTCTGAAGCCTCGGGAGCCGGCATCGCGGCAGCCAGATTGAGCTTCTGGCCCGCCATGATCCTGCCGCTCGAGAGCTTGTTGGCCTCCTTGAGCGCAGCGACGCTCACACCGAAGCGCCGGGCAATGCCCCAGAGCGTATCGCCGCGCCGCACCTCATACGTTTCGACGATTTCCTCGCTGGCCAGCGTCTCGCCGGCAGCGGCTCCTTCCGCCGGCCCGGATGGCAAATCCGCCGTGGCTGTACTCGCCAGGATGACGGGCGCGGGCTCCTTCTCGGCGGGAGTCTCCGCGCTCGCGAGGCGCGTTGCGGCGCGACTGTTGAGGCCAGCGACGTAGTTCTCGTAGGGGTTCGGGAACACCGCAATGTGATAGTGCGGTGGGTAACGCTCGCGGGTGGCGTCCAGTACGCCCTGCTTCTCCAGCGAGAGGAGGGTGGACTCGAGCCACTTGCGGCAGGCGGCCCGCTGGCTGATGCGGAGGTCCACGGCCATGCCTGCGGGGTGCACTGACAGATCCGACGCGTTGCGCGGCTGCTTGGCTTCCGGCCGGGTCAGGCTGGTTACGACCAGCCGCTCACCGCAGGCGGCATGGTACTGCGCTGCCAGTCTTTCCACGAAGAGCTTGACGGCGGGTCGGGCGTACGGATACGAGACGCGTGCGAGTTCGTAATCGGCGTTTCCAGACAGGCGTGCGAGCAGGCCCAGATCGACGAATCGATTCACCTGCGAGGAGGTGCGCATGAAGCTGTAGTCGTGATCGCGGGCGATCCGGTTCTGCGAATGCATCGACGAGCGCGACCCGCGCAGGGACTGTGCGGATGCGGACGCAGAGAGCGTGAGCAACAGGATGCTCACTACAGCGGCAGTGGCTCGTACCATGACTCGGACTGTGTGAAAATGCGCACGGGACACTGCCTTCTTGGGACAGTGTCCGTCGAAACTGCGTCGAGGCAGGGGGAACCGCCCCGGAAGGCGCCGCGTGCACGGAACGCGGCTGTCCTGTGCCATAGATAATGTTAAGTCTTCATCCTGTCCAGAGTTGCGGCTCCCGGCACGTAGCCGCATTCCGCAAGTAGCGCTAAGCTGTCGGCAATGTCGAATGACGAATCGGGACCCGGCAACAAGATCCGTTTCGCGCTGCGCGCGCTCCAGCATCGCAACTTCCGCCTCTTCACGGCAGGTCAATCCATCTCGGTCATCGGGACCTGGATGCAGCAGGTCGCGGTCAGCTGGCTCGTCTACCGCATGACGGGCAGCGCGTTCTACCTCGGGCTGGTCAGCTTCCTCGGCCAGGCGCCGGCTTTCGTGCTCGCACCGCTCGCAGGTGCGGTGGCCGACCGCGTGAACCGCCATCGCATGGTAATCGTCACGCAGTCGGCGGGGATGCTGCAGGCGACGCTCCTCGCCGTGCTCGTCGTGTCTGGGAACGTGGAGATCTGGCACATCCTGCTGTTGATGACGCTGCTCGGCTCGATCATCGGGTTCGATACGCCCAGCCGGCAGGCATTTCTGCTGGAGATGGTAGGTGAGCGTGCCGACCTGCCGAACGCGATTGCGCTGAACTCGTCGATCTTCAACCTCGCGCGGCTGGTCGGCCCCGCGATTGCCGGTGTCGCCATTGCGGCCATCGGCGAAGGCTGGGTCATCGCGATCAATGCGGCGAGCTACATCGCCGTACTCGCGTCGCTGCTCCTGATGCGACTGCCGCCCAGGACGCGGGTGCGCGCGTCGGCCAGCGTGCTCAGCCACATCCGGGAAGGCTTCACCTACGCATTCGGCTTTGCACCGATCCGCTCGATCCTTCTGCTCGTAGCGACGATCAGCGTGGTTGCGGTGCCGTTCACGGTGCTGCTGCCCGTGGTCGCAACCGACGTCCTGGGCGGCGGAGCCGAGACACTCGGTTTCCTCATGGCCGCCACCGGCCTCGGTGCGTTCTCCGGCGCGATCGTCCTCGCGCTGCGCAGTACGGTGACCGGGCTGGGACTGGTGATCGCGCGCGCGGCCACCCTCTTCGGCGTTGCACTGATCGGGGTCGGCGCTTCGCGTTCGCTGCCGCTCGCCCTGCTGGCCCTGATGTTCGCGGGATTCGGCATGATGATGCAGATGGCATCGAGCAACACGGTGCTGCAGACGCTCGTCGACGACGACAAGCGCGGCCGCGTCATGAGCCTCTACAGCATGGCATTCCTCGGGATGACACCCATCGGGAGCCTGCTCGCGGGCATGCTCGCCACCCGCGTCGGTGCGCCACTGACCATCGCGATCGGTGGCAGCTGCGCCGTCCTTGCCGCGGTCGCGTTCCGGCTGCGCCTGCCGGCCCTGCGTGAGCAGGTACAGCCGATCTACCGGCGGCTCGGGATCCTGCCGGAGGTCGCGCGCGGCCTGCAGGCGGCCACGCACAGCACCACCCCAGGGGTCGAGGATGACGAGCCCACCGAAAGAACCGCCTGAGGCGCCGCCAGGTGGAAGGATGTCCCACCCCGGACTGCGCTGCACCGGTCTGCGAGCAGCGAAAACGGGTTGTGCCGGGCAGCTTTCGTGTCTATGCTCAAATGCTGCCGCGGAACAGCGGAACCTGTCGCTGCTGCGCGGTTATCCTTCATGCCGCACCTGAGCTCTCAAGGATCGCGGACGAATGAATTTTCGCTGAGGAGGCTGGACCATGGCACGGTTCCGCGGGCTATTCCTGTCAGCCCTCGTGCTGCTGCTGCTGCCGGCAGCTGCGTCGGCGCAGGATGACAACAAGCACACCAGAGAGGCCACGAAGCATATCGGCCTGGCGATGACGCGCCAGGACGATGCCGAGCGCGCCGGTATGTATCGCCAGGCCCTGACGGCGCTCGAGCAGGGCATGGCCGAGGATCCGCAGAATGCGAGGACGTGGTTCCTGGCCGGTGGCGTGTACGCGGCGCTCGGTCAGTTCCGCGAGGCGGATGCTGCTTTCGACAAGGCCGTCGAGCTCCACCCGGCGTATGAGGCCGAGATGGCGGCCGAGCGCGAGCAGGCGTGGATCTTCGCGTTCAATGCCGGTGTCGCCGCGATGGACCAGGGTGACAATGCCGGTGCGATCGCGGCGCTCGAGGGCGCGAACGAACTTTATTCCGATCGTCCGGAGGCGTACCTCAACCTGGGCAGCCTCTACGCCAACAGCGGTGAGACTGCCAAGGCCGTGGATGCACTGCAGAAGGCGTATGCGATTGTCACCGGTCCCATGCTCGAGCAGCTGAACGAGGAGCAAAAGGCGCAGTGGGCCGGCTTCGCAGAGATGGCGAAGATGAACATTGCGCAGCTGAGCGGGCAGGCGGGTATCGAGGCGTTCCAGGAGCAGAATTACGCGCAGGCCGCCGAGATGTTCAAGGCCGCGGCCGAGCAGAACCCGCATTCGCGCGACTTCCGCTACAACTACGTGCAGGCCATGTTCGCGCAGACGCAGGACCTCGAGGAGCAGCTGGACAGCGCGCGCACGAAGAACCAGGCCAGTGAGGTGACGCGCCTCGAGAACGAGTTGCGCCCGCTCTACTCGCAGGTGATCGCGGGCGTCACGGACGTGCAGCAGACGGATCCGAACAACGAGATGCTGTACATCATCGCTGCGCGGGCACATCGCATGAACGGCCTGCTCGCGAGTGATGAAGCAACGCGGACTGCTGGCCAGCAGAAGGCACTCGAGATGCTCACCCAGCGTGAGGCACTCGATGTCTACATCGACCAGCTTTCGATCCGCAGCGAGGACACGGGCGCGGTCGTGACGGGCGAGATGACGAGCGCCGGTGCCGCCGAGGGCGCACCGATCGTTATCCACATGACGCTGCTCGGCATGGATGGAACGGTCGTCGGCGAAGGCGACATCACGGTAACCGCGCCGGCCGAAGAAACGATCGTGGAGTTCCAGGGCACGATTCCGACGACTGGCGACATCGCCGGCTGGAAGTACTCGGTCCGCGGCTGAGCCGATCCTGCTGGTGAAATGAAGGAGGCCCGCTCGCACTGCGCGAGCGGGCCTCTCGTTCATCGCTGTCCTACTCCGCGTGCTCCGTGGTTGCAGAATGGCCTCAGAACAGGCCGAGCTTCAGGCCCAGCATGCCGAATGCGTCGTGGCGGCCGAAAGAGTCGTTGCCTTCGTTCGAAATGAAGTCGGTCACCTCGACGACGAGTCCGACCGGCCCGAGCGAGATGTCGGCACCAACGCCGATGTGCAGCGCGAAATCGCTCTGATCGGAAGGGAACGCGTCGCGTGCGCCGTCCGTCTCCCAGCTGTAATCGGTCCGCTTCAGGCCTGCGCCCGCCAGCAGGTACGGCTGCACGACGATCAGCCTCGGCAGAGGACGCAGCACCACGTCCGCTGCGATCGCTAGCACACTGCCCTCGCCGATCTCGCCTGCGAGGGTCGGGTCACCGATGTCCTCCACGTTCACGGTCGCACCCGATGCGTACGCCAGACTGCCGCGCAGCCATCCCAGCTCCACGTTCAGCCCCAGGCCGAGCGCGGCCTCCTTGTCCATCGTCACATCCTGTGCGCCCTGCTGCAGATCGTGCACGTCGTTGCCGGGGATGTACCCTCCGATCAGCGGCGTAACAGTCAGCCGTCCCTGCGCCTGCGCTGGTGCGGCCAGCGCCAGCGCGAGCAGCGGGATCGCAAACAGTGGTGCATGACGAATCCGCATATATCCTCCGTTCCAGGTAGCGCGCCTCACCCGGAGACGCCTGCCGGGGTACATCCCGGATGCAGACCGTGTTCCGCCGCCTTGTGCCTGACGTGGCATCGCGGATAACCTGATCCCGTGGTTACCGCACGGCTGAATATCCCTCTCACCCGGTCTGCCATGTACGTCTTCGCCATGCGACGTCACCGCGTCCTGTGCATCCTCGCCGCCTGCCTGTCGGCCGCAGCATGCGAAACCGAATCCTTCGAGACGCCTGCCGCACTGCAGGAGCCGGTCATGCTGCCATCGCCGGCCGGACCCGGAAGCGCAGAGCCGAGTCTCAGCACGAGCGCCGACGGGAAGGCGCTGCTGTCGTGGATCGAGCCGTCGGAAATCGGACACTCACTGCGCTTTTCCGTGCTCGAAGCGGACGCGTGGTCAGAGCCGCACACCATCGCCAGCGGCGCGGACTGGTTCGTCAACTGGGCCGACTTTCCGTCGCTGATCCAGCTTGCCGACAGCACGCTCGTCGCCCACTGGCTGCAGCGGAATGGCGATGGCACGTACGCATACGGCGTTCGCATCGCCCGCTCGCATGATGGCGGTATGACGTGGGGCGCTGCGGTGACGCCGCACGACGACAGTCCGGCGGAGCACGGGTTCGTAACGCTCTACGATGCGGGCGCGGGGGATGTCGGTGCGGTCTGGCTCGACGGACGCAACTACGCCGAAGGCGTGGAGGTCATGACCCTGCGGCATGCGACGATCGCGCCGGACGGCACGCTCGACGAGGAGCACGAGATCGACGCCCGTGTCTGCGATTGCTGCCAGACCGCAATCGCGCAGAGCGATGGCCGGCTGGTCGTGTTCTATCGCGACCGATCCGAGCAGGAACTGCGCGACATAAGCATGGTTGCCCGTGAGAGCGAGGGCTGGAGCGCGCCGGCAACGCTGCACGCGGACAACTGGCAGATCGACGCATGCCCGGTGAACGGGCCGCAGGCCGATGCGCGCGGCAGCCATGTCGTGATCGCCTGGTTCACCGCGCCCGATGACGAGCCGCGCGTCAATCTCGCCTTCTCGAGTGATGCAGGGCGCACGTTTGGCACACCCGTACGCGTGGATGACGGGGCGCCTGCCGGCCGCGTGGATGTGCTGCTCGGTGCGGACGGCAGTGCGATCGTGAGCTGGCTGGAGCGCGTGGACGGCACGGCGGAGGTGCGACTGCGCCGTGTCTCGCCGGAAGGTCGCATGGCGGCCCCGCTGACCGTGACGCGCACGGGCGCTGGCCGCGCAACCGGCTTCCCGCGCATGACCTTTTCGGATTCCGCCGTCGTGCTGGCATGGACCGCGACCGAACCGGCGGATGCCGGCGCGGCCGCGGGCTCGGACCGGCCCGCATCGACCGTGCGGACCGCGCGGATCACCCTGCCGCCGCCCGACGGAGACATTTAACGAAGCCCCCGGATACAGCGTCTGTCTTTCAGGGCCGCGAAGCACGCGGTGCTCGACTCACTGGAGGATCGACATGAGAAGGTACGTACTCGCACTCGCACTGACACTGATGCCCGGCATCGCCCTCGCCCAGCAGCAGCAGGGCGCGCCCGGAGCCCGGATGGCCGCGGGCGGCGGATCAGCCGCTGTCATGCTGGAGCACCGCGACGCACTCCAGCTGACCGCCGAACAGGTCGCGAAGCTCGAAGCGATCCGTGCGCAGCAGCAGGAGCGGATAGCGTCGATGCGTGCACGCATGGAGCGACGGGCCGACCGGCCGCAGCTGACGCCGGAGCAGCGCGAGGCGCGGCGCGCTGAGATGCAGCAGCTGACGCCCGAGCAGCGGGAGGCGCGACGCGCGGAGATGCAGCAGCAGCGCGCACAGGTGACGCCCGAACAGCGTGAAGCATGGCGTGCAGAGATGGACGCGATGCGCGAGCAGACACGCGCTTCCGCGGACGCGGCGCGTGCCGTACTGACGGAACAGCAGCACACGAAGCTGCAGGAACTGTTGCAGGCGCGGCATGATCAGCGGATGCGCGATCGGCCTGCACGCCGCGGTGATCGACCCATGGATGGGCAGGGCCGGCGCGGCCTGCGCTCACCGCGTGGACCGCGGTAGTGTATCCAGGACCGACACAGCGCGTGTGGAGCTGCGTGAGGTCGCGACGTTCCTGATCCGACAGTAGCACGCAGAGAGCCCCGTCCTCCAATGACCGGAGGACGGGGCTCTGTGTTTCCTGCGCTGTACCTGCTGGCCGCCCGGTTCGTGTGGCAGCTCCGCAGCCTGTCTGCGCGTCGGCTATTCGTACCGTAGCGCGATGATCGGATCGAGACGTGCGGCACGACGAGCCGGCCAGATGCCGAAGAACACGCCAACCGCACCCGCAAATCCGAACGCCAGGATCACGGCCGCCGGCGCAACGGAAACGTTCCAGGACAGGAGCGACTCCGTCATGCGTGCCGCACCGACGCCGAGCGCGATCCCGAGTGCACCGCCAGCCAGGCAGAGCACGAGCGCCTCGACGAGGAACTGGAGCATGATGTCGCGACGGCGCGCACCGAGCGCCTTGCGTACGCCGATCTCTCTGGTTCGCTCGGTCACGGACACGAGCATGATGTTCATGATGCCGATACCACCCACGAGCAGCGAGATGGCGGCAATACCGGCGAGCAGCATCGTGAACGTCTGCGTTGCTTCGCTGAGCGTGGACAGCAGCGTTGTCTGGTTGCGTACCGTAAAGTCGCTCGGCTGGCCGGGCTGGAGTCTATGTTCGCGACGCAGCTTGGTGTCGATCTCGCCGACGGCCGCGTCCATCGCGGACTCGCTGGTTGCCTGCACGAGGATGCTGCTCACGCGCTCGTCGCCGAACAGCCGGAACTGCGCCGTGGAGAGTGGCACGTAGATCGTCTCGTCCGGATTCATCCAGCCCTGCTCGCCCTTCTCGGCGAGGATGCCGACGACCTCGAACGGGATGCCACGGATGCGGAGGGTGCGGCCGAGCAGCGCATCGGTGGCGATGTTGAGCCGCTCACCGACGCGCGCGCCCAGCACCGCCACGCGACGCCGCCCGCGCTCCTCGCCAACGGAGAACAGGCGACCGCGCGCGAGGCTGTGATTCTGGATCTCGAAGTACGCCGGCCAGATGCCGAGCACGGTGTTGCTGGCGTTCGCACCCTCGAACGAGATCTGCTGGCGACGCTGCATCTCCGGCGAAACCTGCCGGATGTTGCGGGGCTCCGTGATCAGCGCGGTCGCGTCGCCCTGCGTCATGCGGTTCTCGCCGCGATCGATGCCGCCGAACATCTGCTGGCCCGGTCGCACCGTCAGCACGTTCGCACCAAGCGACGCCAGCTGGCCCTCCACCTGCTGTTGTGCGCCTTCACCGAGCGCGACCATCGTGATCACCGCTGCAATGCCGATGATCACGCCGAGCATGGTCAGGAATGACCGCATCTTGTTCGCGCGAATCGCAGAGAGTGCGACTCCGATCGTCTCACCGATGAGCATGGTCGCCTAGCGCCGCCCGCCGGTGCCGCCGGGGAACGGCCCGCTGGTCCGCTCACGCATGCGGTTCTCGAACTCCGCCTGCTGCGCCTGCAGCCGCGCCACGGACATGAGGATCACGCTGTCGCCTTCCTCGAGGCCGCTCACGACTTCGGTGTTGTCCCAGTCGTTGACGCCGAGCATGACGCGACGCGCCTCGATGGTTCCGTTGTTGATGACGAAGACGAAGCCGGGCCGGATGTCGCCGGCGCTGCCACGGCCGGTCTGTGCCATGGCGCCACCTGTCTGCGCGCGACAGGAGCGCAGGCGCGTGCGTTCGGCCTCGGTCAGTGCCTGCGGCCCACCGCCGCGGCGCATCTTCTCCATCAGGGCGGCGCACTCGTCGTCATCGACGCTGCCGGCCGCCACGGGAGCTACGCCCGGGCCCTCAGGGCTCGCCGGCTGCGCGCCGCGTTCGCGCTCCTGCGCGACCTGGGACCCGGGCGAACCTGCGGGCGTCGCGCGCTGTGCCGTCTCGGCGCGCGCGCCGTTTCCTGTACTGCCGTTCGCTGCCATGCCGCCCCGCATCTGCTCACGCACCGCCTCGACATCGAGGCCGCGCACCTCCGCGGCCGTAGCAAGATCGCGTGCTCCCACCACTGCCGAGTTCGGCACGAGCAGGATGCCCGAGCGATCGGCAATCCGCACCTCGACGTCTGCGTTCATGCCGGGCTTCAGCAGGCCTTCGCGGTTGTCCAGGCGCACCAGCACGGGGAACATGGTGACGTTCTGCTCGACGACCGCCTGCGGCTCGATCTTGAGGACTTCGCCTTCGAATATGCGATCCGGATAGGCCTCGACGCGTACGCGCACGTTCAGGCCAGCGTCGATGCGGCCGAGATCGGTTTCATCGACGAGCGCACGTACCTGCATTTCCGCGAGGTCGGCCATCGTCAGCAGCGTGGTGCCGCCGGAGATGTTCTGGCTTGCGGACGCGATGATCTGCCCGATCTCGATCGTCTCGGCGATGACCGTGCCGTCGATCGGCGCGCGGATCGTCACGTCATTCAGCCGCTCGCGCGCGAGTTGCAGGTTCGTCTGCGCCTTGATGAACTGCGCACGCCCGTTCGCCTCCTCGAGCAGCGCACTTTCGAACTCCTGGTCCGTCACGACGTTCGCTGCACGTAGCTCCTCGGAGCGCTTGCGCTGGGCCTCGGCGGTCGCGAGCCGTGCACGAGCCACCTCGAGATCGGCGTCGGCCTGGTCGAATGCGTTGCGGACGTCGCGCGGGTCGATCCGTACCAGCAGCTGTCCGGTCGTGACGACGTCACCGGTCTCAATGTGGATCTCGGTGATCTCGCCCGACGCCTTGGACTTCACCTCGACGAGCCGGATCGGCTCGATCTGACCCGCTGCTTCCGCAGTCACGGTCAGATCACCGCGGGTGACGGGCGCAGTCTCCATCATGCCATTCGCGCCACCCTGACTTCCTTCGGTGCCATTGCATGCCACGAGCATGCAACCGATCAGCGGCAGCGCAGCCGCACGCATCGCACCGTTCACTCGGTTCCTCACAGAACGCCTCCGGTTGATTCAGCGACGGGCGGCGTCCAGCTCCGCTCGTCGCGCTCGATGACACCATCTTTCAGGAAAATCTGACGCTGCGCATGCTGTGAGATGTCGAGTTCATGCGTGACGAGCACAATCGTCTGACCCTGCCTGTGCAGCGTATCGAACAGCGCCATGATCTCTGCACCAGTCTGCGAGTCGAGGTTACCGGTCGGCTCGTCAGCAAGAAGGATCGCGGGGTTGTTGATCAGTGCACGTGCGACCGCGACGCGCTGACGCTGTCCGCCGGACAGCTCGCTCGGCCGGTGCGTCATGCGGTCGCCGAGACCGACCATCTCCAGCATCCGGGCGGCGCGGTCACGGCGATCCTTTGCGTTCACGCCGGCATACACGAGCGGCAGCTCGACATTGTGCAGAGCGGTCGCGCGTGGCAGCAGATTGAACGTCTGGAAGACGAAGCCGATCTCGCGGTTGCGGATGTGGGCGAGCTCGTCGTCCGACAGCTGGGACACGGCGTGGCCGTTCAGCCAGTACTCACCGGCGGTCGGCGTATCCAGGCAGCCGATCAGGTTCATGAGCGTCGACTTGCCCGAGCCGGATGGACCCATGATCGCGATGTACTCATTACGGTCGACCACGAGGTCCACGCCGCGCAGCGCGTGCACGACCTCGGCGCCAAGCACGTAATCCTTCTTGAGGCCCTCGATGCGGATGGCCACATCGGACGGCCCGGTCGCCGTGCTCACAGCTGCCTCCCCACGAGCGCCTCGAGCTGTGCGCGCGCGATCATGTAGTCGTAGCGTGCATTCACGAGCGTCTGCTCGGCCTCGACCAGCGCCGTCTGCGACTGCAGCAGATCGAGACTCGTCGCAGCGCCGAGGCGATAACGTTCCTCGACCACACGCATGTCCTCCGCCGCGACTTCCACTGCCTCGGCGGCGAGCACGATCTGCTCCTCGGCCAGCCGCAGGCTCGTCAGCACGCGCTCCAGGTCTGCGCGGATCTGCCGCCGTGACGCTTCGAGCTGGATCCTGCTCACGTTCGTCTGCACGCTCGCGCGCTGCACGGCGTCTTCCCGGCTGAATCCGTTGAAGAGCGGGTAGGAGAGCGAAAGCCGCGTGCTCCAGCTGGTGCGGCCGCCCGAGAACGACGCGTCCTGGTTGAACCAGTCATAGCCGCCGCTTGCGCGCAGTGTCGGGAAGTACTGCGTGCGCGCGGAGCGCAGACCCGCCTCGTTCGCGCTTACGTCCGCCTGCGCGGTCAGCACAATCGGCGACTCACGCTCGACCAGCTGAACCAGCTCGTCGTCCGAGAGCGCGAGCGCAGCGGGCTCGATCTCCGCGCCCGGTACCGCGGCCACCGGGCCGTCCGCGCCGACGACGGCGCCCAGAGCGTACGTGGCCGCGCGACGCTGCGACTGCGCCTGGAGCAACGCCTGGCGTGCCTGGTTCGCCTCGAGCTGAGCACGCAGCACGTCCGAGCGGGTACCGGAGCCAACCGCCATGCGACGCTGCGCAGCCTCTTCGGACTGCTGCGCGCGCGTGACGCGCGCCTCCGCGACACGAATCAGTTCATCGGCGCGACGCACGTCGAAGAAAGACTGCTTCGCCTGGAGCGCGACCGCGAAGCGCTGCTCGACCACGGACGCGAGTGCGGCATCCGTGTTCGCCCGCGCCTGGCGCATCTGCGCTCCCCGGCGGCCGGCGGTAAACACGTCCACGGACGCGGACAGGCCCGCGCTGTAGCTGTCGCTCGAACCGCTGACCGTCGTGTTCGTCTGTGGATTGAAACGCTCGGTGCTGGAGAGCGATGCGCCCGAACTCAGCGACAGGTTGGGCAGCCAGGTGCCGACCTGCACGCGTTCAGCCGACCGGGACGTTGTCACCGAACCGAGCCGCTGCGCGAGCGCGGGGCTGTGCTGCTGCGCAAGCTCGACGGCCTGCTCGAGCGTTACGGTCGGCTCCTGCACAGCCTGCCCCGCGCTCGGAGCCTGCTGAGCGAGTACCGGGTGCGGTGCTGCGATCGTGGCTGCTGCGATCAGTGCGACGAGAGCGCACCGCGCCAGCACGGTGCACGTGTTGGGAGTCATGCTACTGGTTCTCCTGGAGCTTCTTGCAGGCCGCTTCCTGGCGCTCACGCTTCTGACGACGTTCGGCGCGCCTGCGATCGGCCTCCGCCTGCTGCTCAGGCGTGAGTACGTTTCGAATCTCGGCACGCGCCGAGTCCACGATCTGCTCCATGCGCGGACCGTTTTCGGCCCAGAACAGGTCCACCTGCTGCTTGCGCTCTTCCAGAATCGCGTCGATGCGTGCCTTCTGGCTCGCATCCACGCCAAGGCTCTCGTAGTAGTTCCCGCGGTTGCGGTCGCGGTCCTCGCACTCGGGCTCGTCCGCCCGCGCGCTGTCACCGCGACCGGAGAGCTGTGCGACCGAGTATCCGCCGAGGCCACCGACTGCGAATGTCGCAGCAAGCAGCAATGCACCGGCGAACCGCAGCCGACCCGCTGCATTCGCTACCATCATCGTCCGTCTCCAATCAATGCCATCTCGAGATCACTCACCGTGGGATCCCGCTCCTCGTCGATCCACTGGAGTGCCGGCTCGGCGACGCCGAGCTGATGCGCCACGCCATGGTTCACGCTCGGCGACGCATCACCGACGTTCTGCAGCAGCGCGCCGGTCGCGATGATGCCGACGACGGCCGCTGCGGCGAGCGCGGGCCGCAGCCACTGGCCGAGGACGACGAGGACGCCGTCGCGCTGCGCCCGACGCGCCAGCTCGGGCGCGGCCGCTCGCATGATCGAGCGAACTCGCGCCTCGAAGCGATCCGCGTCCATGGAGAGCGCGTTGAGATCGATACGTTCGGGCTCCATCAGCCCTCCTTTTCCTGTTCCGACTTCAGCAGAACGCGCAACGCGCGTCGGGCCTGAAAGAGATGGTGTCGCACGGTGCCTTCCGGCATGCCGAGCAGCTCACCTATCTCGCGGTGCTTCCACTCCTCCAGATCGTGCAGCAACACGATCTGCCTCTGGTGCTCGGGCAGCGTGTCGAGCGCGGCACTCAACCGGTCCCGCAGCGCGGATCGTTCCGCGTCGCGACCAGGATTCGCGTCGCCTGCCGCATCGACCACCCATTCGAGCGGCGCCGCAGCACGGACCCGCTGCTTGCGCAGCGCGCTCAGCGCGCGATTCCGTACGATCCGGAGCAGCCACGCACCGAACCGATGAGGCTCGGCAAGCGTATCGAGCTGCTGCAGTGCAGCGACGAACGAGTCCTGACAGACATCGTCTGCATCCGCCGGATCGCGGAGCACACCAAGGGCGACGGTATGGGCGGCACTCAGATGTCGGCGCACCAGCGCCTCGAACGCTGACTCGTCGCCGGCACGGGCACGAGCGACCAGTCCGGCGTCGCCTTCCATCATCGCCTGCATTATCGACGCGCCAGCCGTGTTGAGCGTTGGAAATGAGCGCAGCGGGCAGGTATGCCGCAGCCAGCGTCAGACACCGGCGCGGCCAGGAGCGTTCCAGTCATGGCAGGAAACAATGCGGTGCGCCGCAGGGCGGACGGCGCTGGCAGACCTGCGCTGCAGGCAACCGGGCTGCGTGACGGCCGGGCATTCGGCAATTCTGCCCGGTGGTCGCCGGGGGTGGGTCAGGACTGGCCGCGTGTCGTTACCTCGATCACGCCGCCGACATGTCCGGTGCCATAACGCGTGGTCGCGTCGCTCGCGCTGAGGAAGCGCATCTCCTGCACGTCCATGCTGCGCATGCTGCGCAGTGCGTCCGGCGTGCCGTAGCGCACGCCGTTCACGTATACGACCGGGAGGCTGGAGCCGGGATCCTGGATCGAGGTCTGGCCTCGCGGCGACAGGAAATGCGGCCGCAGTTGCTGTACTACTTCGTAGGCCGTACTGACGTTGACCGATTCGATCTCCGCTCGCGTGATCACGTTGCGTGCGCCGAGGGACCGGCTCCTGCCGCTGCTGGCGCAGGCACTCACGAGAAGCGCAAGCAGCACGAGATAGGAAATCCGCCGAATCATCGGATGGCTCCGTCAGGGGTATGCGCGATTCTACCGCCGCGAGCGCTTCGGCCGCAACGGGATCGGGACGGATCTGCGCCGGCGATGCGTTGCGGCGCGCGGGGCACGGATGTACGGTTCCGCACACCTCACAAGGATGCGCCCGGTACCGCCACGCCGATTACGCGTGCGGCTGCCGTCGCCAATCATGCCCGGAGAAGCTCATGCGCCTGCACTGTCGCAGCACCATCGCATCTCTGCTCCTGCTCGTGGCCCCTGCCGCCGGCGTCAGTGCCCAGCGCCCGAACGCCGAGGCACTCAAGCGCGAAGTCGCGAACGAGGTAGCGAGCATGCAGAAGCTCACGCAGGAGATCGTGGACATGGTCTTC
>Ga0079224_100006797_pt1 | contig 15243 bp, 14 predicted proteins | sample Stecom2015_FD_80414 | JGI IMG/M metagenome (GOLD analysis project Ga0079224, IMG submission 80414) | Agricultural soil microbial communities from Utah to study Nitrogen management - Steer compost 2015 | ecosystem: Environmental > Terrestrial > Soil > Agricultural land | place: USA: Utah...
AAGCTCAAAAGCCAACTGCAATTAACTTAAACGATCTTAAATAATGGAAGTAATTCACAAAATCGGTAGAAGAAAAACCGCTGTTGCAAGAGTGTACGTTTCTGAAGGAAAAGGAGATATCACTATCAACAAAAAAGAATTTACGCAATACTTCCCAACACCAACTTTACAGTACAAAGTTCAACAACCTCTTTCATTGACTGAAAATGTTGAAAACTTTGATATCAAAGTAAATGTTTACGGTGGTGGTGTTACTGGACAAGCAGAGGCAATTCGTCTTGCGATTTCAAGAGCACTTTGCGAGGTAGATGCAGAGAACAGATTAACGCTTAAACCAGAAGGATTATTAACAAGAGATCCAAGAATGGTAGAGCGTAAGAAATTCGGTCAGAAGAAAGCACGTAAGAAATTCCAATTCTCAAAACGTTAATCGATCGAGTAATTATAGTGCATTATTGCATTGCTTATTTATTATTGAATTTAAAACATGTCGTTGCTTCGATTCCTTCAGGAGTAGAAGATTGGTTTAGCATCCAAATGGTAAAGGCGATCGATTAGTCGTGACCACTTTAACATTGCTAAATAAACAACACCCACAGTATGGGCAACGGAACGTAAACTATTACAAAAATGGCAAATAACATAGAAGTTAAAGATTTACTAGAAGCAGGTGTACACTTCGGTCACCTTACTAGAAAATGGAATCCAAACATGGCTCCTTACATCTACATGGAGCGTAACGGAATCCACGTTATCAATTTATACAAAACTGCTGCTAAAATTGAGGAGGCTAATGAAGCCCTTAAGAAAATTGCAGCGTCAGGTAGAAAAATTTTATTTGTAGCTACCAAAAAACAAGCAAAAGATATCGTTGCTGACAAAGCAGGGGCTGTAAACATGCCTTACATTACTGAAAGATGGCCTGGTGGTATGTTGACAAACTTTGTCACTATCCGTAAAGCTGTTAAGAAAATGACTGCTATCGACAGAATGAAAAAAGACGGTACTTTTGACACGCTTTCTAAAAAGGAAAAGCTACAAGTTGATCGTTTAAGAGCTAAATTAGAAAAGAACTTAGGTTCGATTTCTGACATGACCCGTCTACCAGGGGCTTTGTTTATTGTAGATACAATGCGCGAACACATCGCGGTTAGAGAAGCACAAAAATTAAACATTCCAATATTTGCAATGGTGGATACAAATTCTGACCCAAGAGAGGTTGAATACGTAATTCCATCCAATGACGATGCTTCAAAATCCATTGAAAAAGTTCTTACGCATGTAACTAGCGCTATCGCTGAAGGTTTATCTGAAAGAAAAGCAGATAAAGCTGAGAAACAAGCAGATGAAGACAATGAGAAAAAGGTTGAAAAAGAGGCTAAAGAGAAAAAAGCCAAAGCTTTAGAAACTGAAGAAAACGAATAAATAATAATTTCTTAAAGTCGTTATCCATTTATTTTCTTTGCTTTACCCCGAAGAAAATAGGATAACGACTTTACGGATTAAAACAGAAAACAACATGGCAAAAATCACAGCCGCAGAAGTAAATAAATTAAGAAAAGCTACCGGTGCAGGTATGATGGATTGTAAAAATGCACTAGTTGAAGCTGAAGGTGATTTTGATAAAGCAGTAGAGATCCTACGTAAAAAGGGTCAAAAAGTTGCTGCGAAGAGAGCTGATAGAGATTCTGCAGAAGGAGCAGTTATCGCTAAAGTAAACCAAGACGCAACTAAAGGAGTGATCGTTTCATTAAACTGTGAGACTGATTTTGTTGCTAAAAACGAAACTTTCGTTAAAATGGCAACTGACTTTGCAGAATTGGCTTTAAACTTGGATTCAAAAGAAGCGCTTCTTGATGCTGATTACAACGGAATCAAAGTTTCTGAAAAATTAATCGAACAAACTGGTGTTATCGGAGAGAAAATTGAAATCGGTGATTTCAGAACTCTTCAAGCTCCATTTGTAGGTTCTTATATCCACGCTGGTAACAAAATTGCTACTCTTGCTGGTCTTTCTGCTAATGTAGAAGGCGCTGCAGAAGCCGCTAAAGATGTCGCTATGCAAGCAGCCGCTATGAATCCAGTAGCTCTTGATGAAAGCGGTGTTGATCAAGAAGTGATTGATAAAGAAATCGAAATCGCTAAGGATACCTTAAGACAAGAAGGTAAGCCAGAAGCTATGTTAGAAAACATCGCTAAAGGTAAACTTAAACGTTTCTTCAAGGACAACACCTTGGTAAACCAAGATTTTATCAAAGACAACAAACAAAGTGTATCTGCTTATGTAAAATCTGTTAATGGAGAGTTGACAGTAACTGCATTTGAAAGAGTTGCATTAGGATAAAACAGTCTTTGACAACCATATTACTCAACCGCTTTTAAACTTGATTTAAGAGCGGTTTTTTTGTGAGATTAAATTATAGACACAGTACTTAATTATTTTGATTATTTTTGCTTCGAAAACAAATATTTAATATCCTTCAACAAACGAACATGCAATACAAAAGAATCCTTCTTAAATTAAGCGGTGAAGCCCTAATGGGTGAACGACAATACGGAATCGACCCAAAGAGACTTAAGGTCTACGCAGAGGAAATAAAGTCTGTAGTTGACCAGGGTGTTCAGGTAGCCGTTGTAATTGGTGGAGGAAATATCTTTAGAGGTCTTGCTGGTGCGAGTAACGGAATGGACAGAGTACAAGGTGATCATATGGGAATGCTCGCTACTGTAATCAACGGTCTTGCATTGCAGTCCGCTCTTGAAGATGAAGGTATACAAACCAGATTACAATCTGCCGTTATGATCAATGAAGTAGCGGAGCCTTTTATTCGTAGACGCGCATTGCGCCACTTAGAAAAAGGAAGAGTTGTCATCTTCGGTGGTGGAACAGGGAACCCATATTTTACAACTGATTCAGCAGCTGCTCTACGTGCCATTGAAATTAATGCAGATGTTATATTAAAAGGGACAAGAGTAGACGGTATTTACACAGCAGATCCAGAGAAAGATAAGGATGCGACAAAATTTGATGACATTACCTTTAAAGATGTTCTACAAAAGGGCTTAAAGGTTATGGATACTACTGCCTTTACCCTGAGTCATGAAAATGAATTGCCTATTGTAGTATTTGATATGAACAAACCCGGAAACTTGTTAAAACTAGTCTCTGGAGAAAAAATAGGAACTAAAGTTAACCTATCCTAAATACGAAATTAGAAATTTTCAACTATTTTAAAATCCAATAGTTATGGACGAAGAGATCAATTTTATTTTAGACGCAGCAAAAGAATCAATGGAAGATTCATTAGTACATCTAGAAAAAGAATTTGGTAATATTAGAGCAGGTAAAGCAAGCCCTGCAATGGTTTCAAGTGTGATGGTCGATTATTACGGATCGCCTACTCCTTTGCCTCAGGTAGCTAATATCAACACCCCTGACGGTAGAACTATTTCGATTCAGCCATGGGAAAAGGCCATGCTTCAAGAAATCGAAAGAGGGATCATGATCGCAAATCTCGGATTCAATCCAATGAACAATGGTGAGATGGTAATTATTAATGTTCCTCCACTTACTGAGGAACGTCGTAAGGACCTTGTAAAACAAGCCAAAGCGGAAGCAGAAGATGCCAAGGTCTCTATTCGTAACGCTCGACAGGATGCCAATAAGGACATTAAAAAATTAGATCCTTCAGAGGATCTAAAAGCAAAAGCTGAAGTTGATGTTCAGAAACTAACCGATGCATACATCAAAAAAACTGATGAAGCACTCGTGGTTAAAGAAAAAGAAATTATGACTGTTTAATGCTCATGAGCGTTAAACTTTCTTAAAACTACAGGCGACTTTTACAAGTCGCTTTCTTTTTTCGTAACATTACAACCCCAAAGGATTAAAGGCAATTTTTCTCCAAATGAAAAATATATCTCTATTTATTTTTTATGTGATAGGCATCTTGGGTTGTATGGCACAAAACAACCCTAAATCCTCTTTTGGTGAAAATGATTTGCAAAATACAAGCACAGATAGTCTAGCCAATGCTATTATTGTAAAGGTCATAGAGAACAAGCCGAAGAATGATCCTGATGCTATTTTAAACACTTACAGCTACAACAGTTACACTAAAGCAATTGTCAGCGCTGATCACGAGGCCATAAACGGCACCGTAGATTCCATTTTTAAGCGCAAAAGAAAGGGCCTGAAATTCAAAAAGATTGATTCTACCAATTACCTTATTAAAAAGCAACTAGAGAAGTCTCATCTATATATACTAGAGAAGGTATCAAATTTTGCCTATTCTAAAGAAAAAGAAAAAAGAGAAACCATCTTAGGAATTCATATGGCTGGTTTCAAAAAGCCCATTTATGAAGTGCTCGCAATTGAAATGCAGTCCTTTTCACTCTACAATACCCGTGTAAAGGTATTTGGGACTGACTTCTTTAGCCCTTTAGGCAACAAAGGAAAACAAACCTACTGGTTTGATTTGGAAGGTACCTCTGAGATCCAGGGACGAAAAAATTATATTATTCGCTATATTCCTAAGAAAAACAAGCAAGATGTAGGTATTCCTGGTTTACTTTATATTGATGCTCAAAGCTATGCCATTCAAAGAAATGAATCTAAGTTAGATGCATCTATCGAAGTTCAAGCTATTCAAGAATACCAGTATTTCCCCGACCATAAATTATGGTTTCCTAGCGCTAATAAAATACAAGTGGACAAAGGAACTTCGGATAAAACAGTGACCTTATTTGGGAAGCTACGCGTGGCTACAAGCGAACAAATGATTGATTCTTCTATTGTGAGCACTAATGAAGACGATATCAAAGACCATATTTACCTTGTCGCTCAGACTTCTAATTTCGACATCACTTTAAATAAACCCGTTACAATAGAGAGAAAAGGTACAGCTATCGAGCTTTTAAAGGTGGCCAGTGAAAGAGATTCAACATTTTGGGAAGAATATAGGACTCAAGAGATCACAGATAAAGAATTAGAAACCTATAAAGCGGTGGATAGTTTAACAAGCGCTAGAAACTATGAAAACAAACTGTCTTTTATAAGAAAGTTCATGGTGGGATACATCACCACGCCTTATATTGATTTTGATTATAAGTCATTGCTTAAATTCAATAGATATGAAGGATTTAGACTTGGTATGAGCGCAGTGACCAACAGTAACTTTTCTCCCAAATACACTATACATGCCTATGGAGCTTACGGGACAAAAGACAAAGATTTTAAATATGGCTTTGGAATAGAAAGGCGTCTGGATCGCTATGATGACACTAGAATAGGAATCATGCATAAAAATGATTTGGAAGAAAGCGGAAGCCTTACCTTCCTCACCGATGGAAGGGCGTTCTATTTGTTTGAACCGCGGTTATTTAACTTGACCTATTTTCACAAAATTAAAGATGTAAGTGCGTATTTAACCCATGATTTTAATCCCAAGTTAAATTCAAGGTTCCAACTGTCTTATCAAGATGTAACACCCACATACCAGTACAGTTATGCCAACGATGGAGAGCAATATCACAATTATCAAAACAGCTCTATAACGGCCTCCATACAGTGGAATCCTTTTAACAAATATCTTCAAAGTCATTGGGGTAAAACAGTAATCGAGAAAAACTATCCACAGTTTTCTCTTCAATACAGTCAAGCCTTTAAAAACGTCATTAATAGTGACTTAAATTACACAAAGATCGCCCTAAGGGCCATCCATGAGCTCAGACCTTTAAATAAGGGAACAACCTCATTCCAAGTGGTTGCAGGAATTAGCTTTGGAGATCTTCCAGTGACTGAACTCTACAATGCCTCCCCTAACCAACCTGGAGGTGATGCCATCTTAAATCGATTTTCCGTAGCGGGAAGAAATAGTTTTGAAACCATGTACTTCAATGAATTTCTATCAGATAAGTACGCTATACTTCAAGCAAAGCATACCTTTAACCGCTTCAGTATCACCTCTTGGCTTAGACCTGAACTCGCACTTATTTCGCGTTTTGGAATCGGCTCCACAGCTGGAATGCATAAACACCTGGACATTGAATTCAGTTCCATGGAAAAGGGATACTCTGAAAGTGGATTAGAGATCAATAAAATATTCAAAGGGTTTGGGCTCAATTTCATGTATCGTTATGGAGCATACCATCTTCCAAATTTCGATGATAACATTTCTTTAAAGTTTACCTATTATTTAACGCTTGGTTTTTAGCACACTTGCGAAGGGATTTCTAACTTTGCACGGAAAAATTTTTAGATGGCCAAGAAATTAACAAGCGGGTTCTGGGGAACCACCGCTCGAATCATACTTCGTACTCGTGTTATAATATTACTTATTCTTTTTGGGATCACTCTTGCTTTATCAACCCAGTGGAAGAATATACGCTTTACCAATACCGAGGCGAATCTATTGCCTGACCATCACCCAGTAAATGTTGCTTACAATAATTTCCTAAGTATCTTTGGGGAAGAGGGAAATGTCATGGTTATTGCCATAAAAGACAGTGCGATTTTCGATCTGGAAAATTTTAATAAATGGAATAAATTAAACAAACAGATTCAAGCAGAACCAGAGGTTGATCTCATCTTATCAACCGATAATCTACAAACTCTTGAAAAGAATACCCAGAAGCAAAAGTTTGAATTAACCCCGCTGATACAAGGAAAATTAACTTCGCAACAGCAACTCGACAGTATTAAAGATGAGATTTTCCACAAGTTACCTTTCTATGAAAGTGTTTTATACAACAAAGAAACCCAAACCATCCGATCGGTAATTTATATGGACAAGGAAATTGTCAATACAGCGGTTCGTAAGAATTTTGTGTTGAATAATTTCGTTCCCCTAATAAAGGATTTTGAAGCGGATACTGGCATAGATGTAAAGGTCTCTGGTATGCCGTATATTAGATCCTTAAATGCTGATATTATTATCGGAGAAATCGGTATGTTCATTGGTGCAACACTCTTAGTTACCTCACTGATTTTCTTTCTCTTTTTCCGCTCTTACAGAGCCACCTTCATTTCGATGATTGTAGTGATGATAGGTGTAATGTGGGCCTTTGGAGTTTTAGGATTACTCGGCTATGAGATTACCATTTTGACTGCATTAATACCGCCTCTGATCATCGTTATTGGGATTCCGAATTGCATATTTTTAATTAATAAATATCAACAAGAGGTACAAAAACACGGTAATCAGGCGAAATCCTTGCAACGTGTTATTTCTAAAGTAGGTAATGCGACACTGATGACGAATCTAACTACAGCAGGAGGATTTGCAACTTTTATAATAACCGAAAGTACCCTTTTAAAAGAGTTTGGAATTGTAGCTTCTATAAATATAGTAGCTATCTTCATATTGTCTATTCTTATCATACCCATTGTTTATAGCTTTATGTATCCACCTAAGTATAAACACCTAAAGCACTTAAACAAGCGTTGGATTGGTAAGTTTGTGAAATGGATGGAAGGAACTGTACGACATCGAAGGATTACGGTATTCACTATTGTTATTATTGCTATTATAATGAGCATCATTGGAATTTATCAAATTCGAATATCTGGAAGTCTGTTGGAGGATATGCCACAAGACGCCTCTTTTTTTGACGATATAAAGTTTTATGAAAAAGAGTTTGATGGAATTCTTCCTGTTGAGATCATGGTTGATACGAAAAGAAAAAATGGTGTGATGAATTTATCTACACTCCGTAGAATGGATGAACTCGAAACTCTCATCAAAGAGGTTCCAGAATTATCCGCTCCTATTTCTGTAACGAGTTTGGTCAAATATTCTAAACAAGCTTATTATAATGGTAATCCAAATTATTACCAGCTCCCCAATAATCAGGAAAGAGCATTTATATTATCCTATGCTAAAAGTTCGACAAACGATACAAATCTGCTGAATAGTTTTGTGGACAGCACTGGTCAAATTGCGCGCATAACGACCTTTATGAAGGATATTGGCACAGAGAAAATGGAAGAGATTAAAGCGGATATTGAAAAGAAGGCCGCCAAAGTTCTTCCAGAGGATCGCTATGAGGTTACTCTTACAGGTAAAGCATTAGTCTTTATGCAAGGCACTAAATATTTGGTTAAAAACTTAATAACATCATTAGGATTTGCGATATTTTTGATATCACTATTAATGGCTTATTTGTTCCGTTCCTTTAGAATGATTATAATATCATTGATTCCAAACATACTCCCATTACTAATCACTGCTGGAATGATGGGATTTCTTGGCATTCCAATCAAACCATCAACCATATTAGTCTTCAGTGTTGCCTTTGGTATTTCGGTCGATGACACCATTCATTTTCTAGCCAAATACAGACAAGAGCTCATTAAGAACAATTGGAAGATACGCAAATCAGTATACGGTGCCCTTCGAGATTCAGGGATTAGTATGTTTTACACCTCAGTGGTACTCTTTTTCGGGTTTTCAGTCTTTATGCTGAGTAGTTTTGGAGGCACTAAAGCACTTGGAGGGCTTGTCTCATTCACTCTATTTGTTGCCATGTTATCCAATCTTGTTGTCCTACCCTCATTACTTTTAGCCCTAGAGCGAAACATCGCCAATAAGAAAACGCTAAAAAAACCAAGCATTAATGTACTGTCAAAAAATAGTGAAACAAAAGAAGATAACGAATAAGGATTAGGCTGGATGGGGCCAAAAAAAAAAGTCTGCCGAAACATAATGTTTCGAACAGACTTTAAGGTTCCCCCAAACCTACAATTTTAAATATCTTTAAAGTCAAGCTTAAATTGACTTGTAATTTCCTACAAAACAAAAATAGATTATTATTGCCTTACAAAACAAGTAAAATCTATCTTTTTATAAAGTCATCATGTTAAATGTACAAATTTTTTCTTACAATAAAATTTTTTTAAAATAAAATAATAGTAAATATCAGCCACATCTATCTGTCATTGGCAATAATTTTCTAATAACTCAGACGTTGACTTTAAATCTAGTTTTAAAGTTTTATCTTTGCACACTTATTTATAGTTAGTAATACACGATGGAATTAAAAAGTATAAAAGAACTGTTATCAAGTGACAAACTCCTACAAGAAATATGTGTAAAAGGTTGGATTAGAACCTTTAGAAGTAATCGTTTTATCGCTTTAAATGATGGATCAACCATTCATAATATTCAGTGTGTAGTCGATTATGAAAATTTTCCAGAAGATACCTTAAGGCAACTCAATACAGGAGCTGCAGTATCCATCGTTGGAACCCTTGTGGAGAGTCAAGGAAAAGGTCAAGCAGTTGAAATTCAAGTTAAGGAAATTGAAATACTAGGTGGAGCGAATCCAGAAGAATTCCCCATTCAACCTAAAAAACATTCACTTGAATTTTTAAGAGAAAAAGCACATTTACGTATACGGACCAATACCTTTGGTGCCATTATGCGTGTTCGTTCTGCTCTTTCTTTCGCAGTACACAACTATTTTAGAGCAAATGGTTTTAACTACGTTCATACTCCTATTATCACAGGCTCAGATGCAGAAGGTGCTGGAGAAATGTTCAGAGTAACAACTTTGGATGCTAAAAACCCTCCTTTAAATGATCAAAATGAAGTAGACTATAAAGAAGACTTTTTTGGTAAGGAAACTAATTTGACGGTTTCAGGACAATTGGAAGGCGAAGCATACGCCATGGCTCTAGGAAAGATTTATACCTTCGGCCCTACTTTTAGAGCTGAAAATTCCAATACATCAAGACACTTGGCAGAATTTTGGATGATCGAACCAGAGGTTGCCTTCTTGGATTTGGATGGAAACATGGATCTAGCTGAAGATTTTATAAAAAACGTGTTGGGTTATGTGTTAGAACATTGTGAAGACGACTTAAAGTTTTTGGAAGCTCGCCTTATTGAAGAAGAAAAATCAAAACCTCAGGCGCAGCGTAGTGAGATGAAACTTCTTGAAAAATTACGCTTTGTAACGGAGAACAACTTCAAAAGGGTAAGTTATACAGAGGCCATTGACATCCTAAAAAACTCCAAGCCTAACAAAAAGAAAAAATTCAATTATATTATTGAACAGTGGGGAGCCGATCTTCAAAGTGAACACGAACGCTATTTAGTTGAGAAGCACTTTAAAGCTCCAGTGATCTTATTTGATTACCCCGCAGATATCAAAGCCTTTTATATGCGTCAAAATGAAGACGGAAAAACAGTACGGGCTATGGATATTCTTTTCCCAGGTATTGGAGAAATCGTCGGAGGATCACAGCGCGAGGAGCGCTATGAAGTGCTTCAAGAAAAAGTAAAAGCCATGGGTATCGACGAAAAAGAATTGTGGTGGTATATGGAACTACGTAAATTTGGCTCAGCTACTCACAGCGGATTTGGTCTTGGATTTGAGCGTCTCGTACTATTCACTACTGGGATGTCCAATATACGTGATGTGATCCCTTTTCCAAGAACTCCTCAAAATGCTGAGTTTTAAATAAAAATTAACGTATATTATCATTAAAAACTAGCTTTTGATTGGCTTCATAAGGCTAGTTTTTTTAAATTTATACAAAAGCAAGGTTGAAGGATAATGCTAAAACAACAATTACAGTTTAAACTATCTCAGAAATTATCGCCGCAGCAGATTCAGTTGATGAAACTGATTCAGTTGCCGACTCAAGCTTTTGAACAACGGCTCAAACAGGAACTTGAAGAAAATCCTGCCTTAGAAAGCGGGAAAGAAGAATCTTCAGAATATGAATCCGACGAATATGAGGATAATTTTCAGGACGATATCGATAGTGAAAAGATTAATGCGGAAGACATCAATGTTGATGAATATCTAAGCGATGACGAAGTTCCAGAATATCGATTACAAGCCAATAATTACAGTAGTGATGATGAAGAGAGATCCGTTCCTTATGCTGCTGGGACATCCTTCCATCAGCATTTATTAAATCAGCTCAATACCTTTAGTCTAAAAGAATCTGAACGTGAAATCGCAGAATTTCTAGTGGGTAGTGTAGATGAGAGTGGATACATTCGTAGAGACATTGTAGATATTGTTGATGATTTAGCGTTTACCCAAAATATCTATAGTGAACAAGAGGAAGTCGAAAAGGTGCTCCATATTGTTCAACAACTGGATCCTGCTGGTGTATGCGCTAGGGACCTTAGAGAGTGTTTGCTCCTTCAACTTCAACGAAAAGAACCCACAGATGCGGTGGAATTGGCTTCAGACATCTTAGATCGTTCCTTTGAACAATTTACAAAGAAACATTACCAAAAGTTAATCTTAAAGCATGCTACAAACGAGGAGGACTTAAGAAAAGCTATCCATGAAATAGAGCGCTTAAATCCAAAACCTGGTGGCTCATATGCTGGTAGTAACCGCATGGTTGAACACGTGGTACCTGACTTCACTATTCGTATCATGGATGGGGAGCTCGAATTGAGTCTCAATGGAAGAAATGCCCCTGATCTACATGTCTCACACACCTACAACAACATGCTTAAAGGGTATAAGGACAGTAAGACCAAGACAAAGACACAGAAAGATGCTGTGTTATTCATAAAACAGAAACTAGATGCTGACAAATGGTTTATAGAAGCCATTAAACAAAGACAAGAAACTTTATTTGTCACCATGAATTGCATTATGCATTATCAGCAGGAATATTTTTTAACTGGGGATGAACGGAAATTAAAACCCATGATACTCAAAGATATTGCAGAGGCTATTAACATGGACGTTTCCACGGTATCTCGGGTAGCAAACAGCAAATATGTAGATACTCCTTATGGCACTAAACTAATCAAAGACTTCTTCTCAGAGGCTATGAAGAACGACGAAGGAGAGGATGTATCCACACGTGAGATTAAAAAAATATTGGAAACAGTCATCCAAGAGGAAGACAAAAGAAAGCCTCTAACAGATGATAAGCTAGCAGCCATTCTCAAAGAAAAAGGGTATCCTATTGCACGCAGAACGATCGCAAAGTACAGGGAACAGCTAAGCATCCCTGTGGCACGTTTAAGAAAAGAAATCTAATGAGATTCGCCTCAAAGCTTATAAGCACCCTATTCAACCCGGTTTTTATGCCCTTAGTAGGCGTGCTACTATACTTTTTCATTTCTCCGAGGTACATATCAGAGCAAACACAACGTTTGGTGCTCCTAGGGGTTCTAGTGATCAATGTCATTATCCCTTATTTATTCTATTTACTGCTGAGAAATCTCGGATGGGTCACCCACAGGGACCTTTCTAATTTAAATGAGCGAAAAATACCCTTATATCTTTGTATTATCGTAACCTATATAACCTTAATAAAGATAACCCCCAGTTCGATATCATATGAGCTTTATTACTTCTTTTTAGGCGTATTAGGAACGCTGATAAGTTGTCAAATCTTGGTTTATTTAAATTTCAAGGCGAGCATGCATATGATGGCTATTTGGGGTTTGACCACTTTTGTAATCGGTCTCTCGATACACTATCATGTCAATATAACTCCTCTGATAGCAATATTAATACTGTGTGTTGGTGCCATTGCTACAGCCCGTATGTATCTAAAGTGCCATTGTGCATCAGAAATTATTATTGGATCTTTAATAGGTATTGTACCACAATTTATTCTGTTTGGATTCTGGTTATAGGGAAGGGTTTGCTAAAAGATGTAGAATATCAATCCAGCCTTAATAATGTTAACTTCCAAAGGTTCACCAGACATTAAATAACGGTCGTCTTCAAAAATATTAGAGATGTTGTATTGGGCATAAAAATTCCAAGTATTATATCCAAAACTAAGGTATATCCCATATTGAAAATCACGAATATCACTATTTGAAAAACTCACTCTTTGAGTATCAGTAACGAACTTTGATCGACCACTGAAAAGATATTGTAGTCGAACACCAGAATAGATTCTCCAGAACCGATAATCCTCTGCTCGTGAAGATCTCCACCGTAATTCCAAGGGAAACTCAACAAAATGCATAGAAAGCTTATTACGGTTATAATCAACGTCATCTGGAACCTCTTGATAACTAATGGTACCATTCGCATTTTTGGTAGCCATAAGATCGCTATAGATCGTATTGATTGATAAACCAACCCCTAAGCCGAATCCAATATTTCTTCTCTTATTAATTGGAAAATCTTTGATAAACCCTCCCATAATACCAGAAGAAAAACTACTTTGACCAATTCCATCAGGAGCACCTACTAATACATTGTAGTTCACACCAAAGTAAAATTGATCTTCAAAGTACTTGCCGTCGGGTTCTACAACCACGATGGTGTCTTGCTGTCCCCAAACAAAAGAGCTAACCAGACAACACCAAATAAAAAATATACACTTTATAGTTTTTAAAATCATATATCATTTACGATTTCAAGTAAAGATTAAAATTTAATTAACAGTGAGGTAAAGGTAATAAAAAACGCTTCTGAAATCAGAAGCGTTTTTTAAACATAAGTTTATATGAAATAGAAATACTTAATTTACATTCTCAAAAGCACTACCACTTCTAGTTGTATAGTTAATTTTAAGTGCATTGACTTTTCTTAACTCTTGTTTTATATCAGACACAAGCCCCATATTGGTCTCGTAATCCACTTTCAAAGCTGTTGTAAGCACGTTTTGTAACTCCTCTCGCTTTGATGCTCTTTCTGCAAGAACATAGTTAGCCACCTCATCAACATTGGCGAACTTATCGTTAAGTTGAATTTTTGGTAAAGTACCAAATTTATCTTGGTAACGTGAACTTGGTTGTCCTGCATATATGTAAATGACCCTATCCTTTTTGTCAAGCGTTTGAACCTGATCGGCAAAAGGCAATTCATTTTTGATCATCAATTCGCTATCCTTCATTGTAGTAACTGTCATGAAGAAAAACAGCAACATGAAAACGATATCCGGTAGTGATGCCGTTGATACTTCAGGTAAGTCTCCTTGTTTTTTCTTTGTGAACTTTGCCATAATAGATTATACTAATATTAATAAGTCTTTGGTTCTGCTTCAGATAATTTCTGAGGAAACATATCTTGGATTCTCTCCAATTTAGGTTTCAAGTCATCCTTAACATCATCAGGAGTCTTAGGATCTAAATAAAGCGCATTCATATCAGTAAAGCTGCTTCCAAACAAACGTTCAGCTTCACGATTTCTTAACTGGTTATAAGCCCCAACTAATTCGTTCTGTACGGCAATATAGGTTCCGTATTCTGTCAACCGGTCATTTTGCAAAGAAATAATCGCTTTTGATGGATGATCAGAAGATTCCGGATCCCTAGGTCCTTGACAGTAATCACAAGGCTGACCGTCTTGTCCTACGCCTGCACCGTTATCTAAAAACTCAACAGCCGCAGCTCTCAAATCCTTTAATTCCATTAATTCTTCCTCAACCAATAATTGATTATTTTTATTCACAACTACGGTAAAGATATTCTTCTGCCTAATGATTGGCGGATTTTCTGGCGGTTCAATAGGCGGTAGTTTACGATCTAACCCTGAATCTGTTTCTATGGTAGTCGTTACCAAGAAAAAGATTAAAAGCAAGAATGCAATATCAGCCATAGAACCCGCATTCACCACTGGTGCTCCACTTCTATTTCTTCCCATAATTACCTATTTATTGTTTTTTAAAGCCTCCTACTAGCATGGCCACTACCGCCATGAAGGCTAGTATATAGAATGACCATAATCCAGCATCTACCCATTTAACGGTTGAAGCTGTAACAGCGATACCCTTATCTGCCATTTTGTCGAAATCAAAACCTTCAGAAGTTCCAATTAAGTAGCTCACTAAAACAACTGCTGCGAAAACACCAACCGAAATTAATGCTTTTTTAAGCTTTTGAGGTTCCGACGCAATTCCTGCCAAAGAAAATAACAATGTAACAATGGCAACAATAATGGTAGCCCAATAACCCAAACTAATCATCATCCCAACTACATTGTTTGAACTACTTCCAGTTTGTGCTACTACATCGCTATCAGCTCTAGCAATTATCACCCAAAGGACCAAGCCGATCACTCCAAGTATAATTGCTACAATTTTAGCTATTTTATACATAATTTTTTATTTTAATTGATCTCTAAATCAGTGATATATTCTTATTTTTTGTGATCTACCAACAAATCAATCAATGTGATAGAAGCATCTTCCATACTATTTATAATGCTGTCGATTTTAGCAATAATATAGTTATAGAACACTTGTAGAATAATAGCCACGATAAGACCAAATACTGTTGTCAATAACGCCACCTG
>Ga0079224_100006798_pt1 | contig 15242 bp, 11 predicted proteins | sample Stecom2015_FD_80414 | JGI IMG/M metagenome (GOLD analysis project Ga0079224, IMG submission 80414) | Agricultural soil microbial communities from Utah to study Nitrogen management - Steer compost 2015 | ecosystem: Environmental > Terrestrial > Soil > Agricultural land | place: USA: Utah...
GGGTTGGCTCGTGTCTGAGATTTGTATCGAAGTCGCCGACTGCTGGAAGGTCTTCGGCGGGCGCGACACAGACAAGGCGATCGAACTGGCAGAAGCCGGGGCGACTCGTGCCGAGATCCTCGCGCACACCGGCGCCACCGTGGCGGTTCGAAACGTCAGCTTCGCGGTGAAACGGGGCGAGACCTTCGTGGTCATGGGGCTGTCGGGGAGCGGCAAGTCGACACTGGTGCGCTGCGTCTCCCGCCTCTCCGATCCCACCCGGGGCCGGATCCGTCTCGACGGCGAAGACTTGACCGCGGTGGACGAAGCCACTTTGCGCCAGGTCCGGCGCCAGAAGCTGTCGATGGTGTTCCAGCACTTCGGCCTCTTCCCTCATCGGCGGGTCATCGACAACGTGGCCTACGGCCTCGAAGTGCAAGGGGTGCCAAAGGCAGAACGGCGAGCGCGTGCCGAGGAGATCCTCGCCGTCGTCGGCTTGGAAGGATGGGGCGACCACTTCCCCCAGCAGCTCTCCGGTGGCATGCAACAACGGGTCGGCCTCGCCCGAGCCCTCGCCGTCGACCCAGAAGTGCTGTTCTTCGACGAGCCGTTCTCGGCTCTCGACCCTCTCATTCGCCGCGACATGCAGGACGAGTTGATCAGCCTCCAGGAGAGGCTGCAACGCACGATCGTGTTCATCACCCACGATTTCGCCGAGGCGATAAAGCTGGGCGACCGGATCGCCATCATGAAGGACGGCTCCTTCGACCAGATCGGGACGCCCGCCGAGTTGATCGCCGACCCCGCCACCGATTACGTGCGCGAGTTCACGAAAGACGTCCCGAAGCAGAAGGTCGTGACCGCCGGCACGGTCGCCACCGGTCCCGTGCCCGACACGAACGGGCGCAGGGTGGCGGCTTCCGACACGATCGAGATGATCCTGCCCGCTCTCCTCGACGACCCCTCCCCGATCAGCGTCGTCGACGACGACGGCCGAGTGCTCGGCTGTGTCGATCGGGAGGCGGTCATCAAGATGCTGGCGTCGTGACCGTCTCCACAGCCCGCCTGGAGATGGTGGCGGGGGCGGAACGAGTGCGCCGGTATGCCCCCTGGGCGATGCTGATCGTGGGAGTCGTGCTCCTGCAGGTCGCCTACTACGGGGACCCCTTCCCCCGGGCGTGGGATTCGCTGATCTCCGACCCGATCAACGAGTTCCAGGCCTGGGCCCGAGCGAATCGACGAACCCATCCGCTGTTCACGTCCTTTTTCACGCCCCTGAGCAACGCCATCGACTGGTCGCTCGGCGCGGTCTCCGATTTCCTGAAGTGGCTCCCGTGGTACGTCGTGCCTGGAGCCACGTTCTTGCTGATCGCCCGCACCCGACGATACGGGCCGGCAGTGGTGGCGGCTCTCGCCGCCGTCTACCCGGGGCTCGTCGGATTGTGGAACGTGACGATGGAGACGCTGGCCCTGATGGCGATCGCGGTCGTCATCTGCCTCATCGTGGGCATCCCGCTGGGAGTGGCGGCGGCCTTCTCACGGCGTTTGGACGGTGCGATGCGCCCCGTGCTCGACGCCATGCAGACGGTGCCCGCACCGATCTATTTCATCCCCATGATCCTCTTCCTCGGCATCGGGCGGGTGCCGGCGACGATCGCCACGGTCATCTACGCCCTGCCGCCGATCATCCGGTTGACGGCACTCGGCATCCGCCACGTCGACGAGCAGGCGGTGGAGGCGTCCACAGTGTTCGGGTCGTCGCGGGCCCAGACGCTGTTCAAAGTGCAGATCCCGCTCGCCATGCCCAGCATCATGACTGGCATCAACCAGACGATCATGATGGCGCTGGGGATCGTGGTCCTCGCCACACTCCTGGGCGCCGGGGGACTCGGCCAAGAGGTCATGGACGCACTCCAGCAGCGGAGCCCGGGCCGGGGGACCGCCGCCGGGTTGGCGATCGTGGCAGTGGCGATGGTGCTCGATCGCATCGGAATCAGCCTGGCCGACACCGACCGCACCCACCACGTCTCCTGGAGGGCCACGGCCGTCGGGGTGGGTGCGCTGGTCGTGGCGCTCGTCGTCGGGCGGGCCTTCGGATGGTCGGCTTTCCCAGGCGTGTCGGACGTCTCGATCCTCGCCCCTATCGACCGGGCGGTGATCTGGGCCCGGGACAACCTGTCGTTCATCACCCGGCCGTTCAACGACTTCATGGTCGCCCAGATCCTCATCCCAGCCCGCAACCTGTTGACCCAAGTGATCGCCTGGCCGGTGCTGATCTTTTCCACCGCCTGGGTCTGCTGGCGGATGCGAGGGTGGAAGCTCGCTGCCGTGGCCGCCGCCCTCCTCTCCCTGGTCGGCCTCATCGGCATGTGGGAACTGTCGATCGAAACCCTCACCCACGTCGTGGCGGGTGTGGTCCTATCGGTTCTCATCGCGGTTCCGGTCGGGATATGGGCCGGGCGCAATCGGAGGGTCGAGGCGGCATTGGCTCCGGTCCTCGACGCTCTCCAGACGATCCCCTCGTTCGTCTACATCGTCCCCGTCGTGATGCTTTTCACGATCAGTGCTGTCCCCGGCATCATCGCTTCGGTGCTGTATGCCGTGGTACCCGGTATCCGCCTCACCGCGTTGGGGATTCGTCAGGTGTCCACCGAGACGTTGGAGGCTTCCACCGCTTTCGGGGCGACAGGCCGCCAAACGCTGTTCGGCGTGAGGATCCCGCTCGCCGCTCCCACCATCATGGCGGGCGTGAACCAGGTGATCATGATGGTGCTGGCGATGATCATCATCGCTGGCCTCGTCGGGGGCGGTGCTCTGGGATTCGAGGTCATCAGGGCGGTCACCCGCACCAACACGGGGCTCGGATTCGAAGTGGCGATCGCCGTCGTGACGATGGCGATCATCCTCGATCGCCTGACCCAGGCGGCGGGCGAGAGGCTCCAGCCTCCGTCGGCGTGACGTTCCGACACCGGGAGACGACCGTGGTGAGAGAAGTCCATCTGTTCATCGGCGGCGGGGAAGTACCGGCCACTTCGGGTGAGACGTTCGAGTCCATCAACCCGGCGACGGGTGACATCGTCGCAGTGGTCGACCAGGCTTCGGAGGCGGACCTCGACCGGGCCGTCCGATCGGCAAGGGAAGGGTTCGAGATCTGGTCGGTGATGACCGGCGCCGAGCGCGGCCGGATCATGAATCGGGCTGCCCAGATCCTGCGCGAGCGCAACGACGAATTGGCTCGTCTCGAAGTGATCGCCACCGGAAAGCCGATCGCCGAGGCTCTCGCCGTCGACGTCGCCAGCGGTGCCGACTGCATCGAGTACTTCGCCGGAGTGGCGCCGACCCTCCACGGCCACCACTACGACCTGGGGAAGAACTTCGCCTACACCCGCCGCGAACCACTCGGCGTCTGCGCCGGCATCGGGGCATGGAACTACCCGATCCAGATCGCCTGCTGGAAATCGGCACCGGCTTTGGCCTGCGGCAACGCCATGGTCTACAAGCCGGCCGAGCTGACCCCGCTCACGGCTCTGGAACTGGCCAAGGTCTACTCCGAGGCGGGGGTCCCGCCGGGTGTCTTCAACGTCGTCCAGGGCGATGCCCGGGTCGGCCGCGCCCTCGTCGCCCATCCCGATATCGCCAAGGTGTCCCTCACCGGTGAGGTGAGCACGGGCAAGACCGTGATGGCCGAAGCGGCCGCCACCCTGAAAGCGGTCACACTCGAACTGGGCGGCAAGTCGCCGCTGATCGTGTTCGAAGACGCCGACCTCGACAATGCCGTATCGGGAGCACTGTTGGGGAACTTCTACACCCAAGGGGAGATCTGCTCCAACGGGACCCGGGTGTACGTCCACGAGTCGATCCACGACGCCTTCTTGCAAAAGCTCGTCGCCCGGGTCGGGAAGATGACGATCGGAGACCCTCTCGACCCCGCCACCGACGTGGGTGCCCTCATCTCCCGTGAGCACATGGAGAAGGTGCTCGGTTACATCGAGCAGGGACAGCGATCCGGTGCTCGGCTCGTCATCGGCGGCGGGCGTCCCGCCGACCCGGCGCTCGCCGCCGGCTTCTTCGTCGAGCCGACGGTCTTCGCCGAGTGCCGCGAGGACATGTCGATCGTGCAAGAGGAGATATTCGGGCCGGTCATGGCCGTGCTGTCGTTCCGTACCGAAGACGAGGTGGTGGAGAGGGCCAACGACACGCCGTACGGTCTTGCCGCCGGGATCTTCACTCGAGACATCTCCCGGGCGCATCGGGTGGCCGGTCGACTGGAGGCAGGCACGATCTGGGTCAACACCTACAACATCACGCCGATCGAGATGCCGTTCGGGGGCTACAAGCAGTCGGGTATCGGGCGGGAGAACTCCCTCGCCGCCGTCGAGCACTACACGCAGATCAAGGCGGTGTACGTGGAGACCGGGGACGTGGAGGCGCCCTACTGATGGAGATCTTCGACTACGTCATCGTCGGTGGCGGATCGGCCGGCTCTGCCCTGGCCAATCGGTTGTCCGCCGATCCCTCCAACCGAGTGCTGGTCTTGGAGGCGGGCCGCATGGACTGGAGCTGGGACGTGTTCATCCACATGCCGGCGGCTCTCTCCTTTCCGATCGGTTCCCGCTTCTACGACTGGCGCTACGAATCCGACCCGGAGCCGTTCATGCACGGGCGCCGGATCTATCACGCCCGCGGGAAGGTCCTCGGTGGCTCCTCGTCGATCAACGGGATGATCTTCCAGCGAGGCAACCCGATGGACTACGAGAAGTGGGCCTCCGATCCCGGGATGGAGACCTGGGACTATGCGCACTGCCTTCCGTACTTCAAGAAGATGGAGACCTGTCTCGCCGGTGGCGACGAGTTCCGGGGGACGGACGGGCCTCTGATCCTCGAACGGGGCCCGGTCGACAACCCCCTGTTCCAGGCATTCTTCGAGGCGGTGCAGCAAGCCGGATACGAGTTGACCGACGACGTCAACGGGTACCGTCAGGAAGGCTTCGCCGCCTTCGATCGCAACGTGCATCGCGGCCGGCGCCTGAGCGCCGCCCGGGCCTATCTCCACCCGGTGATGCATCGTCCCAATCTCCAGGTGCGGACCCGGACGTTCGTCACCCGGATCCGCATGAACGGTCTCCGGGCGACGGGGGTCGACTACACCATCGGCGGGCGCGCCGAGTCGGTGGCGGCGGGAGAGGTGATCCTCTGCGGCGGCGCCTTCAACTCACCGCAGTTGCTCCAACTGTCGGGCATCGGCGATGCCGACCATCTCCGCTCGGTGGGAGTGGAGCCGGTCCACCACCTCCCCGGCGTCGGGCAGAACCTCCAGGACCATCTCGAGGTGTACATCCAGCACGGGTGCTCCCAGCCGGTATCGGTCGCCCCCTACCTCGCATGGTGGCGCCGACCCATCGTCGGCCTGCAGTGGTTGTTCCGGCGAGGGCCGGGCGCCACCAACCACTTCGAAGCGGGAGGGTTCGCCCGGAGCAACGAAGAGGTGGACTATCCGAACGTCATGTTCCACTTCCTCCCCATAGCTATCCGCTACGACGGGTCGTCTCCGGCTGGAGGCCACGGCTACCAGGTGCACGTCGGGCCGATGTACTCCGACGCTCGAGGCTGGGTGAGGATCCGCTCCGCCGACCCGAGAGAGCACCCTTCCATCCAGTTCAACTACCTGTCCACCGACCAAGACCGGAGGGAATGGGTGGAGACGGTCCAGATGGCTCGTCACATCCTCAGCCAGCCGGCTTTCGCCCCCTACGACACTGGGGAGATCTCACCGGGGCCGAGCGTTTCCACCTCCGAAGAGATACTCGACTGGGTGGCGCGCGATGGAGAGACGGCGCTCCATCCGTCGTGCACCTGCCGGATGGGGACCGACGAGATGTCGGTCGTCGATCCCCTTTCCATGGAGGTCCACGGAACCGAGGGCCTGCGCGTGGTGGACGCCTCGGTGATGCCGTACGTCACGAATGGCAACATCTACGCCCCGGTGATGATGATCGCCGAGAAGGCCGCCGACCTGATCCTCGGGAACGAGGCTCTCCCGCCACTCGCAGTGGAGTGGTACCGGGCGAATTAGGGGTTTCGGCGCAAGCGCCGGTGCCGGACACCCATGCATCGGGGGTACCCTGGGCATATGCCCCGTATCCGCGCCGAGACGATCGCCGAGCACAAAGAGCTCACCCGGCGCGAGATCCTCCAGGCCGCCCAGGAACTGATCGAGGAGTTCGGGTCGGCCGACATCTCGTTCGGGGAGATCGCCACTGCAGTGGGCATCGGGCGGACGACCCTCTACGAGTACTTCGCCGACCGGGACGACGTGATCGCCTCGCTGGTGGAAGAGGAACTGCCCGGCGTGGTCGAGAGGCTCCTCGCCGGGGTGTCCGAGGACCTGAGCCCCCCCGAAAAGCTCGCCGAGATCGCCGAACGGACGGTGCAGTTCGTCGCCACCGACCAGGTGTTGGGCCTGATCCTCCACCGCGAGGTCGGCCGTCTGTCGCTCGACGCTCAGCAGCGAATTCGTGCCGCCCATGCCGATCTCGTGTCCGGCGTGGCGGCGGTCTATGCCGCCGGCGTGACCGAGGGCTCGCTCCGGGCCTTGCCCCCCGACTTGGCGGGTAGGTTCACCCAGGACACGGTGATGTCGGCGGCCCGGGCGGTGATCGCCGCTCCCGACCCCGACTCGCGCCTCCCAGAGATCCTCGCCGCTATGCGCCTGTTCCTGCTCCAGGGCCTGGCCTCCGGCTGATACACCCCGCTCAACCTCTGTCGTTCCGCAACAATGGGGTCATGGGCGGCGACTCGAGACCCGATACCTCCGTGGATATGACCTCGGACCGCTACCTCAACCGTGAGCTGTCGTGGCTGGACTTCAACCGCCGCGTGCTCGCTCTCGCCCAGAACCCGACGCTACCTCTCCTCGCCCGGGTCGAGTTCCTGTCCATCTGGGCATCGAATCTCGACGAGTTCTTCCAGGTTCGGGTGGCGGGCCTGAAGGAACAGGTGGCCCAGAACGTCCGGGTGACTCCGCCCGATGGGCTCACTCCCGCCCAGCAACTCTCCGAGATCAGGAGAGAAGTCACGAGTCAGTACGCCGAGGTGTCGAAGACGTTCCTCACCGATCTGGCGCCGGCGCTGTCGCAGGCGGGCGTCGTGTTCAGCGACTACGGAACACTCGGCGAAGAGGATCGGGCGTATCTCGACACCCAGTTCCGGGACCGTGTGTATCCCGTCGTCACGCCCCTCGCGGTCGACCCGGCGCACCCGTTTCCCTACATCTCCAACCTTTCGCTGAACCTGGCGATCTTCGTGCGTAACCCCGAGACAGGACTCACGCGGTTCGCCCGCGTCAAGGTCCCTCCGATCCTTCCCCGCTTCGTGGTCCTTCCCGACGGCGAACGGTTCGTGCCGTTGGAGCAGGTGATCGCCGCCCACCTCGAGAGCCTCTTCCCGGGGATGGAGATCCTCAGCCACCATGTCTTCCGTGTCACGCGCAACGCCGATATCGAGATCGAAGAGGAGGAAGGCGGTGACCTCCTCTTGATGATGGAGTCGGAGTTGACCCGGCGTCGATTCGGGCACGTCGTCCGTCTCGAGATCCACCCCGACATGCCGAGAGACGTCCTCGATCTGCTGATGCGGGAGATGGGAGCCGACGACGCCGACGTCTACCACGTGGAAGGGCCCATCGACCTGTCGGGCCTCGCGGCGATCGCCCGCCTCGACCGGCCCGAGCTCGACTACGAGCCGTGGCATTGGCTGACCCCCATGCGCCTCCAAGCAGTGGAAGGAGACGCTCCGGACATCTTCGAAGTGATCCGCGACGGTGACCTGTTGGTGCACCACCCCTACGACTCCTTCACCACTTCGGTCGAGGCGTTCCTCGAGCAGGCGGCTCGCGACGACCATGTCCTGGCGATCAAGATCACGCTCTATCGCACCTCCCAGAACAGCCCGATCATGCGTTCGCTGATCGAGGCGGCCGAGTCGGGCAAGCAAGTCGTGGCCATGGTCGAGTTGAAGGCCCGCTTCGACGAGGAGCGAAACATCGAGTGGGCCCAACGTCTGGAAGACGCCGGCGTACACGTCATGTACGGAGTCGTCGGCCTCAAGACCCACTCGAAGGTGGCTCTGGTCGTCCGCGACGAGGACGGCGTCATTCGCCGCTATGCGCACATCGGCACCGGCAACTACAACGACGCCACCGCCCGGATCTACGAGGACCTCGGGCTGTTCACGTGCGACCGCGAGATCGGCGCCGACCTGTCCGACCTGTTCAATTTCCTGACCGGCTACTCCCGCCAGACCCGGTACCGGGTGCTGAGCGTTTCCCCCGGTGGGATCCGTCGCCGCATGCTCGAGCTCATCGAGGCAGAAGCCGCCCACCAGGACGGCCACATCACGATGAAGATGAACGCCCTGGTCGATGCCGAGATGATCGACGCCCTGTACGCGGCGTCACAGGCAGGCACCCGGGTCGACCTGATCGTCCGTGGGATCTGCTGTCTCCGTCCCGGGGTGCCCGGCCTGTCCGAGAACATCACCGTGCGCTCGATCGTCGGCCGCTACCTGGAGCACTCCCGCATCTACCGTTTCGGGGCCCGAGGGCGAACCCGCACCTACTACATCGGCTCGGCGGACCTGATGCCCCGCAACCTCGACCGGCGCGTAGAGGTGCTGGCGCCGGTTACCGATTCCGCGTCTCAGTTTCGCCTGGACGAGATCCTCGATGTGCTGCTGGCGGACGACGCCCTCGCCTGGGAGCTGCGACCCGACGGGACTTGGGTGAGGGTGCCGGAGGTCCACGGCATCAGTGCCCACGACACGCTCCAGGATCTGGCCGTCGCCCGGTCGCGAGTGTCCTGAGAAAAAGGTTCATTTCCCGTTCACCTCCGGCTCCGATTCGGGAAAAGCACGCCCTCTAGCTTCGGGATCGTGCCGATGAATCACCAGGAGAAGAAGGAATGAGACTCGGTCCGATCGCGCTGCTGGCCGTCGCCGCCGTCCTGTTGGCGGCCTGTCGAGCCCCGGCGGCACCAACCACCACGTCTACCGGTGAGAGCAACGGCGGCGGTCCCGCGTCGTCCTCCCCGGCCTCCCAAGGCGAACCCACGAGCTCGGGAGAGACCTCGCAATGGGGACTCCCACTGATCGACCCCATCGAGGTGGATCCCGGCGTCGATGTCGCCATCGCCGGGTCCTCCACCGTGTTTCCTCTGTCCACGGCGATCCTCTCCCGGTGGATCGACGAGGGTGGTCCCGAGTACTCGATCGACTCCATCGGCTCCGGCGGCGGCTTCGACCGGTTCTGCTCCGAGGGCGCATCGGACATCGCCAATGCCAGTCGGGGAATCGAAGGGGAGGAAGTAGCCGCCTGCGAGGAGAACGGCCGGACGCCGATCGAGATCCGGGTCGGGAGCGACGCCCTCTCCCTCGTGATCAGCCCCGGGAACTATTTCGCTCAGGAACTGACCCTCAAAGAGATCGCCACCGCCTTCTCCCTGGCCCAGTCGGGGGCCACCTGGGCCGATGTGAACCCCGACTTCCCGGCCCATCCGATCCAGCTCTTCTCGCCGGGTGCCGACTCGGGAACCTTCGACTACTTCTTCGAGGTGGTGTGGCCCGACTTGTACGAGGCCGACGAAGTGTCTCCGATCCTCTCGTCGATCGCCGAGATCGTCGGCGAGGACGACAACCTCACCGTCACCGGCGTCGCCGAGGACGGCTGCACGGAGGGGGATCTCACCACGACTTGTGCGATCGGCTACTTCGGGTACGCCTACTACCGAGAGAACGCCGATCGGCTCCAGACGGTCGCCGTGGAAGGCGTCCAACCCTCCGCCGAGAGCGTCGACGACGGTTCCTACCCGATCGCCCGCCCGCTCTTCATGTACACGGCGCCCTCCGTCATCGAGGCGAAGCCACAGGTGGCGGAGTTCGTCGCCTACTACCTGAACAACGTCAACGGCGTCATCGGCGACGTCGGCTACTTCCCGGCTCCCGACGACGCCCTCCAGGGAGCCGCCGATGCGATCGCCGAGGCGGCCGGATGGTGAGCACTTCCTCCTCGGCTCACTGACCGCTCGGGGTGGAGCCGGTGATCGAGCGGCTCCACCCCCCACATCTACGCTTGGAAGGACGAATGCACATCGAAGGGACGGTCCCGAATCCGTTTCGCCGACGTCCCCGCCCGGGCGAGTTGGCGATCCGGGGATTCCTCTTCATCTGTGGCGCTTTGTCGATCGCCACGACGATCGGGATCCTCTACGAGCTCGGCAAAGAGTCGTACCTGTTCTTCGCCGACGAGCGGGTCTCGGTCCTCGACTTCTTGACCACGACCGTGTGGCAGCCCCAGGCGGGCCGATTCGGGATATGGCCGCTCGTTCTCGGGACGCTCATGATCAGCGTCATGGCCATGCTGGTGGCGGGACCCCTCGGTCTCTTGTCGGCGATCTATCTCTCCGAGTACGCCAGTCCGCGGGTGCGCGGTTTCTTCAAGCCGGTACTCGAGGTCCTCGTCGGCGTTCCCACCGTCGTGTACGGGTTCTTCGCCCTCACCTTCATGACACCGCTGCTCCGGTCGGTCTTCGGGGCCAACGTCGTCGGATTCTTCAACGTCGCCTCGGCCGGGATCGTCGTCGGGATCCTCATCCTTCCGCTCATCTCGTCGCTCGCCGAGGATGCGTTGTCGGCGGTGCCCGACTCCCTGCGGCAGGGAGCCTATGCCCTCGGAGCTTCGAAGCTCGACGTGTCGCTGCGGATCGTCCTCCCTGCGGCCTTGTCCGGCATCGCCGCCGGGTTCGTAGTGGCCATGTCGCGGGCGGTGGGTGAGACCATGGTCGTGACTCTGGCTGCGGGAGCAGCACCTCGCAATTTCGTGCTGGGGCAGGATCCGCTCTTCAGCTACGTGCTCAACCCGTTCCAATCGGCGCAGGCGATGACCGGCTACATCGCCATCACCGCCAGCGGCGACCTCAGCTACAACAGCATCGACTACAACTCGATCTTCGCCGTCGGGCTGGCGCTGTTCTTCATGACGCTCGGCTTGAACTGGCTCAGCCGGCGTTTCGTCCGGCGGTACCGCCAGGAGTACGAATGAGCGTCGATGCCCCTCCCCGCCGGGACGAGAGGTTCCCGACCGACGTCGAGTACCGCGATCTGCTCGACCGCCGCACCCGACGAGCCCGGGTCTTCCAGGTGGTTTCCCTCCTCGCCCTCACCACCGGCGTGGTTGCTCTGGCCACGCTGATCTACACCATCGTCAACGACTCGTTCGGCTGGGTGGCGGTCGTCAACGCCCGAGAGCCGGAGGAGGTCGTGGAAGACCTCGGTTTCGACCCGGCCGAGGTGTCGTTGGCGGACATTCCATACGACGATCTGGTGGGGCTCCTGCAGGCGACGGTGCCGACGGGAGTCGGTCGGCGACTCGAGCGCGAGCAACGGTTCTACGAGGACCGCCTCGTCTTCGAGGCTACGGCTACCTGGGACGCGCTGTGTGCATCGGAAGGCGCGCCGTTGGGGTGCACGGCGCCGCCCCGGGACCACGCCAACCTGCTCGCCTTGATCCAGGAACGGGTCATCGTGCCCGATGTCATAGCCTCCTACGAGCTGGTGCCCTCGCTCCTCGACCCCGACGGGTTCACCCGTCGACTGGAGGAGGGTTTCGCCGCCGGACGGTTCCCCGACGTGGACATCGACCGGGTCCGGATCGAGTGGAGGAATTGGTTCAATCCGACGTTCCTTCGCACGCCCGCATCCTCGATTCCCGAAATCGCCGGTATCCGAACCGCAGTCCTCGGCTCGGCCTGGCTGGTACTCATCACGATCGGCTTCGCAGTCCCTGTCGGCGTGGGAGCGGCGATCTACCTGGTGGAGTATGCCAAGCCGTCCCGGCTCAATAGCTTCATCCAGACCAACATCTACAACCTGGCCGGGGTCCCGTCGATCGTCTACGGGATGCTCGGCTTGGCGATCCTCGTGCGCGCGCTCGAGCCGGTCACGTCGGGAGCGATCTTCACCGCCGGGCCGGCACCGTCCGACAACGGACGCACGATCCTCTCCGCCGGCATCACCCTCGGCCTCCTCACCCTCCCGGTGGTGATCATCAGCGCCCAGGAGGCGCTGACCGCCGTCCCCAATTCACTGCGGAACGCCGCTCTGGGGCTCGGTGCCACTCGGTGGCAGATGGTGCGCAGCCACGTGCTACCCGTGGCGATGCCCGGGATCCTCACCGGGTCGATCCTCGCGGTGGCGCGAGCGATCGGGGAGACAGCTCCGCTCATCCTCGTCGGGGCGGCGAGCTTCATCACCGTCGACCCCACCGGACCGTTCTCCAAGTTCACCGCCCTCCCGATCCAGATCTTCCAGTGGACCTCCTATCCCCAGGAGGAGTTCCGCAACATCGCAGCAGCCGCCAGCCTCGCCTTGTTGATCCTGCTCCTCCTCCTCAACGCCGGCGCCGTGATCCTTCGCAACCGATACATCAGGAAAGCCCGATGGTGAATCCTCCTTTTACCCGCCACACTACGGAAGAGACGATGAACGAATCACGGACCGACACGGCGCCTCTCGTATCTACGGCGGCCGCGGAGGTGGTCGACGCCGTCATGCGGATCGAGGACGTCGACGTCTACTACGGCGACTTCCTCGCCGTGAAGGACGTCGATCTCCAGTTCGCCCGGCACGAGATAACCGCGCTCATCGGACCATCGGGATGCGGCAAGTCGACGGTCATGCGATGCCTCAACCGGATGAACGACCTCATTCCCTCGGCCCGGGTCGAAGGCAAGGTCTACTTCAACGATCGCAACATCTACGACCCCGACGTCGATCCGGTCGAGGTCCGCCGACGGGTGGGCATGGTCTTCCAGAGGCCCAACCCCTTCCCCAAGTCGATCTACGAGAACGTGGCTTGGGGCGCACGCATCAACGGCTTCAAGGGCAAGCGCGGGGAAATGGACGACCTCGTCGAACGGGCTCTCACCCAGGCGGCGCTGTGGGACGAGGTCAAGGACAAGCTCCACGAGTCGGGGTACTCGCTCTCTGGGGGTCAGCAGCAACGCCTCTGCATCGCTCGGGCGCTGGCGCCCGACCCGGAGGTGCTGCTCATGGACGAGCCTGCATCGGCCCTGGATCCCATCGCCACGCTGCGAATCGAGGAGCTGATGCTCACCTTGAAGGAGCAGTACACGATCATCATCGTCACGCACAACATGCAGCAGGCGGGGCGAGTCTCGGACCGCACCGCCTTCTTTTCCGTCGACGTCGACGAACGCGGACAGCGAACCGGCAAGCTGGTGGAGTTCGATTTCACCGACAAGCTGTTCACCTCGCCGAGCGAGAAAGAGACCGAGGACTACATCACCGGGAGGTTCGGCTGATGCCCGAGATCCGCACCGCCTTCCACCAGGAGCTCGAGGACATCGAGCGGACGTTGCTGGGGGTCGCCGACCAGGCCGAGCAGATGGTCGGAAAGGCGGTGGAAGCATTCACCAAGGGCCGTCTCGACCTGGCCGACGAAGTCATCGCCGCCGACGAGTCCATCGACCAGACCTACCTCGACGTCCACAACCGCTGGATGAACCTGATGGCCCGTCAGCAGCCGCTCGCCGGCGACCTGCGATTGATGTCGATGCTGCTGCACATGAACACGACGCTGGAGCGCATGGGCGACCAGTCCGTCAACATCGCCAAGCTGACCCACGCCAGCGACGGCCTCCCGAGAGTGGAAACGATCGTCGAGCGCATCGAGGAGATGGGCGACCTGGTGAGAGCGATGATTCGCACGGGCATCGAAGCCGTGGTCCGCCGCGATGCCGACGAGGCTCGCCTCCTGCCGGCGATGGACGAACCCGTCGACCGCCTCAACCGGGACATGTACCAGGAGGTCGTCAGAGCCAGTGACGATCCCCGGCGCCTGGAGTGGGCGACCAAGGCGATGATGGTCTCGCGGGCCTTGGAGCGCGTGGGGGATCAGGTAGTGGACATCGGCGAGCAACTCGTCTTCCTCCTCACGGGCGAACGAGTCGAGTTCGACGAGGTGGGACTCGGAGGGCTGCCCCACGGTGAGTGACCGGCGACCCGCCGAGGTGCTGATAGTCGAGGACGAGGAGCCACTCGTCGAGTCGCTTCGATTCGTCCTCGAGACCGAGGGCTTCGCGGTGTCGGCGGTCCACGATGGCCCGTCCGCCCTCCGGGCGGTACGGGAGCGGAATCCATCGGTTGTGCTCCTCGATCTGATGCTGCCGGGGATGAACGGGATCGACGTGTGCCGGGAGATCCGCCAGGAGTCGGACGTTCCCATCCTGATGGTCACTGCGAAGGATGCCGAGGCCGACCGGGTCCTGGGCCTCGAGATCGGTGCCGATGACTACGTCACGAAACCTTTCTCCCCCCGGGAGCTCGTAGCTCGGGTCCGGGCTCATCTCCGCCGGGCGGAGCGCACAGGAGCTTTCGCCCAGGCCAACGAGGTCCTCCGCGGGGGAGGCATCGAGCTCGACACCGACGCACATGAAGTTCGAGTAGACGGCCAGCGAGTGGAGCTGCGTCCCAAGGAATTCGAGCTACTCGAGGTGCTGATGCGGCGGAAGAACCGCCTCGCCTCTCGTGAGATGCTGATGGAGGAGGTCTGGGGCCCGTCGTACTTCGGTGACACGAAGACGTTGGACGTCCACATCAAGCGGCTGCGGACCAAGCTGGAGCAGGACCCTTCCCAGCCGGTCCACATCCTCACGGTCCGGGGCCTGGGCTACAAGTTCGTGGACTGACTACGGATAGGACCGGTAGTCGGCGACATTTCCTTCCGGGTCGAGCAAGAAGGCCGTGTCTCCACCGTTGGTCCACACCGATCGGTCGGCACACCAGAACAGCTCGTTCGAGGTGTCGGTGCCGCATCCGCTGCGGACGATCACCGAACCGCCGGGCGGGATCTCCGCTTCGGCAGGGAAGTAGTAGCGGTTGGACGCCGACTCGTCTTTCAGGACCCAGCCATCGAGTCTCACAGTGTCGGTCCCGGGGTTGACGAGTTCGATCGACTCGTCGTTGAGGTTCTCGTCATCGGGCCCGGCGGCGTCGTAGTTGAAATCACCGATCTGCAGCTCGTACTCGCTGGGGCAGGCATCGGGGGACCACATCCCGGCTCCCTCCGATCGGGCCTCCGCCTCCGCCGTCTCCAGTATCTCCTGGTTCGCCACGTTCGGCTCGTAGCGGTGGGCGATGGCCAGCCCGCGGCGGACGAGGGCTTCGTTGACGAACTCGCCATCCACGTACAC
>Ga0079224_100006799_pt1 | contig 15241 bp, 12 predicted proteins | sample Stecom2015_FD_80414 | JGI IMG/M metagenome (GOLD analysis project Ga0079224, IMG submission 80414) | Agricultural soil microbial communities from Utah to study Nitrogen management - Steer compost 2015 | ecosystem: Environmental > Terrestrial > Soil > Agricultural land | place: USA: Utah...
CTAAATTAAGCAATTTAGTTAAGTTTTAAAAAATATTATCTTGCAGATGCATACATATCTTCTATTATACTGACAACTTTTTTTCCTTCATCTAAAGAAGTCATTATAGTTCCATTGTTTTGTAAAACATCTATAACATTTTCAATCACTTTATCATGATTACTCATGGAACCTTTATAAAATCCATAATCATTGGAAGTGGCTTGCATAGGAATTGTAGCTATTTCAGTATTTTCAATATTTTGATATTCAATAGTATTTAAATACTGCCCTCCTATTTTTAAAGTTCCTTTACTTCCCATTAAAGTAATAGAACCTTCCATGTTTTGATTATAGGAGCAGGTAGTAAAATTAAAATTCACAGTTGCTCCATTTGTGGTTTTTAAAATAAAGCTACCAGTATCTTCAAATTCTGTATTATGCTTATGTAAATAATTATCCATTACACCATAAACAGCTTTTAAATCCCCCATTAAATAATAAAGGATATCAACAAAATGACTAAACTGAGTAAATAAGCAGCCTCCATCTTTATCTTTTTTCCCTCTCCAATCACTTTGTGCATAATAAGCATCATTTCTATTCCAAAAGCAATTAACTTGAACCAGAAATACATCTCCTAATTTATTTTTATCCAACCATTTTTTTGCAATAGCGACAGGAGGATTATATCTATTTTGCTTTACAGAAAATACTATTCTATTTTCTTCTTTAGCTACTTTTTTCATCCATTCGGCATCAGAAGTATTAAGGGTCAAAGGTTTTTCTACAACCACATGCTTTCCTGCCTTCATGGCTGCAACAGCATGAGAAGCATGAAGATAATTTGGGGTACAAATACAAAGTACTTCAATTTCTTTTTGCTCTAACATTTCCTCAAAAGAGGTATAACTATTTATTTTTCTTTCTTTCCAAGGTTCCAATGCTTTAGAATCAATGTCGCAAACAGCCTGTAAACATGCTTGCTTATTTTGCATAATATGTTGAGCATGTCTTTTTCCAATATGCCCCATTCCTATAATTCCAAAGTGAATCATTGTATTTTTAATTTTTGCAAAGGTATTAAATATATAGGAGCTAGCATATCATCATTCCTAAAAGAAGAGGAAAATATTTTTGAAACGTATAAATTATAAAAAGCACATATTCTCATTGTGACTAAACACAATAAGTACATGCGCTTTAAAAAAGTGATTTGTCTATTTTACAACAATGCTATAAAATCATTTACTATATTTTCAATTTCTTGTAATGAAACTTCAGATTTGAGCGTAGCTTTATAAAACTTTGAAGACAACTCTCCTCTTTGACTTAAATTATCCATCATCAAATTCATATAGTTTTCATCACCAATAAATTGTCTTTTAAGAATATCATAAGCTCTGTTCATATTATCATGAATAATGTGCAGTTCCGCTTTTGCATTTTCGCTATTAATTTTTCCTTGCACAGCTTTATTCTCCAATTTTATTTTATTTTCTGTCCAAGCATTCAAAAATTCAGTTTTCGCTTGTTCATTCAAGGAAGAATGTGATTCTTGTTGTAAAACTGTATTTGCCACTAAATTAGTGCTAGGAATTGCAATAAAACTCATAGCAAAAACTGAGGCGCTTAAATAGGTAAAAATTCTTTTTTTCATGACTATGTTTTTACATTTATCCAAATATAAGTATTTAAATATAATTATCGAAAATTTTTAAATTGATTTATTATTATTTTTACATCATTCATGGCATCCACATCATGAACTCTAAAAATAGTAGCACCTTTTAATGCTGCAATTGTATGCACTACAGTGCTTGCATTTAAAACTTCATCAGGTTTTTTTCCTAATAATTCATAAAGCATTGTTTTTCTACTAAGTCCTACTAAAATAGGAGTATTTAAAACAGAAAAACTATCTAAATTGTGTAATAATTCATAATTATGTGTTTTGTTTTTTCCAAAACCGAAACCCGGATCAAGAATAATATCTTTAATTCCTTTGCTTTGTAATTTATAAATATTTTCCAGAAAATAATCCATGATTTCTTGCTGAATATTTTCATAGTGAGGCTTTTCCTGCATAGTAGCAGGGTCTCCTTGCATATGCATCAATACATAGGGCAATTGGTATTTTGCTAAAGTATCCCATAAATTTTTATCATATTTTCCAGCACTAATATCATTAACCATATTTATACCTAAATCAAATGCTTTTTCCACTATTTCTGAACGAAAGGTATCAATGCTAATAAAAATATCAGGAAATTCTTTGCGTGTCCACTCTAATACAGGTTTTAATCTATTCCACTCTTCTTCAGCATCAATTAATGTTGCTCCTGGACGAGTAGAAACAGCGCCAAGGTCTAAAATATCTACTCCTTCTTGTACAAAGCGATTTATTTGCTTTTGCTTGTCTTTAAATTCTGGATATAAATTATGAGTATAAAAAGAATCGGGGGTGCTATTTAAAATCCCCATTATTTTAATTGAATCGAAGCAAAGCAATTTTCCATTGCCCTCTATTGTTTTAATTAAATCCACTTTATAGTTTTTTATTTTAAGTCTAAAACATAAACATTTGTTATAATTCTCTAATTCTGCCTTGTACAAATGTAAATAAAATGTTTTGTAGCTTTATATTTTATAAAATAAATTTTAAATTCTTATTTTTGTCTTTTCATGTAACAATTAAAATATGGCAACAAATCGTATGTTTAAAAATGTATTTCATGTATTTACCGTAATAGCAATATTACTATTTGTTTCTTGTACTCAAAAGAAGAACCATTTTATTATTAATGGAGAAATAAAGGGTGCAGAAAATCAAAGTATTCAATTGCAAAAGCTTAGTTATACTGATATGCTTATCATTGATTCCGCAAAAGCAGATGATAAAGGTGTTTTTCAATTAAAAGGAGAATTTGTCGAAGAAGGTGCTTATGCTATTCAAATAGCTGACGAGAGTATTATTTTTATTATAGACAATAGTACTATTTCTATAAAAGGAAGCTTAAATCAAATTCATGATTTAGAATTTAAAGGTTCTGAAGGTTCTAAAAATTTAGCTGAATATAATAAAAAAATCGATTCTCTTGGACAGCAAATCATGGCTGCTAATCAGGCTAGAGAGGAATTAATGCTTTCAGACGATGCTGATAATGCTGATTATGAAACTATTGATAATCACATTAGCGAACTTTATGACTCCTTAAGAGATTATGCAAAAACGGTTGCAAAAGAATCAAAAACTCAATCTGTTTCTATTATTGCAGCCTCCAATTTCTTTAATGATCCTAATGAAATGGAATTTTTAAAAGAATTCAACAATTCCATAGATACTAGGTTTTCAAGAAATGAGTTTGGAAAAGAATTTTCAAAACTTCTTTCAGAAAAAGAAATTGAATATTTACAAAAACATCAAAATGATATTAAAGTAGGACAAAAAGCTCCTGATTTTACTCTCCCTCAAGAAGATGGAAATCCTATTTCATTAAGTGATTACAAAGGACAATATGTATTAATAGATTTTTGGGCTTCTTGGTGTACTCCTTGCAGAAAAGAAAATCCTAATGTCGTAAAATCTTATAATGAATTTAAAGATAAAAACTTTACTGTATTTGGTGTTTCTATAGATGAAGATAAAAATGCTTGGATTGAAGCTGTTAAAAATGATCAGCTTGTTTGGAAACAAGTAATAGATACTGATGGTTGGAAATCAAAAGTTGCTGAATTATATAATGTTCAAGCAATTCCTGCTAATTTCTTAGTTGATCCTGAAGGAACGGTAATAGCTACTAATTTAAGAGGCGCACAATTAAAGAGAGAATTAGAAAAAGTATTGAATTAAAGATACTAATTATTATAAATCATAAATTTAAAAAGCCTAAGATTAAACGCTTAGGCTTTTTAAATTTATACCCTTCATAACGAAAAGTAGAACTTTATTCTTTCAATAACTTTCTTCATAAGATGCTACTTATCAACAACTTATACACTAAGACGAGTTTTTGCGTTGACCACGAAGTAGCGCCGAAGGTAATAATTCGGGTTAACTTTCCTTCTTAATTATTTTAGTAATATATTTAAAGTCTTTAGGTAAAAACCTATTTGCTTTACGCAATCCGGTCATCCATACTACTTCAGAATCTTCCATATTAAAAATGCCTATAAATCTATCACCAGGACTCTTTATATAAGCCAAATATTTACCTTTGTCTCCGGCTAGAATTTTATCACTTATTTCTTTAGCACTAAGAATTTTTACTGGATAGGGATATACTTTTTTAATTTCTTCTAAAGTCCAGATTTCTTTTTTAATTTTTTTAGGTAGAGAATAATAATCAGGATTAAAGCTAAAAGTAAATTTTTCCTTATCAAATAGTGGATAATAGAAGGTTTCTTCTGCAATAAATAAAGTATCGGTCTGAAGAGATTTTAAATTATAAGGTCCGTCTTTGCTATAAATACCTCGGCGATTTAAATCTTTTAAATTATTATTAATAAATTTGATATATCCTTTAAAATATCCTGGCTCCATAAAGTAAATATCTGCGTCATTATACATGTACTCTGTAACTTTTTCGGAAAATACTTTTGAAGAACCTCTATATATCAGTTGTGAAATTTTTGCCTATGCCAATGATTTCTCATCTGCGAATACCAACAATTTAGAAATTAACTTTGATTTTCCTTTTTGAGATATAGTACTTAAATCATAGCTAAAATGCATAGTAACACTTACACTATTTTTTCCTTCTCGAATATTTCCCCATCCTCCGAACATGTAGATATTATATCCATATTCAAAATAATTTCCTAAATCATCTGGATTTACAATTATAAAAGGAGTTACATCCCATACTTCTTTTAGAACTTGTTCATACTCTTTTATTGCTTCATATTGCTTAAATTGAAAAGCAAAAACAGTTGTGGCATTTAAAAAATCTTTATATTGTTCTTCACTAATATCTCCTGCCTTATTCATTACTGGAATTTTTGAAGAACCGATTTGCACTTGTGCTTGCGCTAAAGGTGCGCCAATCAATATACTAAATATTAAAAAATTTAGCATGAATTTAATTCGTGTCATTTGTTAAAATTTTAATTGGCACGAATATATTGTTTATATTTAGAAGAAGAAAGCTATTCACAATAAAATAGGTTGGTAAAATTTTACCAACCTATTTTATTAGGAATAAGTTTAAAGTGTAATTTTATATTTGAATATTATAATAATACATTCCAGAAGTATTAGGATAAGTACCTGCAATTGAAAGACTATTAGGACTTTTCTCAATAGCTTTCTTTAAATCATCAGTATTTTTTATGTCCATCTCATTAATAGAGTAAATTATAAATCCAGGTTTAATATTAGTATACGATTGAATTATTCCATTTTGGATATTTTTTATAATAACTCCAGAAGATAAATTCATTTTTGCTAAATCTTTTTTATCTAATTCAGCCACATCTATACCTAAAGATTTGAAGTTTACAGATTCTTTTCCTTCCGCATACATATTTTGTTGTTTAGAATTGCGTTGCTTTCGTGCTAAAGCAATCAATTCTTCCTCCCCTTGTAATTGCATAGTTGTTTCATGCTTTTTATTTTTTCGCATATAAGTTATTTTCACTTTATCTCCTGGACTTAATTGAGCAATTTTTTCCATTAATTGAGGACTCGAAAAAACTTCCGCATTATTTACACCAATAACAAAATCACCTTTTTTCAAACCTGCCTTATCTGCAGCACCTCCAGAGATAATATTGTGTAAAAGCACTCCCTTTGAATGTTTAAATTCTTCTTCAGTTAATCCCAATTGTTCAATATGATTAGGATTAATTTTATCTAAATCCACCAATTCTACTCCTAAATATCCTCTTTGAACAGTTCCATAATTTTTCAAATCCTGAACTGCTTTTAATACTAAATTGGATGGAATTGCATAAGAGTATCCTGCATAAGCACCAGTTGGAGAGGCAATTGCTGTATTAATTCCTACCAAATTCCCTGCTGCATCAATTAAGGCTCCTCCACTATTTCCTGGATTAACCGCTGCATCAGTTTGTATAAAAGATTCAATTGCATTTTGACTATTTCTTTGATTAATTCCAATTGATCTAGCTTTTGCACTAACAATACCTGCTGTAACAGTAGTTTCTAAATTCAAAGGGAAACCTACAGCTAGTACCCATTGTCCTAATTTTAATGCATCCGAATCACCGAAACTTAGATAAGGATAATTATCCCCTTTAATTTTTAATAAAGCCAAATCCATGGAAGCATCAGTTCCGATTACCTCAGCAATCTGTACATCTCTATTATTAAAAGTAACTTGGACTTTGGAAGCACCTTGAATTACATGATTATTAGTAACAATATACCCATCTTTGGATATAATAACACCGGAACCAGAACCTACTTGATTAGGCATTTTATAAACTCTCCCAGGTCCGCCAAAAGGATTAAATAGATCGCGAGTCACAACTTTACGTCCTTCTACTATAGTGGAAATATGTACCACGGCAGGAACAGCAGATTCTGCTGCTTCAGAAAAATCAATATAACCCATACTACCAGGAGAAGTACTTGAAGTGGTAACTATGGGCACCTTAGAATTATCATATATATAGAAGTCTGAAGAATTAAAATATTGATACCCAAAAATAGTTAAAACGGAAGTTACTAGTGAAATTCCAATAACAGCTAAAATTGTTTTTTTCTTCATAAGTAAAATATAAATTTAAAAATGAAGTAAATTTCTTTTCTTATAAGCAAATAATTTTTTACAAATATAGTATTTTTAGTTTTGAAAAAATGTTAAATAAATGTTTTTCTTAACTATTTAGAATGGTGATTATCTAATAAAAATGCAAAACTATCTTCTCCATCTGCAAAGTCATTTAATTGAGGATTTTGCGCATTTCCTAAAGCTTGATAATTTAATTCTGAAATATTAGATACCACTGTTTGTATTTCTTCAGCATCTTCTTGTAAAATTCCTTGAACTTCAGACAAATCCTCGTAGTACTGATAATGCAACATAGATGTAGGAGCAAAATTACTAGTAGATTCAACTAAAATCATATGATCGGCACTGATATATTGTACACCATTCAGCATTACTAATGCTAATTGATAATCAAAGTTGTTTAAATATTGATGATGATCCTTAGGAACAGCATATTTATTTATTGCTTCTAATAAAGGAGCAAAATCATATGCTTTAGGAATAAAAATTTTACTTACATTTCTACAACCTAGCCCAAAATATTGGAAGATATCTTTAGTTAATGCTTTCAAGTCCTCTTCTGATTCTTTACCATTTAAAATCGCTACGGAACTTCTATTATGGCGTATTAGATTTGGATATTTGGAGAAGTAATAAGCAAAGGTTTGAGCAGTATTATTACTTCCTGTTGCTATATACATAGAACAATCTTTAAGCATATCCTGAATGTGTATCTTATCTTTCAATCGCGGTTCCCATTCTTGTAATTTTTCAATCAAATGTCGTAATAGTAATTTATCTTTTGATGACAATTTTAAATGCAAGGTATATCCTGCTAAAAAACCCATTAAAAAATCATGAAAACCTACTAATGGAATATTTCCAGCCATTATTATACCCAATTTTTGATCGGTATCTATATCTGCATCTATCGATAATTTGTATGATGCTATAAAGTCTTCTAATTTTTTTCTATCTAAGTAGCTATGTGCAATGGCATCCGTAGCCTTGTCTATATTATTGGGAATGAACCAATAATTCATATCATTTGCTCTTAATTTAACCTCTTCCCACTCCTCTTCATGAGACAGCATATACTTAGCTAATTTCTCTAATACTTCTATCTTTTCTTGAATTTGCATATTTCCTTTTTTCTATGTGCTTGCAAATTCGTATTTTTGCGAAGGAAAACCAAATATTAATATCAAAATATAAATTTTAAATATGGCTATTATTATCACTGATGAGTGTATTAATTGCGGAGCATGTGAACCAGAATGTCCCAATAATGCTATTTATGAAGGTGGCATAGAATGGAAAATGTCTGACGGAACAGGTGTAACGGGAGATTATACATTAATGAATGGCGATGTAACCGCTGCTGATACACCACATGAACCTGTTTCCATGGATGTATATTATATTGTTCCAGACAAGTGTACAGAATGTCAAGGGTTTCATGAAGAGCCTCAATGCGCTGCTGTTTGTCCTGTAGATTGCTGTATTCCAGATGAAATGTATCAAGAAACAGTAGAAGAGCTTCTAGCTAAAAAAGAGCGTTTACATCTTTAATCACATTTTTTAAAACAATAATTAATAAAATAAAAGGTCATTCACAGGGATGACCTTTTATTCTTTCTCAGTTATTATATTTTTCTTTTCCAGGCTAATATAAAAATTAAATTGTTGTTATTTTTAATAAATTAAAAATCCACTCCTACAGGTAAAGCTCCAAGATTAATTCCTAGGCGGAAACCATACATAGGTTTAAATCCTGTTTGCCAACTTACTACCCCATCCGCTCTAAGAAAACGATAGATTTTAAATCCTATATTTTCTAAACCAAAAGTAAATTCACTATAATATTTATTGTCAGGCAATAACAAAGCATGTCCACCTACAACTCCAGTCCATTGCAAGTATTTAAAGCCAGGTATTTTATTAGTAATAAATCCTTTCCATTGCCATTCAGCATGTAATTGACTTGACCATTCTGCGGTATTACTCATTAAGTAATACGGTTTCATAAAAAAGCCTTTATAACTTGGACTATGTAAAATATAAGAATTGGATCTATAATGTTTCCATTCTGCCCAAGGAACTATTGAATTATTTCCAAGAAAAGAACTTATTTCTCCATAATAATGTAAAGCACCAAATGCTTTTAAAGAAGTACTCTGATCAATAGAAAATGCAATTTGCGTATAGTCGGCATCAGCACCAAAAAGTTTAGGAATTGCCTTGTTTATTGCTAAGCTAAATACGGGATAATTTGATGAAATAGGACGAACATAATCTTCAAATGAAATATACTTCCATCCTGGCTGGTATTGCAATTTCGCATGTATTATTGCTGCGCTCTCAATAAAATCTGCATTTAATTCCTTTGGCTTATTTTCAGTATAATTAGCTGATAAAGAAGCATTAAATGCATAATCTGTTCTATTGTAAAGTTCTATATACTTATTATATTGCATACCAGCAGAAAAAACCCAACCCGTCCCACTTCTATAAAGTGCTTCCAAACCTCCATAATATTTCTCTTGCAATTTCAAAGGATTAACTCCCTGCACTAGAGAACTAAAAGTATTGAATATTTCTGGCAAAAAACCATTTTGATTAATTGCAAAGACTTTTTTACCACCTCTTAAATTTATAGCCGTATAAGCTGCAGAATTTTTATTGCTCTTTTGTTTATAATCTACATACAAGTTTGGATTATAATGTCCATTAACAAAACCATATCTTTGATGTAAGCCCACTTGCAATTCATTTAAAGAATCTAATTGTCAATTACCTTTTAAATCTAAAGCTAAATTTACTCCTTCTACGGTATTAAAATTAAGTTCTTTTAATGGTGAAGACATGTGAAATGAAAATTTATTATTCTTATATAATTCGCCTCCGACTATAATATTTGCTATACCAATTCTACTTTGAGTCTCAACTTTTTCTATTTCCTTTTTTTTCTCTTCTACAAGAATACTATCTTGCTTTTTAAAGAATTCTTTTTCTTTTTCACTCATTCTAACCGGGCGTAATTCTTCCCATTCTTCTTCTTTCTGTAAGCTTTGATAATCTTTATTATATTGGGCAACAATATTTTTCTTAACATTTTCCTTTTCCCAATCTATAGCTTCATTAACTTTTTGATTAGAATAGGCTGTTAAAAAATCTCCACCAACCACGAATCCTAACAATTCTAATTCTACATAAATATTTTGTTTTTGAATCACTCTCTGATTGGATATATAACGGAACATCTGGTCTATAATTAGCTTATCAGCTATATTAATCTCTGCTGATTTATCAATAATCAATTCCACACTATGCACATCATAAGTACTATCAATAATATAAATATTTCCTTTAAACACTGCTTCTTTCGCTCTTTTAGGATTTAATTTAATTTTTAGAATTTTTTGATCTCCATCCATTATTTCTCCTAAATACTCAAAATCATAGTATAAAAAAGCTTGATTGTGCAGGGGGGAAATAAAACCTCTAGGATTCACTCCCAATACGTCTATTCTATTCTCATAAACATCCAATATTGGAGGTAATTGACTAAATCCTAAGCCTTGCGGATCACCACTCTGTCGTACATATTCAATTTTATGTAATTCCTGCTTACGATCTTTCATATAATAACTTTTCTGCTCCAATCCATATACTATACCTTTCCCATCTTTGTCTAAGCCCAGAGCATCATAATCCTCTTCTATATTTGTTCCTAAAAATGTTTTGGGAGATTTTAAGAAACGCATACTTCCTTTTAAGTATACATCAGAGGAAAAACTTCTTATATCCTGAATTCTTTGCTTTTTACGTTCTATAGCTAGACGCATAATTTCAATAGCGGGATCTTCATATTTAACCTTAATATCCACACCTGAAAGTTCTATACTATGGGGTTTAAGCTGAAAATCTATTTTTTGATTTGAAGATTTTACCAGTAGTTCCTTAGTTTGAGAAGCATATCCCATATAACTAGCTTTTAGCACATAGTTTCCAGTATCTAAATGCAAATAAAAGTAACCTTCGGCATCACTTGTTGTACCTTTATTTGTATTTTGAACAGTAATGCTTGCATAAGGAATTGTATTCCCTTTTTCATCATAAATAGTACCTTCTATTTTAACAGCCCAGGAAAAAATGGAAAAAGATATAAAACTTAATAAAAGTATAAATTCACGCATCATATATAAGAATATTTTGTGCAAAGTAAGTAGAATAATCAATAATTTAAAAACTAATTAAAAATAGTAGAAGAAATACGCATCGAAAACATATAAAATTTCGAATTTGCAATAAAATTCTTTACTTTGTAGTATGGAAATAAATATTCAAGAAATCATACAATCTTTAGAAAATTGGGCAGCTCCTGCTTTACAAGAATCTTATGATAATTCGGGTCTACAAATTGGAGATACGCAACAAAACTGTAAAGGCATCTTAGTTTGCCTCGATTTTACTGAAGAGGTCTTAGAAGAAGCTATTGAAAAAAACTGCAATTTGATTATTAGCCATCATCCTTTAATATTTAAAGGTATAAAATCAATTTCTGGTAAAAACCTTATAGAAAGATGTATAATCAAAGCTATAAAAGAAGATATAGTTCTCTATACTATCCATACAAATCTAGATAGTGTAATACATGGAGTTAATAAAGAAATTGCTGATAGATTACAATTAAAAAACCAACAGATTTTATCCTCTCGAAATGAGAGTTTAGTAAAACTTTATACCTATGTTCCTATTGCAAATAAAGAAGAAGTAGCTCAAGCATTGTTTGAAGCAGGAGCTGGAAATATTGGAGAATACAGTGAATGTAGCTTTCAAACCAAAGGTATTGGTACTTTTAAACCTTCGGAAAATGCTAATCCTACTATAGGAAAAGCATCAGGACCTCGGGAAAATGTGGAAGAGGTGAAATTAGAGGTAATAATCCCTTTTTATCTGGTAAATAAAGTATTTGCAGCATTAAAAAAGTCTCATCCCTATGAAGAACCTGCTTATGAAATAATTGCCCTAAAAAACCAACAAGGAGATTTCGGCTTTGGCATTTTAGGAGAACTAGAGAAAGAAATGGAATTAAAGGATTTTTTACAAATGGTAAAGGAAAATTTTAATTTAAAAGTTATTAAACATACTAATTCTCCAAAAATATCTAAAATTAAAACCGTTGCATTATGTGGAGGTTCTGGTGCTTTTTTGATAGGAACAGCTAAAGCGCAAAAAGCAGATATATACATCACTGGGGATTTAAAATACCATGATTATTTTTTAGCAGAGGAGGAGATTATTTTAGCAGATATAGGACATTTTGAATCAGAACAATTTACTATTCAATTAATTTGTCGTTATTTACAAAAAAATTTCAGTAAATTTGCAATTCATGCAACAAGCATTAATACAAATCCAATAAATTATTATATTTAATTGTATATGGCAACAAAATCAAAAAAAGATTTTTCCATTGAAGAAAAATTAACGGCGGTAATTACATTACAAAAAATCGATTCCAAAATGGATGAAATCGGTATTTTAAAAGGAGAATTACCTATGGAAGTGAGTGACTTAGAAGATGAAGTAGAAGGATTAAAAACTCGAATCTCAAATATAGATGCTAAAATAAATAGTATCAAAGAATTTATCAAAAAAAGAGAAGAAGAAAAAAAGACAGCAAAAGAAAGCATAGCTAGATATGAAGAGCAGCAAAATGAAGTAAAAAACGATAGAGAATTTCAAGCAATTGAAAAAGAAATTGAATTTCAAAATCTAGAAGTACAACATGCTGATAAAGATATTAAAGAAGCAAAAGCTAAATTAAGCGAAACAAATAAAAACAAGGATAGCGTAAAAGAATTATTAAAATTCAAAGAAGATATCTTTAAATCAAAAGCAAGTGAGTTAAAAAAGATTATTAAAGAAACTGAGAAGGAAGAAAAAGAAATTAATGCTCTTTCAGAAAAGGCTAAGGAAAAAGTGGATGAAAGATTATTACGTTCTTACGAAAGAATTAGAAATAATTTTAGAAATGGCTTAGCTGTAGTTCCTGTTTTAAGAGATGCTTGTGGAGGTTGCTACAATAATATCCCACCTCAAATGCAAGTTGAAATCTACCAACATAAAAAAATTATCATTTGTGAACATTGTGGTAGAATATTGATTGATGAAGAATTATTTGACGCAACTGAAATTTAAAAATAATTTGTATAACTTAAAAGCGACGATTGTTCTGATCGTCGCTTTTTTATCTATGTGATTTTTTTATTTTTAATTAAAACTTTTGTTTTAATATAGTATATTATGCAACTGTACCCCAAGGACGCTTTAGAAAAACTCGAATTTGAAAAAATACTAACTCTACTTCAAAATTTCTGTCAATTAGATGCTGCTAAAAAACTTTCTTTAAGGCTTAAAGCATCTTCGAATTTTAAGCAAGTTCGTTTTTGGTTACATCAAAGTCAAGAATATAAACTGATCTTAGATAGTAATGATTATTTACCCAGCAATTTTCAGGATAGTTTAGAAAAAGAATTACAGCTTTTAAAAATTGAAAATAGCGTTTTGCAAGAAGATAATTTCTTGAAAATAAAAAAACTATGCTTAGATATACAAGATAAGATTAAATGGTTTAAAGGAAGAGAAGATTTATATCCACATCTATATTTTTTAATAAAAGACACTATTTATGAGAAAGAAATAGTGCAAGCAATCCATCCAATAATTGACGACATAGGACAAATAAAGGATAGAGCAAGTAGAAATTTAAGTCAAATCCGGACTGAACTGCAACATAGTAGAATAGAAAGCAGAAAACAATTCGATCAAACTATTCGAAAATATGCAAAAGCAGGTTATATAGCTGATATTGCTGAAAATTTTCTTAATGGAAGACGCACTATAGGAATTCAAGCAGAATTTAAAAGAATAGTGAAAGGAATTATACATGGTGTTAGTGATTCTAATAAAATTGTTTTTATAGAACCTGAGTCATTAATTCCAATACAAAATAGAATTTATGAATTAGAAATTCAAGAAAAAAAAGAAATCCAAGCAATTTTAAGAGAATTAACAGCAAAAATTGCACCTTTTATAGATAATCTCGAACATTATTATCATCGTACAATAGTATTTGATTTTATACGTGCAAAAGCTTTATTAGCACGCAAATTAAAAGCAAATTTACCTAAGCTTGTTCCACATCCCAACTTTACTTATATAGAGGCTTTCCACCCTTTATTATGGCTGCAAAATCAGGAAAAAAAGAAAAAAACTGTTCCTATAAATCTACATTTAGATAATAAAGATAGAATCTTAATCATTAGTGGTCCTAATGCGGGAGGAAAAACTGTTTCTATGAAAACAGTAGGATTGTTACAGTATATGTTACAGTCAGGATTATTAATTCCTTGTTCTGATCGCTCAGAAGTAGGTATATTCAAGCAAATGATGGTGCATATTGGAGACACACAATCAATTGAAAATGAATTAAGTACCTATAGCGCACATTTGGAAGACATGAAACGATTCTTGCAATTTGCAACAGGTAGCACCTTGTTTTTTATTGATGAATTAGGAAGTGGTTCAGACCCCCTTCTTGGAGGTGCTTTTGCAGAAGCTATAGTGGAAAGTTTAAATAGAAAGAAAGCATTAGGAATTATTACCACGCATTATTTAAATTTAAAAGTTATGGCAGATAAAGTTCCAGGTATTATTAACGGTGCTATGACTTTTGATGAAAAGAATTTACAACCTTTATATCAATTGATAATTGGAAAGCCTGGAAGTTCTTATACTTTTGAAATTGCTGAAAGAGTGGGTTTAGATAAAGAAACCATACAAAGAGCTAAATCTTTGGCACAAACCGATCATATTGAATTAGATAAGCTATTACATCAATCAGAAAAAAGAGAAGTTAATCTAAAAAAGAAAGAAAAAGAATTAAATAAGTTAATTCAATACCATCAAGAGCAAATTACCAAATATCAAGAATTAACAGATAAAGAGAAACACAAACAACAATTAGCATATTTACGTTTACAAAATAAAATTAAAAAGGAGGAATTGGATTATTTAAAAGATATGGAAAGAAAATTCAAACAAATAATCCATGACTGGAAAACCGCTGAAAACAAGAAAGAAGTAATTGCCGCTGCTGAAAATATTTTATTTAAACGAAAACACATTCAGGCTAATCAAAAACTTGCTAAAAAAACAGATAAGAATTATAAGGTTTTAGCTAAAAAACCTGAAATTGGAGATTTAATGCGAAATGAAAAAAATCATCAAGTTGGAACTTTAATTGAAATGTCCGATCAAAAAACTATAATTCAAATAGGGAAAATGCCTTTCCAAGTCGACCTAAAGGAATGGATTGTAGTAGCTAAGAAAGCTACAAAAAATAAGAAGAATAAAAAGAAATAAACTCTACTTAAGATTATATAGCAACTAGATATATCTAAAATTTTTTATTGCAGTTTAAATTCCTCTTTAATAAAAGCACAGGCAAATCAAAA
>Ga0079224_100006800_pt1 | contig 15240 bp, 4 predicted proteins | sample Stecom2015_FD_80414 | JGI IMG/M metagenome (GOLD analysis project Ga0079224, IMG submission 80414) | Agricultural soil microbial communities from Utah to study Nitrogen management - Steer compost 2015 | ecosystem: Environmental > Terrestrial > Soil > Agricultural land | place: USA: Utah...
CAAGATCGGATATTTTTGACTACATCGAACGGTTCCATAACCCGAGAATGAGACGTAGACTTGCAGCACAAGATCAGAGATTTAGTGCTTTATTAAACCGTCCATGAAAACGGGGTAGAACCCTTATGAGAACAAACAATATTAATCAGCGATTGCATAGATATCGTTTAGGGGCTTGGTGGTAAGCTTTGGTACTAAAAAGTACCTTTGCTTGCTCTTGCTGATACCGTTCACTGCTCATGTGCGCAAAAAAAACTCTACGAGATAAGTTGTTTTTATACTTTTCCGCTAGCTGTGTAATTGATGAGATGTTGTCATCAAAGATAATGGTTTTAGTGCTTACTCTGATAAAGTCATCTAAAGAACCATGAATGTTTTGAAGTGCAACGAGCTGGTAACCACCAAGTTGAACAGCTTGCAGCGCAGTAGATGCATTCATTATCCAATTTCCCGTAACTAATTCTGATGGCACCCCAGCTATTCCATAGGTTAAGACGTTCGTATTATTAGATAGTAAGCACCAGTAGTTATTTGAGGTCATAATTGAATCTTCATCAATTATGATAATATTTTCTTTTGAATGCAGCTTAGAGAAAGAGACCACTTCTTCTCTATTTAGTTGAATTGCATGTTTAATACTAATCCCTTTAAAGCCTATCTGAATGAACCGGTAGTTGGAGCTGTGTTTTGTTGGCCAATATTGTTCACAACTATTTGCTGTTTTCACTCCGCCTTCGACTAGCTTGTGTGCTTCTTGCCAATAATATTCTTCAGCCGAGCATTGATACTCGTCGGCTGAAGTAATCATGGTGCAGAAAAGCAGGGCAAAAATAGGTAGGCGTCTCATTAGTATTCTTCAACCCAAATATTGCTGAATGAAGCGTTGGCTGGTTTCAGAAGCAGACTGTCTGAAGATAATGCTAGCCCAACTAATACAGAATGAACCATTGATATGGTTTGCTCTCCGATTTTGAGCCATGAATTGCCGTCACTAGAAACAAAGCTTTCAATTTTATCTGATTTTCTTACAAGTTTTAGCCACGGTGTGGGAGTAGAAGAAAACTCCGCATCAGTACGGGTTGCCCAACTGCTTAGCCAGCGATACTGGAAATAGCCTTTCCCTTGCGGATTGATATTAAGATAAGCATGTTTACTACCAGTCCAGCTGCTTTCCCGAATCATTAATCCAGCTTGTGCATTTTTTCCTGACGCATTAAAACTATCAAGTTTAGCAACAATCTCTCCATCACCATTTAAAGGTCTGTAAACAAAATAGAATGTGTCAGCCAGTAAACCGACAGAGTGACCATAAGATGTTAGATCATAACGACTGCTTGATATGGATAAGTGGCCTGCTTTGAGCACCGCTCCAATATTGTTGGCGTTCCATTGTGCGGGTAGTTCATTTCCTTGTTGCGATGTGGAAATATTCCAATGCAATTTACCCAAGTGAAAACCACTGTTAACAGCATACTCTAATGTAATGGTATTGCTGCTTAACACTTTCTCGCCTTGTTGAATATCGAAAAACTGTAATAGGCTATTACCTTTAATTGTAAACGAAGAACTGGTTTGCAATTGAGCTGATGCAGCCGTAACACCTAAGCCTATGTTTTTTAGTTTTGCTTGATATGTTGCTGTTACGGTGTCGCCCTTTATTTGTTTATCAAGAAGAACATAATCACATAGGAATAACAGTTGACCAGGCACTTCATTGTCTTTATTTATTAAAGGAATATCTGGCGGATCTATCCCAGCAAAGCCCGTATCTTCACTTTGCACACCATATAGTTTTAGGTCTACAGGTTGATCTCCATCAACAATACAATCATCAGCACCTTTAAGGGTGATTTGATAAGGAATATTCCAATTGGCCTCAGTGAAGTATAGATAGTTTAGTGGTTTCTCTTCATTGTCTTGAATAACCGAGACAATCTCAGCTTCTGTTGGCTTGCTGACCCCAATATTAACGGTAACGCTGGTTCCTATCTTAGGGGCTCTATCTAGTACAACTTCAACGACAACTTCTTTTAAGCCTGCTTCATCAAGCTCGGATGAGCCGAGTACTTGTGCAAAAATTTGCCCTGAAGTTGGTAGGATTGTGACTTTCCCAAGAGCCGTAACATCGATGCGGTGCTCTTCATCTGTTATGACCGCTTTTATTAGGTATGTGCCCGATGGTAGAGCTGTGATATGCCATAGATATTGATCTCCTTCACCATCGTCATCTTCGTTTAACCCCTCTACGATAGTGCCAATCTCTCCATTATCCCCCTCGTACCAGAGAGTGATTTTGGCATTGGAATCAGGATCATTATCAATCCACTGAATAAGTACACTACCTTCCGTTAGTTCAATATCTCGCGCAGGAAGCACAAACTCAAATTCAGGAGCGTCATTAACCCCTTCATTGTTTACAAAGAACATATGAGGTGGTGTCCAATGGCTTTGTGCACCGTGTTCATCTTGTGCACGTGCACGCCAGTAGTACCATTGGTTATCTAATAAACTAAGATCAGGCACCCAAGAAACCGTTGTACTGGTTGTATTAGCAATTAGTTTTTTCATCTCAGGGTCTGAATATAACTCAAAGAGATACACAACCTCGTCACCATCAGGGTCAATTGCAGAGTTAACAGAAAATTCTGGCGATAACACTTCAATCGTTGAACCATCGGCAGGGTTGGCTACGGTTGGCGCATTAGGGGCATCATTATCAGTATTAACAAAGAAGGATGATGTTACCCATGGGCTATATAGCTCACCATCGAATGCTCTCACTCTCCAGTAGTAGTACTGGTTGTCTAATAAGTTATGCAAAGTATAAGTAACAGAATCAGAGCTATTTAGAACATTCAAGACAGATTCATAAACTTCAAAGGTGCTGTCTGTTCCCCATTGAAGATCGTAAGTTACCTCTGCGCCTTCAGGATCTTTTGATGAAGCCCAGCTTAAACGAATATCTTGACTATGAACCTTGCTGCCCTTTTCAGGCAAAAGTGTATTGAAAGAGGAAGGAGCATTATTTTTAGTGCTAACAAAAAAACGATAGGTTGAAGACTGGCTGCGACTTCCATGCTCATCTGTTGCTACGACATGCCATGTGTAGAACGCGTCTTCATTTAGCTCATTGGGCACTTGCCATTCTATTGTGTTGTTTATTGCTAACATGCCTGTAATAGAATGCACGGGTTCGCTGTTTCCAGAGTTTTCCTCGAAAAGGTAAAAGCTATAGGTTACTTCGTCATAATCTGGATCAAAAACAGGCTCTGCCGTTAGTGTAGGTTGGTAGGTTGAAACAATCGCATCCATATTGGGGAAAGTAATTTGTGGAGTGCTGGGTAGATCATTTTCTGTATTCACAAAGAAACGACCATAAGTCCAAACACTATTACCTTCATCTGATAGTGCACGTACACGCCAAAAATACCAATGATTATCGAGTATTTCTGCTTCATCCACATTAGGAGACAAATATATTGAAGTTTGAGTAGAGCCTTCTTTAACCTCTGCTTCTTGCATGACAAGTTTGGTCATGCCTTCATCGGCATAAACTTCAAACGCATAACTTACTTCAAGATCAGGGCTATGTTGGCTATTTGTGATAACAAGCTCAGGCTGTAATGTATCCGTTTCACCTTTAAAAATAGGCGAATGAATCATCGGTGCGTGAGGCACCTTGGTGGCTATGGTTGGATTCCAGCCATTTTCCCACTCTTCGAGATTGCTATAGCCATCACCGTCATAATCATCGTCAGCCCCTTGGCTTAAATCACCGAAGTGTTCAATTTCCCAATCGTCAGGCAAGCCATCCCCATCAATATCGTTGGCGGGGTTCACTTTAATAACTACAACTTTACTATCGGATAGGATGCCATCAGTGGCATGAAACGTGACAGGGTAAACACCTGCTTGGCCTAAAGTAGGTGTCCAGTTGAATACTCCTTTTGCTAAAGGCGCATCTGCATTATCGATACTGAAAGAGGCACCAACGGGTAACGCACCAGAAGACAATACTGGTAAGGTTCCATTAGGGTCAGAAGCCCTTACTAAAAACCCTAAGTTATTACCCTCATAAGTAGTGCGATCTTGCATAAATTGGATGGTGGGAGGCTGGGGAATATCAATACTGCTTACAAAATTAAGGCTATAGTCTCCCCTAATATTGTAATCAAAAATGTAGATAAAATGATCAAAATTGATTTTGTCAGCACTACGCTCTTTACCTAACCAAGCATTATGCTTATTTAGAGCTCGCCCATCTGCTCGGATAGTCTGATTCAAGGCCATACTGCCTTTGTAAGGATCAGAAACTTTTATGAAGCCAAAAGTCGCATGGTTTTCTTGTGGAGTTAGTTGATGTCTTACTCCTGTCTGTGCTGGAATCGCACTTGAAAGGGTGGCTCCCATTGAATAAACAGGGGAGCAATCGACGCATTGTGCAGTATTTAAATTCAGGCTTTCGGATTCAAATACTGTTAATTGCTTGTTATTACCATCATGTGCTAAAAAATCATTTACGCTATCTCGACCTGGTAAATCAACCAATACATCGTGTATTAAAAAATGAGTATTCGCGCCATCAATTAAAGACGTTAGATTGCCTCCATATTCAGCGGCATGGCTTACAGAGGCTGTAAATTCTGTAAATTTCCCTGATAAGGTTGTTTCCATGATCCAGCGTCCCATCGTTCTACCTTTCGATGGGATATCTCCAAAATTCATCAGTAACGTTGGCGCAGCAGGCTGATCATTGACATAGCTACCAGTAATAGTAAAACCAATAGCCAGCCCTTGCTTGTTCTCTACAATAGTTGGTTGAGCCGAGTCTAACGAAACGGACTTGGCTAAGCCGGCTCCGTTATTGGCGATACGCACTCCTAGTGTATAAGGTACGGGGGGTTCAATGGCGGGGGTAAATGCATCGTCACCGAAGACATGTTCAGTTAAAAAATAGTCCAGAGTAAGTTGGGGCATTGGGCGTACAATAATCGTGTCAGGGTCAACTTCTATTTCTTCTTGCTGACCGCCATATTCGTAGCTCAATTTGGCACCAACAAAATAGAGTTTTCCTTCTGGAAGATTGTTGGCTGAACCTGGAACAGGAATCATCAACCACTTAATTTCACTGCTTGTCGCGGCTGCAATGGTGCCACCGGAGACGCGCCCACGGCCAAGGTCATTTAGGCTTGAAACACCCGTTGTGTCATCTAAGCGTACATAAAATGAAGCCATCGTGGCATTAGGATCAGAGCTTACAATGACAGGCTTACCCTCTGCATCAGAAAAGTTAAGTGTCACAGATACATTGTTTAGCGCAAAACTATCTAATCCATTGGATATTTTCATTGAAGCTTCAAAAGCTTGCCGCTCTAGCGTCAACTCCTGCTTGATTTCAATTTTAACTGTTGCGCAAAGTGAATTATTTGCAAAGAGGTAGGGGCTAAAAATCATCCCTAAAAGTATAGCCAGAACTTTTTTCATAGTTGTCCATGTCAAATTTTAAAATGACCAATCCAAACCCAAGCAAAGGCGAACGACAAGTCAAAAAATTAAAAGTAGATGTGTTAGTTGGAGCAGTTTAAGTAGACGCGCGAAAGTATTTAAAATCTTCTATATTGTCAACATTTTATTTTAAAACTAAGGCGTCATCATTAGGCAAAATACGACAACTATTGCATTTACCTAACTCTCTCGTTTACCTATTAATGGATATTTAAATAAATTTGCATCCTCACATCAAAAGTGTATTCTTGCGCGCAGCTTTTTGAGCCTGATTTTTAATTTCAATAAAAAGTAATATTTCGTTATTAGCTAAAATACACTGTAGAGATTTATGTAAAAATGATAATAGGGATGTTGAAGATTTATTTTAAATGGCTTGACTCAAGGTTTTTAGTAAGTCTGGTTTTGCTGTTCTTTCTCTTTGTATCGTTCTATTTTGGGGTGTTTTTTAGGCTTCAGCCTCCAGGCTACATCTCTATTGATTACAGTTTGATTTATCGAGTGTCAGTTAAAAATCCAACCAATCAATCTATGCGGATCAATGACTTGGCAGTGAGATTGCCTCTTGGTGCTTCTTATTTATATGGTGCTGATAAAGATTCAAATCGTTATTTTCTGAAGTACTCCGAGTACTTTGAAGTCCCGCCTTTTATTCTTCCGCCTTACGCTCAGCAAAGACGCTTAGTTACTGTTGAGGGTCAACAAGCCTATCCGCAAATGGCAGAAGATCTAAACAAGAAACTTAAACGATCTGCCGGTGGTTCTAATGCTAGTTACCAAGGTTTAGTAATAGAAAATACACAGACTGGCATCTCGCAGTTGTTTGATTGGTTAGAGCAACGAATTGAAAAAGTACCTTATCAGCATAAAGCATTAACCCTTCAAGAGTTACAGGCTGTCTGGCGGGGGGACTGCACTGAATTTACATTGATGGGGTATTACGCCCTTAAAAGCAGTGGGTTTAAAAATGTCGTGCCTGTTGTTGGGTTTTATTTCCCGGAAGGCTCAAACAGAATTGTGGATCAAAATAAATATCATGCTTGGTTGCTGGTTGAAGACAACGGGCAGTGGTTTGTAGTAGACCCTTTATTTAAAAAAATACAAAAGCCAAATGCAGAATATATCGTGAGCGATTTAATGCAGGAAGGACAAAACGAGATGATGATTCTCTCTTCATTTGCTGGGATTAGATTGGAATAGTTTTTTGTAGATGAAAATGGCAATGCTTAACTTATGGAGATGTAGAGTGGTAGAGGTTTCGATGGAAAATAGGAATGGATTTAAATTTTTAAGATTTAGATTTCCTCACATACTTTTGTTTGTTTTGGGCTGCATCATTGGAAGTTTTTCATTTTCTGCTGAGCTAATCTCAGGCTTGGGTGGCGATGTCGGTTTCGGTCAAAAGGCTTTACCCTCCGGTGATGATGGTAGCTCAGCAGTAATTGATGTGTCTGGGTTTTTTCCAAGTGGGTTGAATTTTTTTGGTCAGACTTATAGTGCTTTATATGTTAACAACAACGGTAACATTACGTTTAAAGGGGAAGTTTCTAGCTATACTCCAAGCCCATTTCCTATCTCAAACCAACCAATGATTGCTCCTTATTGGGGAGATGTGGACACAAGAGTGAGTGTTTCATCTATCGAACCTGTTGGTTCTAATGCTGTTTATTATGGTGCTAACTCTGAAGGGCAGTTTGTTATTACATGGTTTAATGTCGGTTATTATAGTTCTGCAAATAAATTAAATAGTTTTCAGCTTGTGCTAACGGAGAGAAGTGATACAGGGCTTGGGAACTTTGATGTGGATTTCCGTTATAATCGGCTTGAATGGACCACGGGTAATGCAAGTGGTGGGAATGATGGTTTAGGAGGAACACCAGCCCAAGTTGGATTTGATGCGGGTGACAATAAAAATTATTTTGCACATCCTGATTCACGCACTCATCAAGTTTTAGATTTAGTCAATAGTAGTAATGTCGGCATAGATGGTGTTTGGCGTTTTAGGCTTCGCGAAGGTGAAGTTAATTCGTTACGAGATGCAATAATCCCTATTTATAGTGCTGAAGGTAATGGCACTAGTGTTTTTATTGATTGGACAGATTATCCAGAAATTGAATACGAAGGGGATAGTGAAAGTGAGATTGCTTTTTACCGAATTTATCAATCTAGCACGGCATTCTCAAAGATATTCGATGAGAATGTTCGCTTAATTGATAGAGTCGAAGCACAAAAAAAATCTATCACAGTGAGTGGTTTGGTACGAAACGAGGTTTATCATTATGCCATAGTTGCAGAAGATCGTTTTGGTTTGGCTTTGTCTGCCGTAGAGTCTACCGCGACCTCTCCGATAGATATTGTTCCACCACAAAAACCACAGATTTCTATTCAAGCCTCTTTAGAACACAGCATTGTGTTAGAAGTAACATCACCAACTGATGACGACTTTTTAAAGGTGATTGTGCAGTTGGGTAATAACATTCAAGAGCTTATTGAATTTGATAACCGTGTTGCCACGATAGTGTTTGATAATCTTCAGTCTACATCTGGATACGATTTGATCGCATCAAGTTTCGATGGTAGCGGTAATCAAAGTGACATTGAATCTATTCGTGCTTACACATTGAATGCAAATCCCATAATAAATAACGTTAAAATAGATGTTGGTATTGCAACATTAGAATGGGATGAGTTTTTTCCAAAAGATGCAGATGGAATTGTGAACTTATATTTAGAACCCGAAAGTTTTAACTCAGTTAGCGGTTTGCAGCCTAAATTAACCGTTATGAAGGGTAAGAAGCAGGCTATCGTTACGGGGCTTCAAAGAGACACTATTTATTATGTTGCTCTTGTGGCAGTAAATGCACACGGGGCACTCAATCCAGATGTAACTTCAATTGAAGTCATTCCCGAAAAAGATATTGAAGGCCCAGAGATCAGCTCCATAACCTATAACGGTAAAAGTATTGGTTACGGCATGGAGCTAACTGAATCAGGAGTGGTTACTGCTGTTCTGTATGATAAATCTGGAATTGGTCGCATAGATTTAAGTATTGATGACATTATTCTAGATAGTCGTTATGGCGCGAATGGCTCTTACCAATATGCCTTGAATTTAGAAAATATAAGTGATGGTGTACATACCTTTAAAGTTGTAGCAAAAGACACGTTAGAAAACGAAACAGTGATTCAAGCCCAGGTGGTTGTGAACTTTAAAGCACCTGAAGCACCGATTCTACTAGGAAATAATAAATCAACAGGCGAAGCCTCCTACCAAGTTTCAGGCAAAGCAGATCCGAAAGCATTAGTCAGCTTATACAATAACGAACAACTGATTGTAGAAAATCTGTCATCTAATAATGGAGCGTTCTCTTACTCGCTTTCATTAAAAGAGGGCTCCAATAAGATTACGGCTTTTGCTCGTTACCCTGAACGCACCAAAAATAGCGAGGTGAGTAGTAGCCTCGTTATTACCTTGGATAGCAGCGTACCTAAAGCGCCAGCAATGCTGAACGCTCAGACACTTGATTCAGGTCGAGTGGTGTTAACTTGGCCAGCGGTTTCAGACGAAGATGTGGTGGGCTATCAATTATATCGTTCAGCAGAACCAATCATGTCTATCGATCATGCAGAGCCTCTGTTCGATAAGCCTAAAACCATTACTAAATATGAAGATTTGCCCTTGGCAGATGGGCATTATTACTATGCTGTAGCGGCTCTTAATAACTTAGGCACACCAAGTGATTTAGCTCATGCGGATGCTGTATCCGACCGTCAAGGGCCCACGATTAAAATTGGCTACAAAACTAACGGAGCGTTTGATAATACGACAAAAACCTATGGCCGCGGCGTCTTAACCATTCAGCTAACGACCGATGAAGAGCTGCGAACCATGCCCTATCTCTCATTAACCGCGGAAGGTGGCGTTCCACGAAATATAGCCTTGCAAGCTTCGCTTGGCATGGAAAACACTTATGAAGGTACGTTAGAGCTTACCGATAAACTGATGCCTGGTATCTATTGGGCAGTGGTTGGTGCCTATGACCGATATGGGAACCGTACAGGTGAAGTCGCCACAGGCGCTTCCATCAAAATCGATACCCAGGGTCCAATGGTCGTGAGCTTAAATACAACTCCTGAGGCACCTATTCAAAATAGCTCTGAAGGTCGGGAAATTAGCATTCTGTTTGCCTTGGATGAAGAGCATGCTGATACAGAACTTCCTTTATTGATTCCTGGAGTTCTCTCTACTTATGGTGAATTTACCGTACTTTCAGGCTTTGAATATGGCTTCTCTGCAAACAAGGAAGCAAGCCACTGGGTAGCGGGCATGACATTTCCAGCAGAATTAGCCGCTGAAGAAACCGAGACCCTTTATTTCAAAGTAATTACTCAAGACAAACTTGGTAATAAACGTGAAGCATGGATTGAAAAGTCTGGAGTAGAAATTTATCAAGGTGAATTGCCCGCATTGCGAGCTCCTAATGGATTAGTCGCCAATGCTATGGCTATGGGTAAAGTGCAGTTAAGCTGGAGCGAAGTTTCTAATGCATCGGCTTATCGCATCTATCGTACTGATGCAGGGACAGATAGCTATACCCTAATAAAAGAGCAGGCTTTATTTGAATATGTTGATGGCGTGGATAGCCATCTAAATGATGGAAACTATCAATATTACGTCACCGCTGTGCGTTCTGATAACAATCAGCAATCAGAAAGCTCCCCCAGTAATGTGGTGCAAGTGACTGCGGATTCAATTAGCCCAGCGGTTCCTGAGGCTGTTAACGTTGATTTGGCCAGCAATGGTGTGCATGTCGTATGGGAAAAAATAAACGAAGACGCCACCTATAACGTATATCGTGCTGCTACCTCTCTTGAAGGCTCGGTCTCTATAGAGCAGGTCGTATTAGTGGGCAGTCAGCTTACGCAAACAAGCACTATGGATATTTCTCCTAATTCTGACGAGCCTTACTACTATGTTACCGCTGTTGATAAAGCAGGTAATGAATCGGATTTATCCGTAGCTGCTTACCTAAATGCCAGCTTGCTACCAGTAAGCAAATTACACGCGGTGAAAGATGCCGAAGGCGAAATTACTTTATCGTGGCAGCATAAAGGCCAAAGTGGTCTGAAATATCAAATAACGCGCACCATCAATGGTGTGACCGGAGTGCTTGCCAGTACAGAAGGCTTGAACTATCAAGATAAGATTGAAAGTCAGTATCCTGTCGATGTCATCTATTCTGTTGCGGCTATTGATCGTAATAATGTAAGCAGTTTAGAGCATACTATTACTATCCCAGCAGTCAGCATTAAAGCGCTAGAAAACATTGTGCTGCAACGTGGTGTTATGAATAAAGTGCTCTTTAGAATAGATAGCTTAGATGGCTCTTTAGTGAAGCAAGCTCAATTGAAAGTAGGTGTTGAGTTAAATGAAGAAACAAAAACTCATCTTTCAGAACGCTTCTCAGTAGAATCCGGTGCTTATGCAACGGTGCCTGTTGTGATCGCTGGCTATTCCGATTTAGAAGACTATGAAAACTTATCACTGACTTTAGAAAGTGAACCACAAGCGGGTGATAGCTTGCGTATTCATACAAAACTCTCTGCACTCGCTAGCGATAATGGATTGCTGATTGAGTTAGCGGCGGAACAGGCTGTTAAAGGAGCCAGTGCCGTACTCAAAGCAACAATTACTAATCCAGGTTCGGCTCCTGTTGAAGTCGTTACTGCAGAAAGTCGTGGTACAAAGCCTTCTTCTTCTCTCTGGGTTTATTTAGAAACCGAAGAAGGCGAAGTGATTGCGAAAACCCCTGTAAACATTAACACAGGCAAGGTAATCAACCTCTCATCTGGACATGCAGTGTTCAGAGCAGAAGCAGGTGCTAGAGAGGAAATGCCACCAATAAATATTGATATCCCAAGCAATGCGCCAGATAGATTGGTGATTAGATTACAAGCTAATACCATCCATTATCACTTAGGCTATGCCGATCACGCAGAAATGCGTGGCAGCACTGCAACCGTTAGAGTAAATACGGAAGCAACACCTTATCGAGCCGAAGTGACCGCAGTATCCGCAACGCATATCAGCGCAGGGGATAAATTTAATATTGAAGGGCAGATTATTGCTAATAGGAACAACGAACCGATAAACAACCGAGATGTGAAAATCATCATCAGTATTAACGGTTTCGATAAAATGCGTACTATTAAAACGGATGGTTCAGGTCAGTTTAATTATGAGCATCAAACTGATGAAGATGTATCTGGCGAGTATTTGGTTTCGGTTGTTCACCCATTAGTAAGTGAAAAGCCAATCATGGCGCGAATTTCTACCGAGCGTTTAGCGGTAACACCGACACGCATGAACGTTAAAGTGCCCTATAACTATATCGCGACACCTTCTTTTAAACTCTCTGCTAGTGAGCTGTTTAATAATCGTCAGCTTGTCGTCGAAGTGTCTGATGAAACTCCTTTGCCAGAAGGGTTAACAATAAAGTTACCAGAAAATCTCTCTATTAGTGGCGGAAAGTCTTTAATGTTGCCGGTAGAGCTTTCGGCCACAGAGCGAGCTCCAGAGGTTGGCATGCTTCTATTAGAGCTTAAAGATACTGAAGGACAATTTTATTCTTATATTCGTATTGAATATCAGTTCTCAAAAGTGGCTGGTGCCATTACGTTCTCAAAAAATTATATAGAAACAGGCCTGGCATTAGGCGGCTCAGTACAAGAAAGTATTCAGCTTAGAAATACGGGCTTTACAGATTTACGCGATATTCAATTATCTGTAGAACCGTTAGAAGGCTACTCCCTACCTATTTGGGTTGCTATTGCACAGCAGAATATTGCTCTGTTGCCCATAGGAGGCAGCACGCAAACCGACATTATGATTACTCCCGATAGCGGTGTTTCAGAAGGAGTGCATGCCTTTAAACTTCAGGCTACCTCTGCTGCAAATGGGCTAGTTCAATCTATTCCTGTTTATATCAATGTGACTCAATCTGGTGTCGGTAATGCCTTCTTCCATGTCGTCGATTTCTATACCGGAACGCTAGATAAAAATAATGCCATCATCCCTGGTTTGGCTGGAGCGAAAATTACTCTACAGAATGAGTTGGTGCTTACAGAAGAATATGATCTTAAAACAGACCAGTTTGGTGATGCCTTCTTCGACTCTATTCCTGCAGGGCGCTATTACTATCGAATCAGCGCATTCGACCATAGCTCTAGCAGTGGTCGAGTGTGGGTTAAGCCCGGAACAACAAGCTCAGAGCGAGTGTTACTGCAAAATACTTTAGTCAGTGTTGAGTTCTCTGTTAAGGAAATCATCCTACAAGATAAATACGATATTCTTTTAGAAGCGCGCTACGAAACTAACGTACCTGCTCCTGTGGTGGTGATGAATCCTCTTTCAATTAACCTGCCCAACATGAAGCGTGGTGAGGTTTTTCAAGGAGAATTTACCCTAACCAACCATGGTTTGATTGATGCACAAGAAGTGCGCGCCATGCTTCCAACGGGCGACCAATACGCTCAGTTCGAGTTCTTGCGCCAAGTGCCGAATGTGTTATCCGCTGGTGAAGTATTTGTGATGCCCTATCGGGTAATTGCTTTGAAAAACTTTGATAACAGCGAAGACAATATGTCTGGCATTGCCAGCCTTCTTGGACGTGAGCTTGCGACTGCGGGCTGTTACAGCCATCAATATAACAATCGGGTAGATTACAAATTTGAATGTGCCGCAGGTGACGAAGGCACTGGCAGCATTACTCAGGTTTATCACTCATCTGGCGGTTCTTGTGGCGGCAGCGGCGGAGTAGGTGGCGGTGGCGGTGGCGGTGGCAGTTATGGCGGCGGCTATGACGGTGGCTTTAATACTGGTAATTCATACTCCACAAGAAAGCCTCAGGAGCTTGGCTATTGGATGTGTGTGCAAGCGGAAGATAATGACGATAACCCAGATACGGACTGTTAAAATGTATAAAAACAAAATGTTAAATACACTATTAATTTTGTTGGCAATGGGATTTGGCTTCGCTGTACAAGCCGGGCCCGTTGATTATTACGAACCGCATTTAACGCTGAGTTCGCCCATCGGTACAATTGATTATGGTCGTAGTTTGCACAAAGGCGGCTGGGCTTACGGTTATGATCTGTTCAATAAGCCCTTTGATACAAATTTATTAAGGCTTAAATTAACAATAACAGCCTCCAATCAAACAAGTGGTCTTGTTACTAAAGCAGAGCTTTTTACCAATGGCAAAGGCGTTGTTGAGCGAACTTTGCTACTCAGTTGCCAGTTTACAATGCAGTGGCAAAACGAACATTATCAACTTAGTAATCTGCAATGTGGAGATAGCCAACCTGCCTCACAGTATTTGCCCGCAAAAAATCATCTGCATTTAGGCTTGTCGGCTACAGAAGCTGAGGTTCAGCTAGGATTAAAAAAAGCAATAAAGGATTACAGTAAGGATATTTATGCGCAAGTCCCACAACAAAGCATAAAAAACTCCGTTAGCCTTGCCATTGACGCACTCCAAGAGTACATCCCTGTTCGTATCTATGACTCAGCCACCGGGTTGGTCTATCACTATGATGGCCACATTCGAGCTGTTCAAAAACAAAATAGTGATCCTATTTATATTGAGTGGGGTAGTAGCGGAGATGCTAACAATCCAACGAATCTGCTAGTTCCAGAACGTATTAGAGATTTGGCTGGTAATACCATCTTAAACTTTGAAAACACGACAGTAGATAACAACGGCATTATTACCCGCGTGCCACTTACAGTGACCGACTACGAAGGCCGCAAGGTTCAATATGAATATGATTCTGATCGTTTAACTAAGCGTACCGATCCTCAAGGCAATGAGTGGCTGTATCAGTATCAGGACTATCGCCCTGAAAAAATGCCCCAAGTTGTACTTAAGCGCTTAAACACTATCAAAGATCCAGAGGGTCATAGCACTAAATTTCATTACGAACCCGCTACAGCTCTTATTTCAGGATTTGACCTACCTGCGGGTGGGGGCTTCAATCGTGAAGTGAGCATGCGCACTAATGAATTTGGGCAAAAAGAAAAAATAGAAAGTAAAGTGTTTCAAAATGGGCGTCGAGAAGACAAGGTTTATTTATATGATGAACCACTTGAAATACCAGCGACAGAAGAGCAAAGAGATTTTGTTGGCAAGCTAGGTTTTGAATACAATATTCCAATAAAAATTAAAGTATGCAGTTGGCATAAAATCTATGTCAGCTACGGGCAAGTTCCAAGAAAACCCTCTTGCACTATAGAATATATTGGCGGGCAGTTTGGCCGCAGCAACATCGGTGGCGCTGCCATTCAGCTGGGCTTTGCCAACGACGAAGTGGTGGAAGAAGGTAATGGCAGCACGCGCATGCTGGATCGCGTGCTCGTGAATGGCGAAGTCATTTACTCGACTAAAAAACAATTCGCTAACAGCGGCGGCACCCATATTGTTATTACCGAAGCTCAAGACGCGGTGGCGGGTAAAACGACCACTTCACAATATCTGCAAAACTTTGCTAAAGGCTCGCGCCCTCATAGTGTTACTACGATTGAGCGTGAAGGTTTTACTAAAGAAACCTTGTATTACGATGGCTTTGGTTATTTGCACAGTAGTCGCCAAGGCGAAGTGTTGCACCAATATACCCGTAACCAATGGGGGCAAATCACCGCCTATCTCGTTACCGACCACGATCTGGTGTTGCGCG
>Ga0079224_100006802_pt1 | contig 15234 bp, 9 predicted proteins | sample Stecom2015_FD_80414 | JGI IMG/M metagenome (GOLD analysis project Ga0079224, IMG submission 80414) | Agricultural soil microbial communities from Utah to study Nitrogen management - Steer compost 2015 | ecosystem: Environmental > Terrestrial > Soil > Agricultural land | place: USA: Utah...
ATGATCTTACCGGGTGCATTGCCATTCGTGTGACCATGCAGACGGATTTTGTAGATCGGATTCTCGCGCAGGATTTCTAGCAAGCTGTTCACTTCGTAGCGTAACTCAGGGCGCATCACACCGGCATCCTTAAAGAAATACACGTTGTACATCACGGCGATGTCGCCACGCTGCAATCGTCTGAGTTCAAAAGGTACTATTATGTTGCCTTCTGCATCCTCACGTATCGTAGGCCCTTGCGGATCGTTGTAGTTCAAATCATGCTGAACTTTTCGGTAGCCGAACACTTCTGAGATGAGCGTGATGCTGCCAGACTGGCTTGCAGGTGAGGCCACACGTACAGGCTCGTTGCCTTTGTATGTTGCCATTTTTCGCGACCGGTCTGTATCGATCACCTGGACGTCACCCTCAACGGGTTTGCTATCGCTCGCGCGGTAGAGTTCAAAGATGAAACGCTTGCCGAGCGCCGCATCTTCTACCTCGCGGGATGCGCGCCCCGGAGCCACTTCCGAAGATGCCGCAGATGTGGGCTGAGTTTGGGCCTGCGCAGGCGCCGCCGTGGCAGCGACGTCAGTGCCTGAATTATTTGAGGCTGCTGTGATTACTTCCTCATGTTGCACAGAACCCAGTTGACTTTCTGTCACAGGATTGATGTCCACACCGGGTGAATCATCACCCAATACGCCACCATAAACCCAGGCGTCAATGAATTCACTCTCTGCGCGAAGCCTGCGCGCTTCACTCAGCGCCCTCTCACGATCCCGCGTGTCGAGCACGTACACGTAGTACAATCCGCGGTTCGGATTGAACTCGTAGCGGGCATCATATTTCAGCTTCTTGGCGTGTGAAGTGAATCGGATGGCATTTTGATGGACAGCAAAAGCGCCGATAACTACGTAGTTAACGCCGGGCTGGAAGGGAGTAGATACCTGGTGAAGTGCCGCTGCATCACGATAAATCAGTGTGGCTGTGACAAAAAATAAGCTCACCAGTGCAAAAAAATTGAGCTTTCTCATAGTGCACGAAAAAAATTAAAGAACGTACAGTTACCTCAAATATAGAATATTCCTTTAAAAAAAGCTAATTAAATGCCTACCATTCAGCCGGTTAAGGCGTCAAGTCAGCCGTCAAACAATCCATATGGCAGCCAAAAGCAGCCCGGACGACATTTTCAGGGCAATTGCTGGCATCTACCGGAAGGCGGCCCTAGTTTTGATCATCGCACCAGAAAACCTTGAGGATGGAGGATTTTCTTGAACGAACATATCTGGGCAACACGGTCCGCGACTACCTGATTGCGCTAGCCATCTTCCTGGTTGGCATTGCGGTGGTGCGAGTTCTCAAAGTACTTCTGGTGCGCAGGCTCCAGGGATGGGCAGGGCGAAGCAAGAATCGGTATGATGACCTGCTGGTACAAACCATAAGTCGATTTGGAATTCCAGCACTAAACTTCCTCATACTTTACTGGGCACTGTACTCTCTTGAACTCTCGCCGCGCATGCACCGCGTTCTCGAAGTGGCGGTTGCGTCCGTCGTGGCCTTCTTCCTCATCCGACTTGTATCGTCAACACTACGCTACTTGCTGGAGGACTACGTTCGCAGGCAAGAGCATGGAACTGAAAAAGTGCAGCAGGTCCAGGGTATTATCCTGATCCTGTCAGTCGTGGTCTGGGGTATAGGTCTCATCTTTCTCTTCAGCAACCTGGGCTACGATGTCACTGCGATTATCGCGGGGCTTGGTGTTGGAGGTATCGCTGTTGCACTTGCAGCACAAAACATTTTGGGTGACCTGTTCAATTACTTCGTCATATTTTTCGACAAGCCTTTTGAGGTTGGCGATTTCATTATTGTCGACGACAAGCTGGGCACAGTCGAATACATCGGCATCAAGACAACGCGTGTAAAGAGCCTTTCAGGTGAACAAATCGTATTCGCAAACAGTGACCTCACCACTTCGCGCATTCACAACTATAAGCGCATGTTCCGCCGACGCGTTGTCTTCAACTTCAAGGTTAGCGTCGATACTCCACCCGAACACGTGAAAGCAATACCGCAGATAGTTCGCGACATCATCCTGAGCATGAAAGGCAGCGTGGGCCCCACACTCGACCGTGCGCATCTCCTCTCTTTCGACCGGGAAGGCATGAACTACGAAACCGTGTACTACGTCGAAAGCCCGGACTATAATGTTTACATGGACATACAGCAGGCTATTAATTTTGCAATTCTTGACGCGTTGAAGGAAAGGGGTATAGAGTTGTTGTATCCGTCGTTGGCCGTCAAGATCAGTGGGCAATAGGCAGTGGGCAATCGTCTGGGGAGCCTGCGCGCAGGACCCCTTTAGGGGATTGAGGGGCGTGCGGTGGCGTGAAGGTCAGCGGCGAATGATCAAAAGGATGTAATGTACAATTTGTGTACTTACTTCTTTTCGAGAACGAGTATGACCTTGTTAAAATCCGCGGCGGCGTTGATTACCTTGCGGAAGTCCTCGTAACGCTCAAGGGGCGCGTAGATTTCTTTATAGTATTCCTTGATGGTGATTACAAGGTCGTTGCCTTCCATCGCATAGTCAGAGACAAACAGGAACGGTTCCTTGCCGTTGTCTGAATAGACTACATTGAAGCGGATATCTTCCGGATTTCGGACTTGATAACCTTCAGGAATGGTGACGCGTATCTTGCGGTCATAACCCCGGTTGAAATCATTCTCCACATCCGTCATCCGATCGTCATCGCGATACATTTCAATTTGCGGCCCGATGAGTTCTCCCACTTTGAACAGGAGGCGGGAACCTGCTGTTCCGATGAAGTGACTTGAGGTGAACGTGACGTCCATAACGAAACTGTCGGCCGGACCTTCCGTGCTGGTATTCGCATTCCAATCCGATATCACAAGGTCAGGCGCTGTTTCTTTCATCAGTTCTTCAATGAGTTTCACACGGTCATTATTGTTGACCATCTCGTACCAGGGTGCTACGAACGTGGCATTGCAGCCGCCAAACACCCGCTTCATGCGGATGGTGTTTTTGGTCATCCCCTCGTCAAATTTGACCGTGATATCCAGATTGTCTGTGTTCAGCGTGTAGTCAGCGGGAGGAATTGTACGTACTACCCCCAGCGCCGACTTCACGTCGCCGTACGCGAATGGTTCAATGAACAACCCGTCATGCGCGGTCAGGTCGGGCGGAACCAGTGGATATCGAAACTCAAATGCATAGGGAGCCATAAAGCCTCCCGTTTGTGGGAAATGAAGGAGGTACTCGTCGAGAAACGCCCACGAGTCGAAATTTCCATCGAACCGAACACCCCTGCGGCTGCACGTCAGGACAGGATGAGCCACAATTCCAAGCTTGTCGAATACCTGATAAAACAACCTCGTCATACCTTCCTTGGAAGCCACCTTGCGAGCAATAATGGAAGAAATATCGGCGAGAGATTCGTCGCGGCTCTCTGCATTGATCTGAATTGTCTTTTTGATCCTTGCCTCTATGTTGCGGATGCGATCCTCGGGCTCCGCCGAAGATTTATCGCCAAGGGTTCTTACAAACTTGTCCAGCGCCTTTTCGTCATCCTTATCCCGTGCTGCAAGCACAGCGTGAAACGTCTTGGCAGCCTCCTCCCAGGTGAACAACCGCGCGTTTGATTTGGCTGTGTTGTAGGCGAGCTTGAATTCGATGCGCTGGCGATTCGAGTCAAAGGAAGAAAATGCCTCCTCTTCGAGGGGTGGAATATTCTTCATTTCGCCTTCGTACACGTTCTGGTCATCGGTAGCATCCGTCTCCTTGATCGCTGCATATCCGTTGTACGTGCTGAAGTCAAACTTCAAATGCTTCGGACATGTAAGCTTAAACGTGCTGCCCCGCACGGGCGCTTCAAACTGCACGAATATCCGGTCGTACAGGCTTGGATTCTTTTTCAGGACGTAGAAATATTCGATTTCGCTACCCAATTCGACACCTTCAATCGCGAATATCCGGTATCCGCGACCGGTCTCTTCATCTTTTAGTTCCTTAAGATTGGAAGTATCGAAGTTCACCACCTTCCCTGATGCGTTTATTGACCTGGCCTTCAGGCTCACAAGGTCGAGCACGCCTCCCATGGGTATGTAGATGCGGTTGTTGCGCTGGATGGCCTCGTCGTTGTTTACGCGTACAATTCTGTGGACCGTGTAATACAGAATGAACTGGTTGTCCTCAAACACATAGTCGTATTGGTTGTGCAGTTTCAGCACATACTCGCCAAGCATCGCCTCCTCCGCGGTAAGTTCGTAGCGATTGCGGTCGGCCTCCCATTCATAAATGGTCGGGCCCACGCCCCTACCAAGCACCGTGATCGGTACAAACAACAGCAAAATAAATCTCAGCATGGCGATCAGTTTTTCTTCAGGATTATGGATTCTTTGTAGGCCTCACTCGCACGGGCAACGGCTTCATTCCACTCAGAGAACTGCGATGGATTCAGCAGGAGGTAGTCGAGATAAAAGGTCTTTTTCATGATAATTTGTTCATCTGTCGTTTCGTAATCGACTGTAATGCCCATCAAAGGACCTGCATGCTTTGTATCAGGTGGCATGTAGTCTATTGAATAGCCTTCAGGAATATCAAGAACAGCAATCTCCTCCTTCACATATCGATATTCATTCTCGACCGGCGTACGACGCGTGGCCGCATTAATGAAGTCGTTGTAGTAATCCTTGTTGAGGTTCAGATTAATATAAATTTCATTGCCAATCTTCTGGAAGTAGTCAGCAATTCTGAACTTGTAGTCAATCGTCGTTGGACGGTCGCGGTTTTCCATATCGCGAACCGAATAGCCGTCGAGGAAGAACTTATTACTTCCCTTTCCGACCAGCCGGGTCACATAGCGGCGTGTATCTTCCTCACGCACGCGGTCCAGTCGATAGCCAGCAAAAACCATCGAGTAGCCGCGAAGGCTCATTTGACCCTCGCCGCGGAGTTCATTATCGGTGATAGAAAGACGCACAGAATCGCGATGACCATTGACTTCACGCGGTATCACAGGCACAACCTTTACTTCATACTGGCCTTCACCCTTTCCAATCAGCGCCTCTTTACCCTGAATCATGGACGAAGGGAACCCGAATGGCGTGTGATCGCTCGTGGCATCAAGGAAGTAATACGTACCGTTGGCTGAGATGTACGTGGCAATCATGTGATTGTCCACTATCGGCGTGGGATACTTCGTGTAGGCATAAGGTATGTCGCGTGTTCCGATCCAGGTATAATATCCTTTGATACCCGCGATGTCCATCATGCTAACCAGCAGGCTGGCCATGTCTTTACAATCGCCGTACCTTTTCTCGCACACATATGATCCCGTATGCGGGATCAATCCACGCATGCCTTCCTCAAACGCGATGTACCGAATGTTGTCTTGTACCCAGTAATAGATTTTCTTTACAATATCATCCTGACTATCACCTGGCGACTTGAGTCCCTCCACAATCTTCACCAGGTCTTTGGATGGCGGATCCTTCTTAAGGTGGCTGACGAACGAGTAATACCAATTGTACAGGTCGTCAAGCGATGATAAAACGTTCTTAGGACCCGAAGGCGTCTTGAACGATTTCACTGCCACCACCAGGTGAGGCACATAGTATCGCAGGGAAGGACTATTCGAGTCGAACTTGGTTGCCTCCAGTCCGTTTGCACTCCACTCATAGATCACCTGTTTGCCGCGCTCATACTTTCTGAAGCGAATCTTCTTGTCAGGATCGTTCAGTACTTCGTACATGAGGTCGACATCCGCTGTGGTCTTGATGGTATACACCGTCTTTTCTTGCGGAAGGTAGCTGGAGAAAATAAAGCCGGGGATAAACTTCGGATCCCGGTAGTTGTTTCTGTATTCCAACTGGGTACGGTTCCTCGGCGCTACGGCAGGAAAGGATACGGAATAATAGTATGAGTCGTCGTGAAATATCCCATCATCGGTATCAAACTTCCGCGCGAAGTTGGAGACGGGAACCTCCTTGTGGCGGCTCTTCTCCCACACGAGCGTTTTTGCTTTAAGATTTTCTACTTCCGTGAAATGCGATCCGTGGACGCGACGGCTCGCCATCATTTCCGTGGGTTCCTTCAAATAAAGTATATCATCGAAGACGTCGGAATAGACGACCAGAGAATCTCCTCTGGGAATTATGGAGAGGGTCTCAGAGCGTTCGATGTACACGGCTGGCTCGCCAGGATACTTCGCACTGATCTGTTGCCACAGATCGTTATCCTGCGCGTTGAGGACTACCGCAAGCATACAAGCTGCCGCAATGAGGCTCGCTTTTACTGTGTTCTTCATTAATCGATAAGAGTTCCTGACCAGTATGTCAACGTTGTTACGGGTTGGCTATTTTTATACAACACAGATTTACCGTGCAAAATGCCGTCACGGTGGGTTTCGGTGAGGAAAGGTGTTCCGTCCGGATTAAAAAATTCCACTACGCCCTGCAACTCTCCGGCTTCGTAAGTACCCTTCTGCCAGATCCTGCCGTTCGGGTGGTACACCGAAAAAGGCCCCGCCTCATCTCCTTGATCGTAAATATACTCACTGAGTAACCGGCCATCGGGATAATATTCCCTTAATGGGCCTTGTATAAGGCCATTTTTCCTGTATTCCTCGTAGGCTTTCGTCCCATTCGGATAAAAGGCCACAATCGCCATATCCGGAGTAGCCTGAACCCAGTCGCCCATTTGTCCGTCCTTCCCGCGGGTCCGGTAAGCCGTAACATCGCCCGTCTCATACCTTTTTTCCAGGACGAGCGTGCCATCTGGAGCGAAGTATTGGGCAATGCCATGACGCTTGCCATTCAGATAGGGAACCTTCATGGAGACCCTTCCGTCGAAACTGTACCAGCTCCACAAGCTGTCCCGATCATCCCCTACGTAAAAACCTTCGCTTGACAGCTCGCCATTTTCATGGTACCAGGCCCATTTCCCATGACGCGTTCCGTACTGATACTCGCCCTTTACCTCCGGCTTTCCGTTGGGATAGTTCGTAACAAACGGACCGTGGTAGTAGCCGTTCATTACGCCGTATTCATAATGGACAGTGCCACTGGGATAGTAGCTCGTGATGGATTCATTATAGTAGCCACAATTCAGCGTCCAATTCGTATGGGGCGCACCGCTTCGATATTTTTGAATGTACTTGCCCGACTTTTCGGGCTTGGCCATCGCCGACCAGGACTCGCCCTTCGAGTCAAAATTCTCAAACGACATCACCCTGCCCTCACGGTACACTCGCTTTGAGCTCAGCGAACCGTCGAGGTTGTAGTTCACAGATTCGCCGTCCAATGACCCGCCGCGATAGTACTCATCGGACTTCAGTGTGCCGTCACGATACCACGAGAGCCATTGCTGTTCACGTTGACCAAACTGATACCACCCAGCTTCTTTCGGTTGACCGTTCTCGTAGTATTCTACGGAATATCCATGTGGCTCTCCCTCGCTGAAGTGCTGTTCGAATTTTACCTTTCCTGATAAATAATACTCAGTGAATTTGCCTTCAGTCTTACCAGTCACGATCGTATACTCCTTCTCCACAGCACCAGTGCGGTAGTAGTATTTCCAGTGTCCGTCCGGTTTGCCTTCGCGGTAGCTACCTTCAAAGCGCAACTGGCCGTCCCGATAATATCCGCGCGCGGCGAACGTACCGGAAGGATCACCCGATCTGGAGAGCTCTTCTCCCTCACTGTCGAAATACACCAGTCCGGTCACCACACCATGACGATAGATTTGCGTGGAATAGAGGCGGCCATCTACGTAGAAGTTATTCTCTCCATGGAACTTGCCCTCATCGTCAAACGGCCGTTCCTCGGTAAGGTTTCCTCGTGTATCATAGTATACCCATGTTCCATGCGCCTGGCCCGCCTTGAAGTTTCCCTTTTTGTCCAATTTTCCGTTCATGTGAAAGTATTCCCACGGGCCGGTAGCTTCACCATTCTCGTAGTTGCCTTTCGACTCAACGACGCCGTTAGCGTAGTACTCGACATACGGGCCTTGAAGTTTTCCGCTCTGGTAAACGGACTTTGACTTCAGAGTTCCGTCAGGATAGTACGCCACGTACTCGCCGTCCAGGACATCATCCTTGAACGTATAGGTTGCCTCTTTGCTGCCATCTGCGTAGTAGGACACTGCAGGACCAGAACGTTTACCCATCTGGTATACGAGTTTTTCCCGTAACTGCCCGCATGGATCAAAGATTTGTACCTCTCCATGTGCCTTCCCATCCTTCAGGAAATAGTGGAAGCGGAGTTCTCCTTCTTTATTATACGCGTGAATTTCACCCGTATCCTCATTCTCGACACTCTTTAGCGTTCCGTCATTGTAGTAATACTTCCAAATACCTTTCTTCTTACCATTGTCATCGTATTCGCCCTCGGCCATCATGACATGGTTCGCTGAATAGAACCTCCATTTGCCGACACGCAAGTCGCCTTTCTTGTTTCCCAACTCAACGAGATTGCGATCCTCATCGTACCAACACGAGACGGGGTCAGGGAATCCCCATGACGCAGGCACCGAACGCTGAAGCCTGTGCTTGCCAATGTTTGCATTCGCAATTGAATAAAAGGCTTTCAGTTCCTTTTCATGCTTTTTCTGCCACTTGGACACACTCGCAATAGTCGTACTGCTGAGGATATGGTACAAAAACGGTTCAAGTGCGTGTTGGTCGCGAATCTGTTTGTAGAGCGGCAGGTAAAGTTGCGCCCATATATCGCCCGGATCACCAATCATGTCAATCTGATCAATGAACAGCTGATACTGGCGCGTGAGGATTGCATCTACCGGAACCAGTGGCTTGAAATTCTTGTCCGTAACGACTTTGGCCTTGATGATTTGATCCAAGCGATCATACGCCTTTGTACCATTGTACGGAAAACTACCTTCTTCTGCGATCTCGTTATTCAGAAATCTTTCGAGGAAGACAAGGCGTGGGTTATCTTTGGGTGCGATCGAGAGATAGACACCCAGTGCCATCATGGCTCTGACTTTCCCACCCTGGAATGCCGCCAGGCGGCCGAGATTGAGGTGACTTCCTCCGTGATAGGGATTGATCTTAAGTGTATTAAAGAAGCACTTGGCAGCTTCGTCGTAGTTCTCGTTATTGTAATGTGTGACGCCGAGGTTATAGTGAAGCAGGTGATCGAATGGAAACTTCTCAATTGCTGCCTTGAACACCTCTACCGACTCCTGATAGTTTCCTCTGTGATCCAGCGCCACCGCGAGCGTTCGGAGTATGTGTGATTCATACGGACCAGGACGTTTTAGCGCTTCGCGACATGTCGCAATGGCTTCATCATAGCGTTCAGCTGCATCATAAGTGAGCGCCAATTCCGAAAGCATCTGAACGTATGCTGTGTCACGCGGAGGAATCGTCTTGTATCGCGCGATTGCCTCTTCATAACGTCCGCTATCGTGCAGTGCGATAGCTTCGGAAATGATATCGGCAGATTTGATCAGAGGAATTTGCTGGCCATATGCGCTCACAAAGCCAACCAGGCAAAAGAGCGCAACGCCGCGCCAAAAAGTAATCATGACAACAGGTTAAAAGCAACAATTTACATCATAGCCAAAACGCTTTGGCCATGATGTAAGGAAAAAGCATTTTTCCGTTGCTTTTGGTGTCACAATGTCGCGTTGGGAACGCGCACGGGCATTTTCCGGAAGACCTTGTCAGACGCGTTCCTCCATCTTGTTCATCACGCGGGTTTGCACTTGAATGGACTCATTGTGGATGAGTTTGAGAAGTTCATTCGTAAACTCCTTGCTAAGACCCATAGCCCGTCCGAGAGCGATGCGTGTTTCAACAATTTCCTCCCAGCGACTCACTTGCAAAATGGTCACGTTGTTTTCCTTTTTGTATTGTCCGATCTGTTCAGAAATTTTCATCCGCGACGCGAGCTTTTGCATGATCTCATCATCGAGATGGTCGATCTGCTCACGGAGGATGGTGAGCGTGTCTTTGAAATTCTTGTTGGGAGACGATGGCGTCCTGACAACCAGATTCTCGATGATATTACCCAGCGTAGCAGGAGTCACCTGTTGCTTGGCGTCGCTCCATGCGGCATCCGGGTGAATGTGACTTTCGATCATGAGTCCCGCCATGTCGAGGTCGAGTGCCTTTTGCGCGATCAGCGGAATCAGGTCGCGTGTCCCTGAAATGTGGCTGGGATCACAGATGATATCCATATCAGGAATACGTGTCTTCAGATCAATCGCCATATTCCACATGGGCGCATTCCGGAACGGCCCCTTCTCCGGAGAGGAGAAACCGCGGTGGATAGCGCCAAGTTTCTTGACACCCGCCTTGCTCAACCTTTCCAGCGCGCCTATCCACAATTCGAGATCGGGGTTGACCGGGTTTTTTACCAGCACAGGCACGTCGACACCCTTCAGTGCGTCAGCAATCGCCTGAACGGAAAAGGGATTTACCGTGGTGCGGGCCCCGATCCAAAGGATATCCACTCCTGCCTCAAGGCACAACTCAACGTGTTCCGGAGTGGCCACCTCGGTAGTAACCGGAAGCCCGGTTTCTCGCTTGGCCTGGATCAACCACGTCAGCCCCTCCTTGCCGGCGCCCTCAAACTGACCCGGCCGGGTACGCGGCTTCCAGATGCCCGCGCGCAAGACGTGGACTTTGCCCGTCGCGGCCAGTTGTTTTGCCGTCATGATCATCTGGTTTTCCGTCTCGGCGCTACAAGGACCGCTAATGATAAGGGGGCGGGCCATACCTGAAAGCCAGCTCGTGACGGGTTCCGATTCCAGTACCTTTTTCATATTGCTTTGTTTCTAGAGTTTATGTTCGGTTTTAATATCTGCTACTTGTGAATTGTTTTTCTGCTGATTGAGCTCAATGCCGTTCAGCACGCGCCTGATTTCATTTGCCCGCGAAAGGATTTCATGCATCTGTGTCGTCTCGCGATTAACGAGGCATTGATGAAACCGTTTCAGGTGCGCGATGTATTCTTCAAGCGCGCGTGTGAGGAAACCAGCGTTTTGTTCGAAGATCGGCGCCCACATGTCGGGAGAACTCTTGGCAAGTCGTACCGTCGATGCAAAACCGCTGCCTGCGAGCGTAAAGATATTCTTCTCGTCTTTTTCAATGTCCAGTACTGTCTGGCCAAGCAGGAACGAGCTCACGTGCGAGAGGTGAGATACATACGCAACGTGTTTGTCGTGTTCGTCCGGATCCATGAACGTTGTCTTCATCTGGAGCGTATCGAACACGAGTCGTGCCACTTCCATCGCCTTTTGGCCCGAACGTTCCGGTTCACAAATTATATTCACTTTGCCTGCAAACAGGCCCGAGATGGCAGCATCGGGACCCGAATTTTCCGTACCGGCAATTGGGTGGGCAGCCACAAATCTTTCGCGCGCAGGATGTTCGCGCACGGCGCGACAGATCAGCGACTTCGTTGATCCCGTATCGATCACTATGGCGTTGCCCGGCAAGTCCATAATGCGGGGAAGCAGTGTTTCGATCGCATTGACCGGAATGCATACGAGGAGCACATCAGTTGAGGAAGCAACGTCTTCCAAGCTACCTACAGCATCTACGAGACCAATCGCGAGCGCCCGATCGGCATGGGTGGGATTCAGGTCGACGCCAACCACGCGTGAGGCAACCCCCGCTGCGCGCAGATCGCGTGCCATCGATCCGCCAATCAATCCCAAACCTACAACGCCGATATTCATTGAACTGCCGATTTAATACTCGCTGAGGCAGACTTCCTCAAAAACTCCTGAATTCTGCCCAGCGCCTGATCCAAAACTTCTTCTTTACTGCACAGCGATATCCGAATGTAGCGCGCTCCCGCATCGCCGAAAATGAAACCCGGAGTGATAAACACTTTCGTTGCGTAAAGTATCTCATCTATCCATCGCTCCACATCAGGGACACTGTCGCTTACTTTTGCCCAGAGGAACAAGCCCGACTGATTATCAGACCAGGTACAATTGAGCACGTCTAGTATTTTCGCTGCTACTCTCCTTCGACGCGCATACATTTCGTTCAGTTGGGCAAACCATTCGGGACCGTTTTTTAGCGCCTGAACCGCAGCGTGCTGAAGACCGAGAAACATTCCCGAGTCCATATTGCTCTTGACACGCAGCACAGCGTCGATGTATTCTTTTCTTCCCGCTACCCAACCGAGCCGCCAGCCCGCCATGTTGTGTGACTTGCTGAGTGAATTCAACTCCAGCGCCACCTCATCTGCACCTTCTATAGACAGGATGCTCAGCGGATTGTCGTTGAGGATGAGACTGTACGGATTGTCGTTGACGATCAGGAATTGATTCTCCCTTGCCAAATCAACCAGTGCTTTCAGCTCCTCCCGCGTCGCTACTCTTCCCGTAGGCATATGCGGAAAGTTGATCCACATCAGCTTAACCCCCGAGAGGTCACTCTTTCGGAGTGCGTCGACATCGATGCCCCAGTTCGTTTCTTCGTTGAGTTTGTAGTAACGCAGCGTACCACCCGTGAGACGCGCTACTGATGAGTATGTTGGATAGCCAGGGTTGGGCAGGAGGACTTCGTCGCCTTCATCCAGGAATGCCATCGCGATGTGCATGATACCTTCCTTTGATCCCATGAGCGGAAGGATCATCGTTTCGGGATCAAGCGACACCTTGTATATATCCTGATAGAACGCTGCAATAGCCTTCCTGAAGGCAGGAATACCCTTGTAACTTTGGTAGCCGTGATGAGCAGGATTACGCGCTGATGTCACCAACGCCTCGATGGCATCCGCCGACGGAGCCTGGTCAGGGCTACCAATACCCAGGTTGATCACCGGCAACTCCGGAGTGTCGAGTGAACGCACTTCCGCCAACTTCCTGCTGAAGTAGTATTCCTCGACGTTTGCTATTCTGTTTGCAGTTCTGATCATTTGTCAAAAATCGTTAGCCGGTACTACCTGTACTCGATTTTAGCTTTCTTATACTCACCCAGAATGCTAAGATTCCTTACCTGGCGAAGCAACTCACCCAAAGCCAGATCGTAGTCCCTTCTGCGCTTCCACTCCACATCAATGTGAATGGAGTACTCATTGGGCTTACCCACGATAGGAATCGATTGGATCTTGGTCAGGTTGATGTTATGATTCTTGAAAGTCATCAGCGCATCGGCGAGGCTTCCTACGGTGTGTGCAACTTCAAAGGCAAGTGATGCCTTGTTGCCGTCCGTCTTTCCGTTCCTTCCGCGCTGGAGTATCAGGAAACGCGTAAAGTTCTTTTTATGTGTTTCGATCCGCTTTTCAAGGATGGAGAGACCAAACTTGCGCGCAGCGAATTCATTGGCAATAGCCGCCGTCGTTTTCAGTTTCTTCTCTTTAATTAAACGTGCCGACAGGGCGGTATCGTCGCTTTCTCGGAGTTGTACGCCATTGAGGGTTTGAAGGTATTCGGCGCATTGACGGAGCGCCATCGGATGCGACTCGACCACCTTGATATCCGCGAGCTTTACACCCGGGAGCGCCATCAGATGCATGTGAATGGGTATGTAAAGTTCACCTACGATGGCAAAGTGGTACTCCTGGAGGAGGAAGTAGTTGGGAAGGATGCTTCCCGCGATGGAATTCTCGATGGCCATCACCGCATAGTCGGCAACGCTGTTTTTCAGGCTTTCGCAGACCTGGTGGAATGTCAGGCATTCCACGGTTTCGATCGGCTCCCTGAAATAGGCAAGGGCAGCGACCTCGTGGAAGCTGGTGGATATACCCTGGATGGCTACTCGTGTCTTTTTCGTTTTTGCCATAGCACTAGCGGTTACAGCATCCCAGCATGCAGGGCACTGTCATTTCGATGATGTCTAACCTTTTCATTCCAAAGTCCATATAAAGAAAAAGTCCCGCTTTTACGGGACTTTCCTTGAGTTCTTATTGTCGGTCAACAACGTACTACTCTTGAAGTCCCTTGCGGCACTCAAAGAAATAGTAGTAAAAGTAAAAGGAAGCGTTGTTGATCATCATTTGCTTCAATTTGCGCGATAAAGATAAGACGAAAAGCTGCTGTAATCCAAGAACCTCCGGGAACAATCCACAAAAAATATTAGGAACTAATGCTTGTTAGGTGTCGGGATTGTGAATTACATACCGGCTTGAGAGGGCTCTCACCGCGTGTTAATTTTCGCCGGAACGCGCGTTTAACACTTGAACTTGGTACTAAACCCCGCTACCTTTACCGTCGAGCCCGCACGCTATGCGTTACTCTCTTATCACGGTCGCGATAGTCGCTTACGTGCTGTCGGCAGGCTGCGGAAAGCCGGCCGGATCAGTCGATCGCCACGACCACGCCGGCGCACCAACGTCCGGACACGTGGAGGGTGAGTTATACGACGAGGTGATGCGATTGCATGATGAGGGCATGGAGAAAATGGATGAGATTTATGCGCTGAAGCGCCAGCTCAGCCAGAAGATCACGGATGCTCCAGAGATGGTTGAGGAAGACAGGCGTGAGTTGGAGAGCAAGATCATGCAACTCGATTCCGCGAGCCGTGCCATGATGACCTGGATGCGAGAGTTCCGTCCTGAAGAGAAAGACACGCTGGATGCATCGGGCTATCGCGATTACCTGGAATCCGAACTACAGAAAGTGCGAAAAGTAAGAGACGATATTTTTGCCGCGGTTGAGCGAGCGAGTCGGGAATAGTTCCCGGGGTTCTGATCGATCACCCCTCCCATCATTTTTTCACTTCTTATTTCCAAGTTCTATAAACCATATGCGACAACCATTACTTAGCGAAGGCGCTAAAGAGCTCAGTTACGAAATTCGTGAGATCGTAAAGAAAGCCGAACAACTCAAGAAGCTTGGCCTCAGCATTTCGTGGGAAAATATCGGCGACCCAATACAAAAGAATCACATCATACCCGACTGGATCAAAGATATTGTGGCGGACCTGGTTCGGACGAATGACGTGTACAGCTACTGCCCGTCGAAAGGAATTCTCGAGACGCGCGAATTTCTCGCAAAGCAAACAAATGCCCTGGGTGGCGTACAGATTACGCCGGACGACATCTGTTTCTTCAACGGGCTCGGTGACGCCATATCAAAGGTGTATCAGTACATTACCCCTACGTCGCGCGTCATCGGACCTTCACCCGCATACTCAACGCACTCCAGCGCCGAGGCGGCACACGCCGGTCATGAACCGTTGACCTATAGATTGGATCCAAACAACCATTGGTATCCGGATCTCGACGACTTGTACCTCAAGGTCAAGTACA
>Ga0079224_100006803_pt1 | contig 15234 bp, 9 predicted proteins | sample Stecom2015_FD_80414 | JGI IMG/M metagenome (GOLD analysis project Ga0079224, IMG submission 80414) | Agricultural soil microbial communities from Utah to study Nitrogen management - Steer compost 2015 | ecosystem: Environmental > Terrestrial > Soil > Agricultural land | place: USA: Utah...
ACGGCCCTACGAACTACGTCGCCCTCGACCCCCACACCCTGCCGGCCCACGTCTTCCACGTCCGCACCCACCGCCGGACCGAGCGGGACTTCGAGTACTTCGCATAGGGGTACGGCCGCTGGCGCGGCCTGTCGTGGGTGGTACGCGCCCTGCGGGCGCTGTGGGACGCTCGCTGCGCTCGCTGTTGCTTAGACGACTCCAACCTGCTCCAACCGCGATGGCACGAACGGCTTTTGAGAATCTGGAGGTGTACCGGCTCTCGGAGAAGCTGGCGGACGCGGTGTGGGATCTCGTGCTGACGTGGTCGCCTTTCGCCCGTGAAACCGTAGGCAAGCAGCTCGTGCGCGCAGCTGACAGCGTCGGCGCGAACATCTCCGAGGGGAGCGGACGCGGGAGCCACCAAGACAACCGCCGGTTCATCCGCATCGCGCGCGGCTCGCTCAACGAGACGAAGCACTTCCTCCGCCGCGCCTACCGCCGCCACCTCCTCACCGACGAACAGGTCCAGACCCTCCAGCCCCTCCTCGACGAGCTCGCCCCTCGCCTCAACGCCTACCTCAAGTCCGTCGGGCGCCCCCGCCGCCCCCCTCCCGCCGCTACGGCATAGCTCTCTCCCTCTCTTCATCAACCCACCACAGGCGGCGCAGCCGCCGTACCACAGCGAGCGTAGCGAGCGAACCACAGCGCGAAGCGCGAACCACAGGCCGAAGGCCGTCCCACAGCGCGAAGCGTGAACCACCCTCATGTCCGACTTCCTGCAAGACCCCCTCTGGTACAAGGACGCCGACATCTACGAGCTCCACGTCCGCTCCTTCTTCGACGCCAACGACGACGGCTTCGGCGACTTCGCCGGGCTCCGCCGGAAGCTCCCCTACCTCGAGCGCCTCGGCGTCAACACCCTCTGGCTCCTCCCCTTCCTCGAGAGCCCGCTGCGCGACGACGGCTACGACACCGCCGACTACTTCAAGGTGCTCCCCGTCCACGGCGACCTCGACGACTTCAGGGCGTTCCTCGACGACGCGCACGAGCGCGGCATGCGCGTCATCACCGAGCTCGTGCTCAACCACACCTCGGACCAGCACCCGTGGTTCCAGGAGGCCCGCGACCCCGCCAGCCCCAAGCACGACTGGTACGTCTGGAGCGAGACGGCGGACCGCTACCGGGGCGTCCGCATCATCTTCACCGACACCGAGGTGAGCAACTGGGCCTGGGACCAGAAGGCGCAGAAGTACTACTGGCACCGGTTCTTCAGCCACCAGCCCGACCTCAACTACGACAACCCCGAGGTCCGGGAGACGATGAAGGAGGTGACGTTCTTCTGGCTCGACATGGGCGTGGACGGCCTCCGACTGGACGCCGTCCCCTACCTCATCGAGCGGGAGGGCACGAGCTGCGAGAACCTCCCCGAGACCATCGACTACATCGTCGAGCTGCGGGAGGCCATCGAGGCGCGGTACGGGCCGGGGAAGGTGCTCCTGGCCGAGGCCAACCAGTGGCCCGAGGATACGCTCCCCTACTTCGCCGGCGGGCGCGGCGTGCAGATGGCGTTCAACTTCCCCATCATGCCGCGCCTCTACATGTCGCTCCGCCGCGAGAACCGCCGGCCGCTCGTCGAGATGCTCGAGGTGACGAAGGACATCCCCGAGGACGCGCAGTGGGCCGTCTTCCTCCGCAACCACGACGAGCTCACGCTCGAGATGGTGACCGACGAGGAGCGGGACTACATGTGGAACGAGTACGGGGCCGACCCCCGCTTCCGCATCAACGTCGGCATCCGCCGCCGGCTCGCGCCGCTGCTTGGCGGGGACCGCCGCCAGATCGAGCTCCTCAAGGCCATCCTCCTCTCGCTCCCCGGCAGCCCCATCCTCTACTACGGCGACGAGATCGGGATGGGCGACGACCCCTTCCTCGGCGACCGCAACGGCGTCCGCACCCCCATGCAGTGGAGCCCCGACAAGAACGGCGGCTTCAGCCGGGCGCCGCACCACCGCCTCTTCATGCCGGCCATCCACCACGGCCCGTACAGCTACGAGTTCGTCAACGTCGAGGACGCCGAGGCCACGCCGCACTCGCTGCTGCACTTCACCCGCCGGATGATCGCGATCCGGAAGCAGCACGCCCGCGCCTTCGGGCGGGGGACGATCCACGTGCTCCCGCTAAAGAACCCCGCCGTCCTCGCCTTCGTCCGCGCGCACGAGGACGAGCAGGTGCTCGTGCTGGCCAACCTCTCGCGCTTCGCCCAGAGCGCGTTCCTCCCACCCGAGGCCGAAGGCGTCGACCTCCGGGGCCTCGTGCCGGTGGAGCTCATGAGCCAGGCCCCCTTCCCGGCCATCACCGACGCCCCGTACCACCTCATGCTCGGGCCGCACCAGTTCTACTGGTTCTCGCTCGTGCCCGAGGAGGAGGTCCGCCGCGCGCCCGCCCTCGAGGCCGCCCCCGTCGCCGAGGCCGGCGCGCTGCCCGTGATCCGCGTGCCCGAGGGGCTCCACAACCTCCTCGTCAAGACGATGGCGGCCGGCGGCGCGATGGAGCGGCTCGAACGGCTCCTGCCGGGCTACCTCCAGGGGCAGCGCTGGTTCGGCGCCAAGGGCGAGCCGATCCGCCGCGTGCAGGTGGCCGACGCCGTCCGCATCGGGGCGGGCCCGCCCCCGCGCTACCTCGCCCTCCTCGACGTGGCGTTCGAGGACCGGGCGGACAGGTACCTCCTCCCCCTGACTACGGCCGCGGGCGACGCCGCCGAGGCCGTGCTGTCCGAGCGCGCCCACACCGCCCTCGCCTGGCTCGACCTGCCGGAGCCCGAGGGGACGCGCGTCCTCCTCTACGACGCCGCCGCCGAACCGCGCTTCTGGACCGACCTGTTCGACTGGTGGCAGGCCGACGGCAGGGGCCGCTCGCTCCGCGGCCTCTACGTCGGCGAGGTGGCCGAGGCGCTCCGCGGCACGCGCGCCGCCGAGGCCACCCTCCTCACCGGCGAGCAGAGCAACTCCGCCGCCCTCGTCACCACGGCGCGCGGCGACCGCCTCTTCGTCAAGCTCTACCGGCGGCTGGAGCGGGGGCCGAACCCCGAGGTCGAGCTCCTCGGCCACCTGACCGGCGCGGGGTTCCGGTTCGTGCCCCACCTCCTCGGCACGGCCACGTTCCGCCGCGGCGGCGAGGCCGTCGCCGTGGGCGTCGTGCAGGAGGCGCTGGCGGCCGAGCGCGACGGGTGGGCCTACGCCCTCGAGAAGGTGGGCCAGTTCCTCGACCGCGTCGCCGGCACCGCCCCGCCCGACGAGGCCGAGGCCGGCAGCGTGCCGGCCTGGCTCGAGGAGACGGCCCCCGAGATGCTCGAGCTCGCCCGGACCCTCGGCGTCCGCACCGCCGAGCTGCACGTGGCCCTCGCCGCCGCCGAGGCGCCGGGCCTCCGGCCCGAGCCGGCCACGCCCGAGGACCACGCCGCCCTCGCCGGCCGCGTGCGCGCCGAGGTGGAGCGGACGCGCGCGATGCTGGCCGCGCACGCCCACGCCAACGGCGACCTCCCCTCGGACGCCGACTGGGGCCGCGCGCTCGCCTCCCTCAACGCCCTCCGCGACGCCCCCGCCGGCGGCGCCCGCCGCATCCGCGTCCACGGCGACTACCACCTCGGCCAGACCCTCATCGCCGACGGCGACTTCTACCTCCTCGACTTCGAGGGCGAGCCGGCCCGCCCGCTGGAGGAGCGCCGTCGCCGCGACTACGCCCTCCGCGACGTCGCCGGCATGCTCCGCTCGCTCGACTACGCCGCGCACGCCCCCCTCGTCCAGCGCGAGGAGGCCCCCGAGCCGGCGCTGGAGGCGTGGGCCGAGGCGCTCGTCCGCGGCTGCGAGGCCGCCTTCCTCGACGCCTACCTCCGCACCGCCGGCGACGCCGACTTCCTCCTCCCGCCGGAGGTCCGCCCCCTCTTCCTCTGGGCCTACCTCCTCGAGAAAGCGCTCTACGAGGTCCGCTACGAGCTCGGCCACCGCCCGACCTGGGTGCGCCTCCCGCTCCGCAGCCTCCGGCGCCTCCTCCGCGCATCCACGCGTGATTACGTGACCGCGTGATTACGTGAGGATGCGCGGTCACGTAATCACGAATCACGTAATCGTACGATGCCCCGTCTCACCCCGGAAGCCGTCCGGCGCTGGCAGGAGGGCCGCCTCTCCGACAGCTACACCCTCCTCGGCGCCCACCCCGACGCCGAGGGCACCCGCTTCACCGTCTGGGCCCCCCACGCCGACCGCGTCGCCGTCGTCGGCACCTTCAACGGGTGGGACCCCCGGGCGAACCCGCTGGAGCGGCACGAGGGCGGGCTGTGGAGCGGGCACGTGCCCGGCGTCCGCCCCGGCGCCTGCTACAAGTACCGGATCGAGCGCGGCGGCGGCACCTGGGACAAGACGGACCCCTACGCCTTCCACATGGAGCCGCCCACCGCCGGCGGCAGCCCCATCGCCGGCCTCGCCTCCTTCGTCACCGACCTCGCCTACGACTGGGGCGACGGCGACTGGATGGCGCACCGGAAGGGCCCCGAGACCCTCCGCGAGCCCGTCGCCATCTACGAGGTCCACCTCGGCTCGTGGCGCCACGAGCGCCCCGGCGAGAGCATGGGCTACCGCGAGATCGCCGAGCCCCTCGCCGACCACGTCGAGCGCCTCGGGTTCACCCACGTCGAGCTCCTCCCCGTGATGGAGCACCCGTACTACGGCTCGTGGGGCTACCAGGTCGTCGGCTACTTCGCCCCGACGCACCGGTTCGGCAGCCCGCAGGACCTCATGCACCTCATAGACACCCTCCACCAGCGCGGCATCGGCGTGCTGCTGGACTGGGTGCCGGCCCACTTCGCCACCGACCCCCAGGGGCTCGCGATGTACGACGGCACCCCGCTCTTCGAGTACGACGACCCCCGCATGCGCCGGCACCCGGACTGGGGCACCTTCGTCTTCGACTACGGCAAGCCCGGCGTCCAGAGCTTCCTCCTCTCCAGCGCCCGGTTCTGGCTGGACCGCTACCACGTCGACGGCCTCCGCTTCGACGCCGTGGCCTCCATGCTCTACCGCGACTATTCCCGCGACGAGTGGACGCCGAACGTCCACGGCGGGCGCGAGAACCTCGAGGCCATCGCCCTCCTCAAGCGCGTCAACGAGGAGGTCTACGCCCACCACCCGGACGTGCTCATGATCGCCGAGGAGAGCACGGCCTGGCCCGGCGTCTCGCAGCCGACCTACGCCGGCGGCCTCGGCTTCCTCTACAAGTGGAACATGGGGTGGATGCACGACACCCTCACGTTCATGTCCAAGGAGCCCGTCCACCGGAAGTACCACCACCACGAGCTCACCTTCCCGCTCCACTACGCCTTCTCCGAGCACTACGTCCTCCCCCTCTCCCACGACGAGGTCGTCCACGGCAAGGGCTCGCTCTGGGCGAAGATGCCCGGCGACGACTGGCAGAAGGCGGCCAACCTCCGGCTCCTCTACGGCCACATGGTGGGCCACCCCGGCAAGAAGCTCCTCTTCATGGGGAGCGAGTTCGGCCAGCGCGCCGAGTGGAACCACGACCGCGAGCTGGACTGGGGCCTCCTCGACGCCCCCCTCCACGCCGGCCTGATGCGCTGGGTCGAGGACGTCTTCCGCCTCTACCGCGAGCACCCCGCCCTCCACGACGACGGCCCCGAGGGCTTCGCGTGGGTGTCCCTCGCCGACCACGAGAACAGCGTCGTGAGCTACCTCCGCACGGGCGGCGGGCGCACGCTGCTCTTCGTGCTCAACGGCACGCCCGTGCCGCGGGAGAACTACCGCGTGGGCGTGCCCGAGGAGGGCACGTGGCGGGAGGTCCTCAACTCCGACGCGGCGGCCTACGGCGGGGGCGGCGTCGGCAACCACGGCGGCGTCGAGACGGTGCCGGTGCCGTACCACGGCCGCCCGGCCTCGGTGGTCCTCACGCTGCCGCCGCTGGCCGTCCTCGTGCTGGAGCGCGCCGAGGAGGAGGGCGCCGCGGAGGCGGACGTAGACCGGCGGGCGAGACGGATCTCAACGTAGGAGCCACCGTAGGGACGTGGCGCGCCACGTCCCTACGGCCGCTGGCGGCGGTCAGCGGCGGTTGAGCCGGCGCTGGACGAGGTCCTCCACGACGGCGGGGTCGGCCAGCGTCGTGGTGTCGCCGAGGGCCTCCGGCTCGTCCTCGGCGATCTTGCGGAGGATCCGCCGCATGATCTTGCCCGAGCGCGTCTTCGGCAGCTGCGGGGCGAACTGGAGGAAGTCCGGCGCCGCGATGGGGCTGAGGTGGTCGCGGACGTGGCGGACGAGCTCGGCCTGCAGCTCGTCGCTCGGCTCGCGCTCGGCCACGAGCGTGACGTAGGCGTAGATCCCCTGCCCCTTGATCGGGTGCGGGAACCCGACGACGGCGGCCTCGGCGACGGCCTCGTGGAGGACGAGGGCGCTCTCGACCTCGGCCGTGCCGAGGCGGTGCCCCGAGACGTTGATCACGTCGTCGACGCGGCCGGTGATCCAGTAGTAGCCGTCGGCGTCGCGGCGGGCGCCGTCGCCGGTGAAGTAGCGGCCGGGGTACTGCGAGAAGTACGTCCGCACGAAGCGGTCGTGGTCGCCGTAGACCGTCCGCGCCTGCCCGGGCCAGGCGTCGGCGAGGGCGAGGAGCCCGCTCGCCTCGCCCTCGAGCTCGTTGCCGGCGGCGTCGAGGAGGACGGGGAGCACGCCGAAGAAGGGGCGCGTGGCGCTGCCGGGCTTCTGCGGGATCGCCCCCGGCAGCGGCGTGATCATGATCCCGCCCGTCTCCGTCTGCCACCACGTGTCCACGACGGGGCAGCGCCCGCCGCCCACGACGTCGTGGTACCACCGCCACGCCTCGGGGTTGATGGGCTCGCCGACGGTGCCGAGGATGCGGAGGCTGCTGCGGTTCGTCCGCGTCACGAAGTCGTCGCCCTGCGCCATGAGCGCGCGGATGGCCGTGGGCGCCGTGTAGAAGACGGTGACGCCGTGGCGGTCCACGACCTCCCAGAAGCGGCCGGCGTCGGGGTAGGTGGGGACGCCCTCGAAGAGCACCTGCGTGGCGCCGTTGATGAGGGGGCCGTAGACGATGTAGGAGTGGCCCGTGACCCAGCCGACGTCGGCCGTGCACCAGTAGACGTCGGGGGGCCCGTCGTCGTCCTCGGTGTGGCAGTCGAAGACGAGGCGGTGCGTGAGGGCGGTGTAGACGCAGTAGCCGCCGGTGGTGTGGAGGACGCCCTTGGGCTTGCCGGTCGAGCCGGAGGTGTAGAGGATGAACAGGGGGTCCTCGGCGTCCATCGCCTCGCAGGGCACGTCGGGGAGGTCGGCGGCGGCGGCCTCGTGGTACCACACGTCGCGGCCGTCGGTCCAGCTCACCTCGCCGCCGGTGTTCTTGACGACGAGGACGTGGCGGACGCCGGGGGTGCGGGCGAGCGCGCGGTCCACGTTCGCCTTGAGCGGGACGCGCTTCCCGCCGCGCCGCCCCTCGTCGGCCGTGATGACGAAGTCGGACGCGGCGTCGAGGATGCGGTCGGTGATGGAGTCCGGCGAGAAGCCGGCGAAGATGACGGAGTGGATGGCGCCGAGGCGGGCGCAGGCGAGCATGGCGTAGGCGGCCTCGGGGATCATCGGGAGGTAGATCGTCACGCGGTCGCCCCGCCGGACGCCGTGGGCGCGGAGCACGGCGGCCATCCGCTTCACCTCGCCGAGGGCCTCGGCGTACGTGATGCGGCGGGCGGCCTCGCCCGGCTCGTCGGGCTCGAAGAGGAACGCCGTGCGCGCCCCCTTCCCGGCCTCGACGTGGCGGTCGAGCGCGTTGTGGCACGCGTTGAGCTTGCCGCCGAGGTACCAGCGGATGTGGACGTCGTGGGGGTCGTAGGAGACGTCCTTGACGCGGCCGAAGGGGGCGAACCAGTCGAGCCGCTCGGCCTGCTCGCGCCAGAAGCCCTCGGGGTCGTCCACGGAGTGGCGGTACGACCGCTCGTAGTCCTCCATCGAGGCGACGAAGGCGCGGCGCTGGACGTCGGCGGGCGGGGGGTAGACGGCGGGGAGGGCGGCGTCGGGCATGGGAACGGGAGGGGTGTGAGGTGGACGGGGAGAGCGGACCCCTCGGAGTCTACGACACGAACTCCCACCTTCGGCAGCGCGCTTTCCGGTCGTAGCTTCGCGCGTCCGCCGCGTTCCCCTTCTCGCATGCGTCGTCTCCTCCCCGCCTTCACCCTGCTCCTCGCCGCCCTCACGGCCGCCCCGGCCCGCGCGCAGTCGGAGGGGCTCCTCCAGGTCGAAGACGACCTCCACCACTTCCTCGAGCGGCAGCAGGTGCTCGGCCGCCTCCCCGGTGCCGCCCTCGGCGCCAAGCCGCTCTCGGCCTACGAGGCCCACGCCCTCCTCGACTCCCTCGCCGCCGGCGCCGCGGCCACGCCCGAGGCGTTCTCGACGCTCGACCGCCGGCTGCTCGCGGAGTACCGCGGCGAGGCCGTCGGCGGCCTCCTCCGCGGCGTCGCCGCCTCGGTCCCGTGGCTCTACCGCAACGGCACGACGGCGCTCTCGGTCGAGGGGGAGGACTACGGGCTGGAGGCGGAGCCGCTGGCCGTCCTCGCCTTCGGCCCCGTCCGCCAGACGGCGCGGGGCCGGGAGCCTACGGCGACGGCGTGGCAGAACACGCGCGGCCTCCGCGCGGCGGGCCACCTCGACGCCGGCGGCGGGTTCGGCCGGCTGTTCTTCGAGACGCGGATCGAGGAGAACCAGGCGCGCCCGCCCGAGCCCGCCTACGCCTTCGCCACACGGACGGCCCCGCGCCTCGGGTTCGTCGCCCGCCCTTCGGCGGGGGTCTACGACTACTTCGTGGCGACGGGGGTGGTGGGGTACCACACCCGCCGGTTCGAGGCCCGCTTCGGGCGGGACCGGAACCGGTGGGGGTTCGGGCGCGAGTCCGTCGTGCTCTCGAACTACGCGACGGTCTACGACCAGCTCCAGCTCCGGTGGAAGGTGTGGCGGCTCGACTTCACGAACCTCTTCACGCGGTTCACCGAGCCGGAGCGGAACGCCGGCGACGAGATCCTCCCGTCCCGCTACGGCGCCTTCCACCGGCTAGCGCTCGACCTCGGGTACGGCCTGGAGGCGGAGGCGTTCGAAGCGATCATCTTCGCCGCCGACTCCACGGGGCGCGGGGGGTTCGAGCTCGCCTACCTCAACCCGTTCCAGTTCTACCGCGGGACCGAGCGCGAGCTAGGCAGCCCCGACAACGCGCTGCTCGGGGTGGGGCTGGCGTGGACGGCCACGCCCGGCCTCCGCGTCTACGGCCAGTTCATCCTCGACGAGCTGAAGGTGTCGGAGTTCTTCAACGACTGGTGGGGGAACAAGTGGGCCTACCTCGTGGGCGCCCACGTCGTGGACCCGCCGCTGCCGGGGGGCGGGCGCGTGCACGGGCTCGACCTCCGGATCGAGTACGCCCGCCTCCGCCCCTACCTCTATGCCCACCGCGGCCTCTGCAACCCGAACACCGACCCGAATTGCCCCCCCTACGCGGAGCAGCCTGCCGGCGCCGCCTACGTCCACTACGGCGACGTCCTCGGCCACCCCGCCGGCCCCAACGCCAGCGACCTCGCCGTCTCCGCCCGCTTCCGCCCCGACCCCGACTTCGCCGCCGCGCTCGACTTCGTCTACACCCGGCGCGGGCGGAACGAGGTGACGGCGGACGGGGCGCTGGTGCTCAACTACGGGAGCGACCCGAACGTGCCGTTCAACGTCCGCCCGCCGGGGAGTGACGACGGCGTCGAGACGCTGTGGGGGGTCCGCCAGAACCGGATCCTCGTCGAAGCCCGCGCCGAGGTCCGCCTGCTCCCGCAGCTCTTCGCCGGCGGCGCGCTCCGGTACGAGTCCGTGGACGACGCGCAGGCGGGGCTGGACCGGTACCTCTCGCCGCAGCTCATGCTCCGGTGGGGCCTCCCCTTCCCCAGCCTCCGCTACTGAAACCGGCCGCCTCCCCGGCTCCGCTCCCACGCGAGGTAGGCTTCGGCCAGCCGCGCCGTGTACTCCCCCGACCGCGACTTGCGCAGGTGCAGGTTGTCGGGGAAGTCCTCCGCGCCGTACTCGAACGGCTGCGGCTGGAGCACGGGGATGCCGTTGGCGCGCGTCCACGCCTCGAACGTGCGCCGCTGCACCCGCATCTCCTCGCCCCACCGGCTCTGCATGACCGGGCTCTGGGGCGTCATGAAGAAGACGACCTCCCCGCCGTGGGCACGGACGAGGCGGACCGTCTGCGCGGCCACGGAGCGGTCCCAGTCGAGGGCGTCGCCGGCGGCGAGGGCGGCGGCGCGCCGGAGGTCGGCCTCGCGCACGGCCTGCTCCCTCGCCGCGGCCACCCCGGCCGCGTCGGTGCGGATGCCGGCGCGCGTGGTGAGGTCCACCTCCGCCCTCTCGGGGCGTGGCGGGGTCAGCCACCCGTTGACGGCGCCCTCGATCCGGTTGCGGACGTGGCGGAGGTAGCGCCCGGCGTGGAGGAAGTGCGCCGCCGTGACGCGCACCTTGTCGGAGAGGGTGTTGCTCGACTGGAGGTAGAAGCGGGGGAGGTCACTCGTCCGGAGGAGCGGCCCCAGGAGTGAGGGCCACTTCTCGTGCGTCCAGTGGTCCTCCGGAGTCTGGTAGTCCGCCACCCCCTCCGGCGCCTCGAGGAACACGACGACCCCCTCCATGGAGGCGGGGTAGCGGGCGATGAGGTTGCGCACGCCGAGGTAGTGCTGCATCTGGGTGGAGTACCCCTTCGCCGCATTGACGACGCGGATCGGCGTGCCCTCGGGCGCGGCCGCGCGCAGGAGCGCCTGGAGGGTGTCGGGGTCCACGGCCGCCCCCACCTGCGACGTGCCGACGGCGAGGTGCGTGATCGGGCCGCGCGCGGCGATCCGCTCCTCGGGCTGGTAGAAGTCCTCGAGGTCCTGGAGCCCGCGCCCGAACAGCGCCGGCAGCGCCCACCGCGCCGCCGCCTCCGCCGTCCCGACGAGGACGAAGGCGGCCAGCAGCCCTTTGAGGAGGAATCGCTTCATGGCACGCGCCCCTGGCCGGGGGTCTCAGAACTGGAAGTAGATGAACTCCTGCCCCCCGTAAGCCCCGAAGAGGAGGATGACGAGGAGGCCGCCGACGTAGATGGCCCACCGCACGGGCCACGGCCGCGCGGCGATCCACTCGTCGAGGTTGTGCCGGCCCTGGAAGATCTCGATCGCGATCAGCGACGCCAGCGCCAGGACGGAGATGAGGAGCGGGTACGGGCCGACCTTCAGGATGAGCGCCCCGAGGTTGCTCCGGTCGAACTCGAACCACGAGCGGACGAGGACCGGCACGTCGCCCATCGACCGCGCGATGAAGAAGAGCCCGAAGAGGGCGTAGGCGTGGACCGTCACGAAGATGCCGACGGCGTGCCGGACCTTCGGCACGAGGAGGGGGAGGCGGAGCGCGGGAACGCCGGCCGCCCGCACGGACGCGACCTCGCGCGCCCGCGTGCCGAAGCGGTCGTGGACGGCCGCCTCCCAGTCCTCCAGACGCTTCCACGCCTTGTTCCGCCGCCGCCGCGTGAGGTTGCCCACGACGACGGCGGCGCCGTGGAGCGCCCCCCACACCACGAACGTCCACGCCGCCCCGTGCCACAGCCCACTGACCACGAACACGATGAAGAGGTTGAAGAGCCCCCGCCGCTTCGAGACGCGGCCACCGCCGTTGAGCGGGACCCAGAGGTAGTCCCTGAACCACGTCATCAGCGAGATGTGGAACCGCCGCCAGAACTCGCTGATGGAGGTGGAGAAGAAGGGGCGGTCGAAGTTGTTCATCAGCGTGTGCCCCATCACCTTCGCCGCTCCTATGGCGATGAGGCTGTACCCCGCGAAGTCGCAGTAGAACCGGGCCACGAAGAAGTAGTTGGTGAGGATGACGGCCCACCCGTGGTACACGCCCGGCTCCTGGAACACCTCGTGGGTGAACGGGGCCACGCGGTCGGCGATGACGAGCTTCATGAGGAACCCCCCCATCATGATCCGGAGCCCGCTCGCGACGCGGTCGTAGTCGAACGCCTTGCGCTCGCGGAGCTGGGGGAGGAGGTGCTCGCTCCGCTCGATGGGCCCCGCCACGAGCTGCGGGAAATAGGAGACGTAGAGGGCGAAGTAGCCGAGGTGCCGCTCGGCCTCCTGCTTCCCACGATAGACGTCGATGGAATACGCCAGCGTCTGGAACGTGTAGAACGAGATCCCCACCGGGAGGAGGACGTCGAGGGCGCCCATCTCGTAGGGGAGGCTGAGCCACCCGAAGAGGGCGTTGGCCGTCGTGGCGAACATCCCCGAGTACTTGAAGACGCCTAGCAGCCCGAGGTTGACCGTGAGGCTGAGCAGGAGCCACGGGCGCCGCCTCCGCCGCGTCTCGTGCCGCGCCATGGCGAGCCCCGCCGTGTAGTCGACGACGGTCGAGAGCGCGAGGAGGAGGAGGTACCGGGCGTCCCAGGCGCCGTAGAAGACGTAACTCGCCCCGAGGAGGAACCACACCCGCGCGCGGTGGGGGAGCGCGAAGAACAGCGCCACCACGGCAGGGAAGAAGAGAACGAAGTCGAGCGAGTTGAAAAGCATGGCGCCGCGGATGGGCGGGCTATTTACGAAGCGCACCGCCGCCCGTCAACCGCGCTGACCGCCGGATCGGCGGCCTTAACCGACCCCTCTCCCGAGCGGCCGTGAGGGCACGGGCGTACCTTGTGCGCTCACGCGCTGCCCCCCCCGTGCCTGTCCCCCCTAGCGCTCCCCCGGCGCCGGCCACCACGGAGGCCCCCGCGCCGTCGTCGGCGAAACCCCGGGTCCTGTTCCTCGATCACGTAGGCGTGATGGGTGGGGCCGAGTGGTCCCTGCTGGACCTGGCGCGGTCGTTCCCGGGGCGCTGCACGGTGCTCCTCTTCGAGGACGGCCCCTTCCGCCGGCACCTGGAAGCTGCTGGCGTCGACGTCGGGGTGTGCCCGGCCCCGGCGGGGCTGCTCGGCGTCCGGCGCGACGTCGGGCGCCTGGGCGCCCTCCAGAGCCTCCCTGGCGCCCTCGCCTACACTCACCGCCTCGCGCAGTGGGCCCGGCCTTACGACGTCCTCTACGCCAACTCCCAAAAGGCGTTCGTCCTAGGGGCGCTCGTGGCTGCACTGCGGCGGAAGCCGCTCCTCTGGCACCTCCGTAACGTGCTGAGCGAGGAGGGGTTCAGCGCCTCCAGCCGCGCCCTCGTCGTCCGCCTGGCCAACCGGTTCGCCGCGCGCGTGATCGCCAACTCGGAGGCGACCGCCGCGGCCTTCGTCGCTCGCGGGGGGCGAGCGGAGAAGGTGCGCGTCGTGTACAACGGGATCGACCCTGAGCCCTTCCTGCGCGTGACGGAGGAGGCGGCCCGAGCCCTGCGGCGCACCCTGGGATTGGACGGCGCCCCCGTCGTCGGCTGCTTCAGCCGCCTCGCCCCGATCAAGGGGCAACACGTGCTGCTGGAGGCGCTGGCCGCCCTCCCCGGCGTCCACGCCATCGTCGTCGGCGAAGCCCTCTTCGGCGACGAGGCGACGTACGGGGACGCGCTGCGCCGGCAGGCCCAGACGCTGGGGATCGCCGAGCGCGTCCACTTCCTCGGCTTCCGTACCGACACCCCAACCCTGCTCCGGGCCTGCGACGTGGTGGTGATGCCGTCGGTGGTGCCGGAATCCTTCGGGCGCGTCATCGTGGAGGGGATGCTGGCGGAGCGGCCCGTCGTAGCGACCCGCCTCGGCGCCGCCGTCGAGTTGATCGAGGACGGGGTGACCGGGCGGCTCGTCCCCTCGGAAGACGCCGAGGCCCTGGCCGGCGCGCTCGGTGCCCTGCTGGCGGAACCGGAGGCAGCCCGGCGCATGGCGCAGGCGGGACGCCGGTCGGCACTGGAGCGCTTTTCGCTGGCCCGCATGCTCGACGGAGTCGCCCGCCAGATCGACGCAGTCGTGGCCGCGCATCGGAGGTAAGTTGGCCCCCCGGCACGGCGGAGCCCTCGGCCGCCAACCCGCGGAATGCACGATCAGAACATCGCAGGCCCATGGCGCAGGTGCGGGTAACCACGAGCTGGGACGACGGCGACGTCCTCGACCTTCGGCTGGCGGAGTCCATGGACCGCTACGGCGTCAAGGGCACCTTCTACATCCCGGGCACTGCGAAGCTGGCGACTTCCGACCTGTGCGCGCTGGCGTCGCGGCACGAGGTGGGCGCGCACACCCTCTCCCACAGCCGCGTCGACCTCCTGCCCCCGGCCGAGGCGCAACGAGAGATCGAGGCCGGGAAGGCGTGGCTCGAAGACCAGGTCGGCGCAGCGGTGCACGCGTTCTGCTATCCCTGGGGGGCGTGGAGCGAGCAGGCCGTCGCCCTCGTCCGCCAGGCCGGCTTCCGGTACGCCAGGACCGTCGAGCGCTTCCGGTTCGGGCTATCGGACGAGCCCCTGCTGAACGGCACCACGTGCCAGACCCTCATCAAGAAGAAGGACATCTTCCGGTTCCTCAGGATGAAGCGGGGCAACCCGCTGGCCCTGCGCTACCTCACCGACTGGGGCTACCTCGCGCGGCAGACGTTCTTCGAGGCGCGGCGGCGCGGCGGGGTCTTCCACCTCTGGGGCCACTCCTGGGAGGTAGACCGCTTCGACCAGTGGGCGCAGCTCGACGCCTTCTTCCGCTTCCTCAGCCAGCAGGAGGACGTGGTCTTCGTCACCAACGGCGAGCTCCTGCGAGCGGGCGCGGGGGTCAGCCAAGGGCCTCTTCGTAGACGGCGCGAACCTGCCGAGCCACCATAGGCCAGCTGAAACGGGCCTCGGCGTAAGCCCGGCAGGCCGTCGCGTCCGGCAGCGGCCGTGCCCCGAGGAGCGCGTCGGTCAGCCCCTCGGCGAGGGCTTCGGCCGTATGCCCTCCCAGGACCAGGTGTTCGGACAGCCCACGCACCACCTCGGGCAGCCCGCCCACCGGCGTCACCAGCACCGGCGTCCCAGCCGCCAGCGACTCTACGGTGATGAGGCCGAACCCCTCGAGAGCGGCCGTCGGCACGACGGTGAGGTCGGCCGCGCGGTAGGCGTGGGGGAGGGTCTCGTCGAGGAGGTAGCCCAGTAGGCGGACGTGCTGGCGCAGCCCCAGCGCGTCGATGCGGGCCTCCAGTTCGGGTGCCAGCGGGCCGGTCCCGGCGATGAGCAGGAGCACGTCCGGCACCGCCGCGCGCACCGCCTTCATCGCCGTCAGGAG
>Ga0079224_100006806_pt1 | contig 15232 bp, 11 predicted proteins | sample Stecom2015_FD_80414 | JGI IMG/M metagenome (GOLD analysis project Ga0079224, IMG submission 80414) | Agricultural soil microbial communities from Utah to study Nitrogen management - Steer compost 2015 | ecosystem: Environmental > Terrestrial > Soil > Agricultural land | place: USA: Utah...
ACCGCCGGCGCCCGTGGACGCCTCGACGCGCGGCAGGGGACGGGTCGGCGCAGGACCTGCGGCATCGCCTCCGCGGCCGGGGCCGCCGGCCCGGTCCGCGTGTCCGGAGGAGCGGTGGGGCCCCTGGCCCTCGCCGCGGGGGCGCGGAGCGGGGGCGCCGTCGGTGCGGCGCGGCACCGCACGGGCGCTGCCTCCGGCACGGGCCCGGTGCCCGCTGGGACGGCGGGGCCCGCCCGGACGCGGGGAGCGGGGCGGATGCTGGTCGCTCACAGCGGTCTCCTTCCCGGCCGGGACCCTGTCCCGGCGGTCTGCGGCAGATCGGATCCGGGCATGGGGAGAGTGCTCGGTGGGGTGCTCCGGGCCTGCGGCGCTCGCCAGAGTAGCGGGCGCGGCGTCCGACTCGCCCGAGGGGCACGGGGGAGCGGGCCAGGATTCGGAGAACCTCCCGAGAACCTTCACAGCTCCGTCCCCTGGCCGTCGCGGAGAGGAGGCGGCGCCTCCGTACACTGGGGTCGCGCCGCGCAGGCGACACGGAACCCCCAGCAGGAGGCGCAGTGAGCGACACCGCACCCGCGGACGAGACCCGTCCGACCGTCGGCCGGCCCGGCCACGTCGAGGCCGCCGCCCATCCCGAGGCGCTCAGCGAGCGCGTCGTCGCCGTGGTCGTCACCTACAACCGCGAGCAGCTGCTCGCCCAGTGCCTCGACGGCCTCGCCGCGCAGGACCGCCGGCCCGATGCGGTCGTCGTGATCGACAACGCCTCCACCGACGCCAGCGGCCGCGTGGCCGACGAGCACCCGCTCGGCGCCGACGTGGTGCACCTGCACCGCAACGTCGGCGGGGCGGGCGGCTTCGCCGCCGGGATCGCCCGCGCGCTCGTGCGCCACGACGCGGACTGGGTGTGGGTGATGGACGACGACACGGTGCCGCGGCCGGGCGCGCTCGCCGCGCTGCTGGAGGCCCTCGGCAGCTCGCCGGTGCGGCTGAGGGTGCTGAGCTCCCGCGCGGTCTGGACCGACGGCCGCGACCACCCGATGAACACCCAGCGCACCCGCCTCGGCGCGAGCGCCCGCGAGAAGCGCGACGCCGCCCGCGCCGGCGGCCGCCCCATCCGCACCGCCAGCTACGTCTCCGCGCTGCTGAACGGCCAGGACGTGCGCCGCCTCGGCCTGCCCCACGCGGACTACTTCATCTGGTCCGACGACTTCGAGCACACCGGGCGCCTGCTGCGCCACGGCCGCGGCCTGCAGGTGCCGTCCTCCGTCGTCGAGCACCGCACCGCCCGCTTCGGCAACGCGCAGACGAGCCCCGGCAGCCGCTTCTACTACGACGTGCGCAACCGCCTGTGGGCGCTGCTGCGCACCGACTCCTTCAGCCCCCTCGAGCGGGTGCTGCACGGCGGGCGCACCGCGCTCGGCTGGCTCGGCGTGCTCGCCCGCCACCGCGGCGACGTGGCCGGGGTGGGCCTGCGCGGCGTGCTCGCGGCGCTGCGCCGCGGCCCCCGCCCCTCCGCGGCGGTGCTCGCCGCGGACGGCGAGGCCGCCGCGGACGTGCGCGCGATCGAACGGGCGGCCGGCCGGTGACCGATCCCGCACGGCCCGCCCCGCCCGTCGGCGGCGGAGGGGGAGAGCCGTCCGCCCGCCGCGCCGAGGACGAGGCACCCGCCCGCCCCGCGGGCAGGGTCGAGGGCGCCGAGCCCTTCGCGGTGCTCATGCCGCTGTGGGCGAAGGACCGGCCGGACCGGGTCCGGCAGGCGATCGTCTCCGCCACCGAGGCGCAGCAGCTCCGCCCCGACCTGCTGATCCTCACGGTCGACGGGCCGCTCCCCGCCCCGCTGGAGGCGCTGGTGGAGCGTGTGGAGGCCGGCGCCCACGGCCCGGCGACCGTGCTGCGCCACAGCGCCCATCGCGGGGTCGCCTCCGCGCTCCAGGACGGCCTCGAGGCCTCCCCGTACGAGCTCGTCGCCCGGGCCGACGCCGACGACCTGTGCCGCCCCGAGCGCTTCGCCCTCCAGATCCCGCGGATGCGGCGCGACCGCCTCGACCTCCTCGGCGGGGCGATGCGCGAGTTCAGCGACCGCGTCGCCCCCGGCCGCGGGCCGCTGCGCACACGGCCCCTGACCCACGCCGAGATCACCGCCTATCTCCCGCGGCACAGCCCCTTCCACCACCCCACGATGGTGCTGCGCCGCTCCACGGTGCTCGCCGTCGGCGGCTACCGCGACCTGCCCCTGCTGGAGGACTACTGGCTCTGGGAGCGGATGATGCTGGGCGGGGCGCGGATGGCGAACCTCCCGGACGTGCTCGTGGACTACCGCGTGGACGAGCACCTCTTCGCCCGTCGCGGTGGCTGGCGGCTCTTCGCGAGCGACCTGCGCCTGCAGCGCCGCTTCGTGAGGGACCGCGTGACCACCCCCACCGGCTTCCTGCGCAACCTGGGGGAGCGGGGCGTCTACCGTCTCGCCCCGGGATGGGCGCGCCGCCTGGCCTACCGGCGCTTCGTCGAGCACGACGGCCGCACCGCATGACCACTGCCACACGCTCCGGCGCGCCGAGGCGGGGAGCCGTCCCCCGGTCGCGCCTCCGCTACTGTGATCGAGTCCCCGGCGGAGAACCCGCCAGCACCGAAAGGACCCCCTGTGTCGACTCCTGACCTCCTGATCGTCGGCTCCGGCCTGTTCGGCCTGACCATCGCGGAGCGCGCGGTGGCCGAGCACGGCGCGAAGGTGACCATCATCGACCGTCGCTCCCACATCGGCGGCAACGCGTACTCCGAGGCCGATGCGGTCACCGGCATCGAGGTCCACAAGTACGGGGCCCACCTCTTCCACACCTCGAACGACCGGGTGTGGGAGTACGTCAACCGCTTCACGAGCTTCACCGGCTACCAGCACAAGGTGTACACGACCCACCAGGGCGTGGTGTACCCGATGCCGATCAACCTCGGCACCGTCAACCAGTTCTTCCAGGCCGCCTACACGCCCGACGAGGCGCGCGCCCTGATCGCGGAGCAGGCCGGCGAGTTCGCCGGCAAGGATCCCGAGAACCTCAACGACAAGGGCATCTCCCTGATCGGCCGCCCCCTGTACGAGGCGTTCATCAAGAACTACACCGGCAAGCAGTGGCAGACCGATCCCAAGGACCTGCCCGCCTCGATCATCTCCCGCCTCCCGGTGCGGTACACGTACGACAACCGCTACTTCAACGACACCCACGAGGGCCTGCCCACCGACGGCTACACCGCGTGGCTCGAGCGGATGGCGGACCACCCGGACATCGAGGTGCGCCTGGACACCGACTACTTCGACACCTCCCAGCCGCTGAACCGCGATGCGGTGCGCGGGAACCTGCCGGTGGTCTACACCGGCCCGGTGGACCGCTACTTCGACCACGACCTGGGCGAGCTCGGCTGGCGCACCATCGACCTGGAGACCGAGCACCTGGAGGTCGGCGACTTCCAGGGCACCTCCGTCATGAACTACGCCGATGCCGACGTGCCCTACACCCGCATCATCGAGCCGCGCCACTTCCACCCCGAGCGCGACTACACCAAGGACGCGACCGTCATCCAGCGCGAGTACTCCCGCTTCGCCGAGTCCGGCGACGAGCCGTACTACCCGATCAACTCCGGCGCCGACCGCGAGCGGCTGCTCGAGTATCGCAAGCGCGCCGAGGTCGAGCCCCGCACCCTGTTCGGCGGGCGCCTGGGCACCTACCAGTACCTCGACATGCACATGGCCATCGGCTCCGCCCTGTCCATGGCCGACAACAAGCTGCCCGACCTGCTGCGGGGCTGACCCGACCGCCCCGCAGCGCGGGGCCCGAGACGACCGCCGACGAGGAGCACCATGAACGCCACCCCTGCCGCCACGGCAACCCCCGAGAACGCCGCGCCCGAGACGACCGCGCCGCAGCGCGTGCTGCAGCGCCTGATCCTGCCCACCGAGGCGTCCCCCGACATCGCCCCGCTGTACATCGAGGCCTCCGACGCGCGCTCCGGCGCGAGCGGCAGCGCCTTCGGCCTCGGCGGCGGCGACTCGTCCGACGCGGGAGCCCCTGGCCAGCCCGCCGCGAGCGCGACCTCCGTCGACGTCAGCGAGCTCAGCGACCGCCGCTCCGTGCGGATCCCCGCGCAGTCCATGCGGTCCTTCGGCACCTACTTCAACGCCTTCCCCGCCAGCTACTGGCGGCGCTGGACCCCGGTGCGCGCGCTGCGGCTCGCGGTGCGCACCGCCGGCTCCGGCACCCTGGTCGTCATGCGCTCCACGGCGCGCGGCAGCCTGCAGCGTCACGACTCGGTGAGCGTCACCGGCACCGGCGAGACCGTCTTCGAGCTGCCGCTGACCGCCTTCGGCGACGGCGGCTGGTACTGGTTCGACGCCTACGCCGGCGCCGAGGACCTCACCATCATCGGTGCCGAGTGGACGGCCGACGCGGACCTCGCCCGCACCGACGGCACCTTCTCCATCGCCATGACGACGATGAACAAGGTCGACTACGTGCTCGACAACATCGCCACCGTCGCGGAGAACCCCGACCTGCGCGAGAAGCTCGACGTGATGTACATCGTGGACCAGGGCGCGGACCGCCTCGGCGACCACCCCGAGGACCTCGCCCCGCTCCAGGCGGAGCTCGGCGAGCAGCTGCGCATCATCGAGCAGGGCAACATCGGCGGCTCCGGCGGCTTCTCCCGCGGCATGTACGAGGCGTCCACCAACGGCACCTCCACCTACGTGATCAACTGCGACGACGACATCGTGCTCGAGCCCGAGACGCTCGTGCGCCTGGTGACCTTCGCGGACTTCGCCACCCGGCCCACCCTCGTCGGCGCCCACATGTTCGACCTCAACAACCGCAGCGTGCTGCACACCTTCGGCGAGGTCGTGAACCCCTGGCGGATCCAGCCGGCGCTGGCGAACACCGAGGGCCAGCTGGGCCACGACTTCTCCGCCGAGCCGCTGCGCTCCACCCCGTGGCTCCACCGCCGCGCCGACGTGGACTACAACGGCTGGTGGTCCTGCCTGATCCCCACCGAGACGGTGCGCGCGATCGGGCTGAGCCTGCCGGTGTTCATCAAGTGGGACGACGCCGAGTACGGGCTGCGCGCCAAGAAGGCGGGCTACCCGACCGTGTCCCTGCCCGGCGCGGGCGTGTGGCACATGAGCTGGGTGGACAAGGACGACCTGGTGGGCTGGCAGGCCTACTTCCACGAGCGCAACCGCATCATCACCGCGCTGCTGCACTCGCCCTACCCCCGCGGCGGCCGCGTGGTGCGCGAGTCGCAGTTCATGGACGTCAAGCACCTCATCTCGATGCAGTACTACACCGAGGCGGGGCGCCTGATGGCCCAGCGCGACGTGCTCGAGGGCCCCGACGCGCTCCACCCCTCGATCGGCACGAAGCTGCCCGAGATCCGCGCCATGGCCTCCGACTTCGCCGACGCGAGCGCGAAGAAGGACCAGGACTCCTACCCGCCCGTCCACATGGACAAGCCGCCGCGCAAGGGCCGCCCCTTCACCCAGCCGCACCGCTTCATGCTCCCGGTGTGGACGGCGAAGACGCTGGCCAAGCAGCTGCTGAAGCCCACCTCGCCCCGCGCGGACGAGAACCCGCAGGCGGTCGTGCCCCACCTGGACGCGAAGTGGTGGCGCCTGTCCGCCTACGACAGCGCGCTGGTCTCGAACGCCGAGGGCACCCAGGTCGCCTGGTACAAGCGCGATCCCAAGCAGGTGCGGGACAAGCTCGCCCAGGCGCTCACCGCGCACCTGGAGCTCCACCGCCGCTGGAACGAGCTGGCCGCGCAGTACCGCGAGTCCGCCGGCCGGATCACCTCCTTCGAGGAGTGGGAGCGGACCTTCGCGGAGAACCCCGCCCCGGTGCGCGAGAAGGACCGCGCCACGGGCACGGACACGGTCAGCAGCGGCGCGAGCGGCGCGAGCGGCGGGAGCACCTCGGCGTGAGCGAGGCCCCCCGCACGCGGGCGGGCCAGCTCCCCACCCGGGCCGAGCAGGCCGAGGGCTGGCGCGCGCCCGGACAGGACGCCGGCTGGCTGAACCCGGTCACGGAGCGGTTCCTGCTGCGCCTGCTGGTGCGCAAGGAGCTGCGCGTCCGCTACCGCGGCAGCGCGCTGGGGATGCTGTGGAGCTACGTGAAGCCCGCGGTCCAGTTCATCACCTTCTACATCGCCCTCGGCGTCTTCCTGCAGCTCCAGCGGGACACCCCGGCCTACGCGGTGTACCTGTTCAGCGGCATCGTCGTGGTGAACCTCTTCGGCGAGGTCTTCGGCAACGCCACCCGCTCGATCACGGGCAACCAGGCGCTGGTCTCGAAGATCTATCTGCCCAGCCAGCTGTTCCCCTGGTCGAGCATGATCGTGGCGCTGGTGCACTTCCTGCCGCAGCTGCTGGTGCTGATCGTGGGCGCGCTGCTGTTCGGCTGGCTGCCCTCGCCGACGGCGGCGCTCGCCTTCGTGCTCGGCATGGCTATCCTGCTGATCTTCACGATGGGGCTGGGGATGATCACCGCGGCGCTGAACGCGGCCTTCCGCGACGTGGAGAACTTCGTGGACCTCATCGTCATGGTCGCCACCTGGCTCTCCCCGGTGCTGTACCGCGTCTCGATGGTGGAGGAGTCGATCGGCGGCACGTTCTGGTTCTGGCTGTACCAGCTGAACCCGCTGACGATCGTGGTGGAGCTGTTCCACGTCGCGTTCTGGCGCTACAGCCCCCAGGTGGTCGAGCGTGCGGCCGTCGACCCCTCGCTGCTGTCCCCGCACGAGCCGTACGGCCTGTGGTGGGCGGGACTGCTCATCGCCGTGGCCACCTTCGTGATCGGCACCGTGGTCTTCGAGCGCTCCAAGCGGCGCTTCGCCCAGGAACTGTGAGGGGAGGACGAGGATGAGCCCGAACATCGACGCCGTGCCCGAGTCCGCCGCACGCCCCACCGACCGCGAGATGGTGCGGATCGAGCACGTCACCAAGCAGTTCTCGCTGCGCCACGACCACTCCCTGAAGGAGCTGGTGTTCTCCGCGCTGCAGCGCAAGAAGCTCGCCGACACCTTCCTGGCCCTCGACGACGTGGACCTCACCGTCCACGCGGGGGAGACCGTGGGCCTGATCGGCTTCAACGGCTCCGGGAAGTCGACCCTGCTGAAGACGATCTCCGGAGTGCTCTTCCCCGACCAGGGACGGGTGCTGCTGCGCGGCCGGGTCGCCGGCCTGATCGAGGTGGGCGCCGGCTTCCACCCCGACCTCTCCGGGCGGGAGAACGTCTACCTCAACGGTGCGATCCTCGGCATGACCCGCGAGCAGATCGATGCGAAGTTCGACGAGATCGTCGCGTTCAGCGAGATCGAGGAGTTCATCGACACCGACGTGAAGTACTACAGCTCGGGCATGTTCCTGCGGCTGGCCTTTTCCGTCGCGGTGCACACCGAGCCGGACATCTTCCTGGTCGACGAGATCCTCTCCGTCGGCGACGAGCCCTTCCAGCGCAAGTGCCTGGAGCGGATCCGGGAGCTGCAGAAGGCCGGGCGCACCATGGTCGTCGTCTCCCACGAGCTGGAGATGCTCGAGAAGCTCTGCACCCGCATCGTCGTGCTGCGCAAGGGCCGCACCGTCTTCGACGGCGACCCCACCGAGGCCATCGCGACGCTCCGCGCGAGCTGAGCCCCGCCCGCCGCGTCCCGGCGGGGGCGGCGGCTCAGCTGCGGTCGGTGACGCCCTCGGCGTCGGCGCGCTCCGGGGTGACCACCGCCGCGGGGCCGACGATCCCGCCGCCTGCGAGGAGGGCGCCGAGCACGCGGGGCGCCGCCTCGAGTCCGTCGCCCGTGACGAGCAGGCGCGGCGGGGTGCCGGTCAGTCCCGCGTCGGCATCAGGGGCCGGTCCGCTCCAGGCAGGCAGCGCCACGCCGAGCCGGTCGGAGCTTCCCCGCACCTCGACCAGCCAGTCCCGCGCCAGGGGCGGCAGCTCCCCGTCATAGCGGGGCGCGAGGGAGACCCCCTGCACGGCGAGCACCTCGTCGGCCGTGTCCGCGAGCGCGGAGTCCGGACGGTCGGTGACCACCACGCGCGGGTCCTCGACGCCGCCCGGCGGCGCGGCCGCGGCGTCGTCGGCCGACGGATCGCCTGCCCCGGTCCGCGGCAGCAGCACGACCTCGCCCCCGAGGGACCAGGTCGCGAGCGCGAGGACCAGGCGCTTCCAGTGCGGGGCGAGGTCCAGGACCACCGTGTCGCCGTGCTCCAGCGCGACCTCGTCGTGCAGATGCCCGATCGCCTTGATGACCCAGTTGGCGAGCACGTGCCCGGACAGCTCGATCCGGGACGCCTCGCCGTACCAGGCGAGCGCCGGCGTGGGGCCGAGCGCCTCGAGCGCCGCGAGCAGTGCACGGCCCGTCGTCGAGGGGTCGGGCGTCGGGGACGAGGTCATCGGGGGTCCTCCTCGGGATCGGGGACGATCAGCACGGGCGCCTCGGGCAGCTGTTCGCCGAAGGACTCGGCGGCGAGCGCGGTGCGCACCCGCTCGGCCAGCGTCGCGGCGTCGGAGAGCGCGGCGGCGGAGGCATCGGCCCGCTCGACCACGATATGCGTCGAGCCTGAGCGGTCCCGGACCGCGGCGGCCCGGGAGCGGAACGGGGCGGCGCCGGGACGGGGGAGCGCGGCGACCTCGAGCGCCCGGGCGATCCGCTCCTCGGCGGGCTCCGGGGACATCCGCGCGATCGGCTCCTGCTCCGGGGCGAGGCCGAGGGCCGCCCACACCGACTCCAGGCTCGGCCGCCGGAACCAGTCGTCGGCCCCCGTGCGCGAGAGCTCCCGGGCCGGGACGTCGACGCCCGTCGCCCCGGGGACCCCGCGCACGAGCGCGGCCGGGATCCCGCTCGCCTTGCCCTTGACGAGGTCCGCGGCGGCGGCGAGCTCGTCGGCGAGGTTCCGCACGGTGACGCTCAGGGGCCGCCCGTCGGCATCGACCCCGCCGCGCAGGTCCTCGAGCGAGGACACCCCGGCCGCCCCGAGCGCGATGTCGGAGACCCCCACCCGCCAGACCCGCGAGGAGGTGTCGGTGAGCACCACCCCGATAGGGACCCCGAGATGGGCGACGAGCCCTTCGCGCAGCTCGCGGGCGCAGGAGTCGGGATCCTCCGGCAGCAGCAGCGGGCCGTCCGGCGCGTTCGAGCCGTCCACCCCGGCGGCGGCCATGACCGGGCCCGAGGGGATCTGGACCACCGAGGTCACCACCCGGGTGTGGAGGCGGCGGGCGACGGTGCGCACGGCGACGCGCTCGATCGCCGCGTCCCGCTCCTCGGGGCTCACCCGCAGGCCGAGCGCCTTGGAGACGATCTTCGTCGAGACGCACAGCACGTCCCCCTCGCGCGGGGCGAGCGGGGCCAGCGCCCCGGCGAGCAGGGCGGCGAGGTCGGCGCCCTCCCGCACCTCGCCGAGGCCGGTCAGCGGCAGCACCGCGACCTGCGGCGGGGGAGCGCTCGGGGCGGACGCGGCAGAGGGAGCGTCGGCGGGATCGGACGGGGACGGGGTGGTGGTCACGGTGCCTCCCGGGGGGCGGGCTCCTGCGGCGGGCGGGGAGCCGGGACGAGGGATCGGAGGGGCGGCGTCGCCCCGGAATGTGCAACGGCGGCGCGGGACGCGGAGGGTCGCAGCGGCGGGCGACGGCGGCCGTGTCGTGCACGGCCGTTCGCGCAGTGATGTGCTCCGCGACGCGCCGACGCCGCTTGACGCACCATAACTACACCGGTGTACTTTAGGGGCCGAAAGAGGCCTACGCTGGTCATGACAGGTCAACACAGCAGTGGAAGGAGTGGTGGCCATGGACGAGGAACGAGTCGACGACGACGCGCGTGCAGAGCTGTCCCTGCTCGACCTCGCCGGGCAGGACTCCGACGATGCAGAGCTGAGCTGGCAGGAGCGCGCCCTGTGCGCGCAGACGGACCCGGAGGCGTTCTTCCCCGAGAAGGGCGGCTCGACCCGCGAGGCGAAGAAGGTGTGCGTCTCCTGCGAGGTGCGCGCCGAGTGCCTCGAGTACGCGCTCGAGAACGACGAGCGGTTCGGCATCTGGGGCGGTCTCTCCGAGCGCGAGCGACGCAAGCTCAAGCGCCGGGTGGTCTGACATCCTGACCCGGTGAACGAGCGCCATGTCACCGCGGTCGTCCTGCTGAGCGGGGCGACGACCGCGGGAACCCACGATGCGCTCCACGCAGCACTGACCGCCCAGACCCGACCCCCGGACCGGGTGGTCGTCGCCGCACCCCCCGATCTCGACGAGGACGTGCGCGCCGCCCTCGAGGGCCTGACCGCCTCGGGCGAGGTGGACCGTCTCGTCGGCGTCCCGGCCCGCCCCGATCCCTCGCTCCCCGGCCGTGCGGCCGCCGTCGAGGAGGTCCTCGACGCGCTCGCCGCGCAGCACGAGCGCACCCTCGCCCCCGTCGACGCCCCGGAGCCCGCCGCGCAGTCCTCCACGCGCCGGGCCGGCCGTCGCGCCCGCGCCGTCGACGTCGACGCCCTCGAGCGCGAGCGCACCCAGCGCGCGGAGGCGCTCGCCCGCGTGCCCGAGCGGCTGCGCGAGGAGGGGCCCCGCAGCGGGCGCCGCGCAGGCCTCGCCGAGGGCGCCCCCGCCGAGAGCTGGCTGTGGTTCCTCGAGGACCCCGAGATCCCCTCCCTCGACGCGCTCGAGCGCGAGCTCGAGAGCGTCCGGCAGTCCCCGACCACCGCGGTCGTCGGGGCGAAGCGGGTGCGCCATGCCGAGCCGGGCGCCGACCTCCCGCAGACCGCCGAGTCCGCGGACGCCCTGGTCGACGTCGGCATCACCCTGACCCACGGCGGGCGCATCATCACCGGCGTGGACCCCGGCGAGATCGACCAGGGACAGGCCGACTGGCGCCAGGACGTCCTCGCCGTGCCGCTGCCTGGCATGCTGATCCGCGAGCAGACGCTGCGCGAGCTCGGGGGCCTCGACCCCGACCTCCCCGCCCCCTGGGCGGAGATCGACCTGTGCCAGCGCGTATGGCGCTCCGGGGAGCGGGTCGCGGTGCAGTCCGCCGCCCGGATCCTGCACCCCCATCCCACCCGGCCCGTCCTCGAGCGCCTCCAGGACCAGCGCACCGGACGCCTGCTCACGGTCCTCAAGCACCGCCCGCTCCTGCACGCGCTGCTCACCCTCCTGCTCCTCCCGCTCGAGACCCTCCTGCGGATGGCGGGGGCGCTCGCGGCGACTGCGCCGCGCACCGTGCTGATGGAGCTGCGCGCCGTCCTCGCCGCCCTGCCGCGGATGCGGCGCGTCCTCGGCCGCGGCGCCCGCGACCGCCGGCGCGCCCGCGTGCCCCGGCGACGCCTCGCCCCGCTCTACCTCCCGCGCGGTGCGAGCCTGCGGCGCTGGCTCGACGACGTCGGCACCCGTCTCTTCGCCGACGACGACCGTCGCCGCCAGATCCGCCGCACCACCTGGGGCATCGCCGGGACCCGGCACGGGCTGGACGACGCCGACTACGGCCGCCACATCGTGTGGACCGCGGTCGTGGTGCTCGGCGCCTCGATCCTGGGCCTGTTCTCCCTGCGGAGCCTGTTCGGCCGCGGCGAGCTCGCCGGCGCGGGTCTGCGCGCCGTGCCGGAGGCCGCCGCCGACCGCTGGGCCGCGGCCTGGTCGACCTGGGTCCCAGGCGGACTCGGGGACCGCGGGCCCGGGGACCCGCTCGTGCGCCTGCTCGGGCACCTGCCCGGCAGCGGCTCACTGCTCGTCGAGGTGCTGGTGTTCGCCGCGGTGCCGGCCGCGGCGGTCGCCGCCTGGTGGGCCTCGGGCGCGATCACCCGCGCGGTCGGCGCCCGCCTCGTGCTCGCCTGCGTCTGGGCGCTCGCCCCCTCGCTCCTGACCGCCCTCGCCGTCGGCGCGTGGCCGCTGCTGGCCGTGCACGTGCTGCTGCCGCTGCTGGCCCTCGCGATCGGCCGGGCGATCGGCCTGCCCCACAAGGTCTCCCAGGCCTCCGTCTCCGCGGCCGCCGCGGGCGGTCTGCTGCTGCTGGTGATCGGGGCGGTGCAACCGGTGCTGGTGCTGCTCGTCGCGCCGGCCCTCGCACTGGTCGCGATCGCCGCGCCCGGTCGGCGCCTGCGCCTGCTGTGGGTGCTGCTGCCCTCGCTCGCGCTCCACGCGCCCTACCTGCCCACCTACCTCGGCCACCCCCGCACCCTCCTGGCCGTCGCCGGCGTGCCCGCCGCGGCGGGCGAGGCGAGCACCCGGGACCTGCTGGGACTGTGGCCGGTCGCCCCCGACCTCGCCGCGCCGCTCGCCGGGATGCTCGGCGAGGACGCCGCCGGACTCCTGGTGCTGCTGCCCGTCGCGCCGGTGGTGCTCGGCGCCCTGGTCTCCCCGCTGCTGCGCGGTGCGGCCGGCCGCGCGGGCCGGCTGAGCCTCCTCGCCGCCGCCGGCTGCGCGCTCGCCGTGCTGGCGGCCCGCTCCACCGGGACCTCCGTCGGCCAGGGACAGGTGCTGACCCCGCCGCTGCACGCCCTGCTCAGCGCGGCCCTGCTCTGCCTCGCCCTCGGCGCCGCGGCGACCTTCGACACCCTCGCCCGCCGCCAGGAGCGCGACTCGCGCCTCCGGCGCCTGCTCACCTCCGTGATCGGCGCCCTCACCGCCGCGGCCTGCCTGCTCACCGTCGTCGGCGGGATGGCGCTGCTTCCCCGCGCGCTGCAGATCGGGCGCGTGGAGGGCGGGGAGGTGCCCGCGGCCGCCGCCGACCAGGGCCGCACCGAGGCCCGCTCCCGGGTGCTGGTGCTGGACCAGGCCGAGGACGGCGCGGTCGCCGCCCGCCTCGTGGTCCACGGCGAGGACACCGTGATCCAGCACTCCGCCCTCGTCGACGCCCGCCACGTCGAGGCGGCGCTGGCCGGCGAGCCCGTCGACGACGATCCCGCCTCCGCCGCACTGCGCGAGGAGGTGGCGGCGATGCTCTCCGGCGGCGCTGAGGACGGCACGGACCTTGCCCATCCCGCGATCGCCTACGTGGTGGTCCACGGGGACCGCGAGAGCCGGCCCGAGCTGATGAGCACCCTCGACAGCTCCCCTCTGCTCGAGAAGGTCACCGAGGGCTCCGAGGGCGGGACCTGGCGCGTGATCGACGCCCTGCCGCGCGCCGTCGTCACCGGCGGCGAGGAGCCGACCGTCCTGGACAGCGGGGTCGTGGAGGCGCAGGGCGAGATCGCCTCCGCCGAGGAGGAGCGCACCGTCGTGCTCTCGGAGCGGCACGACACGGACTGGCGCGCGAGCCTCGACGGCACCGAGCTCGCCGCGGTCGAGGTCGACGGCTGGGCGCAGGGCTTCACCGTCCCGGCCGGGGCCGGGGGAGAGCTCGAGATCCACCGCCACCAGCCCGCCCGACCGCTCTGGCAGCTGCTGCTGTACGGCGCGACCGCGGCCACCGCGCTGATCGCGATCCCCTGGCGGGTCCGCACTCGCACCGCGGAGGAGATGTATGGCTGAGCACGCTTCCGAGGCCGAGACCGAGGCTGAGGACCGCACGGGGACCGCCCGCGGGGCGGGACGGGTGCGCGCCGCGCACGGACGGCCCGCCCGCCTGCTGCTGGGCGTCGCCGCGATCGTCCCCCTGCTGCTGGCCGGCGGGGCGCTCGCCCTCGCCCCGGACCGCGAGCCCTCCGCGGCCGAGCACGTCGCGACCACGGCGAGCCCCGGCCCCCGCAGCCTCGCCTGCCACGGCCCGCTGCAGGTGCCCGACGAGGCGCTGCAGACGGGCGGCGACGCCGCGCTCGCGGTCACCCCGCCCACCCCGTCGGTCTCCCTGCGCACCGTCGCGGCACAGCCCGCGTCGTCGGTCCTGTTCGGCGAGGTGAGCGGATCCAGCACCCGACAGGACGCCGAGGGCGCCGTGCCCGCCCCCGCGATCACGACCGCGGACGCCAAGGGCGAGGAGCTGCCCGGTGATGCCGCCTCGACGGATCTCGGCATCGCGGTGCAGACCCTGCGGGACGTGCGCACCGCACCCCAGGTCACGGCGCAGACCTCAGAGGGCGGTCGTCCCGTCGCCGACGCCGTCCAGGGCACCTGGACCGCGTCCGGGGACTTCCGCTCCCTGTCCATGTCCCGCTGCGCGGAGCCGACCACCGAGGCGTCCTTCCTCGGCGTCTCCACGCAGACCGGGGACAGCTCCGTGCTCGTTCTCTCCAACCCCTCCGACCGCCCCGCCACCGCCTCGGTCCAGCTGCGCACCGCCGACGGGCCCGCGGCGATGGAAGGGCGCAGCCAGGTCGTCGTCGCGCCGGGCGATGAGGAGCGGGTGCTGCTGGAGTCCGTGGTGCCGGGGGAGGACACGGTCGGCGTGGACGTCTCCGTGCTCGGCGCGCCCCTGTCCCTGCACGTGCAGACCACCGAGCGGGACGGGCTGACCCCCGGGGGCGCCGAGATCCTCGATCCGCTGCCCGCCCCCGCGCAGGAGCTGGTCATGCCCGGCGTGGACGTCGCCGGGACCGCTCCCACCCTCGTGCTCTCGAACCCCTCGGGCTCCACCGTCACCGCGGACGTCGAGGTCCTGGGCGCGGACGGCGCCGCCTCAGGGGCATCGCCCGCGCAGATCGAGGTCCCCGCCGGCGCCGTGGTGCCCACCGCCCTCGAGGGCCTCGCCGACGGCACCTACGCGGTGCAGGTCTCCGCGGACGGCCCGCTCGACGCCGTCACCCGCAGCGCCCGCACCGGGAAGGATCTGCCCGGCGACACCGTCGGCGCGCCGGTGGACTTCACGCTCGTCGCCCCCGCGCCGGCGCTGGGAACCCATGCGGTCAGCGCCCTGCCGGGGCAGGGCGCGACCGGTGCGCTCACCCTCACCGCGGACGAGGACACCGAGGCCCGGGTGATCCCGATCGGCGCCGACGGTGCGGCCGGGGAGCCGATCGCGGTCGACCTCGCCGCAGGCGCGACCAGCACCCTCACCCACGAGCAGCTCCGCCTCGGCGGGGAGGGCGCCGCGGCCCTGTCGATCGTGCCCGAGGTGCCGGGCGCGGTCCGCGCGAGCTGGACGCAGCGCCAGTCCGACGGGGCGGGCGGCGTGCTGCTCTCCTCGCTGCCGGTCCTGCCCGATGCGGGCGACGGCGACAGCGTCCCGGTCGTCCTCACCGACTGAGGACGCTCCCGGTCCCGCGACAGCCGCTCCGCACCGGCGCGTCCGCGACCGCCGCGCGGTGCGCCCGGGCTGCCGTCCGCGTCGCACGGTGCGCGCGCCG
>Ga0079224_100006808_pt1 | contig 15232 bp, 6 predicted proteins | sample Stecom2015_FD_80414 | JGI IMG/M metagenome (GOLD analysis project Ga0079224, IMG submission 80414) | Agricultural soil microbial communities from Utah to study Nitrogen management - Steer compost 2015 | ecosystem: Environmental > Terrestrial > Soil > Agricultural land | place: USA: Utah...
GTGCCTGCCCGACTGCCCAACCAGGTTGAAACGCTCAACGTGCACGAGCCGGGCAGGCGGGTTGATGTTTTGCTCGTACCCGCTAGAGTGCAAGTAGATGACGTCCCTGAGCCTGTCGGGGACCGATCACCGATCAAGGTTCCGCACGGCCAGTGTGAACACGGATCCTTTTCCGTATTCCGACTCTACGAAGATACGACTGGAAATCTTCTCCGCAGCCTCCCGGGCGATATACAATCCCAGCCCGGATCCTTTTGACGTAATGGTTCCCCGGTAAAACATATTGAAAATCTTGCCTTGTAACCCGGGCTTGATGCCTTCCCCATTATCTTCCACGGAGATCAGCACAAACTCATTTTCGCGCCGTGCCTTGATCCTGACATAGGGCTCATGGCCGGGCGTTTTTTTCTGGAACAGGATGGCATTGGCCAGGAGGTTGCTCAGGATCAGTTTGAGGCGCGTCCGGTCATTGTGTATCTCGTTTACACCCTCGGTGTCCACATGGATGCGGACATTCTCATATCCATCCATGAACGCGAGGCCTTCCAGTATTTCGGCACAGAGATGTTTGAGGCAGATCGGTTCCACACTCAACTCCTGGCGTTTGTTGGCGGAAAAATCCAGGATCTCGCGGATGAGTGACTCCAGTCTTACAACGCTTGTCTCGATCTTGTTAACGGCTTCTTTAGCCTCTGTTGGACTGGCAGCAAGCCGATTGACAGCCACAAGTCCCAGTATTGATTTGAGGGGCGCGCTTAGGTCGTGCGATACACTGTAGACAAAACGATCCAGTTCCTTGTTGGCGAGCTCAAGCTGAGCGTTTTGGAACGAAAGCTGTTGCTCCGTGATGCGGAGGTCGCTGATGACGCGCCCCGTTATCGCGGCAAAGATGAATAGGAGCGTCGTGCCGAGAAAGATATATATGACATCCATGGACTCAGAGGCGCTTCCTTCGACGAGCGCAGGAATGATGTATGTGATGAGGAAGATGAAGAAGTTGGTAATCACGGCGCCGCCAAAGCCGTGGCGGAGTGCGATGTACAGTGAGAAAAGACCATAGATGAACCAGAACCTGTTGAAGGGTATAAGGAAGGTCAGCACCGTCATCACCGCCAACACAACACATACCTCGACAACCTGGCGGCCCGTAGGACGGGCCATCGGAACGCGGTCCGGCAACCTCTTGTAAAGCAGACCATGACGTTGCAGGACCGGCGTGAGGAAGGTCAACACAGGTAGCGTGAGTCCAAAATTCGCGATAAATTCCGACAGGATATTGCGGGTGAAATAAGGGAGCGCCTGCGAAGGTTCGTGATGACCGAAGTAGACTTGCAAGGCCTCGAGCAAACCGATTTCGATAAATACGGGAAGTGAAATGCCAAACACGAGGAATAACAGCAGGTGGCGTATGTTTGGCAACCAGAATTTTCCCTTCAGCCGATGAGAGAACCAATACCACGAGAGTGTGACCATCAATGTTTCGGGAAAGGCATACACAGGCCACAGCAGTACGTTGTCTACTTCCCACAGGTATGTACTCAAGGTGGCGTTGATATAGACCGCGGGAATCGTACGCCAGGGACCCCAGATGTTGACAAGGACGATGGAGATCGCAGTGGGCAGGTAGTAGTCGGCAACCCCCTGATCGTATCGGGTCATAATGGCAACCTGGCTGCCGAGGTGCAGCACAATGAACGGCACAACCCAGGTCCACCAGGGGAGGTGGACGGTTCCCGAATGCTGAATATCAGATTTCACATGCAAGGATCGTGACGTAACGGGGCTGCCCGAAGATAAGTTAGCGAAACACCGCGCTAAACTGCAACCGGATTCGGTTTATCGTACGCATCTACCGGTATACAGCTGCAGACCAGATTTCTGTCGCCGTAGGCGTTGTCAATACGCCCGACCGGAGGCCAGAATTTGTTCTCGGCCACGAAAGGTAACGGATAGGCTGCCTTCCGGCGGCTGTATGGCATATCCCACTCGTCGGCAGTCACGATCGCGGCGGTATGAGGTGCCTGTTTTAACACGTTTCGTTCCCGGTCAACGAGGCCTTCCTCGACTTCCCGAATCTCGTTGCGAATCTCAATCAACGCGTCGCAGAAGCGATCCAGTTCCTCCTTGGTTTCACTCTCGGTAGGCTCAATCATCAATGTCCCGGCCACCGGGAAGGAAACGGTCGGCGCATGAAAGCCGTAGTCCATTAACCGTTTCGCAATATCCTCAACTTCAATGCCCGCCTTCTTGAAACTCCGGCAGTCGATGATCATTTCATGCGCGCAGCGGCCGTTCTTGCCTGCATACAGCGTGCTGTAATGGCCCTCCAGTCGGCTCTTGATGTAGTTCGCATTCAGTATCGCTACCCGCGTTGCCTGCGTCAATCCTTCGGTGCCCATCATCGCTATGTACGCATACGATATGGCCAGTATGCTGGCGCTGCCCCAAGGGGCTGCCGAGACCGCGTGAATGGCATAGTTGCCGCCGGTGTGAACCTCCGGATGACCGGGCAGGAAGGGAGCCAGTGCCTCGCTGGCGCAAACAGGTCCCATGCCCGGACCTCCTCCTCCGTGAGGAATGCAGAACGTCTTGTGTAAGTTGAGATGGCAAACGTCGGCGCCGATACGGGCCGGCGATGTGAGACCAACCTGGGCGTTCATGTTGGCGCCATCCATGTACACCATGCCACCACAAGCATGGATGATGTCGCAAATTTCGACGATTCGTTCTTCAAATACGCCGTGTGTTGATGGATACGTTATCATCAGGCATGCCAGGTCATCTTTATGCGCCTCCGCCTTTTGCCTCAGGTCGTCTACATCCACCTTGCCGTCGGAATCCGATTTCACCACAACCACCCGCATTCCGGCCATTACAGCACTCGCGGGATTCGTGCCGTGTGCTGACGACGGTATCAATGCGACGTTTCGACGCTCATCTCCGCGTGACTGATGATACGCACGGATCACCATAAGGCCGGTGAATTCTCCCTGCGCGCCGCTGTTCGGCTGCAGGGAGACGCCGGGAAGACCAGTGATCTCTCGCAACCACGCCTCCAGGTTGCGGATCATCTCCTGATAGCCCGCCGCCTGTTCAAGAGGAACAAAGGGATGTATGTTTGCGAGTTCCGGCCACGTGACGGGCAACATCTCGGTAGTGGCGTTGAGTTTCATCGTACACGACCCCAGTGGGATCATGGAATGAACCATGGACAGGTCTTTGTTTTCCAGGCGCTTGAGATAACGCAGCATCTCATGCTCGGAATGATAGCGATTGAACACCGGATGCGTCAGAAATGCATCCTTCCTTCGCAAGGCCTCCGGTAGTTCGCGCGTCTGACCCTTGGGCGATGGGGCATCGGACCCTGAAGGTGCGTTCGCGCTGAATACAGCGACAATGTCGTCCACATCGGAAGACGTCGTCGTTTCATCGAGGGATATTCCCACATGGCCATCAGGAAAATAGCGAAAGTTGATCTGACGCTTCAGCGCCTCTGACCTGACTTTTTCGGTATTGGGAACGGCTACCTTCAACGTATCGAAGAAATATTCGTTGCGCTGTTCGAAGCCCAGATCCCTCAGCTTTTGATCCAGGCTCACGGCCAGCTTGTGTATCCCTGAGGCTATGCGCTTCAAACCCTCCGGGCCATGATACACGGCAAACATACCGGCCATAACGGAAAGCAATACCTGCGCCGTGCAAATGTTCGATGTCGCCCGTTCCCGACGTATGTGCTGTTCGCGCGTTTGAAGCGCCATTCGATAGCCGGGCTTTCCCGTTGCGTCGACGGACACGCCTATAATGCGGCCGGGCATGTGCCGCTTGAATTCTTCACGGGTTGCAAAGTAGGCGGCGTGAGGTCCTCCGTATCCCATCGGTACACCGAACCGTTGTGCCGAGCCGACGACTACGTCGGCGCCCATCTCCCCCGGCGATTTCAGTATCGCAAGCCCCAAAAGGTCGGCTCCGACGGCCACCATAACACCGTTCGCATGTGCTTTCTCGATGAACGCCTGATAGTCGCGTACCGCGCCGTTGTTGTCGGGATACTGAAGGTAAACGCCGTACAAATCCGGATCTGAAAGATCGAGCGTGTCGAGATCGTTTACGTGCAGCTGGATGCCGATTGGTACGGAACGCGTGCGAAGAACATCGAGCGTTTGTGGAAAGGTGTTCCGGTCGACAAAGAATCGGCGCGCTTCTGCCTTGTTTCCCTTGCGGGCTGCAAACAGCATGCTCATTGCTTCTGCGGCCGCGGTTGCCTCATCCAGAAGCGACGCGTTGGCCAGTGGCAATCCGGTAAGTTCGATGATGACGGTTTGAAAATTGATCAACGCTTCCAGCCTTCCCTGAGAAATTTCTGCCTGGTAGGGGGTATACGCCGTATACCATCCCGGGTTCTCCAGGATGTTCCGCCGGATGACGGCGGGCGTATAACAGTTGTAATAGCCTGTGCCTATGTAGGACCTGAAAATCTGATTGCGGGTCATCATCTTGCTGAACGCCGCGATAAAGCCCTGTTCCGTAAGCGCTTCGGGAAGCTCAAGCGGTCGCGTCAGCCGAATGTTGTCCGGGATCGTCTGATCGATGAGTTCATCCAGCGAACCCGCGCCGATCGTTTTGAGCATGTCCGAAATCTGTGTGGCGTCCGGGCCGATATGACGGGATGAAAATCCGTGATTGCCCTGAGAGTCAGTGTTCATTTCAAGTATCCCCTTTTCCGGCCACAAAGGTAACCGAGTCCGGCTAATTTTGGCAGAATCCCCGGAAAATGAACGACAAGGGAGGAGTTAAAGGCATTGGTTAAAAAGGTGTTATCTTTGCACGCCGGAAGCTGCCTTCCGTTTGCTTTGTTGGCTTTAATTTCAGCGTATGCGAATTCTGCTGTTTTGTCTTCCCATTGCCCTGGGGGCCGCGTTATCGGTACCGGATACCACGGACGTTGAAAGCTACGCGGCCCGTATCACCCCTGAACGGTTGCGCGAATTTGTCTCGGTACTGGCCTCTGATTCCCTGGAGGGCAGAGAGACCGGAACACGCGGCCAGCGTAAGGCTGCTGAATATATCCGTGCCCATTTTGAGAAAATAGGCCTGAAAGGTCCGGCCAACGCGGGCTATTTCCAGACACTGGAGCTGTACCAGTCGGAACCTGGCGAGATTTACGTGAAGGCCGGGAACAAGGAGTTCGGCCATACCGGAAAAGTGGTGTATCTGGGCAAAGCTGACTCCGGGGGCGAGGTAACCCTTCCATTGGTGTATGCAGGATATGGACGGGAAGAGGATTTCAACACAATCGATGTCGAAGATAAAGCCGTTCTCATCCGGATTCCCGATAGCCGGCTGTACAACCTTCCTGAAGTTAGCCGGGCGCGCCAACTCGGCGCCAAAATGGTTTTCATTTGGAGCATTGACAGCGAAAGGGAATTCGATGACCTGGCATTCCGCGAACGCGCCGCGCAGCACAGCAGTAGGCCCTCACTGGAAAAGCCTCGCGTGTATGCACCAAATGCGGGCTCTTTTGTCGTTGCTCCCTCCGTCGTTGGTACACTGATGGGTGTAGGACCTGAAAAACTAAAGGCCGCTGCCGTGGAGGATCCTGCGAAGAAGCCCTTGACACGAATTCGGCCGACGACGATTACCTATCGAACCGAAGTCAAGATAACCACAATCCCTACCGAAAATGTACTCGGTCTGCTCGAGGGCACCGACCTGGCAGATGAAGTGGTCGTCGTAACAGCACACTATGATCACATCGGAATTAGCCACGGTGTACGGGGAGATTCAATTAATAATGGCGCGGACGATGACGCATCCGGGACTGCAGCGGTCATGCAGCTTGCCCAGGCATTCGCCGATGCGAAGCGAGATGGACGCGGACCACGTCGCAGTATCCTTTTTATGACCTTTACCGGCGAGGAGAAAGGGTTGCTTGGCTCCGCATACTATGCCGCTAATCCGGTTATCCCCATGGAAAAAACGGTGCTCAATCTGAACATCGACATGATTGGGCGAAGGGACGACGAACACAAAGACAGTCCGCCGTATGTATACATCATTGGAACGGGTGACAAGACATCCGGACTCAACCGCTTCAGCGAATGGGTCAACAACAAATATTGTGACCTAACATTCGATTACAAGTACAACGACCGCGATCACCCTACACGGTTATTCTATCGTTCCGACCATTGGAACTTCGCTAAACACGGGGTGCCGATCATCTTCTATTTCGACGGTCTTCATGAGGACTACCATAAGCCCAGCGACGAAGTCGACAAGATTGAATTTGACTTGTTGACGAAGCGAGCGCAGTGCGTATTCTACACGGCGTGGGAAGCTGCCAACCGCGACGAACGTCTTCCCGTTCCGTGAGAAAGAGTTGAAGAGTTGAAGGGTTGAAGAATTGAATAAAATCTTCAACGCTCCAATCTTCCTATTCGATTGGTACGTTTACGTGGCGTTCGGCATGGTATGACGACCGTACCAAAGGTCCGGCCTCTACATAGCGGAGTCCGCGCTTGAGTCCTTCCTCTTTGTACATGGCGAAGGTATCCGGGTGGATGTATTCGATCACTTCATGATGCAGTCGTGTCGGCTGAAGGTACTGGCCCAGCGTAAGGATGAGCAGACCGTGTTCGACGAGATCGTCCATCGCTTGAAACACTTCATCTTTGGTTTCACCGAGGCCCAGCATGATGCCTGACTTTGTCCGCTTGCCATACTCGCGGATTCGTCGGATTTGCCCCAGGCTGCGTTCATATTTCGCCTGAGGACGAACATTGCGATACAGGCGTCGCACGGTCTCCATGTTGTGCGACACGACTTCCTGTCCCGCCGAGATCATCCGTTCCAGTGCGTCCCAGTTTCCCTTCGTGTCGGGTATCAACGTTTCGATGGTGGTTTCCGGATTCAGCTTTTTGGTTTGAACGACGGTCTGATACCAAATCTCCGCGCCACGGTCCTTCAACTCATCGCGGTTGACTGAGGTAATGACAGCATGTCGCACACCCATCTTCTGAATGGCCTCGGCTACGCGCCGCGGCTCGTCGGTGTCGTATTCTGTTGGCCGTCCGGTAGCTACGGCGCAAAACGTGCAACTTCTCGTACAGATGTTTCCGAGAATCATGAACGTCGCGGTTCCCGCACCCCAGCATTCTCCCATGTTGGGACAGTTACCGCTTTCACAAATGGTGTGTAATTTGTGCTGATCGACGACCCTCCTCACACGCGCATAATCCGGCCCGACCGGAAGCTTGACGCGAAGCCAGTCGGGTTTCTTTTTCCGCTGTGGGTCGCCAGAAATGACAGGTAGATCAATCATTGGAATTCATTCAATAGAGAGGCGTCATGCTAAAAACACGTACACTCCCTAATTAGTTTTTCAAGTTTGACTTGATCCTAGGCGCCAATGACTTCCTTGTAAGCCTGGGCAGACAACAGTCCTTCGATTTCCGCTGGATTCGTAACCTCCACCTTGATCAGCCAACCTTCTCCATACGGGTCTTCGTTGACTTTTTCAGGGCTGCCTTCGAGGATGGGATTTATTTCGATAACCTTTCCACTGACAGGCATAAACAGGTCAGATACCGTCTTGACCGCCTCCACGGTTCCAAAGACGTCGTGCTGTGAGAGTTCCTGACCTTTTGTTGTAATATCAAGGTACACGATGTCACCGAGTTCGCTCTGGGCAAAATCGGTAATGCCTACCGTCGCACTGGTACCTTCAATTTTGATCCATTCGTGATCTTTGGTGTAGCGGAGTTCTTCTGGAATATTCATTCAAGCGATTTTTAAGCGGGGGCAAAATACGGAATTTTCGGCTGAAAGCCCTGCGCGGGCGTTAGCACTCCGACCGGCCTTATTGAGCGAGGTTAAAGCTCACTCGAACACCGAAGCGGGTGGTCGACCGGGGGAAAGCGCTCGAAATGAGGGGCTCGTTTATGGTTCTTTCAAAATACCCCTGCACATTGAGCTTTTCATTGAGTGCATAGGCGATGCTCGGCCGCAACTGAAAGTTGACGTTGCCGTTCGTGAACACGCCCGGTTCACCAATCTTCCGTTGCAAGGTCCTGGTATCCGACACGGTCAGGTTGAGGCGGAAGGTGAAGTCATTCTTTAGCACAACGGTTCGTCCCTGTGTCTTGAAGGGAAGTCGCATATTGTTCTTAGTGTAACCCAGTTCAAACGACACGTCCCTGCTGTTCACCTCTGAAACCTGCGCATTCGAAATATTGAGCGCGAGGTCGCGTTTGGTACGGTATTGAAGATTCGCGGACAACCTGCTCTTCGTTCGGACATTGATTCCGACGAGTGGTGCGAACTGTTCAGAGATAAGCACCTGGTTGATCACATATACAGGGATGGCCTGACCATCGTTGTTGACTCCGAAATACCGCCGGTTGTAATCTTCGATGGGAATGTCCAGGCCAAGGTATTCGGGATTACTGTACTGAAGTGAATTCGAATAGTTTACGACGGAGTAAGACGACGTATATGCGTGGGTGATCGAGATCATCTGGAACGCATCTCTAAGCGCGGGCAGTTTGCTCAATCCGGTATACTCCACCCGCCAGTTTGGCAACGGCGAGTTCGGGAAAGGCGAGAGGCTTATCGTGTGTGCGTTCTGACCCGTGTAGGCCGCGATGAAAGCCGGGATCAATACATCCTGCGACGCCGTATCAAATTCCGGCTGACCTGTAATGAGTGCAAACCTGCTGCGGATGATTTCGAGGTTCTCTTCAAAATCATGAAAGGCTGACGACTCTTTCTCTCCGTTGTCACCGTTGAAGGCCGTCCGAATCGTCATGGTCGATATCCTGTAGCTGCCACTCCTGCTGGGATTGAGTGATGCAAAACCGTAATCGTCCGCCGCAGGATTGTCAGGATCAAAACGGAAGATCTCCTGGTAGGCAGTCATTGCATCCTTCTTCACATCAATAGTAATGCGCAGGTCGGGCGCAGGTTCCACATTTGCCCGGAGGTTCAATGATGTGGTTCGCGTCTGGGTGAACGGAATTGTCAGACTTGTCTGCTGCACCAGCCAATTATTTCGGGCTGCGTCGAAACGAATGTCCGGATTCTGGTCGCCGAGCACAAAGCCCCATCCTGGCGCACTGAAATCGCGGTCCATGCCAAACAGCCACGGCGATGGTGTAAAGCCGGGTAGTATCGTTCCTTCGGATCTCGTGTACGTGCCATTAACCGAACGCAATGACATGATCAGCCTGAACAATCCCCTGATCGCAGAAGGTGTTTTACGCGTGGTGTCCTGCTGCACTTGCGGTTGTTGTCTTCCGCCGGTCGGAACACGGGAAGGCGGTCGCGGTGGTGTATTGATTTCCCTGAGGAACTTGCTCTTGTTATACAGCTTTACCAGGTCGACTGTGCCGGAGAAATTCTGTTCGCGGTTGTTTTGAATTGTGTTGCGGAAGTCCAGGCTGTCCGGTATGTCCTGCTCGCCAGTCTGTATGGTTATCGAGTCCGGCTTGTTCAGGGGACCCGCGCGCCAATTGTAGCTCGCCTGGTAGCGGTAGTCCGCGCGCAGCCAATCGACCGCGGGTATCTTATCCAAAGGAAGGGTATAGTTTACAGCGACGCTCTGGTCGAAGTTTTTCATCCGCCCGAACTTCTTCAGGTTGCTGATGACTTCATCGCGTTTTTCTTCCGTATCAAGCTCGCCTTCAGGTTCATCTACTACAGCATTGGCCCGTGCGTTGTAGTCCAGCGTGAGGTTCTTCGATAGCGCCCACCGGAGGTTGTATGTTCGGTTGAATATGAAGTATTTCTGGAAATTCGAGAAATCGCCCAGACCGCCGTCGTTACGATAAATGTATTTGCTGAACGAACGATCCAGGTCAGCCCGCACGCCGATATTGGATGGCATGAGCCCGATATTGAAGTCCTTAATGAGCCGCAGCCAGGGCGAATTGAATCCTTTTACATTTTTGAACGGCTCGACGCCTGTCGCCTTGGGCGCAAAATTATATGCAACGGATGCCCTATGCTGCAAGTTAAGCTGTTCCTTGATGTTGAAATTCGTTCGCGTGGCCTCGCTGAATGCATAGCTGAAGGAAAGATTTTCGATATCGTATATGCGCGTCGGCGCGTCGGGCTTCACCTTTACTTTCCTTACATTGGTGAAATTGAGACTTCGTCGGACAGACTCGTCGCGTATGAGCTCAACGTAGTCGTTACGTTCCTCGCTCGTGTTGAAGGATCGCAATGTCGCGTCCAGCCTTACGTCCGGGTTAGCAGGGTCGAACTGGGGATTGCTGACGCTACGCTCGTAACTCACAAACATCGGTATGCGGATGCCTGTATTGCCGGGCAGCAGTTTGTCGACATTCACATTGGCAGCCACGTCGTACGCAGTTGTTTCGTCGCGCGTTCGCTCCATGATCTTCGAACTTACGCCACCGAATCCGAACGTCGTGTGCCGGAACGCTCCGGTGACCGTGGCAAAGTCGGCGAGGCGGGCGTTCAGCGTTGCATTCACGGCCCATCCCGGCGTCCGGTCAAAGTCGGTAAGGCGTAGTTCATTAGCCCACACGCACGCGGAATGCGAACGCTTGTCGGAAGTTCGTGGATTACGAACGCCGATCATGATCAGCCGCACGCCGCTGAGGTCCGGCCGTCCCAGGATGCGGATACGATGTCTTCCCACAGGGTCGCCCTCATACACCTCAGACAATGGGAACCCTTCGCGGTCGCGGCGAACCTTGAGCGCCGTCAGGGCATCGAGTTCGAGGTCGATTTCATTTTCCTCCGGCCAAATCTCGCGCACGTCCGGATTGCCGGGATTTGTGACGCGGCTTACCTTGAGCGGTATCTCGATTTCGTAGTAGTTCTGGTCAAAGTCGGTTCCCAGCCGGATAAAGGCAGTAAGTTCGTCATCTTCCGATTCGCTGTCGGCGTGGAGGAACATCTTGATCCTGCCGTAGTTGAACAGGTCGGCCTCCAGGTTCTTATAGATAGCGCGCGCATCGCCATCGAGCAGGTTGTCGACGCAGAATTGCACCGACTGCTCATTTAGGAATCGCGTGATCGTTGACGTGTTGTCCCGATCGCGTACGACGCCCGGCGGAATCCGGTAGGGCGACTTGTTATTGTCGGGATCCGGCGACGCATTGTCTTCCAGGTTTACCACCGAGACAGAGAAGTTGTCCAGGTTGGGTTCCGGCGTTTCAATCAGGCCACTTTCCCACAATTGCCCCGGGTATCTTCTCCAGCGGCTGCCGATCATCCGGAAGTTCGCAAAGCGCAATACAACGGGCTCAGCGAAATCAGTCAATACCATGCGGACATACCGGATCGACTTGAACCCGCTGATGTTGCCGAACCTGTTTTCAAATTCCCGGACAGGGATACGAAACAGGTACCATGTAACACGCTCTCCATTGACCTCGGCCGTCGCATCAACGCGGTCAACGATGTATTCGCTGCCCACCCGCAGCTGACCGGGACGGAGGTCGATGTCGTACTCGTAGTATTCCTCCAACTCGTTCAGCGTGTTGTCCGCGTTGAGGTCTTCGTTGTCCGGATAGGGACTACCGGAACGGGCCACGAGGTCGTTGCCCGCGATCGGCGTGTTGTTCTCCATCCCGTTGATGTTCTTGTAGCGTACCAGTATCGGTGCCTCGTTGAGATCGAAGTCTGGTCCAAGGAAATACTGGAAGTCGTCAGCCGACGGGTCGAGTTCGATCCTTTCCCGTGCTTCCGGTGAAATCCCTGCTACCGCATCCATGAAGTCCTGGAACTTGGTCGATTCAATGTTGTTGGGAATTCCGTCGAGGCCGACATCCTGATTTGCCCGTGCCTGCGAGGAATTGTCGAAGGCGTCCGTCAGGTACTGCTGCGTAGTGACGTAGCCCCATTCGGTTTCTGTTGCACCTGCGGCCAGATTGCCGTCGGCGGGCAAACCGTTTTCGAATCCGTGCCTGCCGTCCGGTATTACATCTTCCGAAATGCTCCCCAACTGGAAGATCAGCTTACCACCCGTCTTGTTTGATTTCTCCGGGTTAATGCCATCATTGATTCTTCCATATTGAGAGTCAATAAAGGGATCCAGGAGCCAGAATTCGATGTACTCGATGTTCGACTTGTCGAAGTCTACCTCCGTGCGCACCGCATTGGTGATTGCGCCAAAGTTCTCGCGCGGGTTGTTGAAGAACCCTAGGTTGTTGAGATTGGGATTAAAGTTGTATGGCCCACGCTCAGCTGGATAGTATGCTACGTCAAAGATGGGCTCATACGGTTGTGCCTGCTCCCGGTCGCGCAATGGAAAAATTTCCTGCGGCGACACAGCACGTTCGTAGTGGTTGGTAATTTCACCGAGGTGTGACGGCTTGGACACGCCTCCTCCACCTCCGCTCCGATAGAACAGATTGTCGATCATATACCAGGCGAGCTTCGCCCGGCGGTAGCCGGCCTCAATAGTCCTCGCACCGCCGCTGGGATCGAAACGCGAGTCTTCGGTCTTTGGGACTGACCCAAGCTTCCACGCCTGCGGGCTCATGAGCGAATACGGCGTGGCTGTGTTCTCAAAGTCGTCGAGGTAAGCGGTACCTTCTCCGTCGATGACGTTTGAAGTACCCGGCAGCAGCTGTGCGAATTCGCCGCTGAAGTTAATTGAAGACTGTTCTTTGGTTTGAAGGATGGGTATCGCGTCCACCAGCTTTGTCAGAAGTCGGCTTTCCTTGTTTATGTTAAAATCGAGCCCGTACATGAGGTTTCGGGCCGGCTCGGTGCCAATCTGATTCCTGCTGACCAGCGGACGCTCATTATAATAGAGTACGGTTGACCCGACGTTGATGTCATCATTGACGGTGTAGTCGAAGCGCGTGCCCAACAACGTTCGGGTTTGAAAGGCGAACGGGTCGGACTGCTCATAGTCGATCGTAATATTCTTTCCGCTGCTCAGGATGCTTTCGTCGAGGATAATGACTTTACCAAACGTGTAATCGACCGTGAATTGGGAATTTTCAAGCAACGGAATGCCGCCGGCATACACGCGTACAGATCCTGGTGTTACGCCAAAGCCTGGGATGAGGATTTCCTTTGACGACCCTGCACTGTACGTACCCACAAGGAAAAATTTGTTCTTTGTGGAGAACAGCTCCGCCTCCGCCTTGGTGGTGCGGTACAATGTGTCGTAAGAGTACTTTTCAATAAGTTGATCGCGGTTTGGCTCAGGCTGAAACGCTTCCCTGAGCGCGTCGCGGAACGGTTCGAGGTAAGGGAATATGATGAGCCCGTTCTCGGCATTGATGGTAATCCCTTCAATGAAGTCGAAGTTCCCGTCTCGCTGTGGATCGTTAACGGGGTTGAGTTTGTCGAGTCCGAAGACTTCGATGAGTTGTCGGTTTCGCACGAACTGTCCTTCCTGCAGCTGAGGGTTATCGATCCCCGTGCGATCGTCGCGATAGATGATACGCAACTGGAAGGCTTCCTGTGAGAGTTGAGTCACATTCAGCGTATAGATGTTCTTCATCATCAGGTCCCAGGTCGGGATGATGACATTCTGCGCGTCGCGGATGGCAATCTTTCTCGGTCGAAGTAACTTTAGGAAGATGACTTCGCTGTCTTTAAGATTGCTGTAGTCTTCGGACAACTCACCTACCTTGAAGACGCGGCCGTTGTAAGTATACTCGTACGCGACTGCCAGCGCTTCATCGTTCTGGAGCTTGCGGGTCAGCGTGATGTATCCGAGCTGCGGATGAAAAGTGTATTCGGTTGGAGCGAGCCGGCGTGCACCGTTGATCTTTTCGTAATCAGTGCCGTTCGCTAATCCTTTGTTTGCGAGTTGGGCATCGATGTCTGCAGAACGGTTGAGGCCAGAGACGTATTCGAACAGGTCGTTCGCTTCGTTCGTGTTCGGTGATCCGGGAACCCGGCCCTGCACGTTCGGATTGTAAACACGGTTGCCTTCACCCAGGTCCATAAGACCAATGACATTCCGCAACGTTTGGGTATCGTTATTGCGATTGAGGATGTACACTTCCACACGGGTGACGTTCACACCTGAGGTGATCTGCGGCGGAATGGCGATCCACCTTCGGTAATTTTCCCGGAAGAAGTGACCCAGGAAGAAGTGGCGGTTCTCATCGTAGTTGGAAGCAATGATCTCGAACGGTCGTCCCTGCCCGCCTGATCCGCCAGGGATTTCAATGGAAGACACTTTACCGCGCTGTGTAGAGGCGATGGCTGTTACGTTGAGTTTGCCAAACTGGAACTGCCCCTTCACACCAAACAAGTTCTGTGCACCCTGGATGAGCGTGTTGTTGAGCGGAAGGCTTACGTTTCCGATTTCTAGTTTCTGAAGTATGTCTTCCTTGTAGCCTGTATACTCGACTTTCATGTTGTTTTGAAAGTCGAATGAATTGTTGTTGTCGAAGTTTGCCGTGACAGCGAGCTTTTCACCGATCTTCCCGGTGACGTTCATGTTGATCTGCTGATCGAATTCGAATCCGCCGTTGCGTTGCTGGCGGATCGGTATCGCGGGATTTTCGATGCGTTGGAACGACGCGCCAAAATCAAGCGTAACCATGCCACGAGGAATCAGCTCGATGTAGCTGCCGCCGAAGATCCGGTCGAGTACCGGGCTAATAAAGATTTTTGGTGTAAAGCCCCGACCGCTAACTGCGCTTTCGCCATCGAGGGCACGGGAACGCGTTTGCCAGTAGTCTTTCAGCATCGTTCGCTCCTGGTACCGGTTGAATTCCTCGAACGACATCATGGATGGTGGCCGGTACGGCACATCGCCGATGCGTTCGCGAATGGAATAATTGAGCGAGGTGTCGATTTCCAGTTCGAGGTTCAATCGGTCGGGATCCATGAGGAAGAACGGGGTTTCGTAGGTCGGATTCGAAAACGGATCGCCGTACCGGTCGGAAGGTGTGAAGGTTGGGCGCGTGCTGGGCGTATACGGCCCCAGCGTATCAGCAGGTGCGTTCGTCGTATCGGGTTGTTGTGCGAAGGAAGTAAAGGGGAGTGCAAATGCTATCAGCCAGCCGATGCACAGTCGTCTCAAAGTTAGGCCAACCTGATACTGGGAACACTCAACCTTCAAACGTACTAAGCGTTTTTTAATGCTTGCTTGACTAAATCTTCCAAGGTAATGGTAATTCCTGATTTTTTCAGGACGGCATCCACACTTTTCTCAGCCGCTGCTTTCGGTAGGCCCAGCGTGAGCAATGCTGATAACGCCTCGTTGCGCAAAGTATTGCGGGGGTCA
>Ga0079224_100006809_pt1 | contig 15231 bp, 15 predicted proteins | sample Stecom2015_FD_80414 | JGI IMG/M metagenome (GOLD analysis project Ga0079224, IMG submission 80414) | Agricultural soil microbial communities from Utah to study Nitrogen management - Steer compost 2015 | ecosystem: Environmental > Terrestrial > Soil > Agricultural land | place: USA: Utah...
TAAAAAAGAATGGTGTGTTAAGTTATGGAGGGAAGATTTTTGAATGCGAACCAACTCTTGCAGCACGGGAGCGGACACTGGCTGCCGTGATCATGAAAACAAAAGCCACGGAGATACATCCGTTCAACAACTACGATGTTATTGCCGGACAGGCAACCGCGGCAAAGGAACTTATTCAGTCAGTGCCGCATCTCGATGCGATTATTGCTCCCGTTGGCGGCGGTGGTTTGCTCAGCGGAACCGCGCTTGCTGCGAAATTCTATTCACCCTATACGATCGTTTACGGCGCGGAACCCGAAGGCGCCGATGACGCGTATCGTGCGATGCAATCCGGAAAGATTGAAGTGTCTCAGGCAAACTCCATCGCTGACGGTTTGCTTACATCACTCGGATCCCGAACGTTTCCTATCATACACCAGCATGTTCGTGAGATAATTCCGGTATCTGACAAGCAAATCATCGATGCTATGAAACTTATCTGGGAGCGTATGAAAATTATTGTCGAGCCATCGTGCGCAGTACCCCTTGCATCCGTCCTTCGGAAACCTGAAAACTTCCGGGGAAAACGCGTGGGAGTTATTTTAACCGGAGGGAACATTGATTTGTCACGGGCAATGCACCTCTTCAACACAAACTGGAATTAAAAAAGGCTGCCGGAAATCCAGCAGCCCTTCTTCGTATTGTTTCTGATAGTTTACTTGCTCTTCTTGAATTGATCGAATCGTGATTCCATGTCGCGTTTAGGGAAGGCGTTGTTTGATGCTTCAACGTCTGCCATATCGCGGTTTGGATCAATCACTACGCTTGCCACCTCTTTTTCCTTCACGAACACTTTGGTCACCTGGCTTTCATTAGTCCTCCATATTTCAGCAGGAATCGTTTCGAGTTCCTTGGATCCGTCAGCGAAAGTCCATTCGATAACCAGCGGTGTCACAAGGCCCCCCACATTCTTAAGTGTGAGTTCATAAAGGTTCTTGCCGGCAAGTTCTTTGCGGATTGCGTTGTCATCGACGCGGTTTCTAAATTCACCATAGTAATTCGCAGGCGTATTTGTGAGCGTAAATTCAGTAGGGCCGTTTGAGAAGTCGTTTGCCTTGCCCGCACCCTTGCTTTCACCGGGACCGGCAATCGCTCCCTGTTTTACTTTGAGGCGTTTCTTTTCAAGTTCGGGCTTTTCTTCCTTAAGACGGAACCACTTTACTTCAGCAAGATCAACGTCGACGTGATCGGTGCCGAAGAACCAGCCGCGCCAGAACCAGTCTAGATCAACACCGGAAGCGTCTTCCATCGTACGGAAGAAGTCTGCCGGCTTCGGGTGTTTAAACGCCCAGCGCTCTGCATATTCCTTGAACGCTTTGTCGAAGAGTTCAGGACCCATCACGGTTTCGCGCAACACGGTGAGTGCTGCAGACGGCTTTGTGTACGCATTTGGTCCGAATTCGTTAGGTCGAATGTTGTCTGACGTCGACATAATTGGCCGCATCTGGCTCTTGTCGCCTTTCATAAAAGGAATGATTCCCTGAGGTGTACCGCGGTCGCCGTGGAGGTCGGGATATCGTGTGCGCATGGTCTCTTTTTCGAGGAAGGTATTGAGACCTTCGTCCATCCACGACCATTGACGTTCATCAGAGTTGACGATCATCGGGAAAAAGTTGTGACCAACTTCGTGAACGATAACCATGACCATGCTGTAATGCGTCTGCTTTGAATATGTTCCGTCGGGATTGGGTCTGCCACCGTTGAAGCAAATCATCGGATATTCCATTCCCTGGTCAGCGGTGTGAACCGAGTATGCAACAGGATACGGATAATCAAATGTCCTTTCGGAATATACTTCCAATGCATTCTTTATGGCCTTGGTAGATTCCTGCGCCCAGAGCGGATTACCTTCCTTGGGATATAGCGACATCGCCAGAGGCGTTTTGTCATTGAGTTTCACCGCCTGTGCGTCCCAAATAAATTTTCTGGATGAGGCGAAAGCAAAGTCACGAACGTTCTCGGCGTAAAATTCCCAGGTGCTCTTTTTGGTTGAGCGAGTCTTCTCCTTCTTCTTTGCTTCTTCTTCAGTCACAATGAAAACAGGTTTATCGAAAGTTTTCTTTGCTTTTTCAAAACGTTCAAGTTGTTCTTTCGTCAGTACTTCTTTGGCGTTTTGAATTTCACCTGTCGCGCCTACGATGTGATCTGCAGGTACAGTGATTCGAACGCGATAATTTCCAAAGGTGAGGGCAAACTCGCCCTGACCGAGGAATTGCTTGTTCTGCCATCCTTCGTAATCATCGAAAACACACATACGCGGGAACCACTGTGCGAAGGTGTAGACGTAGTTTCCGTCTTCCTCAAAAAATTCGTAACCACCGCGATCCATTACAATCTTGTTGCGATCTTTCTCCTTGAAACTCCAGTCGATGGAGAACACAAACTTCTCACCTGTTTTAAGCGGTGCGGGAAGATCGATGCGCATCATCGTGTTGTTGATAACATAAGGAAGCGCCTTGCCCGCGGCGTCACGCACTGAAGCGATTTTGTATCCGCCGTCGTAACCGGTTTTTGTTCCCGCCAGATAGTCGAAGAATCGTGCTGGTATTGAGTCCTGCACCTTGCCTGGCTTTGATGTTGCAGGCATTCCCGTGCTTGAGAAATGATTCTGATCCAGCTGCAGCCACAGGTATTTCAGCGCCTCCGGCGCGTTGTTATAATATGTAATGGTTTCGGAACCTGTGAGCACCTGGGTGTTATCATCTACTTCAACGTTGATAACGTAATCTGCGCGTTGCTGCCAGTACTTTGAACCCGGTGCACCTGAAGCGGAGCGATACGAATTGGGTGTCGGGAGTTCTTGTTGAAGTTGTTCAAACTTGCCTTGCCACCCTTGCTGTTGGCCGAACAACGTGACCGCCATGAAGGAGGCCAGTAATAATGCGATTGTATGTTTCATTGGCGTGTTCTAATAGTTTGATCTGAGTTTGATGAGTTATTTGAATTAGTTTGATTTCTTTTTAAAGTCGTCGAATTTGGATGAACCTTCTGCAACCTTGGGGAATACATTGTTAGTTGTATTGATGTCCGTTGTTTCTTCCAGCGGATCGAGCACAACTTTGGTTACTTCCTTATCCTTGATAAACACTTTTGTTACCGTGCTTTCATTTGATCTCCAGATTTCAGCGGGGATACGATCGATTTCTTTTGAACCATCTGCAAAAGTCCATTCAAGAATAACCGGCATTACAAGACCACCCTGATTTGAAAGTTTTACTTCGTAAATGTTCTTGCCCTGCAGGTTTTGTGCGACTGCCTTGTCGTCTACACGATTGCGGAATTCACCATAGTATGCAGCAGGCGTTTCAACCACGCTGAATGGCTCGGGTCCGCCATCAAAATTTGAGTAGGTGTTTTTTCCACCAGCGCGCTCCTGTGCAACAGTAACACGCTTTTCAGGATCCTGTGACGATTGACGGTGTTTCAGCCATCGCACCTGGTCGACGGAAATGTCCACACGGTCCGTGGTATAAAACCATCCGCGCCAGAACCAGTCGAGGTCTACAGCAGACGCGTCTTCCATTGTGCGGAAGAAATCCGCAGGCTTGGGATGCTTAAATGCCCAACGTTCAGAGTACTCTTTGAAGGCGCGGTCAAACAGTTCCGGGCCCATGATCGTCTGGCGCAGCATATACAAACCAGTCGCTGCCTTTGCATATTGCTCATTGCCGAAAAATATGACTTGTTCGGAGTTTGTCATCAGCGGCCGCATCATCTGCTGATCTCCTCTCATGAATGGCACCAGTTCTCGGGGAATGCCGCGCGTCCAGTTGAGATCGGGATAACGTTCAAGTTCAGTGATTAATTGAACAAAGCTGTTAATGCCTTCATCCATCCATGTTGATTGTCTTTCGTCGCTGTTGACGATCATCGGGAAGAAGTTGTGACCGACTTCATGCACAATAACACCGATCATGCGCATCCGGTCCTGCTCGCTGTACTTACCGTTGACAGGACGCCCATAGTTAAAACAAATCATCGGATACTCCATCCCAATTGAAGCCGTGTGCACTGAAATCGCTACCGGGTAGGGATAATCGATGGTCATACGAGAATAAACTTCCAGTGTGTTTTTCACTGCTTTTGTTGATTCGCGTTCCCAGAGAGGATTACCCTCCTTGGGATAGAAAGACATAGCAAGTGGTGTATTCTTTCCGATTTTCACCGCCTGTGCATCCCAGATGAACTTGCGCGACGACGCAAATGCAAAGTCACGCACGTTTTCAGCATGGAACTCCCATGTGCGGGTTGTTTTGCTTTTTGATTTTTCCTTTTTGATTGCTTCTGCTTCTGTTACAATAAACACCGGCTTGTCAAACGACTGCTTTGCTTTTTCGAAGCGTTCGCGTTCAACTTTGCTTAGAACATCGTCCGGGTTCTTAAGCACACCGGTTGCTGCTACAATGTGATCAGAAGGTACCGTGATTTTTACCTTGTAGTCACCGAAGGGTAAAGCAAATTCTCCGCTTCCCAGAAACTGTTTATTCTGCCAGCCTTCATAGTCGTCGTAAACACACATGCGCGGAAAAAACTGTGCGATGGTGTAGAGGTAGTTTCCGTCTTCCGGAAAGAATTCCATTCCGCTCCTTTCGCGGAATATATCCCGGTCGTTAATGTTGTATGACCACGACACTCCGAATGAAACTTTTTCACCGGGGTTGAGCGGCGTTGGCAGGTCCACACGCATCATGGTGTTGTTGATAGCATATTGCAACGGCTTTCCGCCTGCGTCAGTGACCTGTTTGATTTTGAAACCCCCGTCAAATTTTGAGACGTTCTGTGCATAAACTTTGGCTGCCACCGAGTCCCTAACCCTGCTTGTTGAGGCAGTTGCCAGGGTGTTTTCGCGGGAAAGGATGTTTTGATCGAGTTGAAGCCAAAGATACTTCAGCACGTCGGGTGAATTATTGTGATAGGTAATGGTTTCCGATCCAGAAATGGATTGGGTGTTGTCGTCGAGCGTAATGTCGATAACATAGTCAGCCTGCTGCTGCCAGTATTCCGGTCCGGGCGATCCGGACGCAGTGCGGTACTCATTGGGAGTAGGGAGCTCGGTTCCGAGTTGTTCGAATTTACCCCCCCATTTTGCGGGAGCCTGTTGGCCATTTGTGGCGAGGGAAAAGCAGACAATTGTTGAAACAAGAAGTAAACGAATCATTATACAGTCCTGGGTTAGTATGAGTTATTCAGTCCAAAAAGCAGCTTCTTTCATCAGCACCAGAGAGATTCCGGCAACGGCGGAAGAAACAACCATTTTCCAGTCGCGGCGGTTTACGCCAATCAAGTCGACAAAAATAAAGCTGGCAGAGAGAAATATTGCAACAATTATTATCTGGCCAAACTCAAGCCCGATATTAAAGGCCAGAAGTTGTGATACAATGCTGCGGTCCTTGCCAAGAATTGCGCGGAAGAAATTCGAAAATCCCATTCCGTGGATCAGACCGAACAACAATGCATAGGCATAATTGAGCTGTATTTTCCGTTGGTGCAACGTATCCTCGTTTCTAAACAGGTTCGACGCTGCTGTAATAAAGATCGTCAACGGAATCAAAAACTCGACCACTTCTTCGTTAACCGGAATAACGTCGAGGCTGGCGAGTGCCAGTGTAATCGTATGGCCTACCGTAAATGCCGTGATAAGAATCAAAAGTGGCTTCCAATCCCGTACGAGGTAAAGGGCGCAGAGTGCCACAATAAAAAGAATGTGATCGTAGCCGAATTTGTAATCAAGGATGTGATCCCGGCCGTAGCTGAAGTAAACCTGGAATTCGCTCATTGGTTAATGAAATAAACTCCAATAATAATCCATTTATTCTATTTACAAGAATACTTACAAGACCGGCGGAATTAATGGTTTCGGTACTATTTTTGACCCGCGCATAGCGCATGATTAACGCGATGAGGTACTTCTTGCTGTTCTGTTCACTTTTTGTTCTGTTTCCCGGTCATGGTTCAGACTTTCGACACCCCCTGCACGTTAGTGTTACGGAGGTCAATTACGATGAAAAAGACAAGGCGCTCGAAATCATGATGCGCGTATTTATGGATGACCTCGAGCTCGCTCTGAGGAACCGGTTTAACAATCCGACATTGGATGTCCTTAACCCGTCCGGCATGACGCTCGATGAAATGATGACAACTTATGTGGCGGAATCCTTTAAGATTACGCTCGACAATAAATCACAGAAAGTACGTTATCTTGGACATGAAGAGGACGGAGAAGCGTTCGTGTTTTTTATTGAAGTCGCCAACGTTAAAAAGTGGAAGGGGATCGGAATCACAAATTCAATCCTTATGGATCTCTACGACGATCAGTCTAACCTTGTCCACGTTACCTCCGGCGGGAAAGTAAGAAGCCTCCGTCTGACGAAAGGCCAACCGGAAGGTAAATTGTCGTTCTAGAAATTATGAAAATAATAAGCCCCTTGTCTTCAGTGAAACCATTCGATTCAGTTCGCGGTCAAATGCTTTGGCCCTGGAAAGTTGCATGCATCTCCTTACTGATTCTTGTGGGATGTGGAAGCGAAAAGGAAGAAGCATGTGTAACGGTGCCCGATACCCGTAATGTCGAACTCGAGCTTACCGTTGAGCATTTCGAAGACAGTATCGCCGCAATTTCGGGCAAGAGTGAACTTGTAGCATTTTTTACGCGTGAACCGGTGATACGTGATTTCATCTTCCGCCGGCAAGAGTATCCTGATGACTCTGTTTTTATCAGGGAGATTCATCAACGCGTAACCAATCCGCACTTTGATAGCCTGCTGCTTGAGACGAAGAAAATATTTGGGGATGGAAGCGCGCTCAAGTCGGAGTTTGAAATGGCTTTTAGAAATCTGAAGTATCACTTCCCCGATGTGAAAATTCCAAAGATCAAAACCGTAATCTCCAAGCTCGACACCGACATTTTCATGTCTGACTCACTGATCGTCGTTGGTCTTGATTACTACCTTGGAAAAGAGGGCCGGTATCGTCCGAAACTATACGAATACCTGCTACGCAAATACGATCCGGAAGACATTGTTCCGAGCGTAATGCTCGTTTACGGTATCGATGAACGGTTTAATAAAACGAACATCAGCGACAAGACGGTCCTTGCCGATATGGTTGCTTACGGAAAGTCATTTTATTTTGCCAAACGCATGCTTCCCTGTGTTCCCGACAGCACCTTGATTTCATATACCCGCCAGGAGATTGAAGGATCGCGCAAGAACCAGGATTTAATCTGGGCGCGGTTCATTGAAAGTGAGGTGTTGTACTCAACCAGCCACATGGTGAAAAAGGACTATCTGGGAGAGCGCCCGGCAACGATTCAGGTAGGCGAGAAGTGCCCGGGTCGTATCGGACAATGGGTTGGCTGGCAAATTGTGGAGAAGTATATGAAGACTCACCCCGACGTAACGCTGTCGCAGCTGATGGATATGGCCGATGCGCAGAAGCTTTTCCGTGAATCGCGCTACAAACCTACTGACCGGTAACGGTTGCGATCGTTCCTGAATTCAGGATTATCATAGCCTTTCTGGCGATCAGTTTATATCTTTGGCGCCACCTTAAAACGATAAAGTATGCGCCAAAAAATTGTAGCCGGAAACTGGAAAATGAACAAGACCCTCGAAGAGGCAAACATTCTCGCGTCTGAAGTAACCGGAATGGTTTCGGATGAAGTTCGGGGTGACGTGAAGGTCATTTTCTGTGTTCCTTTCCCCTATCTGCTTCCCATCAAGAACATTGTCGGAAAGAATCCGAAGATATTTGTAGGGGCACAAAACTGCAGCGATCAGGAGGCAGGTGCATTTACCGGCGAGGTCTCAGCGGTTATGCTGAAGTCGATGGATATTCCGTACGTAATCCTTGGCCACAGTGAGCGCCGACAATATTATGGTGAAGATGCAAAGCTCCTTGCGTCTAAGGTAGACGTTGCGTTGAAGCATGAATTGATTCCGATTTTCTGCTGTGGGGAACCCCTCGACGTAAGAGAGGCAAACAAACATGAACAACTGGTTAAGACACAGGTTGAAGAAAGTCTGTTCCACCTCGACGAAGCAGCGTTCCGAAAAGTCGTGATCGCTTACGAACCGGTTTGGGCAATTGGCACTGGAAAGACCGCCACTGCACAACAAGCTCAGGATATGCATAAAGTTATTCGCGATCACATCGCTGCAAAATATGGAAAGGCAGTTGCCGACGACGTTGTGATTCTCTATGGCGGTAGCGTAAATGCCGGTAATGCAAAGGAACTGTTTGCATGCCCTGATGTGGATGGTGGATTGGTTGGCGGAGCTTCACTTAAATCACGCGACTTCACCGAAGTGATTAAGGGCGCTGTTTAAACGCGTTCATCATGTATTATACGTGTCTCCAGGTTACCTGTGATCCTTCGTACACCGAGATCCTGATGGCTGAAGTAGCCGAAGCAGGCTTCGAAAGTTTCATCGAAACGGAATCCGGTTTTGAAGCATACGTTGAACTTGAAAAATTTGACGAGCCCACGCTCTCTGCGATAATTGAGCAGTACGCATTGCCTGCACAGCTTGACATTTCCTACGAACGTGTAGAAAAACAAAACTGGAACGAAGAATGGGAGAAGAGTTATGAACCCATTAATGTCGAAGGCCGTTGCCTTATTCGCGCTTCGTTTCACAAACCTGATCCGAAGATTCCATTTGAAGTGGTGATTACACCCAAGATGTCATTCGGCACGGGGCACCATCAGACTACGTATCTGATGGTGAAGGGACAGCTCGCCATTGACCATAAAGGCAAACGTGTTATGGATGCAGGATGTGGCACGGCAATACTCTCTGTCGTGGCGTCGCTCCGTGGCGCATCGGAGGTGGAGGCGTTCGATATTGACGAATGGAGTATCATCAACGGTAATGAAAACGCTGCCGTTAATAACTGTACGAATATACGCATTCGCCAGGGTCGTATTGAAGAACTGAATTTTGAAGGACAATTTGAAATCGTACTCGCCAACATAAACAAAAACGTGTTGTTGGCTGAGGCGGGAATTTACCAACGCTACCTTGCAAGCGGTGGCCTGATGTTGTTAAGCGGATTCTATACTGAAGATATTCCCGATTTACTTGATGAGCTTAATCCCTACGGCCTGGTTGAAGCAGCTCGCGACGAACGTGAAAACTGGGCGTCGTTACTTTTGCGCAAGAGCTAGTTCGTTGTGCTGATCCAGTCGGTCACAAGCGCAACGAATTCTGACGGCTTTTCTGCCTGAACCCAATGGCCTGTGTCCATACTTTGAATTTCAGCACCCGGGAAAATTTCTTTGATCCGACGAACGTCTGAATCAACGATGTAACTAGAGCGGGCACCGCGAACGAAGAGCGTTGGCCTTTCAAACTTACCTTCCGAAACAAGGTCAACGCCTATGTTGGCAAGTTTCTCGCGGATGACAGGCAGGTTCATTTTCCATGAGAAACCACCTTCCGACTTTCGTTGCAGATTCTTGAGCAAAAACTGTCGGGTTCCAAGATCGGATACATAATCTGCAAGAATGTCTTCTGCTTCTTTTCGCGATGACAACTTTTCTATCGGAATTGCAGCGAGACCGTCAGCGATAACGTAATGCTCGAGGTCATAGGAACGCGGCGCGATGTCGACGATAATAAGTTTCCCGACCGCATCGGGATGGCTGATCGCAAAATTCATAGCAGCCTTCCCGCCCATGGAGTGCCCGATGAGTATGGCTCCGGATTAGTCATGTTCGCGGAAAAATTCATCGAGGTCGCTGACCATACTTGAGTAGTCGAATGCGTCATCGTGAGGCGATAGCCCGTGATTGCGCAGGTCAACCGTGAAGACGTGATAGTCCGACGCAAACATTTTTGCCTGTGTAAGCCAATTGTCCGACGACCCGAATAATCCGTGAAGGATTACCATAGGGCGGCCGTTGCCATATTCTCTGAAGTGTAACTTCATATGTGTGCTGCTATTCTTCGCAAAATGATCCTTTTGCGATATAAAGATTTTTTCGTTGTACCTCAACCAGACCAGCTTCAACGGCGGGGTCTGTGTTCATCAGGTCGGCGTCAACTTCGCCTTTTAAAATTAGGATGCCACCATCACGCGGGCCGAACACGGCTTCAGTGACAACGTTGCCGCCGTTGGCAATTTCGTGAAGATACTTATCGTGGGAATCAATCAGTTCCGATTGTCTGGCAATGGTGAACTTGCTGGCAACTGCATCGAAGCGATAGAACGTGTAGGTGGTCATTTCGTAATCGTCACCCACCGGGCAAATGCCGCCAACGCGCGGCTGAAACGGAAGTATCTCTATTCTCCAGCGTTTTGCTTGAACTCCGGGGTCAGTGCTGATCCATTCTTCAACCTCGCTTACCGATCCGCTGTTCATAATAAAGATTCCGCCGCCACCGTGGAAGGGACCAGCTGCCAGCAGCTTATTTTCTTTCGCGAGACGCGCCATGTTAGCCATATGGCCTTCCATGATCGTTTTCGTTTCCTCCGGTGATATCTTTTCGCTATCTGGTTTCGAGTTCAGGAACACGATCATATACTTCTTCTCCTGCGCGACGGCACTAAACGTGGCAAAGAGCAGGGCGATGGCGATAAGTCTTGTTGCCATAATTATTCAGACGTTTTGAATCTCCTTGTTAGCCGCCGGAGCCGGGGCTGGCTTAGTCTCGTTTTTTCGGCTTACCATCAGAATGCCGGCAAGGATCATGATGGTCCCGGCAATTTGCAAAACCAAAATTGGTTCTCCTAATATAAAGTACGCCTGCAGGATGGTTGAGATGGGTCCGACACTGCCTACAATAGCAGCATTTGAGGATCCGATACGGTTAATCCCGATAGAGACGAGGTAAGACGGTATGACTGTGCTTACGACCGCCATTGCAATTGAGTATAAATATATGCGTGATTCGAGTTCGAAGAGCGACTCCTTGCCTGCGATCAGGTAGTGGATGATAACGGCAACACACGCAAAGCTCATTGCATAGCTGTTGAATTTGGACGCGCCGATATGCGGAATGAGGCGGCCACTTCCAACGATGTAAATAGCGAACGTTATTGCACAGCAGAATATCAATGTGGCGCCTAGCGCAAACGCTGGCCCAGTCGTTACAAACTCAACTTCGCCCCAGAATGCTATGACAAGTCCGGCATACGTAAGCAGTATTGCCAACCACTGCTGCCGGGATATCCTTGCTTTAAAGAAGATCGCCGAAATCAGCAGAACCAGCGTTGGATAAATGAACAGGATCAGCCGTTCAATCCCGGCAGATACATATTGCAGTCCCAGGAAATCGAGCAGACTCGACACGTAGTATCCGATACACCCAATTGTGGCAACACCAATCCATTGTTTTCCAGTGAACCGCACATTCTCCTGCTGTGAGGAACTGATTGCCGCGGAGACGACAAAAAAGGGAAGGGAAAAAATCATACGAAGTGCAAGTAGCGTAACAGGATCAACCGGTGTATCGCGGTAAGCAACCTTGACAAAAATTGCTTTTGTTGAAAAGCAGATTGCTCCAAGAAACGCTATCGCGATTCCCCAAAGAAAGTAAGAGCGGGAATTTGATTGCTGCATCAGGATTTACTGATTAGCACGTTAACGAGTTTTTGCAAATCCTGTTCGCGGTTGTATACATTGGGTGAAACGCGGATAGCGTCGCCACGCATCGAGACAAAGATATTCTTTCGAAGAAGTTTTTCGCGAATTGGACTCACGTCACGAGGCACGATTGATCGCACGCCAAACAAATGACTTCCCCGCCAATCGTCATCTTCAACCCAGTATCCGTTTTCACGTAATTGTGTGATCGCGGTTGATGTGATGCTGCGGCAATACTCCTGAATGAATTCAGGCTTCCAGCGATTGAGTTGATCGATTGCCTTGAGCATCATGGGTATAAGTATGAAGTTGCTGTGCTCGCCAACTTCATAACGCAGCGCGCCGGGCTGATATGCATCACGGTAACTTACAAGGCCAGTGAAGTCCTCGCTGTTTTGGCGGTTAATCCAGTTTTCTTCAAGCGGGTTTCCATTGTCGAACACGGGACCATAGTATGCGAGCCCGATGGAATAAGGTCCGAGCAGCCACTTGTAGCCCGCGCATATCAAAGCGTCGGGTTGGATTACCTTTATGTCGAATGGGAAAGCTCCTACGGATTGTGTTCCGTCAACGATGAGCAATGCGTTTACCGCCCTGGTTTTTGCGCGTATTGCTTCCAGGTCAAAACGTGTTCCATCTGCCCAGTGAAAATGCGCAATTGCAACAGCAGCAGTTTGTTCGTTTATTTCTTCCAGGATTCTTTCGTTCCAGCGTTTACCCCGGTTGGTGTATGTATCAGGCGGACCGATTACTTTAATTTCGGCGCCGCTTTTTTCGCAAAGCCGTTTCCAGCAATAGTAGTTGCTTGGGAATTGTTCAGCAGTGACAAGGATGTGCTGTCCGCGTTTAACGTTCATGTTTGCTGCAACGGTTGCCATACCGTATGAGACCGAAGGAATAACAACAATTCTTTGAGGATCGTCTGCATTCACAAGTTTTGAGAAAGAGCTTCTAAGTAATTCGGTATCGTCAAAAAACATTTGCGGTGAAACAGCGGCCGGATTTCGCTTCAGCCGGATTCCCCTGATACCCGCCTTTTCGACAGAGGTAAGCAGCGGCGCCATGTAAGCGCAGTTGAGATACGTTACTTTAGAAGGGAGCGTGAATTTTGCGTGTTTACAGGAAAGCATAAGTGTGCAGCCTTACTGGCGCAGCCGGTTTATGAAATAAAGAATGACGGAAACAATGATACTGATAATAATCGATGACGTAAGCGGGAAATAAAATTTGAAATTCTCTCTCTCAATTGAAAAATCGCCGGGAAGCTTCCCAAAGAATGGAATGCGGCTGCCGAATGTTATGAGTACACCCACCACAATCATAATTATCCCGGCGATGATCAGTATTTTTCCCATTCGATTAGAACGTGAAAGTTACGTAGTTTTGGGTTTCGCCGAAATTAATGTACACAGCAGGGATGCCTGACAACGCGACAACCGGAAAACTATATCTTATTCCGACAATTATTTCCGACGACACACAAACGTTGGTACTTCCACCGGGCCTCTTGCAAGTTCTGCCTCGCATAAACCATTTTCTTGTTGAAAATGTGCGAACGGCCAGGCGGTTTCTGAGCAGCCTGAAAGTTTATCCCAGCATTGAACCATTGCAATTCGAGGTGCTCTATAAGGAGACACAACTAGTCGCAATTAAGGATATGTTTTCACCTGTCTTTAAAGGCAATGACATGGGCGTTTTGTCCGAATCGGGTTGTCCCGGAATAGCTGATCCCGGCGCACTGGCTGTTTCATTCGCGCATGCGCATGGCATAACGGTCGTCCCTTTGGTTGGGCCGTCTTCCATTTTATTGGCATTGATGGCATCGGGTCTCAACGGTCAACGGTTTGCCTTTCACGGATATTTACCGGTTCAGGAGGGTGCGCTTGTTTCCGCGGTTCGGGAACTCGAGCGCGAATCATCCAAAAGAAATCAGACACAAATTTTCATCGAAACACCTTACCGGAATAACAGGCTTTTGGCTGCGTTGGTCAGGTCCCTCCGTCCTGACACGGAATTGTGTGTGGCGCTCGACCTGACGGGTGCCGGCGAAAAGATCCGAACAGCCAAGGTAAGTGCGTGGAAGGCTGAACGAGCCGATTTTCCAAAGCTGCCCTCAGTGTTTTTGTTTTTGGCGAAGTAGAGCCCCGGTTTGCCAATTACCCAAATCGCTTTAAATTTGCCCGCTGAATTTAAGGGCGTCTCTCGTATCTATTAACTAAATCACTTTATGCCGTATTTATTTACTTCAGAATCTGTTTCTGAAGGACATCCCGACAAAGTAGCGGACCAAATTTCCGACGCGTTAATTGACTACTTCCTTGCTTACGATGCTAATTCAAAAGTCGCATGCGAGACGCTTGTGACCACTGGTCAGGTGGTCCTCGCCGGAGAAGTGAAATCGGAGGCATATCTTGATGTTCAGGATATCGCGCGCGAGGTAATCCGCAAAATCGGATATACGAAAAGCGAATACATGTTCGAAGCAAACTCCTGCGGAATACTATCTGCAATCCATGAGCAATCACCTGATATTAATCAGGGTGTTGAACGCCGGAGGAAGGAAGACCAGGGAGCTGGCGACCAGGGTATGATGTTTGGCTATGCAACAAATGAAACAGACAACTACATGCCTCTGCCGCTGGAACTTGCGCATCTCCTGTTAAGGGAGCTTGCGGCAATCCGGAAAGAACGCAGGACGATGAAGTATCTGAGACCCGACTCGAAATCGCAGGTAACGATCGAATACGATGACAACAATAAGCCCGTGCGTATAGACACGATTGTCATCTCAACGCAACACGACGACTTCGCGCGTGACGAACGCATGCTGAAGCAGATTCGTGAAGACATCGTTAACATCGTTATACCCCGCGTAAAAAAGAAACTGCCAAAACGGGTTCAGAAACTGTTTGGTAAGGACATTAAATACTACGTGAACCCTACCGGAAAATTTGTGATCGGAGGCCCTCACGGTGACACGGGACTTACCGGTCGGAAAATAATTGTTGATACCTATGGTGGCAAGGGTGCTCACGGAGGCGGAGCGTTTTCCGGCAAAGACCCGTCGAAGGTAGATCGCTCAGCGGCCTATGCTACGCGCCACATTGCAAAGAACCTCGTTGCAGCAGGTTTATGCGACGAAGTACTTGTTCAGGTGGCCTATGCGATTGGGGTGGCACAGCCTGTCGGGCTGTACGTGAATACGTTTGGAACGTCGAAGGTTCAATTAAGCGACGGCGAGGTTGCTGAAAAACTGAAGAAAGTATTCGACATGAGGCCGTACTTCATTGAAAAGCGTTTCAACCTGCGAAGCCCGATTTATTCAGAGACGGCAGCATATGGTCATATGGGTCGCGAGCCACGTGTTGTGGAGAAAATTTTCAATGAAGGGAAAAAGAACCAATTGAAGATGAAGGTTGAGCTTTTCCCCTGGGAGAAACTCGATTACGTCGATCAGATCCGAAAGGTGTTTAAGATATCATAAAAGAAGAAGAGGCTGTCTCAAAAGGGCAGCCTTTTTTGTTATTGGCTCAAAAAAAAGAAGGAAACCGTAGCTCCCTTCTTGATGCAAGTCGTTATCTTGCTTGTGTGCACTAAATCAA
>Ga0079224_100006810_pt1 | contig 15231 bp, 15 predicted proteins | sample Stecom2015_FD_80414 | JGI IMG/M metagenome (GOLD analysis project Ga0079224, IMG submission 80414) | Agricultural soil microbial communities from Utah to study Nitrogen management - Steer compost 2015 | ecosystem: Environmental > Terrestrial > Soil > Agricultural land | place: USA: Utah...
CGCCGGCGGGTGGGTGTGCACGGCGAAGCCGTGCACCGGCCCGGGGCCGATCACCGGGTGGAGCGCCTCCTCCCCCTGGTAGCGGCTCAGGTGCTCGGCCAGGTCGTCGCGCTCGACGCGGCGCACGAACGCCGTGTGGACCTCACCGGGCAGCTCGCCGAGGTCGAGCGCGCTGACGTAGCGCCGGTAGGTGTCGTGGTCCAGGTCGCCGAGCGACGCGTGGGCGGCGATGCCCTCCACCAGGTGGCCGTAGTGGGCCATCACCGTGGCCATCGACTCGGCGACGTCGTCGGTGAGCAGCTCGAGGTGGGCGCGCGCGTCGCGCTCCTCCGCCTGCGACCGCCACCCGGCCAGGGCGGCGGTCGCCAGCAGCCCGACCGTCAGGACGACGGCCGTGAGCGCCCACGTCCCGCGCCATCGCACACCTCTTCTTCGGCGCGCCGGTGCCGTTCCTGGAGGGGTTCCGCCCGTGGGACCCATCGTCGCCCGCCGATGGTCCTAGTACGCGCCGTCGAGCTTGCGATGGTCCCAGCTCACGGTTCGGTCGACGTGGACGCGCACGCCGACGCGCTTGGCGCCGGTGAGCTCGACGAAGGGGCGGGTCTCGTCGGTGACGGGACCGAAGTAGCGCTCGTAGACCGCCTCGCCGATGGCGAGCACGGCCGGGCGGTCCTCGATGATCTCGGCCCGGCCCACCAGCTCCACGCCGCGCAGCTCCCCGTACTCCTCGCCGGCCTCCACCAGCACCGTGATGCGGGGGTCGCGCTGGAGGTTCTTGACCTTCTGGCTGCGCCCGTAGGTCCAGAACACCGGATCGCCGTCGAGGACGGCGTACCACATGGCGACGAGGTGGATCGTGCCGTCGTGGTTGAACGACGCGACGTTCATGGTGTGGCGGCCGCTGAGGAACTCGTCGATCTCCTCGGCGCTCATGCGGATCTGGTCGCGGCGAGACATGGGGAATGTCTACTCGTCCGGCGTGACCGAGACCGGCAGGGTCAGGCGCGGAAGGTCCCGGGGGCCGAGCCGCCGGCGACGAGCTCTGGGGCCACCGGGCAGTCGGTGTCGGCCATCGCCTCCGACGGGGGCCGGGATCCGCTCGGACCCCACACCTCGTCGACGAGCGAGAGGGGGACGAGCTCCTCGTCGCGCAGCCACGGCTCGACGCGATCCGCCTCCACCCGACCGGCCACGGCCTGCCACATCGTGGCCGGCATCCGCCGCCCCGCACCGGCCACGGCCCACACCGGCACCTCGAGGTGCCGGGCCACCACGGCCGCGGCGAGCGAGCCGCTCACCGCGACGAACGCCTCCGGGCCCATCGCCACCGCCTCCACCAGCACGACCCTCGCCTCGGCCACCGCCCCGGCCAGCCCGGTGGCCGGGACGTCCTGCGCGTCCACGTCGGCCCGCTGCAGCCGGCGGACCAGCCCCGCCGCCTCACCGGCGGCATCGAGGGCGAGCACCGACACGTCGCCCCGCCGCAGCAGGGCCTCCGCCGTCACCTCCGGCCAGCCGATCACGCACACCGTGCCCCCGTCAGGAAGGGCGTGGGCCAGCTCGACCGGGGTGCGGTCCGCCTCCAGCTCGTCGACCGCCGCCCACGCCTCGGCGTGCCCATCCGGCGCGGTGAGGACGCGAGCGCACAGCCACCACAGCGGCCCCGAGGTGGGGTGCCGCTCGATGACGCGCCGGCAGGCCGCGACGAGCCCGGCCGGGTCGTCGCGGAAGGCGGACAGGGCGGCGGCCGTCTCCCGGACCAGGAGCGCCTGATCCGCGCCAGAGGCCCGGGCGACGTAGCGGAGCCGCTCGATCGGGTGCACCGGGCGACGCCTGCGCGCCGGTCAGAGGCCGGGCTTGAAGATCATCAGGTAGAAGACGACGAGCAGGAGGACGGTGGTGATCTGGCCGGCCAGGTCCATCTTCCGCTGCGCCTTCTGGGGGTCGCCCTCGCCGCTGGCCAGGCGCCGCTCGTTCGGCATGATCATGCCGGTCACCAGGCCGCCGATCACGATCCACAGCAGGAACGACAGCGACACCCAGGCCTGGTCGAAGCCGAAGAGGTTCTCGTCCGCCCCGTCGGGCTTCGAGCTGAACACCATGCCGAGGCCGAACACGCCGACCAGCAGCAGGGCCGGCGAGTGGATCATCCGGCCGTTCTGGGCCATCCAGCCGAACAGCGTGCGGCGGAGGCCGGCGTCGGCATCCTTGCTGCGGGCCGCGAAGATCGGGTGGATCACCGCCGGGGCGAAGGCCACCACCGCCGAGAGCAGGTGGAGCAGCAGCATCACCTTGTACATGCCACCGAACGCTTGGGACACCGGGCACCTCCTGTCGTCGACCACGGGGAACCTAGCCGCCCGAGGGACCGGGTTCCCGTCCACTCGAGGCGTCTTGCTACCGTCTGCCGGCGTGGCGACCAACCCTCCTGCTGATCTCCAGCTCGCGCCGCTGAACGGCGAACCCCGCTCCATCGAGGAGTGGCTGACCACCTTCCAGATCGCGGCGGTGGTGCTCGACCCGTTCACCAACGAGAGCGCGTGGCTCCTGGAGACGGCCGCCCGGATCCTCGAGCACTTCCGCGGCGCCGACTGCCGGGTGTGCTTCGTCGTGACCGGCACCGCCGACGAGGCACGGCAGTTCCTGGGCCCCTGGGCCGACAAGGTGCTTACCTTCGCCGACCCCGACCGCGAGGTGGTCAAGGGGCTCGGCCTCAACGAGCTGCCCGCCTTCGTGCAGATCCGCCAGGACCTCACCGTGGCCGGCTGCGCCGAGGGCTGGGACCCGCTAGAGTGGCGCGAGGTAGCCGAGGGCCTCGCCGAGAACATGGCCTGGTCGGCCCCGCTCATCCCCGCCCCCGGCGACCCCACCCCCTACGCGGGCTCCGCCGCGCTCGGGTAGCCCTCCTCGGTCGCCGTCGGCGGCCTGGGCGAGTCGTCGGTGCTCGCCTTCGGCTCGCGCTCCCCGGACGCTGGTCTCGCTACCGGCGGGGGACGCCGCCCTTGGTGAGCGCCAGGAGGTCGAGGGCCTGGTCGATCTCCTCGTCGGGGATGAGGGCGTGCTCGACGACCAGCTGGCGGATGCTCTTGCCGGTGCGGGCTGACTCCTTGACCAGCTCGGCCACCCGCTCGTAGCCGAGGATCGGGTTGAGCGCCGTGGCCGCCTGCGGGGTGGCCTCGGCGTAGGTGCGGCAGCGCTCCACGTCGGCCTCGATGCCCGCGATGCAGCGATCGGCGAACAGGCGCGACACGTTGGCCAGCAGCCTGATCGACTCCAGCAGGTTCCGGGCCATCACCGGCAGGTACACGTTCAGCTCGAAGTTGCCCTGGCTGCCGGCGAACGCCACTGCGGCGTCGTTGCCGTAGACCTGGGCCACCACCTGGCTGACCGCCTCGGGGATCACCGGGTTCACCTTCCCCGGCATGATCGACGAGCCCGGCTGCAGGTCCGGGATGCGGATCTCGGCCAGGCCCGTGCGCGGCCCGGAGGCCATCCAGCGGATGTCGTTGGCGATCTTGAGCAGCGCCCCGGCCAGGGCCCGCAGCTCGCCTGACAGGCTCACCAGCGCGTCCCGGGCGCTCTGGGCGGCGAAGTGGTCGCTCGCCTCGCACAGCGGCACACCGAGGCGCTCCGACAGGCGGGCGATCGCCTCCCGGGCGTAGCCGTGGGGGGCGTTCAGGCCGGTGCCCGTGGCCGTGCCGCCGAGGGGGAGCTCGCCCGCCTCGGCGACCGCCCGCTCGATGCGGGACCGGGCCTGGCGCACCTGCGCCGCGTAGCCGGCCATCTCCTGGCCGAGGGTGACCGGCGTGGCGTCCATCAGGTGCGTGCGGCCCGCCTTCACGACGGTGGCGGTCGCGTCGGCCTGGCGGGCCAGGGCCTCGGCGAGGTGGTCGAGCGCGGGGAGCAGGTCGCGGTGCGACGCCACCACCGCGGCCACGTGCATGGCCGTCGGGAACACGTCGTTCGACGACTGCGACGCGTTCACGTGGTCGTTCGGGTGGACCGGTCGGCCGAGCCGCTCGCTGGCGAGGTTGGCGATCACCTCGTTGGCGTTCATGTTCGTGCTCGTGCCCGAGCCGGTCTGGAACACGTCGACGGGGAACTCGTCGTCCCAGCGACCCTCGGCCACCTCGGACGCGGCCGACCGGATGGCCTCGACGACGTCTGCGTCGAGCACCCCGAGCGCGCCGTTGGCCTCCGCGGCGGCCGCCTTCACCGCCCCGAGGGCGTGGATCAGCGCCGGCTCGACCCGCAGCCCGGAGACGGGGAAGTTCTCCACCGCACGCTGGGTCTGGGCGCCGTAGCGGGCCGTCGCCGGGACCTGCACCTCTCCCATCGTGTCGTGCTCGATCCGGAACTCGTCAGCAGCCATGACCCCAACCTACGGTTGCGAGTCGATGACCGACGTGCCCTTCACCGAGCTGCTGCCCCTGGGTCCCGACGACACGCCGTACCGGCTGCTCACCACCGAGGGGGTGTCGACGGTCGAAGCGGCCGGTCGGCGCTTCCTGCAGGTGGAGCCCGAGGCCCTCGCCCTCCTCGCCCGCACGGCGTTCCGGGACATCGCCCACCTGCTGCGGCCCGGTCACCTGCAGCAGCTGCGGCGCATCCTCGACGACCCGGAGGCGTCGGCCAACGACCGCTTCGTGGCCCTCGACCTGCTGAAGAACGCCAACATCGCGGCCGGCGGCGTGCTGCCGATGTGCCAGGACACCGGCACCGCCATCGTCATGGGCAAGCGGGGCGAGCTCGTCCTGACCGGCGGCGACGACGAGTACTGGCTCAGCAAGGGCATCCAGGACACCTACGCCACCTCCAACCTGCGCTACTCGCAGATGGCGCCGCTCACGATGTGGGAGGAGCGCAACACGGGCACGAACCTGCCGGCCCAGATCGAGCTGTACGCCACCGGCGGCGACGCCTACAAGTTCCTGTTCATGGCCAAGGGCGGCGGCTCGGCCAACAAGAGCTACCTGTTCCAGGAGACCAAGGCCGTCCTCAACCCCGCGTCCATGATGCGCTTCCTCGACGAGAAGCTGCGCACCCTCGGCACGGCCGCCTGCCCGCCGTACCACCTGGCCGTGGTCGTGGGCGGCACGTCCGCCGAGTACGCCCTGAAGACGGCGAAGTACGCGTCGGCCCGGTACCTCGACAGCCTCCCCACCGAGGGCTCCGAGCTGGGCCACGGCTTCCGGGACCTCGAGCTCGAGCAGGAGATCCTGGCGCTCACCCAGCAGTTCGGGATCGGCGCCCAGTTCGGGGGCAGGTACTTCTGCCACGACGTGCGGGTGATCCGCCTCCCCCGCCACGGCGCCTCCTGCCCCGTGGCCATCGCCGTGTCCTGCTCGGCGGACCGCCAGGCGCTCGGCAAGATCACGAGCGAGGGCATCTTCCTCGAGCAGCTCGAGGAGGACCCAGCGAAGTACCTGCCCGAGGTCACCCACGACGACCTCGACGGCGACGTCGTCCACATCGACCTCAACCGGCCGATGGACGAGATCCGCAGCGAGCTGTCGAAGTACCCGGTGAAGACCCGCCTGTCGCTCACCGGCCCGATGGTCGTGGCCCGCGACATCGCCCACGCCAAGATCAAGGAGCGCCTCGACGCCGGGGAGCCGATGCCGCAGTACCTGCGCGACCACTGCGTGTACTACGCCGGCCCGGCCAAGACCCCGGAGGGCATGCCGTCGGGCTCGTTCGGGCCCACCACGGCGGGCCGGATGGACTCCTACGTGGCCGAGTTCCAGGCCAAGGGCGGGTCGATGGTGATGCTGGCCAAGGGCAACCGCAGCCGCCAGGTCACCGACGCGTGCCAGCAGTACGGCGGCTTCTACCTCGGCTCGATCGGCGGACCCGCCGCCCGGCTGGCCCAGGACTGCATCCGCAAGGTCGAGGTGCTCGAGTACCCCGAGCTCGGCATGGAGGCCGTCTGGAAGATCGAGGTGGAGGACTTCCCCGCCTTCATCGTCGTCGACGACAAGGGCAACGACTTCTTCGACCTCGTCAGCACCCCCGTCACCCTGTCCTAGCCGACGACATCTGTGCGCGCTTTCGTGCCGCTACGGCACCGAAACGCACACAGATCTCGTCTCGGGATGGGCGAAGTGCGCACTTGGTGGCGGGAACGCTGCGCGGAGCGCGAGCGCGGCGGGCCGTCAGAGCGTAAGGTGCGCGCCGCACGGATGGACAGGGCTGTGACGGGGGGGCGGTCGCCGCAGTGGTGGTCCGGGCGCTCATGAAGGCGGGCCCAGCCATCAGAAGTGCACCACATGCGAAAGCTGTTCGGGGTCCTGGCGCCGCGGCGCTCGGGCTCACCACCGTCGGGGCACTGGCTCCGACCACTGCCGCGGCACCGCCGCCGGGCACGGCACCGACCGTCGCGGTCGACCTCGCCCCCGCCCACGAGCTGCCCAACCCGCTCGAGGCGAAGCGTCGCGAGCTGAAGGCCCGGGCCATCGACCTCATGCTGCAGGGCGACGCCCAGGTCGAAGAGCGCGGGGGCAGCAAGGTCGTGAAGGTCGGCGAGGCCGAGAGCGCCCCGAGCGACGCCGCGGCGCGGTCGCGCGGGCGGCACGGCCCCGGCCACGGCAAGGGCCACGGCCACGATCACGGTCACGGCAAGGGCAAGCGGGACCAGTACGTGGAGCTGGCCAACGAGGGCACCGACCGGGTGTTCACCCTCCTCGTCGAGTTCGGCGACGAGCGCTACCCCGACTTCCCCGACCAGGACACCGACCCCGACTGGCCCGGTCCCGCCACCTTCGACGGCCCAGTGCACAACCAGATCCCGAAGCCGGACCGCCGGCACGACAACTCCACGATCTGGGAGCCGGACTTCAGCCGCGAGTACTACCAGCAGCTCTACTTCGGGACCCGCGGCGAGACGCTGAGGACCTACTACGAGAAGCAGTCCTCGGGCCGCTACTCGATCGACAGCACCGTCACCGACTGGGTGAAGGTCCGCGACAACGAGGCCCGCTACGGGCGGGGCAGCGGCTACCCGTGCGACGACGTGGTCTGCGACAACGTGTGGGAGCTGGTCCGTGACGGCCTGAACCAGTGGGTGGCCGACCAGCAGGCAGCCGGGCGGTCCTCCGAGGAGATCGCCGCCGAGCTGGCCACCTTCGACGTGCACGACCGCTACGACCACGACGGCGACGGCGTGTTCGACGAGCCGGACGGCTACATCGACCACCTCCAGATCGTCCACGCCGGCGGCGACATGGTCGACGGCGACCCGTGGCAGGGCGAGGACGCCATCTGGAGCCACCGCTGGTACGCGTACATCACCGACGCCGGGGTCACCGGTCCCGACTTCAACCCGCTCGGCGCCACCGAGGTCGGCGACACCGGGATCTGGGCCGGTGACTACACGATCCAGCCCGAGAACGGCGGCCTGTCGACGATCGCCCACGAGTACGGCCACGACCTCGGCCTGCCCGACCACTACGACACGGCCGGCGGCCAGAACGGCGTGGAGTGGTGGTCGCTCATGGCCCAGAGCCGGCTGTCCGGCAAGGGCGAGGCGATCGGCACCCGGGCCGGCGACCTGTCGGCGTGGGACAAGCTCGTCCTCGGGCGGCTGAGCTACGACCTGACCGTCGCCGGGGAGACCAAGACCGTCGAGCTCGGTGCCCACGAGTACAACACCGCCAAGCCGCAGGCAGCGATCGTGGCCCTGCCACCCAAGGAGGTCACCACCGAGTACGGCCCGCCGTTCGCCGGTGAGGGCATGTACTGGTCGACCAGCGGCGACGACCTGTCGACCACGATGACCCGCGAGGTGGACCTCACCGGGGCGACCACGGCGTCGCTCGACCTGCAGGCCCGCCTCGACATCGAGGCCGAGTACGCTACCTGTACGTCCAGACCTCCACCGACGGGGGTGCCACCTGGGAGAGCCGGGACGGCACGGTCGACGGCGAGCCGTTCGACCGCGACGGGTCCGACCGCCCGGGCCTGTCCCGCACCTCCGACGGAGCCTGGGTGCCGGTCCACGTGCCGCTCGACGACCTCGCCGGCCAGCCGATCCTGCTGCGGTTCCTCTACCGGACCGACGGCGGGCTGGCGCCCGACGGGTTCTTCGCCGACGAGATCACGGTGACCGCTGACGGCACGCCGCTGTTCACGAGCGGCGGCGAGTCCGACGACGAGGGCTGGACCCTCGACGGGTTCGTGATCACCTCCGGGACCGAGGTGGGCGACTACGCCCACTACTACATCGCGTCGAACCGGACCTACGAGTCCTTCGACCGGTACCTGAAGACGGGCCCGTACAACTTCGGGTGGGCCTCGACCCGCCCGGACTGGGTGGAGCACTTCCCGTACGCCACGGGCCTGCTCGTGTCGTACTGGGACACCTCCCAGCGGGACAACAACACGAGCCAGCACCCGGGTCAGGGCCTGATCCTGCCGATCGACGCCCACCCGACGGCCCGGATCAGCCCGGACGGCACGCCGTGGCGGTCCCGGATCCAGGTGTACGACGCGCCGTTCTCCACGAAGAAGGCGCCGAGCTTCCACCTCCACCTGGACGGCCGCAAGAGCCACATCAAGGCGGAGAAGCCCCAGCCGCTGTTCGACGACAGCCGCGAGTACCTCGACCCGCGCCTGCCCGGCGCCGGCGTGGACGTGCCCGACACCGGCACCCAGATCCGGGTGCTGAAGGAGAAGGGCACGAGCATGACGATCCGCATCCAACCCGGCTGACCCCTCACCCAGACGAGATCTGTGCGCGGTCTCGTGCACCATCCGCACGCAGACCCGCACAGATCTCGTCGCGGTCAGGACAGCTCGACGAGCTCGAGGTAGTCGTCGCTCCAGTGGTCGAGCGTGCCGTCGGGCATGAGCAGCACCCGGTCGGGCTGGAGGTCGCGGACGAAGTCGGCGTCGTGGCTGACGAGCACGATCGAGCCGGGCCAACCCCGCAGGCCCTCGGCCACCGCCTCCCGGGACCCCGGGTCCAGGTTGTTGGTGGGCTCGTCGAGGAGCAGCAGGTTGTGGCGGCCGGCGACGAGCATGCCGAGCGCCACCTTGGTCTTCTCGCCGCCGGAGAGGGTGCCGGCGTCCTGGTGCACCTTGTCGCCGGTGAGGCCCATCGCGCCGACGATGGCCCGCAGCTCGTGCTCGGGCATCGCGGGCACCTCCTCGCGCAGGTGCTCCAGGATGCTGCGCCCGGGCTGGATGCCCTCGTGCTCCTGCGCGTAGTACCCGGCCACCACCTGGTGGCCGAACCGGAACGTGCCAGCGGACGGCAGCTGCTGGCCGGCGAGCACCTTGAGCAGGCTCGTCTTGCCGGCGCCGTTCAGGCCCATGATGAGGAGCCGCTCGCCCCGCCCGAGGGACAGGTCGACGTCGCGGAACACCTCGAGGTCCCCGTAGCGCACGGCCAGGCCCTCGACCTCGAGGACGGTGCGCCCGGCCGGCGGGGGCACGGGGAACCGCACCCGCACCGAGCGGTCGCCGCGCGACACCTCGACGGCGTTGGCCTCGATGCGGGCGATGCGCTTCTCGATGCTGTGCGCCATCGACGCCTTGCTGGCCTTGGCCCCGAAGCGGTCGACGACGGACTGCAGCCGCTCGATCTCCTTGGCCTGGCGCTGGGCGACCTTGGCCAGGCGGGCCTCGTCCTTGGCTCGGGCCGAGCGGTACTGGCTGTAGGTGCCCTTGTACTCGTGCATCGTGCCGACGCTGTCGTCGTCGTAGCGGTCGAGGTGCAGGACGCGGGTGATCGCCTCGTCGAGCAGGTCGAGGTCGTGGCTGATGACGAGCAGCGCGCCCCGGTAGGTGCGCATGAACTGGAGCAGCCACTCCTTGGCGTCGCTGTCGAGGTGGTTGGTGGGCTCGTCGAGCAGCAGGACGTCGCTGCCGGCGAAGAGGATGCGGGCGATCTCGACCCGGCGGCGCTGCCCGCCGGACAGCGAGCCGATCGGCAGGTCGAGGCGGTCCGGTTCGAGGCCGAGGCCGGCGGCGATGCGGCGGGCCTCGCTCTCCGCCGAGTACCCGCCCTCGTCGCGGAAGCGCTCCTCGGCCCGGGCGAAGCGAGCGACGGCCCGCTCGGAGGGGTCCTCCTCCATCTGCAGGCGGAGCTTCTCGAGTCGGGTCATCGCCTCGTCGAAGCCGCGACCCGACAGGATGTGGCGCACGGCCGGCGTGCTGTCGTCGACGCCGTCGAGGCGCGGGTCCTGCGGGAGGTAGCCGAGCCCGCCCTTGCGGACGACGACGCCTGCGTGCGGGTCGGCGGCGCCGCCGAGCACCTTCAGCAGGCTCGTCTTGCCCGCCCCGTTGCGCCCGACGAGGCCGACCTTGTCCCGGGCGCGCACGGTGAAGGTGACCCCGTCGAGGATGACGGAGCCACCGACCTCCACGGCGAGATCCCGGACCTGCAGCACGGGACCATGCTCACAGGCGCCGGGCAGCGGGGCGAACCGAGATCCGCGGCCCGGCAGCGGTCGTGCCAGGCTCTGGGCGTGAAGGTGCGCATCGGCTTCGGGCTCGGCACCCGGGCCGCCCACGACCCCCGCCGCTTCGCCCAGTTCGTCGACGGGCTGGAGGCGCACGGCTTCGACTCGCTGTGGCTGTCGGAGCGGGTGACCGGCGACTGCCCCGACCCGGTGGTGGCGCTCGCCGTGGCCGCCGGGCGGACCACCCGGCTCAAGCTCGGGTTCTCGGTGCTCGTGCTGCCGGGCCGGAACCCGATGCTCCTCGCCAAGGAGCTGGCCACCCTCGACCAGCTGTCCGCCGGCCGGCTGCTGCCCGCCTTCGGGCTGGGGGCGGTGGACCCGGCCGAGCACCAGGCGTTCGGGGTGGCCCGAGCGGAGCGGGGGCCGCGCTTCGACGAGGCCCTGCCCCTGCTGCGGCGGTTCTGGACCGGCGAGCCCGTCGACCACGAGGGTCGCTTCCACCGCTACGAGGGCGCCCGGGTGCTCCCCCGCCCCCACCAGGATCGCCTCGACGTGTGGCTGGGTGGCCTGGCCCCCTCGGAGCTGCGGCGCTGCGGCCGCCTCGGCGACGGGTGGCTGCCGTCGTTCTGCGCCCCGGAGGACGTCACCGCCGGCATCCCGGTCGTCCAGCAGGCGGCGGCCGACGCTGGTCGCACGATCGATCCCGAGCACTTCGGGGCGCTGGTCCCCTACTGCGACGGCGAGGTGCCCGAGGCGTACGCCGCGCTGGCCGCCCGCCGCCGTCCGGGGGTGGACCCGCGGGACCTGGTGGCCACCGACCTCGAGCACCTGGCCGACCTGCTGCGCCGCCACATCGAGGCAGGGGCGTCGAAGTTCGTGGTGCTGCCGATGGCCGAGCCCGACGACTGGGACGCCCACCTGGCCGAGGTGGCGGCCGCCGTCCTGCCGCTCGAGACCTGACCCCCCGGGGCGTCCCGCGCGCTGGACCGCCGGGCGCGGGCGCCGCACTAGGTTCGGGCCCTCAGCGTCGAGGAGGGGAGCCGACATGGACTTCGGAGTGATGTTCGCCAACGTGGGGCCGATGGCCACGCCCGAGGGGGCGGTGGCGATGGCCCAGGCGGCCGAGGAGGCCGGCTTCGAGTCCCTGTGGACCGTCGAGCACACCGTCGTGCCGGCCGGCTACGAGTCCCGCTACCCGTACAGCTCGTCGGGACGGATGCCGGGCCCGGAGGACTCCGACATCCCCGACCCGCTGATCTGGCTCACCTACGTGGGGGCGAATACCGCTCGCATCCGGCTCGGCACCGGCATCCTGATCCTCCCCCAGCGCAACCCGGTGGTGCTGGCCAAGGAGGTGGCCACCCTCGACCGGTTCACCGGCGGCCGGGTGGAGCTCGGCGTGGGGGTGGGCTGGCTGGCCGAGGAGTTCGCGGCGATCGGCGTCCCGTTCGAGGAGCGGGGCAAGCGCACCGACGACCACATCGAGGCGCTCCGGGCGCTGTGGACCCAGGACCTGCCCACCCACCACGGCCCGTTCGTGTCGTTCGAGAACGCCATCTCTCGGCCCCGGCCGGCGCAGCAGCCGGTGCCGATCACGATCGGCGGGCACACCAAGGCCGCCGCCCGCCGGGCCGGGCGCCTCGGCGATGGGTTCTTCCCGGGCGTCGCCGACCGGGAGCGCCTGGCCGACATCCTCGGGGTGATGCGGGCCGCAGCCGAGGAGGCGGGGCGCAACCCCGACGCGATCGTGGTGAGCGCCCGCAGCGACGGCATCCCCGGCCCGAACGCCCTCGACGAGGTGAAGGCGATGGCCGACCTCGGCGTGCGCCGGATCATCGTGCCGCCCCTCGCCTTCGATCCGGCGGGGATGCGCGAGGCGTTCGGTCGCTTCGGCGACGAGGTGATCGCCCGCTGCTGACCCCCGACGGGGCACGTCACCGGTGCCCTTAGGGACCAAGGTCCCGAACTCGACGGCCTGATCGCCCCTGCCGACCGGGGTGGCACGGCCGAGAGGATCGGGGCATGACGCGACATCTCAACGTGCTGGTCGCCGAGAGCCACCCGGGGCTCGCGGCAGCTGACGTGGCCGCGCTCGAGTCTGCCGGTCACACCGTGCACCGGTGCTACGAGCCCGGCCAGCGGGGCTTCCCCTGCGTGGCGGTGAGCGGGCAGGACTGCCCGCTCGACGGGCCGATCGACGTCGCCTACCTGCATCGCCTCCAGATGACGCCCCGGGCCACGCCGCTCGAGGACGGCATCCGCTGCGCGGTGCGCCAGGGCGTGCCGGTGGTGGAGCACTCGCAGTCGCTGCTCGACCCCTTCGAGCCGTTCGTGTCGGCGTGGGTGGGCTCGAACGACCTCGGCTCGACCCTCGAGGAGGCGTCAGCGCGCCGCTTCGACCCGCTGTGCCGAGACGTGCTGCGCCGCATCGGCCCGCTGCTGGCGGCGGCCGGCATCAGCGAGGACCAGGTGCGCTGCCGGGTCGAGACGCAGGGCCTGGACCTGGAGATCCACCTGCTGCTCGACGCCGACACCGACCAGACCTTCGACCAGTCGCTCGCCGTTCGCGCCCTCGACGCCGTCCGGTCCGACCGGCGGCGCTTCGGCAACGTCGACGTCCACGTCCACCACCCGAGCTGACCCGGCTCCCCGCCCACCACAGACGCCAGCCCACCACAGACACCCAGCAGAGACAGGAGGCGCATCGTGGAGCAGATGCGAGAACCCATCACCTCGATCGGTCACGGTCCCGTCGTGGCCGTCGGCGCCGCCTGCACCCTTCGGGAGGCCGCCCGGCTGATGCGCAGCGAGGGCATCGGCGCCCTCGGGGTGCGGGGCGAGAACGGCCTCGTCGCCATCTTCAGCGAGCGCGACCTCCTCGACGCCCTGGCCACCGGCGCCGACCCGGACCAGGCCACGGTGGGCGAGCACATGTCGATGACGATGATCGCCGCGCGCCCCCACGACACGCTGCTCGACGTGGCCCTGCTGATGCTCGACGACGGCATCCGCCACGTCCCTGTGGTGGACGACTTCGGGCGGGACCAGGCGATGGTCTCCCTGCGCGACCTGCTGCGCCCGATGCTGCTGCAGGCCATGACCCACGCGCCGGGCTGACCCGGCCACGAGGAGCACGTCGAGCGCCCCGCAGCCCCTGGGCGGGGCGCTCCGTGCGCGGTCGGTGCCGGCGGGCGACGGCCTGCTCGCCGGCACCGACCCGCTGCGCCCCAGATGTCGGTGAGCCGGTGGGCTCACACGAACGGCTCGAGGCTGAAGCGGCCCCAGGCCAGGAGGGCGAACAGCCCGAGGAACGCCACGTCGCCGACGAGGGAGACGTACTCCCCACGGCGCAGGCGGGTGGCGCCGGCCCCGGCCATGAACAGGGCGAGGCCGCAGGCGGCCACCGGGACGAGGGTCGGGGCGAGGTCGCCGACAGTGGGCAGGAGCAGCCCGAGGCCGCCGAGGGCCTTCACCGCGCCGATGGCCCTGACCTGCCCGGCGGTGAAGTCGTCCACCCAGTGCTGGGTCTCGTGGATCCGCCGGTAGCGCTCCTTGGGCAGGACCAGGAGCATCGTGCCGGCGGCGGTGAAGGCGGTCCCGAAGAACCCGGCCAGGATCCAGAGCACGGTGTTCATGGCTGTGTCACCCTCCTTGGTGCGTGCATCGCTCCTCCGACGAGCCAGGGGGACGAGCTGTGAGGCCGAGGTCGACCTCACACCTCGGGTGGCTCGCTCGTCGGGCAGGACGAGGGAAGGAGCAGCGATGACGAACCAGGAGCTCGACCCAGGGACCGACGGCGCCGACGTGGTGGCCAGCGAGCGCCGCCACCTGCTCGACGTGGCCTACCGGCTCCTCGGGAGCCTCGCCGAGGCAGAGGACGCCGTCCAGGAGGGCTTCGCTCGCTGGTTCTCGCTCGCCCCCGAGCAGCGGACGGCGATCGAGAACCCTGCGGCGTGGCTGACCACGGTGGTGAGCCGCATCTGCCTCGACCAGCTGCGCTCGGCCCGGGCGAAGCGGGAGCGGTACGTGGGCGAGTGGATCCCCGAACCCCTGCCCCCGACGGGCGCCGACGAGGGACCTCGCATCGCGCACGAGCCCGACCCGGCCGACCGGGTCACGCTCGACGAGTCGGTCAACATGGCGCTCCTCGTGGTGCTGGAGGCGATGACGCCGGCCGAGCGGGTGGCCTTCATCCTCCACGACGTGTTCCGCTACCCGTTCGCCGCCATCGCCGAGGTGGTGGGTCGGACCCCCGAGGCGTGCCGGCAGCTGGCCTCCTCGGCCCGGCGCCGGATCGACGTCGCCAGCGGCCTGCGCGCCCCCTCCGCCGACCAGGCCCGCCTAGTGGCCGAGTTCCGCCGGGCCTGGGAAGCGCGCGACGTGCGGGCCCTGGTCGGCTTGCTCGACCCCGAGGCCACGGTGGTGGCCGACGGCGGCGGCCTGGTCGCCGCGGCCCGCCGTCCGATCACCGGTGCCGATCGGATCGGCCGCTACCTCGCCACCCTGGCCGACAAGGGCACCGAGCTCGGCATGCGCGTGGAGGAGACGACGGTGAACGGCCGGCCCGGCCTCGTCGGCCGTCACGGGGACCAGACCGTGGTGGTGCTCGCCTTCGGGATCGAGGGCGGCCGGATCCGCAACCTGTGGGCGGTGGTGAACCCGGAGAAGCTGCACCGCTGGAACGCGACGGCGCCGGGCTGACCGGGGCCGTCAGGTGGCCAGGCCGCCGTCCTGCGCTGCCGCTACTGGGACTGGGCCTGGGGCTCGCCGTGGGCGCAGGCGAACCAGGCGCCGAAGAGGGCGGCGGCCAGCACCCCCCAGGCCAGCG
>Ga0079224_100006812_pt1 | contig 15231 bp, 10 predicted proteins | sample Stecom2015_FD_80414 | JGI IMG/M metagenome (GOLD analysis project Ga0079224, IMG submission 80414) | Agricultural soil microbial communities from Utah to study Nitrogen management - Steer compost 2015 | ecosystem: Environmental > Terrestrial > Soil > Agricultural land | place: USA: Utah...
CCCGTCACCGTCGAGTGCACCAAGCGCAACGGCATCCCCGATGCGATCGCCGACTTCGTGATCCCGCTGGGCGCCACGATCCACCTCGCCGGCTCCACCCTGAAGATCACCACCTTCGCCGTCGCGATCATGATCGTCACCGGCATGGAGCTGAACGTCCCGGCGCTGCTGGGCTTCGTGTTCATGCTCGGCATCGTGATGATCGCCGCGCCCGGCGTGCCCGGCGGCGCGATCATGGCCGCCGCCGGCGTGCTCTCCTCGATCCTCGGATTCGACGAGGCGGCCGTGGGCCTGATGATCGCCGCCTACATTGCGATCGACTCCTTCGGCACCGCCACCAACGTCACCGGCGACGGCGCGATCGCCGCGGTCATGGCCCGGCTCTCGAAGGGCCGGGTCGAGGGCGACCTCGCCGCGGGCCGGCACGAGCAGGTCCACGGGATCTGAGACCCCGCATCCCGCAGGAGCGGCCGACGGCATCGCCGTCGCCGTCTTCGTTGTGGCGAGGTCGGACTGTCAGGCGTGGCTCTCCGTGACCGGGGCGGAATGTCCGACCCCCTCTGGCCGTGCCGGGCCTGCGAGGTCGCGGCCGCGGGTCTCCGGCAACAAGTACACCGCGATGAGGGCAAGCAGAGCCATCATGGTCAGATAGATCGCCGGCGAGAATTCGACGGTCCTGTCCACCAGGAAGGTCGCCACGTACGGGGCGGTCCCGCCGAAGAGCGCATAGGCGACGTTGTATGCGACAGCAGAAGCGGTGTACCGCGACACCGTTGCGAAGGCCTCGGAAAGCATCACGGCGGTGGACACGTTGCAGGCCACAGCGCCCACGGCGACCAAGAGCTGACCGATCAAGGCGCCCCCGAAGCCACCGGTGGCGGCGATGAGATAGCCGGGGACCGCCGCTACAGCAAGCGCTACCAGTGCGCCGAACATGACGGGGCGACGTCCCAGCTTGTCGCTAAGAAGACCCATCACGGGGGCTAAGGCGGTCGCGCACAGGAGAGCGAGCACGTTCGACCCGAGAACCAGGTTCGCAGGCATCTCTGTCACGGTGCGGAGGAAGGTGGTCATGTACGTCGAGAAGATGTAGAAGCTCAGTCCGGTCACGGCGATGAACCCGCCGAGGGTGAGCATGATGCGTCCTTCGCGGCGCAGAATCTCGCCGAACGGAATGCGGCCCGCGGCCGCTGCTCCTCGGGATGCTCGCTCTTCCTTCATGCGGGTGAACTCGGGAGTCTCCTCCAGGTGCGAGCGGACGAGGAAGGCGATGATGCCCATCGGGATCGCAGCGAGGAACGGAATGCGCCAGCCCCACTCGTCGAAGGCGGCTGAGCCGATCGCCTCAGTGATCAGCCAGCAGAGCAGCGCGGCTGCGGCGAAGGAGCCGAACGTTGCCGCAGGCATGGCCGAGGCATAGAAAGCCCGCTTGTGGGCAGGTGCATGTTCGATGACGTAGGCGACGGCGCCCGCATACTCGCCCCCGGCCGACAGCCCCTGAAGGCAGCGTGCGATTGTCAGCAGGATGGGCGCGAGCAATCCGATCGAAGCATGGCCAGGTAGTAGTCCGATCACGGCAGTCGAGATCGACATGAGGAACACAGTGGCCAGCAGGATCTTGCGCCGACCCATGCGGTCACCGAGTCGGCCGAAGATGAAACCGCCCAGCGGACGCATCGCGAATGCGACTGCGAACACTGCGAAGGTCTGCAGGAGGCCCCCTACGGCTGTGTCCGAGGGAAAAAAGGTCGCGGCGAGAGCGCTCGCCGTGTACCCGTACACGGCGAAGTCGAACCACTCGATCACAGTGCCGCCGAAGGCTGCCGCGGTCACACGGCGCAGAGTTGCGGGGGAGACCTCTCCAGCGGAACCGGTTGTCGGTGCCGTCCCTGCGGAGGCGTGGTGGGGTTGGTTGTGGCTCGTCATGGATGCCTCCGGGAGGACGCGGGTGGATCGATGCGTCCTGGTTGAGGTTGCTGGAGCAGCAACCGGGTTGGGGAAAGAGAATCTAGAATAGTGACCTCGGGCACGCCAGGGCGGTTCGCTCTCCGTGACCCTTTCGTGACTTATTGGATGCCGGATCGCGGTGGTGCCGTACGTGCCCCATGCCCTTGCGGTAGCCGACGGGACGGCTCCACCCGCGACGCGCCCCCGACGTAGGCTCGGCACCATGACTGCTCACAGCCCTGCCGATGCCCCTCTGACCGCTGTCGTCACCGGTGCCTCCTCCGGCATCGGCCGTGCCACCGCCGCCCGCCTGGTCGCCGACGGCTGGCGGGTCCTGGCCGTCGCACGGCGCGAGGAGCGCCTGGCCGAGCTCGCCGCCGAGACCGGCTGCGAGATCCTCCCCGTCGACGTCACCGACGACGCCTCCGTCGCCGCGCTCGTCGCCCGCGTCGAGGAGCTCTTCGACGGGAGCCTGAACGCCGTCGTCCATGTCGCCGGCGGCGCCCTCGGCGTCGAGACCGCCGCCGAGGCCGACCTCGAGAAGTGGCAGCGGATGTACGACATCAACGTGCTCGGCGCCGTCCGCGTCACCCGCGCGCTGCTGCCCGCCGTGCGCCGCAGCGGCCGCGGCGACCTCCTCTTCCTCACCTCCGTCGCCGGCCACGAGGCCTACCCCGGCGGGTCCGGCTACAACGCCGCGAAGGCCGGGGAGCACATGCTCGCCGCCGCCCTCCGGCTCGAGCTGAACGGGGAGCCGATCCGCGTCATCGAGATCGCCCCCGGCATGGTCCGCACCGAGGAGTTCTCCCTCGTCCGTCTCGGCGACCAGGACGCGGCCGACGCCGTCTACGACGGGGTCGAGCAGCCCCTGACCGCGGAGGACTGCGCCGACGTCGTCTCCTACGCCCTGAACGCCCCGCACCACGTGAACCTCGACCTGGTCACCGTGCGCCCCCTCGCCCAGGCCGCGGCCCACCGGGTGGCCCGCCACCAGGGACTCTGATGTCCCACGGCGGCATGCCCGGCGGGGGCATGGGAGGCGGCATGGGAGGCGGCGGGGGCCGAGGCGGCGGCGACCTGAAGCTCGCCCCCGGGCAAAAGCCCGATGTGCGCCGGGTGCTGGGCCTGTTCCGCCCCTACCGCGGCACTCTCGCCGCCGTGCTCTCGCTGATCGTCCTCGCCGCGGCCGCCGGGGTGGTCTCCCCGTTCCTGATCCGCGAGATCGTCGACGTGGCCCTGCCCGAGCAGCGCGCCGACGTGCTCGCCTGGTCCGTGGGCGGGCTCATCGCCGTCACCGTCGTCGCGAGCGCCCTCGGCGTCACCCAGTCGATGCTCTCGGCCCGCGTGGGCCAGTCGGTGATGCACGACCTGCGCGTGGCGGTCTACTCCCACCTGCAGCGGATGGGGCTGGGATTCTTCACCCGCACCCGCACCGGCGAGATCCAGTCGCGGATCTTCTCCGACATCGGCTCGATGCAGTCCGTGGTCACCTCGGTGATGACCCAGATCGTCTCCTCCGGCGCCGGGGTCGCGATGGCGCTGGTCGCCATGATCGCGATGGACTGGCGGCTCACGCTGTTCTCGCTGATCGCCCTGCCCTTCGCGGTGTGGATGAACCGGCGCGTGGGCAGACGCCGCCGCACCATCGTCCGCACCCGGCAGGAGAAGGCCGCGGACCTCTCCGCCGGGATCCAGGAATCGCTGTCCGTTTCCGGGATCCTGCTCGGGGTGACGATGGGACGCGTCGAGACGCTCAGCAGCGCCTTCGCCGACGACTCCCGCGAGCTCGCCGACCTCGAGGTCCGCTCCCAGATGGCCGGCCGCTGGCAGATGGCCGTGTTCACCACGATCATGTCGCTCTTCCCGGCGCTGACCTACTTCCTGGGCGGGCACCTGCTGTTCGCCGACCCCGACGGCAGCGGCATCACCATCGGCACCCTCGTCGCCTTCATCGCCCTGCAGTCCTCCCTGTTCGCGCAGATCAACGGCCTGCTGCGGGTCGCGACCCAGGTCAACAGCTCCCTCGCCCTGTTCACGCGGGTATTCGAGTACCTCGACGCCCCGATCCTCATCGCCGACGCCGACGGCGCGATCTCCCTGGACCCCGCCCGAGTGCGTGGCGAGATCCGCTTCGAGGACGTCACCTTCGCCTATCCCGGCGCCGAGGAGCCGGCGCTCACGCACCTGGACCTCGTGGTCCCGGCCGGGAAGCACACGGCCCTCGTCGGCGCGACCGGATCGGGCAAGACCACCACCGGCTATCTCATGGCGAGGCTCTACGAGCCGACCGACGGCCGGATTATCCTGGACGGCCACGACCTGCGGGAGATCACGCTGTCCTCGCTCGCCGCGAGCATCGGCGTGGTCACCCAGGAGACCTACCTCCTGCACGCCACCATCGCCGAGAACCTGCGCTTCGCCCGCCCGGAGGCCTCCGACGAGGAGCTCGTCGCCGCCTGCCGCATCGCCCAGATCCATGACCACATCGTCGCCCTCCCGGACGGCTACGCGACGGTCGTGGGGGAGCGGGGCTACCGCTTCTCCGGCGGGGAGAAGCAGCGCCTCGCGCTCGCCCGCACGATCCTCCGCGACCCGCCGGTGCTGCTGCTGGACGAGGCGACCTCGGCCCTCGACGTCGCCACGGAGCGGGCGATGTCCGGAGCGCTCGACGCGGTCGCGCGGGGCCGCACCACCGTCTCGATCGCCCACCGCCTCTCCACCGTCCGCCACGCCGACCAGATCGTGGTGATGGAGCGGGGGAGGATCGTCGAGCGCGGCACCTACGAGGAGCTGCTCGCGCGCGGCGGCGTGTTCGCGGAACTCGCCCGGCAGGACGCCCGGGAGGATCAGCAGGATGCCCGAGGCGACGACGAGGCGAGCCCGGGACCGGCCGGTCCCGACCCAGGCGCCCGCTGAGCGCGGACGCCTGGGAGGAGGCACCATGACCGTCGCGGACGCGCCTACGACCAAAGGTGGAGGCGGGAGTCCTCCCTGCGCGGGATGTGCGCGCCGTGCGGACCGGGGGAGGATCGTCCCGTCAGGCGGCGCAACGGGCGCTGCGCCCGCACCAGGGCACGGCACGGACCGGGGAAGAGGACCATCGCATGACCACGATGCTTCCGGAGGACGCGATGGCGCGGCACGGCGCTGCGACGGGCCGGAATGCTGCGACGGGCCGGGGCTCTGCGACGGGCACGGGAGGCAAGCCCGCCTCGGGACGCCCGGTGGTGTTCGTGACCATGCTGGCGCTCGCCGCCCTCGGCGTGCTCGTGCTGCTCGTGGTCGGGCCCGTGCTGCCGATGCCGCTGGCGGTGCTCGGCGCCGCGGCGCTCATGGGCGTCGTCGGCCTCGCCTGGTGGGTGGCCGGCCCGCGCCTGTGAGGCAGCGGGCGGTCGCGTCGTCTCAGACGTCGATCTCGATCTCACCCTCGCCGCGGGAGACGCAGGTGATCATCTGGCTGTCCTGCTCGTCGTCCATGAGGAACTCGTCCATGTGCTCGACCTGTCCGGAGACCAGCGGCACCACGCAGGTGCCGCACACCCCGCCTTCGCAGGAGTAGTCCATCGGGATGCCGGCGTCGAGCAGAGCCTGGAGGAGGGACTGGCCCTCCTCGACCTCGACCGTGATCCCCGACTTCAGGCACTTGGCGGTGAAGGGCTCTCCGAACAGCGACATCCTCGCTCCTTCTGCGTCGACCGCGCCGAGCGGCGCGCGGTTCCGTGGAAGGACCAGTGTTCCACGACTGTCACCGTCGAAGGAGGTGACTCACGCCTCCTCGGCGGTAGTGGATGCGGCGGCGGCATCGGTGCCGTCGGCGTCCTCCTCGTCCTGCGAGCGCGTCGTCTGTATCGCGGCCGCGGCCGCGACCGGGGCGGAGACCACCACGCGCGGCGGCACGGCGGCCGCGGAGGCGGCGGTCGAGGGGCTCAGCGCGAGCGCGGACGGGCCGAAGGTCAGCACCAGCAGCGCCGCCGCCGAGAGGGTCGATGCGCCCAGGCGCGATCGTCGGTGAGGGATGTCGTCGTCCATGTCGTCTCCTTCGTCCACGACGTCCCCGGTGGGGCCGCCGTGATCATGAGACCCCGCCCACCTGGCAGTCGGCTGAGGATCCCGACCGCATGTGCTGGGACCCGGGAGCGACGGAGCCCGCGAGCCGCAGAGCCCCTCGGACCCGGTGCGGCTGTTCCTCGCGTCTCTTCCCCCGGGGCGGTCGTGACCGCGCGGGCGAGCCCGCGTACACTGCACGGCATCGGCATCGACCCGGCCATCACCGGAGAGCCGCGGGAAGAACAGCACGAGCACGGTCCGCGAGGACAGGCGCCGCGCCCAGTAGAACCCGCCGGGACCAGCCCGTCACAGCTGAGGAACGAGGGGAGGCCCCGCGTCGGCAGCGCCGGCGCGCGCGGCGTCAACCGAGGTGGTACCGCGCCGCCGGCCCGCGCCGGAAGCGTCCTCGGGCAGCAGTCCGCCCGCCCGCCGCCCCTGTTCCGCCTCGGAGGTTGTCCCATGGTCTACCCGGTCTCCGGAGACCCGCTCGTCCCCTCGCCGCACCTGCCCGCGCTCGAGAACGCGATCCAGGAGTTCTGGCGCACCGACGACACCTTCCGCGCGTCCATCGCCCAGCGCGAGGGCGCCGACGAGTTCGTCTTCTACGACGGCCCGCCCTTCGCCAACGGCCTGCCCCACTACGGCCACCTGCTCACCGGCTTCGTCAAGGACATCGTGCCGCGCTTCCGCACCATGGACGGGCTGAAGGTCGACCGCCGCTTCGGCTGGGACACCCACGGCCTGCCCGCCGAGCTGGAGGCGATGCGGGAGCTCGGGATGACCGAGAAGTCCGAGATCGAGGACATGGGCCTGCAGGCCTTCAACAACGCCGCCCGCGCCTCCGTGCTGAAGTACACGAAGGAGTGGGAGGAGTACGTCACCCGCCAGGCCCGCTGGGTCGACTTCGAGAACGACTACAAGACCCTCGACGTCACCTTCATGGAGTCGGTGCTGTGGGCGTTCAAGACCCTGCACGACAAGGGCCGCGCCTACGAGGGCTACTACGTCCTCCCGTACTGCTGGAAGGACCAGACGCCGCTGTCCGCCCACGAGCTGCGGATGGACGACGACGTCTACCAGGAGCGCCAGGACCAGACCGTCACCGTCACCTTCCCCTTCACCGGCGAGAAGGCCGAGCAGCTGGGCCTGGCGGGCGTGAAGGCGCTCGCCTGGACGACCACGCCCTGGACCCTGCCCACCAACTTCTCCCTCGCCGTCGGCCCCGAGCTCGAGTACGCGGTGCTGCCGGCCGGCCCGCTCGGCACCGCCGACGGCGCCGCCGCGGGCGAGGGCCGCTACCTGCTGGCCGCCGCGCTCGTCGGCGCGCACGCCAAGGAGCTCGGCTACGAGAGCGCCGAGGACGCCGTCGCCGCGATCGAGGAGCGCCGCTTTGCGGGCAACGAGCTCGAGCACATGACCTACCAGCCGCTGTGGACGGTCTACTCCGAGGACCGCGCCAAGTGGGGCACCGAGAACGCCTGGATCGTCACCGTCGCCGACTACGTCTCCACCGACGACGGCACCGGCGTGGTCCATCAGGCCACCGCCTACGGCGAGGTCGACCAGCAGGTCAACGCCGCCTACGGCATCCCCGTCATCGTCTCCGTCGACGAGGGCGCGCAGTTCCACGACTACTTCCGCGGCACCGAGCTCGACGAGATCGCCGGTCTGCAGGTGTTCGAGGCGAACCGCCCGATCATCCGCAACCTCCAGCGCGAGGGCCGCCTGCTGCGCGAGACCAGCTACGTGCACTCCTACCCGCACTGCTGGCGCTGCCGGAACCCGCTGATCTACAAGGCCGTCTCCTCCTGGTACGTGAAGGTCGCCGACCAGCGCGAGCGGATGCTCGAGCTCAACGAGCAGATCGACTGGGTGCCCGGCAACGTCAAGCACGGCCAGTTCGGCAGGTGGCTCGAGGGCGCCCGCGACTGGGCCGTCTCCCGCAACCGCTACTGGGGCACCCCGATCCCGGTGTGGAAGAGCGACGACCCCGACCACCCGCGCGTCGAGGTCTACGGCTCCCTCGCCGAGATCGAGGAGGCCTTCGGCACCCTCCCGCGCGACGAGCACGGCGAGGTCAACCTCCACCGCCCCTACATCGACGAGCTCACCCGCCCGAACCCGGACGACCCCACGGGCCGCTCCACCATGCGCCGCGTGACCGACGTTTTCGACGTCTGGTTCGACTCCGGCTCGATGCCCTTCGCGCAGGTGCACTACCCCTTCGAGAACCACGACTGGTTCGAGGGCCACAACCCCGCGGACTTCATCGTGGAGTACATCGGGCAGACCCGCGGCTGGTTCTACGTCATGCACGTGCTGTCCACCGCGCTGTTCGACCGGCCCGCCTTCACCTCCGTCATCTGCCACGGCATCGTCCTCGGCGAGGACGGGCAGAAGATGTCCAAGTCGCTGCGGAACTACCCCGACGTGCGCGAGATGTTCGACAAGTACGGCGCCGACGCGATGCGCTGGTTCCTCATGTCCTCGCCGATCCTGCGCGGCGGCAACCTGGTCGTGGACGAGCCGAAGATCCACAACGCCACGCGCCAGGTCGTGCTGCCGCTGTGGAACGTCTGGTACTTCCTGGCGCTGTACGCCAACGCGGCGGGGGAGAAGGACGCCTCCGGCCGGCCGACGGGGCACCGCGGCGCCGCCCGGTACGACTCCACCGACGTGATGGACCGCTATCTCCTCTCCCGCACCGGCGACCTGGTGCGCGGGGTGCGGGCCTCCTTCCGCGAGCTCGCGATCGCCGACGCCGCCGAGCAGATCCAGGACCACCTGGACATGCTCACCAACTGGTACGTGCGCCGCTCCCGCGACCGCTTCTGGGAGGGCGATGCGCAGGCCATCGACGTGCTGGCCACCTGCCTGGAGACCCTGCTGCAGGTCGCCGCGCCGCTGCTGCCGATGGTCACCGAGGAGATCTGGAAGGAGCTCACCGGCGGCCGCTCCGTGCACCTGACCGACTGGCCCGACGACTCCCTCTTCCCCCGCGACGAGCAGCTCGTCGCCCAGATGGACGACGTGCGCGCGATCGCGAGCGCCGGCAACGCGCTGCGCAAGAAGGAGGGCCTGCGCGCCCGCCTGCCGCTCGCCGAGCTGACCGTCGTCCACCACGACCCCGCCTCGCTCGAGCCGTTCACGGCGATCATCGCCGACGAGCTGAACGTGAAGCACGTGCGCCTGCTGGACGTCACCAGCGAGGAGGCGCAGGGCATGGGCGTGGAGCAGAAGCTCACCGTCAATGCCCGCGCCGCCGGGCCGCGGCTGGGCAAGCAGATGCAGGGCGCGATCAAGGGCTCCAAGACCGGGGACTGGTCCGTGGCCGAGGACGGCACCGTCACCTCCGGCGGGATCGCGCTCGAGGAGGGGGAGTACTCGCTCGACCTCGTCGCCGGAGAGAGTGCGGCCCTCGAGGGCCGGACCGTCGGCGTGCTGCGCGGCGGCGACTTCCTCGCCCTCGACATCCGGGTCACCTCTGAGCTCGAGGCGGAGGGCACCGCCCGCGACGTGGTCCGCGCGATCCAGTCCGCGCGCCGTGAGGCGGGACTGGACATCTCCGACCGGATCCGCCTGACCGTGGACGGCGACGAGCCCGTCGTCGCCGCGGTCGCCGCCCACCGCGAGCTGGTCGCCGGGGAGGTCCTCGCGCTCGAGCTCGAGGTCCCCGCGCGGCCCGCCGAGGGCGCGCACGAGGCGCGCGAGAAGGTCACCGGCGGCACCGTCACCGTCTCGGTGCAGCGGGCCTGAGGCGGGACGGGGCGGCGCGAGGAGCGCCGCCCCGTCGGCCCTCCCACGCCGTCCCGGCAGCCCGCCCGCGCCGTCCCGGCAGCTCGCCCGAGCTGTCCCGTCGGCACTCCCGCGCGTCCCGATCACAGCGGCGGACGTCAGTTCGCCCGCTTCGTGACGATTTACGGCCCGGTTCGGGTCACGACTGCGTATCGGCTGGTCAGGGCAGGTTTCTGGGCATCTGTCGGACGTATCATGGTGAGGGATCCAGCTGGGGATCCCCCATCCCCAGGAGAGCGCATGTCCACGCCCGCCCCCGCCCGGTCCTCCTCGACGACCGCTCCGACGCGGGCTCGTCGGCGTCTCGCGCTCCTCGTGCTCGCCGTGCTGATCGCGTCCGCCGGCGTCCTCGGCGCGGCCCCCGGCTCCGAGGCCCGCACCCCGCCCGCCGGCCTCGGCGGCTTCGTCCCCGGCACCCTCATCAGCGATGCGCAGATGTTCGCGGGCACCTCCATGACCGCCGCGCAGGTCGACGCCTTCCTCGACCAGAAGGGCGCGAGCTGCACCCGCGGAACCGACGGCGCCGACTGCCTCAAGGACCTCCGGATGGACACCCCGCAGCGGTCGAAGGACGCCTACTGCGCCGCGATCCCCGCGAAGAAGGCGGCGAGCGCCGGGACGATCATCGCGGACGTCGCCCGCGCCTGCAGCATCAGCCCCAAGGTGCTGCTGACCATGCTCCAGAAGGAGCAGGGCCTGGTCACCACGCGCAATGCGACCCCGAAGATGCTGCGGGAGGCGCTCGGCTTCGGCTGCCCCGACTTCCAGACCTGCGACCCGAAGTACGCCGGCTTCGCCCAGCAGATCTACAACGCCGGGGTGCGCCTGCAGGCGTACGGCGACCCGGCTCGCAGCTACCGCTACCAGGCGGGCCGCACCTACGACATCCAGTACAGCCCCTACGCCTTCTGCGGCTACGGGAAGGTGACCATCTCGAACCGGGCCACCGCCGCGCTGTACAACTACACCCCCTTCACCCCCACCCAGGCGACCCTCGACGCGGGCTCCGCGGCCGTGGCCGACGACGTCTGCGCCACCTACGGCAACCGCAACTTCTACCGCCTGTACTCGCAGTGGTTCGGCTCCCCGACGGGCGCGAGCACCTCGCGGTACCCGGTCGCCGCGCCGCTCGGGAAGAAGCCCGCGGCCCCCTTCGCGGACGTCCCCTACGACACCACGATCTTCTTCACCGAGATCGCCTGGATGAAGCACATGGGCTATTCCACGGGGTGGGGGAGCGGCGCGAGCGCCGTCTACCGCCCCTACGACCAGATCAAGCGCGATGCCGTGATCGCCTTCCTGTACCGGGCGGCGGGCTCGCCCGCGTTCACCCCGCCGAAGGTCTCGCCGTTCAAGGACGTGAACTCGAAGGACACGGTCTTCTACAAGGAGATCACCTGGGCTCACTCGGTGGGGCTCGCGCAGGGCTGGCCCGACGGCACCTTCCGCCCCTACGAGCCGATCAAGCGCGACGCCATGGCCGCGTTCCTCCACCGTGCCGCCGGTGCGCCCGCGTTCACGGGCCCGACCCGGTCCCCCTTCACGGACGTGCACCGGGGCTCGGAGGTCTTCTACGACGAGATCACCTGGATGGCTGCGAACGGCTACTCCACCGGATGGTCCGACGGCACCTTCCGCCCTTACGAGCCGATCAAGCGCGACGCCGTCGCCGCCTTCGTCTATCGCTGGAAGGTCGCCTGAGCGGAGGGCCGCTCGTCGCCCCATGCGCCTCAGCGCCCCTGTCTCCGGCCGCCTCCCCGTCGTCGGCCTCACTGCCCGCAGGGTCCTGACACCGGCCTCGCCGGATGGCACCCTGTGGGGATCGAGGACAGGGGAAGGGGAGGTCATGGCCGGCATCACGAGGCGACGCACCATGCTCCTGGCGGCGGGGACACTCGCTGTCGGCCCGCTCACCGGCTGCGGCGGCAGCGGGCGGGTCCGTCGAGTCACCACGGCGGTGCTCGAGGTCGAGGGCGTGGCCGGGTGCGAGATCGAGAGCGGCATGAACGGCGCCTTCCGTCGACTCCTGCACGGCCGGATCGATCTCGGGGCCGAGGAGCGCAGGGACGCGTTCACGATCTACGACGACGCGATGCGCGCGGTCGTCACGACCCTGCACGAGGGGGACGAGACCGAGGGGAACATCTCCGTCGGCGGGATCATGGGCTTCCTTGCCGGTGTCGAGGAGTTCACGGCCAGGGACCTCGAGCCGGACATGGCCGTCGAGGACTACCGACTGGAGCAGGTGGGCGCGAGCGCGCTCTACACGAGATACGGGCTGACCTGAGCCGGGGCCCGCGGCGCCCGCCCGGGTCCTCCGCCCGCGGGACCCGGCCCTGCCTCGCGCTCACCGCAGGTCCTTCCGACCCACCACGACCACGACGTCCTCCACGACCGTGACCCCGTCGCCGACATAGGTCCCCTCAAGGTCCTCCTGCAGTGCGGCGAGCACTGGGTCGGTCCCGGACCCTGACTGCAGGCTGCCGTGATAGCCGCCGGTCGGGTCCACGCCCTGCTCCGTGCGCAGCACCGACTCATGGGCGTTCTCGAGCGGGGAGGCCCCGCCGAGAGCGGGAGCCGGCGCCTCGAGCACCACCTCGCGGACAGCGGGGGAGGAGACGCGGCTGCCGTCGATCCGGTACCCGGCCAGGTCCAGCAGCGGCACCGGATCGGCGATCCGCAGCGGCGCCGGCCAGGTCGCGGGATGCCGCAGCAGCAGGGACGGCTCGAGCGCCGAGCTGTGCGAGACGTTGACCGTGCTGGTCGAGGCCTGCGCCGGCACCACCGTCCCCACCGGGGACCCGACCGAGAAGCTGTGGGAGATGTCGTAGCTGCCCGGTGCCCCGTCGGCCCGGTTGACGCCGGGGTCCGCCGCCAGATGCGCGGCTGTCAGCCCGCCCTGCGAATGGCCCACGACCATCACCCGCGCCCCGTCGGGGACCCCTGCCGCGGCCATCGCCGTGCGGATATCGGCCATCGCCGCGGACTCCTGCCCGGCCATGGTCCGCAGGTTCGAGTCCCAGCCGGCGGAGTTCCCCTGCGGCCCCCAGGAGTCGGGATCCCAGATCGGCGCGCCCCCGGTCGGCGGGGCATGGACGATGTACGCCTCGTCCCCGTCCCGGCCGCGCACGGTCTGGATCCGCACCCGCCCCGCCGCGGCACCGTCCCTGTCGGCGTCGCCGGGGACGCCTGCGAGCGGACGGCGGGCCTCGTCGTTCGCCGCGACGAGGTCGGCGAGGCCGCGCGGAGCCGTGCTCGAGGGGACCTCCACCACGGCGTGCACGGTGACGTCGGTGCGTGGGTCGAGGAGACCGGTGTCGGTCACGGTCTCCACCGGTGCGAGCGCGATCGCGCCGCTGAGGAGGAGGGTGCTCGCGCCGAGCCGGGCGAGGGTGGGGGCGTCCCCGCCCGCCGCCCAGTCCACGAACATCCCGCCGAGGTGTCCGAGCTCGTCCTGGACCCGGTCGATCCCGTCCGGGTCGCCGCCGAGCCCGACCACGACGCCCGTGAGCTCCGCGGTGCCGAGCGCGACCCCGGCGCCGAGGGCGTCGGAGACGAGGGCGGCGGATGCGGGAGCGCCGAGGAGGGGGAGGGACGCCGCGGCGGAGGGACCCGCGAGGAGACGTCCTCCTGCTCCGGCGGGGGCGAGCGCACGGCCCGAGGAGGCCACGCCGTGCCCGTCGGCCGCCGACGCGCGCTCCTGCGCCACGGCCTCGACGCGGAGCCGGCGGGCGAGGAGATCCAGGAGCTCGCCGGCCTCGCGCAGACGGCCCTGGGACAGCAGGGAACAGCGGAGCCGGAAGGCGTCGGCGTCCGGGCCGTGCCAGGTCGCGGCGCCGACGGCGTCGTCGCCCCTCTCGCGCAGCCCCGCGAGCCGGTCGGCGGCCGCCTCCAGACTGTCGGCCTGCAGGCGGCATCGGTCCGTGTCCATGCCGAGCATCGCTTCGGCTCCGTCCCCCATGCCGTCCCTCCCGTCTCCTCGCCCAGCCGGGCCCGTGGATCGGCGTCCTCCGCCCCGACGGCGCCGGCGCTCGCGGTCAGGCTAGGGAGGCCGCGGCGCAGCACGAGCGGGGGAGGGGCGGGCTGTGGACGACCGCGACGTGGGGAGGAGCGGTCGTCCGTGCCCCGGTCGCCCGCGCCCCGGGGTCGCCCGCTCCCCGGGTCCCAGGCGCCCCTCGTACACTGATCCGGCCCGTCCCGCCCCGCACCCAGGAGCCGCAGTGCCCAGTTCTCCCCGCCCGGGTTCCTCCCGTCCGGCGATGTCCCCCGAGCTGCGGGAGGTCTATGCCGCGCTCCTCGAGCGCGCCCCGGAGAACCGCATCGAGCCGGACCTCAGCCGGATCCGCCGGGTGATGGAGCTGATGGGCGACCCCCAGAGCTCCTACCGCTCGATCCGCATCGCCGGCACCAACGGCAAGACCACCACCGCCCGGATCCTCGAGCGGATCCTGCGCGAGGCCGGGCTGCGCACGGGCCGCACCACGAGTCCCCACCTCCACTCGCCCACCGAGCGGATCGCGATCGACGGCGCGCCCATCGACGAGGAGGGCTTCCTCCAGGCCTATCGCGACGTCGAGCCCTTCGCGCAGATGGTCGACGCCGAGTCGCAGGCCGCCGGCGGCCCGCCGCTGACCTACTTCGAGTACCTCACCGCGATGGCCTTCCAGGCCTTCGCCTCCGCCCCCGTGGACGTCGCCGTGGTCGAGACCGGCCTCGGCGGCACCTGGGACGCGACCGGCGCGGTCGACCCCGACGTCGCCGTGATCACCCCGATCTCCCTGGACCACCAGGAGTACCTCGGCGACACGATCGCCGAGATCGCGGGGGAGAAGGCCGGGATCCTCACCTCCGAGGCGATCGCGGTCCTCGCCGAGCAGCCCTACCAGGACGCCGCCGACGTGCTGCGCGAGCGGGTGGCGGAGCTCGGCGCGGAGGCCTCCGTCGAGGGGCAGCAGATCGGCGTGCTCGCCCGCACCCCGGGCGTCGGCGGGCAGATGCTCTCGCTGCAGGGGATCGCCGGCCGTTACGAGGAGGTGTTCCTCTCCCTCCTCGGCGAGCACCAGGCCCGCAACGCCCTGCTCGCCGTCGCCGCCGCGGAGGCGCTGCTGGGCGGCGGCACCTCCCCGCTGGACGGCGAGCTGCTGCAGGCGGCGCTGTCGAGCGTCACCTCCCCGGGCCGCGCCGAGGTGGTGCGCCAGGCGCCGACGGTGCTGCTGGACGCCGCGCACAACCCTGCCGGCGCACTGACCCTCGTCGCGACCGTGCGCGAGAACTTCCGCTTCACCCGCACCATCGGCGTGGTCGGCATCCTCCAGGAGAAGGAGGCCGACGACATCCTCGAGGTGCTCGAGCCGCTGCTGGACGCCGTGGTCATCACCCGCTCCAGCTCCCCCCGCGCGATCCCCGCGGACCGCCTGGCCGACATCGCCCGCGAGATCTTCG
>Ga0079224_100006813_pt1 | contig 15230 bp, 15 predicted proteins | sample Stecom2015_FD_80414 | JGI IMG/M metagenome (GOLD analysis project Ga0079224, IMG submission 80414) | Agricultural soil microbial communities from Utah to study Nitrogen management - Steer compost 2015 | ecosystem: Environmental > Terrestrial > Soil > Agricultural land | place: USA: Utah...
CTCCTTTACATTAATAATTCACCTTTATTAAAAATTTATACAATACTTGACTAACAACTTAACACATGAAAACGACATATTTTCCTAAACAAAGGATTCAATCCTCCAGTTAGGTACTTTATAACTCCGTTTTTGCTGCAACGAAAAATGCAGCAAAAACGGATATGATCACAACAATAATCGGTGCATAAGTTATTAAAAATGCTTCCATTTCCACATCTCCTCATACATGCGTTTCATCATCACCTGAAAGATAGCCTTTATTAAAAATAAAAAGCTTGAAAACTAAATATAGTGAAGGGATTAACAAACATAACCCTGCAATGAAGACAACAACAAGTGAAATTGCCATGGCTTGATTTGTAAAACTATCATGAATGGTTAAATGCGGATACAACAAATATGGATAATGCGAAAATCCATATGCAAAAAATGCAGCCGCAAATTGTAGTATTAACAAAATGACGGCTAAGCCGTATTTCGCTTTTCTCCATAAAAGCCAATACGTTGCTAAGAAGAGAGTACCTGAAATAATAAATAACCAAGATATATCTAACATATTTTCATAATGCCAGTGTTTTTCAGCTCTAAATTCAAGAATAATACCAATGGCACTAACAATTAATGGAATCCCCCAAATAAGTGCATATTTACGCATTAAATCGCTTGCATCTGAGTCCCCTGCTTTTTTGGCATACCACGTTAAAAATACTGCTGATATATAGAGTACTGCTGTAACACTTAACGCGACAATCGACCAAGATAATGTACTAGTGAATAATGCAGGATAATCTAATTTAGGACCTGCATCTTGGATCGTCACAAAGCCTCCCTCAGAAATCGTTAAAATAACCGAAAAGGCTGCAGGGATGAAAAGACCGGCGATTCCATAAGCAAATGCATAGCCTTTATGTCCACGTAAAGTGCTGTAGGATTCAAACGCATAATAACTTCCTCGTATCGCCAGTAAAATAAGCGCAACGGATGCAGGTACTAATAGAATAGTCCCATAATAGTAAGCTGTTTGTGGGAAGAACCCAACGATTCCGACAAAGAAAAATACTAAAAATACATTGGTAATTTCCCATACGGGGGATAAATAACGTTTAATAACTTTAGAGAGAATATGGTTTTTCTTCGTGATTAAACTGTAAGCATTGAAAAATCCCGCACCAAAATCTATGGAAGCGATAATTACATATCCAAATAGAAAAATCCATAGTACAGAAATCCCTAAAATTTCTATGTCCATGACTTTGCACCACCTTTACGTGCAGCCAATTCTTTCTCTGCAGGATTATTTTTAAACATACGATTTAATACCACAATACTGCCTATTCCTAAAATTAAATAAACAATCGCAAAAACAATAAATAACCATTCGACGCCTGTTGCTGTTGTCGCGCCTTCTTCAGTACGCATAATACCGTATAAAATCCATGGTTGACGTCCTTGTTCGGCAAGCCACCACCCTGCTTCAATAGCAATTATTGATAAAGGTCCACTTAGTACAATCAACCATCTAAACAAACGGGAATGGATCCATTTCCATTTCCCCCATCTACCAATAACAAAAGCAAGGGATAAAAGAATCAGTAAAACTCCAATGGTAACCATTGTATCGAAGAAATAGTGAATATACAGTGGAGGCCGATCTTCCTCCGGATATTCTTCCAAACCGATCACTTCCGATTTAAAATTACTAAATGCTAAAAAGCTTAGTAATTTGGGAATGCGAATTTGATATTTTACATCTTCTTCATCTAATATACCGAAAAATATTAAATCCGCTCCTTCTGTCGTTTCAAAATGCCATTCCGCTGCCGCTAATTTCTCAGGCTGATATTCTGCTAAATACTTGGCCGAAAAATCACCTACCAATGCTGTAGCAAGCGAAAAAATAATACCAAGCTTCATGAGTAATGATAAGGCTTTTTTATGATAAATTTCGTTTTCACCTTTTAATAATTTGTAAGCAGCAATTGCAGCTAATACGAAGGCTACCGTCATAAAACCAGAAACTAATACATGTGCAATTTTAGTAGGCATTGCGGGGGTAAACATTGCTAATAGTGGTTGAATATTAATCAATTCGCCATTGACTATGTCAAAGCCCCGAGGTGAGTTCATAAATGCATTTACAATTGTAATAAATATGGCAGACATTGCTGAACCCAGCGCTACTGGAATGAGTAATAGCATATGATGCTTTGGATTTTTAAAGCGATCCCATGTATATAAATATATGCCTAAGAAAATAGCTTCAAAGAAAAAGGCAAAGGTCTCCATAAATAATGGGAGTGCAATAACCTTTCCAGCAAGTTCCATAAATTGTGGCCATAATAATGATAATTGCAAGCCGATGATGGTTCCTGTTACAACACCTACAGCAACAGTAATCGTATATCCCCTTGCCCACCTCCGTGCCATTAACGTGTAATGTATATCATTCTTTTTATAACCGACATATTGTGCAATCAAAATCATTAGCGGTACTCCAACACCAAGCGTTGCATAGATAATATGGAATGATAAAGTTAATTCTGTTAATGCCCTACTCCAAAATACCGAGGAGCCTTCCATCTCAATTCCTCCTAACATCCAAAAAAATTGCGGTTATAACATAAATCATTACGATGGTTGATAACGAGAGCTCGTCACAAATATTGCTTTTTTCTTAGGCATAGTTATTCACCTCGTATAGAATATTTAATCAATTTAATTTTCTTCTAGTGCAAATTTAAAAGGTTTTTCATTATAAAACGGTGAGATGCTTCGATTAATGTTCGAATCTTCTTTTTCATAATTCCCGCTTATTGTACGCGTTTAAATTTATCCTAATCACGTAACACTAGTAAATATTCTACTTCGCCTGTTTTAGTATTCGTATAAATAGCTGATGTGCGAAAGGAGCGAATCTTATGCATTTTTTACAACAACTTACAAATAAAAATAAGTTGCTATTATTACTTCTCATTCTTATTTCCGGGATAACTGGCGCAAGTATCATATTACAAGCCTTAAGCATTGTAACAATTGTTAATGACGTGTTTATCGAACACGTACCGTTCCAGGATACGTTTCCGTCTTTTGGTTACTTATTTTTATCAATGATCGGAAGATTGCTTTCTCAATTTGGGATTGGCAAAATCGGTGGCATATTTGCAGCGAGCGTGAAAATAGCTGTTCGACATGAGCTTTTAGCGAAGTGGTCTGAATCTTCTTTAGAGAAGCACATTCAACATAAAACTGGTGAAAGAGTGACACTTTTTGTGGATACAGTTGAACAATTAGAAAGCTATTATCGTGAATACATTCCGCAAGTAATTAAAACAATCATTGTGCCAATAATGATATTAGCCACTGTCTTTTATATTCATCCTAATAGTGGTTGGATTATGCTCATTACTGCCCCGTTTGTGCCGATTACGTATATTATTATTGGCATGCAAACAAAGAAAAAATCAGAAGAACAACTAGAGGCTTTAAATCGTTTTTCAGGGAAATTTCTCGATTTACTACAGGGCCTGCAAACCATCCGATTATTTGGACAAAGTAAACAACAGGAACAAGTGCTAGCTACCAGTAATGAAGGCTTTATGAAACGTACATTAAGCGTATTAAAAATTGCGTTTGCATCGACATTATTTATTGAACTAATTGCCACATTAGGTATTGGCTTAATTGCACTCGAGATTGGCTTTCAAATGATTGTCTTTCAAACGCTCGCATTTGCACCAGCCTTTTTCATTTTGACACTTGCACCTGAGTATTATAATTCATTGAAGGAATTAGGCAGTGCCTTTCATACAGGACGAGGAAGCCTTGGTGCGGCAAATTTAATCGAACAGCAACTTACTGAAAAAACAGCCCCTGTTCAATGGGGTACCAATAGCTTACCAACGCAGCCCAAAATAGCATTAAATCAAGCCGTTTACAGCTATGCAAACGGGACGACCATTGGACCTATATCTTGTACAATATCTCCTAGAAAAACCGTTGCTTTCATCGGTCAAACTGGACATGGGAAAAGTACAATTTTAAATATGCTTTCAAGTTTGATTGAAATTGACCAAGGTTCCGTTATGTTAAATGATCAGCCGCGTGCAATCTATAAGGAATCGGACTGGTATGCTCAGGTAAGCTACATTTCACAACATCCTTATATATTCTCTGGTACGTTGCGAGACAATATTTGTATGGGGCTGCCGTATAGTGACGCAGAAATTTTAAGAGCATTGAAGGATGCCCAACTTATGGACTGGCTCTCAATGATTCCACAAGGATTGGACATTGCGCTTGGCGAAGGGGGACTTGGCTTATCAGGTGGTGAAAAGCAACGCGTTGCCATTACGCGTGCCTTTTTAAAAAAGGGACACATTGTATTTTTTGATGAACCAACAGCTGGACTTGATGTGTTAACAGAACAACTATTAACACATTCCATTCAAGTATTAAGTGAATTTGCAACCGTCATTATTGCCGCACATCAATATAAAAGTATTCGCTTTGCAGATGTTATCTATATCGTTGAAAACGGACAAATTGCTGCTTATGGTACACAAGGTGAACTAGTCCAACATCCATTTTATCAAAAGATGATGAAGGGAGGATTTATCGATGAAATCATTAGTTGAGTTCATTTGGACAGATAAGAAAGATGTGTTACTAGCACTGTTATGTGGAACAATTGGTGGTTTAACAGCAGTTGCGCTTTTTGCACAAAGTGGGCTTCTTATTTCTAAAGCCGCGCTATTACCACCCTTTTATATCATTTTAATCCTAACCGCCTTTTTAAAACTATTTGGTGTAACAAAATCAATTAGTAAATACACCGAGCGCTTGATTACACATCGTGTAACATTTCGTTTCATCAGTAAAATTCGAATGCTATTTTTTAATAAACTGCTACCTAAAGCGCATTTATTAAACACTTATAAAAGTGGTGATTTACTAACCAGAGTTACAACAAATGTGGAGACTGTACAAAATTTTTTTTTACGTGTATTATACCCACCGTTTGTGACAGGCATTGTCTTTTTTACAACATGTTTATTTATGCTTTTCTTTTCAACTTGGATTGCGCTTTGTTTACTATTAGGCATTGTTTTAACAAGTCTTATCGTGCCGTATATATTACTCCGTATTCCGCATAAAACAGCAACTGAAGATAAAAAAATGATGACAATAGAGGGTACGGAATATTTTTATGGTTATCGTGATTTAGTCTTGCATAATCAGCTAGAAGCTAAAAAACAAACTTTATTACAGTGGAATAAGCAGTTCGCAAAAGCAAAACAAAAAGAATTGGATCAAGAACAATCAGCATTTTTAGGGAATCAACTTGTTGCCCTATTTACGACCTTTTTGATTCTGTTCATTGGTGCTTATTTAACTTCAACGAAGCAACTAGATGGAGTTTATTTAGCGATGATTGTTCTTGTTTCTTTAACGGTTTTTGAGTCTGCAATTCCCCTCGCAATGGCTCCTAACTATGTGAGACATACAAAAAAGGCCATGCAGGAGCTTAATGAAATCTCACCAACAATCGAGAAGCAGAACGGTATTTTACTTAGAGACAATATCCATTCAATTCATTTTAATCATGTTTCCTATGTTTATCCAAATATAGAACGACCAGCAATTGAAGACATAAACTTATCGGTACAATCCGGTCAAAAGATTGCCATTATAGGTCCAAGTGGATCTGGTAAGTCAACAATATTACAGTTATTGATGAATGAATTTGAACCAAGTAACGGGGAAATTTTATTTGGTATGTACCCTTTATCAAGCTTTGATACTGACTCAATTTATAAACAATTAAGTATAATGCTACAGCACAACCATTTTTTTTCTGGAACCATAGAGACAAACTTACAACTAGCGAAACCAGAGGCAACACGTGAAAAAATGCAACTCATATTGAATAAAGCTTGTCTCTTCAAAAAACTAGAGGATGTTGTATATGAAAAAGGCGAGAATTTATCCGGTGGTGAAAAGCAACGTCTAGCTTTTGCTCGTTTTTTATTAAAAGATAGCCCGCTTTTGGTTTTAGATGAGCCATTTACAAGTTTAGATATTCAAACAGAAAGAAAATTGTTTCAAACGTTGTTAAATGAATCAACAAATAAGATACTTATACTCGTGACACATAAGTTAATAGAGTTAGACAAGTTCGATTGTATTTTTGTCATGCAAAACGGAAGATTAGTCGAAGCAGGAAAACATGCGGAGTTAATCAGTCAGCAGGGGCTTTACTTCGCCATGTACCAAAAACAATTCAACAATAGGTAGTTTGGATAATCAGTAAAAGCAAGATCTTAGCTATTATTTGTACCTACCAAAATAAACAAATTTTAGGACAAAACATAGTTTAGTGACTAATATGTTTTGTCCTTTTTTAAAAAGAATATTATTCAATTGATAGTCCTAGGTGTGATTCTTGTATAAGTATTACCCGTAATCCTTAAATAAAATGAAAAAACAAGAATGCATTATTTCATACATTCTTGTCCGGTAATTCATTATTTACTTTTTTCTAATACATCTATGAGGATTTTTTCAATTTTTTCTGCTATTGCAATTAATTCAGTATCATTTAATAAACCTATCATAGCAGTTGGTTTAGGAAGTCCAATTTTGGTTTTTCCTTCTTCTTCATAAACGGTAATTTTACAAGGTAAGAAGTAACCCACTAAAGGATTATGCTCTATTACTCGTGCCGCTTCTAATGGATTGCAAACTTCTAGAATTCGGTAAGGCTTTTTATAGCTGTCTACGCCTTTTTTCAGCAAAGTTTCAGTCAAGTTAAGTTGCCAAAGAACCCCAAACTTATTTTCTTTAAGATTTTGTTCTATAGATGTAATCGCTTCATCAATTGATTTATCACTATTTACTGTAAAATGAAAATCCATATATATCCCCCTATTTTGAATTATAATTTAATCAGATTATAATTTGATTATTTAGTTTGGATAATTTTAAAAAATCTATCCATTTCTTTAAAGCAGTTGCTTTATTAGAACAGCTAGTATTCCTTGTAATACTTTTGTGTCCATCTTTTTGCTTATTTTTACCCCAATTGGTGCTGCAATTAAACCCGCAACAATTATAATGACCGTTGCCAGATAGAAAAAGCTATTCCCCAATCATGTCTGCCGATATGATATTGACTAAGTTACTCACGGTAAAAGGTTAGCTCGTTGTACCATCAATATAACCCCTCGCCAAATAAACTGGAAAATCATTTTTCGCTAAACAATTGGCGTTAAGAACAGTTCAGCTCAGCCATTCGAAATTAATGCAGCAACGGCAGCTCCGATCAAACTAATATACACAAACATTTTTATGCCATTCCCATTGCAACACGTGCCAGATGTAATGCCCAATAAACTTATCAAAATATAAAAGGATGTTTGAAACTTATAACTCTTTCAAACATCCTTTCCATATATTTAGATCTTTACTTATAATAAGGGTTCTACATATTTAAGTAATAAAGCTTCATCCATTGGGCCTAAGATTTCACGAGCAATATTTCCTTCTCGGTCAATTATAATTGTCGCTGGAAGTGCAAAAGCACCATAGATCGTACTAATCTCTCCAGATGTGTCTAGTAAGATTGGAAACGTTAAATCATACTCATCCACAAACGCTCCTACATTTTTCATCTTGTCTTTTCTTGTAACATTCACAGCTAAAATTTCAATGTCTTGATTATATTCTTCATAGAATGTTTGAAAATGGGGCATTTCAATTCTGCAAGGCTCACACCACGAAGCCCAAAAATTTAAAATAACAATTTTCCCATGTTGCTCTTGAAGTGAAATTTTTTTCCCATCAAACGTTGGAAGTTTAAAATCTGTGGCTTGCATCATATTTTCCACTCGAACTGGAACATGTTCTTGCGATTCCTTTATGGTTCCAACAAGTTCCCAGCATATAAACAACATAACAGATACAACGAAAATAATCGTAAACCACTTTTTCATCGCTCTACCTCTTGTTTTGTTATTTGTAGCCATAGTTGCTCAAGTGTGTGGCATTTACCCTCTTGTAATAAGTATTTAATATCACCTGAAGCCAAAATACGGCCATGATGAATTAGAATAACTTGATCAGCAATTTCTTCTGCTAAACTTAGTAAATGCGTAGAAAATAAGATGATTTGCCGATTGTCCCGCTCTTCTTTGAGCATAGCTTTTAATTGGGCAATCCAAAAAGGATCTAACCCATTTGTCGGCTCGTCTAAAATATAAAATTGGCTTTCCCCCATTATGCTTTGTGCCAAATTCAATCGTTGCCGCATTCCTTTTGAGAATTGACCAACCTTTAAATTTCTTGCTTCCCATAAGCCTACTTTATCTAATAATTCTATCTGTCTTTTTACTGGGACCTTTTTCAAATTCCCTAAAAAGTGCATAATCTCCTTAGCTGTTAGCGTATCAGGAAATTCAATATCATCTGGCATAAATCTTACTTCTTGGGATTCGCGAATAATCTCTCCATTATCGGGGTGCAATAAATTCGTTAATATGTTAATAATCGTACTTTTTCCTGCCCCATTGGAGCCGACAAGCGCAGTAATATGCCCTGGCTTTAGTGTGAAATTGACATCAAAAATCCCTCGTTCCCCTTTAAATACTTTCGTAACATGATGAAGTTGTACCGTCATACTCGTTTACCTCGAATCTTCAAAATAATTGTCGCCACAACTAATGAAATGATGACCCATAGACTTGAAATGATGATGAAGAAAAGATAACCTGGTGGAGAAGAATAAAATTTCGACATTCCATAAAAGGCCGGCCCTAATACAGCTGTTTGCTCGGAAAATACGAAATAGCCATAACGAATCCATTCAAGTGGATTAAAGTGAATCGTTGCAATGACTAGCTTCTGTAAAAAGTTTTCAGACGTAACAGTACCGATCGCCATCACCATATAAGAAAATAATAAACTTATAACAGACCAAACCCCTAACCCCATTGCAAGTGCATGCAAGCGACTTTTTGCCATCGTTCCTACTAATATACTCACCGCATTAAATATGAGCAAAATCAAAGCTGTAATACCTATTGCAAATAGAGGTAGCTTCAGCCCGCCAAAGAAACTTCCCACTAGAAAAGCCACAGCAAACACAAACAGGACTACTCCCGCGAAAACTATGCAGAGTGCTATATATTTTGTCAACACATACTGTCCCATTGTTAAAGGATATGTTCGAAGTAATCCCAACCAGCCTGATTCTTGATCACTCGCTATATTCATACTGCCAATCGTTAACATAAACAGCGGCAACAAAAACAGCAAAATATTAAGTAAAGAGGCGGTTTGACGGGTAAAGCCCTCCGTTTCCGGTAAAGCTAAATGTTGAATCATTAAAATCGCAGTAAATACAATTGCAAATAAAATTGTTACAATCTGTATCCATCTACTACGTAAAAGCTGCTTACATTCCAATAAAATCATTTGCATGCTCATTCGTGCTCATGTACTCCCCAATTAAATGTAAGAAGCTCTTCGTAAGGAACAATTTCGCCTGGCTGCGCTTTTATATAATCGTTTGCTTCCTCTTGTGAATTAAAGGCGAGTACCCCATAATTCATAGGCGTCCAATATTCTTTAGAATACACATAAATGGCTTCTTCAATATTCAACCATTTAGAAGAATTAGTATCTCGAATAAAGCCTGCACCTATTTTCTCTTTCCCCTGTTCCAATACATATTCCATTAAGCAACCTAAATCATCAAAGGCGACATGATCACCATTTTTCAATACAATCTGTGCTGCATAATCCACATGTGTAATACTCATATTGCACATATAGCAAACATCTGCCTCTGCGTTAATTTCTCTCGGCTCATACGTTTGTTCACTACATGCTGCTAAAATGAAAACCGATATCGTAAACCCAATCCATTTAAATAATTTCATTTTAATCTTCTCCTTATAATCAACATGCTTATTAAAAGGATACTGCTAATAAGCAACTGCCAAATATGAATATCTATCTCCAAACTAAACGGCTTCTTTAAAATGATAGGGTATTCATCTACAACAACTTGTGTATTGTTTTCCGTTACTTCTGTATCCATCATATTTAAAGTCATAACACTGGGGGATTCCATAAAGTATTGATAAACGGGTTTACGTACCATCCATTGACCGAATGAATTCGTCGCTATATATTGGGTATCCCCTATCTGATCCCCGTTATAATCTTTTCCTTCATAATCGTCATAATAATTCCTTTTTAAGCTGAAACCTTGCTGATCTGTACGAACAGTTAAAATATTGCCATGAAATTCATTTTGTTGAACGAATAATTCTTGTGAGCGCTGTACATGTAAAACAGTACCATTTACTAAAAAGACATTCTTCTCAACTGTGATATCACGAGCATTTTGTATATCCATCGCCGTCGTATTTTCCCTTAATTCATTGTCTTCAAATAGCACATTCTCAACGTCATATACGTAAACTCCTAAACTGTTGAGCATATTATTTTTTGCTACCATATTATCGGAAATCTGTACATCCTTTGCAATCATCACCATAAAGCCAGTCATATTATTAAATAGGTTATTATTGGCTAACTCGATATGATTGCTATACATCATATGCATGGCATAACGACTATTTTTGATACTATTATTCGTCAAATGAATGTCCTCGACACTTTCAAGATAAAATCCGTCCAGTACTTGCTCTATATCATTATCTGTAGCTGTAATTTTCTTCGATTCATAGATTGCAACAGCGTGTCCCTTTGAAGAGAAATGTCCTTCTTTTCCGAGAACATCTACATCGTGCAGACTGATATTTTCACTTTTCGTAATTTGTATACCAGCCATCGAATCGCCTATTCCGACATTTTTCAAGTGAATATTTTGTACATTGCTTACAACAATCGCTGTATTCTCTGCTTGAAAACTGATATTCTCCAACACGACATTTTGTGTATCAGAAACTGTTAATGCCGTTGTGAGTGAGTGAATCTTAGTATCGTCCATTCCAATAATAGTGATGGGCTTTGTAATCGATAAAGAACCACGATAAACACGCTTTTCTAAGAAAAGCGTGCCCCCTGGTTCCGTACGATCTATTAATTTTTGCAACTGGCTTTTTTCACCCTTTAACGGTTTTTTCGGTTGCACAAAGCTAGGTGATTCATGCTGATGCTCCGAACTTGCTTCTGCAACAATCGGTGTAAGAATACCTACTAGTACGCCACAAACAGTGGCAATGATCCAGTTTTTCATTGTCATCACTCGCTCGATTCATCTGAAGACATATTTTCTTGGTGACCATTAGTATTATTTTCTTCATTCGAATGATCGTTATTCTCTCCATGACTATGCTCTTCGCCATTTTTCATTTGCTTTTTCTTATGACGTTCGATTGCTTGCGTTCTGATTTCATCAATTGTTGCCATAGCAGCATGCTCGTTCTCAGCAATGTAGTTTTCCGCATCTTCTTCAAACTTAAAGAAAATGTAGCCCCAGTTCATTGGTGATTTCATATCAGTCTTTACAGCAAATGCTTCTTCAACGTTAAACCAGTTTAGCGTATGATAATCACGTACAAATTTTTCATTCTCTACTTTATTGACATACTCATCGTTTAATAAACAGCCAATATCATCATAGAAAACCACTTCGCCATTTTCATGTACAGCTTGTGCAGAAAAGACACCTTGTTCATGATCTCGTGTATACACTTTCATATTGCACATATAACACGTTGTATCCTCTGTTGGCTCTTGTAAACGCTCATCTACAGTCCATTCTGCTTGTTCAGATACCGAAACCTTCTTCTCTTCTAGGGATTCTTGTGAAACCTCTGCTTTTTCACCACTTCCCTTCACTTCCTCATCACCACAAGCATATAAAGTGAGTGCTAAAGGTGCTGCAAACAATAGTTTTTTCATAATTCCCCTCCGACATGGATAGTTTTACAAATTCAATTATATAAGTGAAATATGGACTTCAATTGAAATGGATGTGACGATTCTATAGCGAATTAATGAACTAATCTTCACAAATTTTATTCTAAGATAGCTTACGATCTAACAGTCAACACCTTCAATCCTACCTCTAATCCAGTATGGCGCAAGTTACGAAAAAAATTCATGATCGTATTGCCTCAACTCAAACTAACTTCGTAAATAACAAATAGGAACTCTATTTTAAACTAACGATTTTGTACTATAAAATATCGATCCAGATTTTAATGGCTGTTGCACCAATCATAAGTGCCAATAACCATTGAAGAATTTTAACATTCATTTTTTGTCCGATTTTTGCGCCCAGAGGAGCTGCAATGATACTTGCAATAATCATAATAAACGCTGGCCAGTACTCAATTTGACCGGTAATGATTTTACCCACACTACCTCCGACCGAAGAAATAAATGTAATCGCTAAACTCGTCGCAATTGTTATGCGAGTTGGAATTTTTAAGACCGTTAACATAATCGGTACGAGTAAAAACCCACCGGCTGCCCCTACAATTCCTGAACCGATACCAATAATTAATGCTAATGAAATTGCCAACGCTTTATTAAATGTAATAACAGATGTGTCTTCAACCGTTTTACGGGGGATAAACATCATTACTGCTGCAATTGCTGCTAAAATTCCATATACGATATTCACGACTTCTTCTGATAAGAAACCTGAACCATAACTACCGATAAAACTACCGATTAAAATAGCGCCCCCCATATAGATGATGAGCTCTTTGTGCAGTAAACCACTTTTTCTGTACGCCCAAACACCCGCTATCGATGCGAAGAACACTTGAATCGCACTAATTCCTGATACTTCATGTGCAGAGAATGCTGCAAGTCCAAATAGTGGTGGAATGTATAAAAGTAAAGGGTATTTAATAATAGACCCTCCAACACCTAGCATCCCTGAAATAAATGATCCAAAAAATCCAAGTGCGAAAATAACGGCTATAAATGTGAATGATAAATCGATTTCCATTTGTTTGTCCTTCTTTCATAAAAATTAAAGCGAGTAGAACAATGCTCTACTCGCCCAAAACACTGTTATGCTTTTTGAATATAAAAGTACAGTACGCCTGCTTCTTCTTTTTGCTCTAAAATTGTGTGACCACCTGCGCCAGCCCATGCTGTGAAGTCTGCAAGTGCACCTTTATCTGTTACTTGTACCTCTAATACTTCACCTGAGTTAATTGTGTCAATTGTTTTTTTCGTACGTACGATTGGCATAGGGCAAGCTAAACCTTTTGCATCCAAAGTTTTTGTAATATTCATGTTGAATTCCTCTTCTCGTAAATTTCTTTTTTGTAAGCGATTTTCTAATTTACCGAATAAAACGTAAACGGTTACTTGCCTTTTGAGCGTGAGACAAGCATAGGTGTAACATCTCATTGCTAAACTAAATTAGCGTACTGCACAACGGTTAGGACCAATTTCCATTTCCGTTTGTTCATCATCACTAGGCGTCACTTTACCCATATTCACGGTACGAATTTCTTGGTACGCGTTTGGTTGTGGTGGTAAGTTATCTGTAACCATTGAACGGAATACGTCTTCGTCTTCTACGTTTAAACCGTGGTTTTCAGCAAATAAATCACCCAGGCGCTTCGCTACTGTTCCATTTTCGTTTAACTCGTCAATGATCATGAAGTGTGCTGGTAACACGATTAAATCTTCTGTTAATCTGCGGTAGCGAGAATATAATGTTTCGCGTAAGTCACCAACCCAGTCCTCTGCAAGACCTGCTAAGTCAGGGCGACCGATTGAATCGATGAATAAAATATCACCTGTTAATAAATACTTGCCGTCAATCACAAATGATGTTGAACCAATTGTGTGACCTGGTGAATAAAGTGCGCCTACTTCAATTTGAGAAGTGCCTAACTGTACTTTTAAACCATCTTCAAGTGGTGTGTAATCAAATACAACTTCTTCTGCATCTTTTGATGGTAAATAGTATGTTGCCCCTGTCGCAGCTGCGATATGACGACCGCCTGAAATATGGTCCGCATGTAAGTGTGTATCAAATACGTGCTTAATCTCTACACCTTTTTCTTTTGCAAAGTTTGTAAATACGTCTGTAAATCGTACTGCATCGATAATCGCTGCTTCCCCATCGTTGATAGCCATATAAGAAAGACAGCCTTTTCCTAAACGTACGAATTGGTATAACTCGCCATTGCCGTTAAGATCGCCTACTTTAATTGGCTCAAGGTACATTGACCAAGATTTCATACCTCCTTCAAGGTAGCCCACTGAAAGACCCGCATCCGATAACATTTCCGCTATCATGATAGAAGAACCTTCCTTCGCACATACTACAAGTACGTCTTTATCCCCAGGGATTTTCGGTAAAATTTCTTCTACCCCATCTAAAAGTTCGAAGTAAGGGATATTTAAGTAATCGAATTTATGACCATCAATTTTCCAATCTTCAAATGCATCTGCATTACGAACGTCTAAAATAAATAATTCTTTGTTATCAATCACTCTGCGTGCAACTTGTGCTGCTGTCCATGCTGTTACTGTCATATAATTGTACCCCCATAGGTATTATTTTAATTAAATTTTTTTCGGCTCAGGTAGCCTAATTGCTACCGGAACCAATGGATATGTTACATATATGAAAAGAAAATGCTAGTCATTAGAATGTTAATGTCGGTGCTGCGTCTTTTGCAAATTCTAGGAATGTAACGGCGCCACCAACTTCAATATCGTCCACGAAATCTTCTTTCGTTAAGTCCATAACATCCATTGTCATTTGACAAGCGATGAATTTCACGCCTAATTCCTGCGCCATTTCTACTAATTGTGGAATGGCTGGTACTTGTGCATTAGCAAAGCCTTCTGCGAAGTGCTCTTTTCCTGCAGGCATTTCAAGTGCTTGCATCCCTTGCTTGTGGATTAAGTTTAAGCCTTCAAATGTGAAGAAGATCGCTACTTCTTTTTCAGAAGCGGCTGCTGCTGTTGCGATATTGAATACTTTATACGCATCGAAAAGACCACCGTTAGCTGCTATAATTGCTACTTTGTTTGACATATTACTTTACCTCTTTCTGTAATTCGCCTTCATAACCTGTCATGCCAGGTAAGACGTTATAAATATTTGTATAACCTGCTGCTGCTAATTGCTGTGCAGCTAAGTCAGAACGCGTGCCTGTACGGCAAATGACATAAATAGTTTGTGCTGGATCAAGCTCATTCATACGGTCCGC
>Ga0079224_100006814_pt1 | contig 15228 bp, 12 predicted proteins | sample Stecom2015_FD_80414 | JGI IMG/M metagenome (GOLD analysis project Ga0079224, IMG submission 80414) | Agricultural soil microbial communities from Utah to study Nitrogen management - Steer compost 2015 | ecosystem: Environmental > Terrestrial > Soil > Agricultural land | place: USA: Utah...
AGGTGATGCTTTCCATGGCGGGGGATTATCCGGACTATCTCTTTGTCATCGCAGGGGCCCCCAGCCTGCCGGATGATTTCTACAACCCCTACCTAAGACAGGGCGTTGCCTTTGTTTCCAACAGGACCTATACCCTGCTCGAACATGCCCATGCCGCCTTGGTGACCAGTGGGACGGCCACCCTTGAAACCGCCCTTTTCGAGGTGCCACAGGTGGTCTGTTACAAGGGAAGTTGGGTCTCCTACCAGATTGCCAAGCGGATCATCACCCTGGAATATATTTCCCTGGTCAACCTGATCATGGGCAGGGAGGTGGTCAAGGAATTGGTACAGCAAGAATTGAACAGGGAAAACCTCAAAAGAGAGCTCGATGGGATCCTGGAGGGGCCGCAGCGGGAACAGATCCTTTCCGATTATAAATTGCTGAAGGAAAAACTGGGGGGCCCGGGGGCCAGTGAAACAGCGGCCCGAATGATGGTCAAAAATGTTTAATTTTACCCACCGAGTGAAACCCCTTAATCCTGGATGTTGCAAAAAGCCCTACTCTTGATCTTGATCCTTGCCCTGGCCAGTTGTGGGCCCGGCAAGAAAAGGAGGACCTACAGCAAGACCCGGACCGTAACTGTGGAAGCTTCCACAACGGGCCCCACGGTCAAGGAAGATACAATCCCCGAAAAACGGTCCAAAAAGGATAGAAAAAAAAATGAAAAGGCCGAGGGTATCATTTCCACGGCCCTGGAGTATTCCGGGACCCGCTATAAATATGGGGGCGTCACCAAAAGGGGCATGGACTGTTCCGGGCTGGTCTATGTGAGCCTACAGGAGCATGGGATACCCTTCCCAAGGACCTCCTATCAAATGGCCATGGAAGGCCATAAAATCGGCCTCGGGCAAGTGGAAAAGGGGGACCTGCTCTATTTCAAGACCTCCAAGACCGGAAAGCGCATCAACCATGTGGGCCTGGTGGTCGATGTGGACGGGGATGACATACGGTTCATCCATGCCACGACTTCCCGGGGGGTTTTGGTCTCCTCCCTACGGGAAGGCTATTGGAACCATGCCTTTGTAAAGGCCATGCGCATTCTGTGAACAACCATGGATTTCGGTTGACACTATCCCACAATTCTTGAGAATGCCTGAAATTAACCCCAGACATAGGGCAAAAAAAATCCCTTTCCACCAAAAAGGTAAAAAGGGATTTTGTATAAATTATTAGGATGGAATCAGGTCTTTTCCACGGGAACTTCCTCCCCTTCCACAATCTTTCCTTCCCCATCCTCAGCCCCATGGGTCAATTTTTTCAAGGGTTTCAAAAGGCCGATAATACAAAGACCGATCAGGGACCAGATAATGGCAATGCCCAAAAAGATCTCAAATTCCCCAAGCTTCTGGGACACCTGTCCGATAAACCCCGCCGCTTTGTTTCCCAGCCCTGTGGCCGCCCAATACAGCCCCATGATGATAGAGGCATATTTCAACGGGGCCAATTTGGTGATAAAGGAAAGCGAAACGGGGGAGGCACAGAGTTCCCCGATGGTATGGAACAGATAGGCCAGGATCAACCAGTACATGGCCGACGAACCGGCGTTCTGATATTCCACTGAGGCAGCGGCCATAAAACCAAAGCCCAGGGCCATGATGATCAGACCCACGGCCATTTTAAAGAGCGAGGAGGCCTCTTTGCCCGCCTTGCGCCAACGTAGCCAAAAGGCTCCCACAGCCGTGGCCAGGGTAATGATGAAGAAGGAGTTCACCGATTGGAAGACCGAGGCGGGGATTTCGAAGAGCCCGAAGAAATTACGGTCTGTTTTCTGACTGGCATAGAGGTTCATCAGCCCCCCGGCCTGTTCAAAGGCCGCCCAGAAAAGGATGATCAACAAAAAGGACAGCAACAGTACCTTGACCCGATCCCTTTCTATTGGGGTCAGGGGCCGATCCAAAATGGCCCGGTCCGCTTCGTTCTTCCTGGAGATCAGGTTCCCCACATGGGGAATGAACTTTTGCCCCCAGATATAGACGGCCTGCCCCAAGAACATCCCGATGGCGGCCAAGCCAAAACCGTAATGCCAGTTATAGGTCTCCCCAACCCATCCACAGAGGATGGGAGCCAAAAATCCCCCAATATTGATGCCCATATAAAAGATATAGAAGCCCAGGTCCCTACGCTCGTCCTTGGCCTTGTAGAGGCCCCCGACCATGGAGGAGATATTGGGCTTGAGACAGCCTACCCCCAAAATCACGAAGAAACAGCCCAGATAAAAGGTCATTTCCGAGTTCAGGGCCAGAATGGCGTGGCCGATGCACAACAGGGCACCGCCCAACATCACGGTCTTCTTCTGCCCCAAAAAGCGGTCGGCGATCCAGCCACCGGGCACCGAGGAGATGTACACCAACATGGTGTACCAGCCGTATAGGGCCAGGGCCTCTTGGTTGGTCCAGCCAAAACCAGGGTTGTCCGATGTGGTCTCCGACACCAAAAAGAGGACGAACAGGGCCCGCATCCCATAGTAGGAAAAACGTTCCCACATTTCTGTGAAGAACAATACATACAATCCCACGGGATGGCCGAATAATTCCTTTTGGTGGACTGGTTTGGCGATAGCTGACATAGATTATGGATTGGTTTATAGATTTTCCTTTACGAAATCGGTCAATTTTTCAAAGAGGTGCAAACGGGTGTTGCCCCCACCGATCCCGTGGTTCTTGTCCGGGTAGATGGCCCATTCAAAGGGTTTGTTGGCCTGTACCAGGGCCTCGATCATCCGCATACTGTTCTGTACATGCACATTGTCGTCCCCACTGCCATGGACCAACAAATACTTGCCCCTCAGGAGTTCGGGATAGTTCAGGGGGGAATTTTCATCATAGCCACCGGGGTTCTCCTGTGGGGTGCGCATATAGCGTTCGGTATAGATGGTGTCATAGAACCGCCAGGAGGTCACCGGGGCCACGGCAATGGCCATCTCGAAAACCCCGTTCCCCTTTAGCAGGCAATTGGTGGACATAAAGCCCCCGTAGCTCCAGCCCCAGATCCCGGTCCTGTCCTCATCGATATAGGGAAGTTCACTGAGTTTTTGAGCCGCGGCGATCTGGTCCTCCACCTCGTATTTGCCCAATTCCAATTGGGTGAGCTTTTTAAAGTCCCGGCCTTTAAGGCCCGTTCCCCTCCCGTCCACACAGGCCACGATATAGCCCTGGGAGGCAAGAAGCTGGTGCCAATAGTCGTTGCTGCCCATCCAAGAATTTGAAACCGATTGTGAGCCGGGCCCACTGTATTGGAACATAAGCAGCGGGTATTTTTTATTGGGATCGAAATCCACCGGTTTGATCATCCACATGTTCAGGTCATGGTCGTTGATCTGTAGGGTGGAAAATTCTTTGAAGGAGACCTGGTAGCCTTCCAATTTCTCCAACAGGTCGTCATTGTCCTTGATCTCCTTGAGCAATTTGCCGTTGGAAGCCCTGTGCAGGCTGTACCTATAGGGGATGGTGGCACTGGAGTAGGTGTTGATATAATAGGTGTGGTCCGCGCTGAAGGCCGCGGAATTACTGCCCTCCAAGGTGGAAAGCCTTTTCTTTTTGTCGCCCTTCGTTGAACAGGAGTAGATGTCCCTGTTGATCGAGCCGTTCTCCACGGATTGGTAAAAAATCCGATCGTTCTTGGGATCGTAGCCGTAATATCGGGTCACCTCCCACGGGCCCTTGGTGATCTGGTTGCGGAGTTTTCCATCAGGGCCGTAGAGGTAGAGGTGGTTGTAACCGTCGGCCTCACTGGTCCAAATAAAGCTGTCATCGGCCAAAAAGGTCAGGTCGTCATCAATGTCCACATAGGCCTTGTCACTTTCCTCCAGGAGCAGGGAGACCGATAGCGTCCCGGCATCGACCGCGAGCAGCCTGAGCTGGTCCTGGTGCCGGTTCAGGGTCTGCACGGACAGTCGATTTGGATCGTTCATCCATTTGATCCTGGGAATATAATGGGGATCGTCAAGGTCCACTTCCGATACCTTGCCGGAGACCACCTCCAGGATATGCAGGCTGACCAAGGAATTGTTCTCCCCGGCCTTGGGGTATTTGAACTCGTGCTGGGTCGGATAGAGGCCCTTGCCATAGATGTCCATGGAAAAATGTGGCACCTTGGTCTCGTCAAAGCGCAAAAACGCGATCTTTTGGCCATCGGCGTTCCAAGCAAAGGCCCGGACAAAGCCGAACTCCTCCTCATAGACCCAATCCGTGACCCCGTTGATGATCGTTCCCTTGTTCCCGTCCCGGGTCATTTGCCGGGTGTTCTTTGTTGCCAGGTCCATTACATAGAGGTTGTTCTCCCGGACGTAGGCAACTTGGGAGCCATCCGGGGAAAGGGTAGGCTCCTGGATTTTTTCCTTGGCGATCTGCAAAAGATCCCGGGAGGCTATATCGTACACATAATAGATCCCCAGCCTGGATCGCCTAAAAATGGGTTCGAGCTCTGTGGCCAAGAGGACCTTGGACTCATCGTCACTGAAACTATAGGAGGTGAAATAAGGGACCGTTGTGGAAGAGGCCACGATCGTCTCCACCTTTTCCAGGGTCCGGTAATCATATTTGTCCAGACTGCTGGTCAAGGGCGATCGGCCCCGGTTCAGGACGGTATACTGTTTTCCGTTGTCCATGGACCTCAATACATCCATGGATTCCGTACTGAAGGCCCCGCCCCAGATTTCCTCCAGACTTATTTTTTTCTGTTGCCCCGTGGCAAGGGCCATGGATCCCAGTAGGGGGATCATCAATAAAATCCATTTGTTCATAGGGCCGTACAAAGTTTAAAACCCCCAAGTTTACTAATATTTATCCGAATAGTAAACTTTGTTGTTGCATTTACAACAGTATAGGGAATCCTTAACAGGCAGGTCCCCGGCCCTCGGCTTGGAGTTTGTTCCCGGTAAAATGGAAACGAGGTGGGGATTCTTTATCTTTGGTTGCACTAACCTAATGGTATGGATATTCCCGTTGAAGGGTTCTCAAAATGGACCAAAGCTGAAAAATTGGACTGGATCGCCCAACAATTGGCCCCCGATTCCACGAACAGCAAAAAGCTGCTGGAAAGCTATTGGCATACGGACCCCAAGGTGCAAAGACTGCACGAAGAGTTCATTGAGAACACCCTTTCCAATTTCTATTTTCCCTTTGCCGTGGCCCCCAATTTCTTGATCGACGGGAAGCTCCACACCCTGCCCATGGCCATCGAGGAGAGCTCGGTGGTCGCCGCGGCAAGCAAGGCCGCCAAGTTTTGGCTGGACCGTGGCGGGTTCAAGACCTGGGTCCTGGGCACGGAAAAAGTGGGGCAGGTCCATTTTTTCTTCCATGGGGACACAAAAAAACTGGAAGGATTCTTTAAACTCCTGAAACCACAGCTCCTGGAGCGGGTATCGACCTTGACGGCGAGTATGGAAAAAAGGGGAGGTGGCATCACCGATATACGCCTTCGTGACATGGGCCATGCCCTTAAGGGGTATCACCAACTGCACTGCACCTTCGAGACCCTGGACGCCATGGGGGCCAATTTCATCAATTCCTGCCTGGAGGCCTTTGCCCAATGCCTAAGGGAAAAGGCCCTGGCCCATGAAGCCTTCACCGAGGAGGAAAAAAATCTGGAAGTGGTCATGGGCATCCTCTCCAATTATGTGCCCGACTGTCTGGTCCGGGCCCAGGTGAGCTGCCCGGTCCGCGACCTGGCACAACATGGGATGAGCGGGGAGGAATTTGCCCGGAAGTTCTCCCAGGCCGTGCGTATGGCCCAGGTGGAACCCTATAGGGCTGTTACCCACAACAAAGGGATCATGAACGGGGTCGATGCAGTGGTGGTGGCCACGGGCAATGATTTTAGGGCCGTGGAGGCCGGGGTCCATGCCTACGCGTCCAGAAACGGCGCCTACACAAGCCTGAGCCATGTCAAAACGGAGAACGGCCTTTTCACCTTTTGGCTGGATCTGCCCCTGGCCCTGGGTACCGTGGGGGGACTGACCGCCCTGCACCCGATGGCGAAACTGGCCCTGGAGATCCTTCAGAGGCCCTCGGCGCCCGAACTTATGCGCATCGTGGCCGTGGCCGGTCTGGCCCAGAATTTTGCCGCCCTGCGCTCCCTGGTGACCACGGGCATCCAAAAGGGCCATATGAAGATGCATCTACTCAATATCCTCAACCAATTGGGAGCGGACGAGGGGGAAAAACAGAAATTGCTGGAACATTTCAAAAAGAACAGGGTGACCCATGCCTCGGTAAAGGAGGGCCTGGAACTACTAAGGGCAGGTTCATGAAGAAAAAGTTCCACAGCAACGGAAAACTTTTGATCTCGGGGGAATACGCCATCCTCGATGGGGCCTTGGGCCTGGCGATCCCAACTTCCTATGGGCAATCCCTGGGATTGGTCCCCACCACCTCCGGCATGTTGGATTGGAAGAGTTATGACAGGGACGGGCAGCCCTGGTTCACCGCTGAATTCGATATTGGTTCCATGGCGATCCTCTCCACATCCCACCAAGACAGGGCGAAAACACTACAGGGCCTGCTACGGGAGGCCCAACGACTGAATCCCCTCCTGATGGGGGAGAGCGAGGGCATCGAGATGGAAACCCATTTGGAATTTCCCAGAAATTGGGGTCTGGGCAGTTCCTCCACCTTGATCGACAATCTGGCCCAATGGGCCAGGGTGGACCCCTATGCACTACTCTGGAACGCCTTCGGTGGCAGCGGGTACGATATTGCCTGTGCCCGTCACAATGCCCCGATCACCTATCGGTTGGGAGCGGAGGGGGCCCAGGTCCGGGAAATCGATTTCGATCCCATCTTCAAGGACTCCCTGTATTTTGTCCACCTCAACGAAAAACAGAGCAGCAAAGAGGCCATCGAGGCCTATAGATCATTAGGGAGGGATAAGGAAAAACTGATTCAAATGGTCACGGAACTCACCCAACGATTCATAGTGGCCGGGACCTTGGCGGAATTCGAGACCCTGATGGGAGAACATGAGGCCCTGTTGTCCGGGGTACTTGGCCTTCCCCCTGTTAAGGGGCGCCTGTTCGCGGACTATCCCGGCATGGTCAAAAGCCTGGGGGCCTGGGGCGGGGATTTTGTTCTGGCCAGCGGGGACCAGGGGAGCTGGGACTATTTTAGGGCCAAGGGCTATCCCACGGTCATCCCCTATGGAAAAATGATCTTGTAGACCCACAAAAACAATGGCGACCGTCCCCATTTAATATGCCGGAGGGTCGCCACTGTTCCTTCAAAGGGCCCGATCAATAAAAAGTGGCCCGCAAGTCCTCGATTTCCGCTTTGTCCTTCAAGGCGTTGTAGACGGCCCCGTTCACACGGGCAGCGTCCGCAGTCCTCAGGGCATTGGAATACATGCTGTAATTTGGCAGTTCGGGGGCGGCCTCCTTATTGGTGACCTTGACCATATAAACGCCTGTCTCCCCTTTGATGAGCCCGGAGGTCTGGTCCTTGTCAAGGGCAAAGGCCGTACCCACTACCAAAGGCTCCCTTCCGGCACCGGGCAGGGTCGGGGCCTTCAGGGTCAGGGCCGAGGCGGAGGTGGGGATCAGGTTGTTGTTGGCGGCAATGTCCTCCATGGATCGACCTTTGTTGGCGTCCATGATCTGCTGGGCCTTGCGCTCTTTCCTGATCTCGGGCAAGGCGGTCGCCGAGGCATCCTCAGGGGTCATGAGACCCTTTTTGTACTTTCTGGTCAATTGGACCACGGCATAGCCGTTATTGGCATTGAAACGCCTGATGTCCCCTACTTTGGTGTCCTTGTTGAAGGTCCATTGTACTATGGCACGCTGGGACCCAAGGCCGGGCAGGTTTTCATCCATTTCCTTGATCTTGTTCACCGGTCTGACGGAAAACTTGCGTTCCCGGGCAATATCACCAAAGTCCTCGGGCTGGCCATCCAAAGCGGCCATTTCAAAACTTGTGGCATCGGTGAAGAGTTTGTTGGTGGTGGCATCGGAAGGTTCCACCTCACGGCTCAAATGGGCCACTTGGACAATGTCCTGCTTATCGTCCACTTTGATGATATGGAATCCGAAGTCGGTCTCCACCAGGCCGATCGAGCCCACGGGGTTCCCAAAGACAAAATCATTGAAGGCATCGGTCATCACCCCTTCTTGGAAATAGCCCAGATCTCCGCCACGGGGAGCGGTGGGTCCATCGGAATTGTCCCTGGCCAAACTGGAGAAAACGGCCCCTTCCCCTTTGGCCTCGGCCAAAAGTTCCTTCGCCCTGGCCTCGGCCTCCCCCTTGCTGCGCGTCACCGCGGGATTGGCCCTTTGGGCCCCTTGATAGGCCACCAGGATATGGCTGGCCTTGGCGCTGCCGTCGGTCTTTTTGTCCACGACCTTTGAGATCCTGAAGAAATCCCCGTCCCTGTAGGGACCATAGATCTCCCCAACACCCAAGGCCATCAGACTATCGGCGGCCACCAAGGGCAGTTCGTTCCTTGATTTGTAAATGGTATCGAATTTGGTATCCGAATAGCGGTCCAAAAAGGCGGCCATGTCCTGGGCCCTCCCAAAACCGGGAAGGGTATCGTTGGTGTCCGTGGCCGAGGAATATTCCACCCGATCTCCCATGAGGGCCAAAATCTCCTCACGGACATTGTTCTCGTCCTCCACGGAGGGCTTCTCCTCAAAATAGACAAAACGGATGTCCCTGGCATTGTCCTGCTGGAACAGGTTTTGGTGCGCCTTGACATATTTTTCGATTTCCCCCTTGGAAACGGCGATGCTGCTATCGGCTATGGAGCTATAAGGGATCCGTACATATTGGATCGCCACTTGGTCGTTGGACAGATTATAGTCGAACTTGCCCTCGGCCAGGGTGGCCCCCATCCCTCCTTTGATCAAGTTGAAGTAGACCCGTTCCTTGGCGGCCGCTATGATGGCCTTCTCATCCTGTAACCAGGCATTGTAGCGCAAGGGATCATTGGCCCTCCAATCGGCGATGGCACTTTTAAAGATCGTTTCGTTGAAAATACCGTTGGCATCCTGGAATTCGGGAATCTGGGCATATCCGGAGGAGCGGACGAACTCGATAATCTGATCGCTCTCCACATCCACGCCCAAATTCTCGTACTGTTGGTTCAAAATGGCATTGCGGACTTCTTGGTCATAGACCATATTCACCACTTGGGTCGAGGAGAAGCCTGGACCGTAGGACCTCGAGGCCACATCCACCTTCCTTCGGAATTCGTCAATGGAAATATCCTCCCCATTTACCTTTGCCACCGAGGAGCCCATCTTGCCACCCATCATATCATTGCTGGTGAAGACCCCTGATATTACAAATGCGAACAGGGCGAGCCCGATGATCAGGATCAATACCGTTGTTCGTTTTCTAATATTTTCCAATATTGCCATTCTACTCTTTGTTTTCTTTAAATTCAGTGGGCGAAAATACCACTTTCTTTTTAATTACTAAAGCTAAATTCAAGGCGGAACCCATTAATCCTCAGCATGGACACGAAGGCTGACCAAATCGATTTTTGTATTGGAGACCTCCAGGATCTTGAAGGTAAAACCTTCGACGGTCACTTCAGATCCCAGTTCGGGGATGTCCCCGGTATGGTTGACGATCAGTCCCCCCAAGGTCTCATACTCCTCCCCCACGGGCAGTTCCAGGCGATAGATCTCATTGACATAGTCCACTTCCAGACGGGCCGAAAACCGATATTCATGGTCGTTCACCTTTTCTTCGATCAGGTCGACCGTATCGTGTTCATCCTCTATTTCCCCAAAAAGTTCCTCGACGATGTCCTCCACGGTCATGATCCCGGCCGTTCCCCCATATTCGTCCAGGACCACGGCCATGCTCTTGCGTTTTTTGGTCAAGGCGTTGAGGATGTCCTGGATCAACATGGTCTCCGGGACCAGTTCCACGGGCAACAGCATGCTCTTGATGGTCTTGGGCCTGTTGAAAAGCTCGTAGGAATGCACATAACCTATGATCTCGTCTATACTGTCCTTATAAACTAGGATCTTGGAATAGCCCGTTTCTATAAAAAGTTTGGTAAGGGCCTTGGGGGACTCCCCCAGTTCAACAGCCGTGATCTCCGTGCGGGGGACCATCACTTCCCGGGCCTTTAGGGTAGAGAACTGCAGGGCGTTCTGGAAAATCTGTATTTCGGAATCCACCGCTTCCTCCCCTTCGAAGGTCTCCATGTGTTCGGTGATATAATCCTCCAGCTCCAACTTGCTGAAGGAAAGTTGCAGTGAGCTGCCCTTGGTCTTGAACAACAATCGCATGAAGCCGTCCGACAGTTTCAAAACCGACCAGGAAACCGGGCCGAACAAAAGGTGGAACAAATAGGCCGGCAGGGCCAGGGCCTTTAAAAGGGCATTGGCATGGATGTGGAAGAAAAGGCGCGGAAGGTAGGCGGCCAATGGCAAAAACAGCAAGGTGGCCAACAGGATCTGTGGCAACAGGACATAATCGGTGAACAGGGCCTCCAGCCATGGGGCCCGCATCGGCAACTGGCCCTGGAACCATGCCAGGAGCAAAGACCCCATGGACACACTGTATATCACCAGGGCGATGCTGTGGCCCAGGATCATGCCCACCAAGAAACGGGAAGGGTCCCGGGTCAAACGGGTGAGTATCCTGCCAAGGATTCCCCCATTTTTTTTCTCCAATTCGATATGGATCCTATTGGCCGAGACAAAGGCCGTCTCCATCCCGGAAAAGAAGGCCGCGAATAGGAGACTGGGTAAGATTATGGTCAAAAATGTGTCCAAGTTCAGCCTTGCTTATCTTTTTGCCGGGCCTCAAAACGCTTCCTATATTTTCTCCTAAAGCTGAACATGGCAATGGATACCACGGCAAAGAATATAAAAATATAGGTCTCCTTGGGATCGATGGCCCAAAGGGTGACAATCTTGTAAATCGAGAGTATGGCCACCGCTAGGTAGAGATACTCGGTATATCTTAAAATCTTGATCATATCAATCTTCTTTAATGGTCATTACCCCAAAGGTCCTATGGGCCTTGAAAAAACTGAACTCCTTGTTGAAATCCATGCCTTTTCCATCCATCACCGTCCCGTCCTCCGGGTTGGTATAGGTGAATTCCATCTCCGTAAAGATCCAATTGTCCTTTCGGTCAAAGAACAGCTGGTCGGCCTCCAGTTTTTTACCGTCATGGGTCTCAAGGACCACATTCCCCTGCAAATCTATTAAATTGGTCTGGGAATATACTATTCCATAATCCGCGGTGATGACGCTTTTTTGGCCGGCATCGTCAAAGACATCCACCTTGAGCCCGTTGGGAAAGGTCCTGAACTTGAAAGTCTGGTTGTCAAAATCCTCGGAAAGGGGACTTTTCAAAATGGCTATCACCCGAGATCTTGCGGAATCCTGGGTGTTCAAGGCTTCAGGGGACTCGGTATAGGTAAGTGTGAAATTCTGTGCCACCCCTTGTGGATAAATGGGTGCTACCCGTTCTTCCCCGACCCGCCTATAGTCGTCCCCACAGGACATAAAAAGGATTGCCACGGTGAAAACCGTGGCAAGACCCTTTAAAGTCCTATGAATACTGGAGTGTATCACATTATAGGTTCGGCACTTTCACACTACCGCCCACCCAGCAGCTGAAGCTAATGGACTGTCCCGCTTTTCCGGAGTTGAATATCATTTCCTTGGTCGGTGCCTTGGCCGCATAGCTGGCCGCTGCCTGGTTGGCGTGCTGGGTCACGGAAGGGTCGACCTTGGCGGCCCTTCTGGCCATATCCTCGGCCTTCCAGTAGATAGCCCTTTTTTCAAAAGGATCGCTACCGCAATCGTTCGCACTGCCCGCATAGAGGTTGGCGATCAACAAATAGGCCTTCCCATTGGCCGGATTGATCTCGATGGCCTTATTCGCATAGGTCCTTGCCTGGGATTTGCTGGACCTTCTCAAGGTAGTCGCTATCTTGTAAAGGATATCGGATTTCTTGTATTTGTCGGTCTCCAGTTCCACCGCCTTGTTGAAGTCGGCTATGGCCCCTTTGGTATCGCCGGCCTTTTGTTTGAGGGCACCCCCGTACATAAAGGCACTGGCCGAGGGATCGAGGGCCAATTGGGCCTCAAATAATTTTCTGAACAATGGGTCGTCAGTACATTCCTTGGCGAACATCCTGCCCACGGCCCTTTTCACCCAATCCACATCGCCTTTTTTGGCCTCGAAGCTCTTCTCATATAGGGGGATCAGGTTGCCACAATCCGCCAGGCTGCCCAATTTGGAGTCCACACTGCTGGCCACCTTTCCGTAGGCCTCGGAATTGTTGGAGGCCACCCGGAGTTGGTTCTTTTCCTTGGAGGTCAAGGTGCCCAAGGAATCCTTGGGAAGCAATTTGGTCACCACATCGGTCAATTTCTGGTTCTCGACATCAATCTTTTCGGTGATGTTGTCATAGGTATCAAAAACCAACTGTAGATCCTTTTTCCCGGCCCCGTGCAGGTCCACCAAGGTGGAGAAGTACAAGTAGATGGCCTTGGCGTTGTTGAAGTTTTCCCGGTCCTCCTTAAAGGCCTTGTCCAACATGTCGAACAACTGCTCGTCGGAGGCCATTTTGTTGTCATAAAGTACCAAGGCCTTGTCTATGGCCACATCAGCAGGGCTATAACTGGTTGGGAAATATTTGATACTGTTGTCGTGCAGGGCCAATAGATCCTGGACAAAACCGTCCTTTTCGGCCCCGGTGGATTTTTCGATCTTGTGTTCCAAGATCCTTTCCCCATAGGAAAAGTTCGCCTTGTTGATGTCCGGGCAGCTTTCATAGACCATTTTCCATGGTTCATAGGCCGCATCGTAATTCTTGACCTTTGCATGTTCGGCGTAGATCGAGAGATTGGTCATACACTCAGGATTCTGGGCCTGGGCCATACTTAATCCCGACAGCATGACGACCGATATCATTGTTAAGTAATGTCTCTTTTTCATCGTTCTAATTTTAAAGTGGTTAAAGTACAAAATTTCATTAAAAAACCCACTTTCCGGGTTCTTTATGGTTGGTTATTTATGGATTTACTTTAAAAAGGCTCCTTAATTTATCTTTCTTTTCTGAAACCATTTGGCATTCAGGGAAAGGCCTATGTTTATTTTCAAATAACTTTCCTCGATCAAGTGGGCGTCCGTGGTGCCCCTTCTGCCCAGCTCAAAACCGAGGTTCAGATTGGAGAAGTAGGAATCCATGGTCGCTCCGCTCAATGGCAATCCAACTCCAAAAGTTATGCCAAAGTTATTAATCTCCTTGTTGTTCACTTCCAATCCGGTCTTGTCCAAGCGAAGTCCGGCCCGGTATACCACCCGGTTGAAATAACCGTTGAGGGCACTGTAATCCGGGATCCAAAACCCCCCAATGGCCATGGAACTGGCGTCGTTGTATGTGACGTTCTCCAATCCCAGGAAGGCATTTTCAAAATCGCTGTATTGTTGGAAACTGTATTCCCCGCCCACGAACCAATTCCGTTCCTGGCCAATGCCCAGACCCAAAGTGGTCCGGGTGGGCACCTTGATTTCGGTGTTGCGAAGGTTGTTGGCGTCCAAATTGACGTCGACCACCTCGATATTGTTCCCCGAGGAGGTTGAAAATGAGCCCAGGGTCTGGGTATTCTTGGACACCAGATTGCCCTGGGTGTTGACCAACACCGAACTGTACAGGGTGTATTTATCCTTTATCGTGGGGGTATAGTTCAGTGCATACTTGAAGTCGTAGCCGTTCACGCGGGATTTACGGTTGTCGATGGTACCGAACTGCACATTCTCAACAGACTGTACCCTTTGGTACTCCAAGGTGCCGAAATTGTAATTGACCGTGATCCCCAAACTGAGGTCCTTGATGGGTTCATAGCCTACCGAGGCATAGAGCCTATTGAGCCCTCCCTCCCCGTTGAAGACATTGATCACCCCGTCCCCTGAGGCAGTGGTCCCCTCGTCCCGTAGGTTATAGCCCACCGAGGATAGGGGCATGACCCCAAAGCCCGCCCCCATTTTTGGGGCCACGGGAAAACCAATGGACAGATAGTCCAAGTTGGTCGAGGAAGCGTTCTGCTGCACCGACCAGTCCTTGAGCCTGTACTCGGTATGGGATATTCCGGCGGTATAGGCGGTCATCCACAATTTGGAGTAAGCGGCCGGGTTGGTGGGGTTGATGTGGATGCTGTCCCCGTACATGCTGATACCCCCCATCATCTGGTTTTCCACGGAACCTTTGTCACGAAGATCGCCGATACCAAAATAAGAATATGGGGAAATGGTGGCATTTTGCGCAAAGAGCCCATGGGCGCCCACACAAAAAAAAGCGATCAAAATTTTCTTAACCATTTAGCTTTTGTTGTATTCCAGCAAGTAATTGAGTCCCTCCAAGAGAAATTTAGGGTTCGCAAATATGGTGTTTTTTAGCCTTTTGACAAAAAAATGGGCGTCACCCCCTGTTAAAATAACTGTTAAATCTTGAAAGCGGGAAAGATACTGTACAATTGTGCCGTCCATTTCCTGGAGCATGCCATTGATTACCCCGCTATGCATCCCGCTTTGGGTGGTGTTCCCAATAAAATCAAGGATTTCAGCGGGCTCCAAAAGCGGCAAGCCCGCGGTATGTTCGTGCATGGCCCTGTAGCGCATCCTTAGTCCAGGGGAAATCGCCCCGCCCACATACTCCCCGGAATCGTTCACCAGGTCGTAAGTGATACAGCTCCCCAGGTCAATGACCAGGGTATTGCCCCGTGGATTGTGATAGAAGGCCGCCGTGGCCAGGGCCAGGCGGTCCACACCCAAGCTCTGTGGACTGGCATAACTGTTCTTGAAGGGCAGTTTTGATTCATTGGAGAGATGGATCACCTTGGAAAAAAGGGACAGCACTTCCCGCGCCTTTGGATCCAGATTCCCCACGGAGGAGATCATGCTGTGGCCAATGTCCGGAAATTGGGAAAAGATCGATTTCACCCTAGGGACGAAGAGTTCCGGGGCAAAACTTTCATCATGGACCAGGCGACCGTTTGCAAAAACGGCATACTTGACCAAGCTGTTCCCAATATCCAAGACCAGATTCATGGGGACAAAGGTCGGAGAATTGGAAAATATTCCCGCCCTTTTTTCTTCAATTTGTTTGTATATCCTAATTTTGAAAGTATATTTGCACCCGCTTTAGGGCATGGTACCTTAGCTCAGTTGGTAGAGCAACGGACTGAAAATCCGTGTGTCCCTGGTTCGATTCCTGGAG